>VAPR01000491.1_pt1 | contig 25709 bp, 27 predicted proteins | sample 3380701 | NCBI WGS metagenome assembly VAPR01 (sample SAMN11536904, study PRJNA540576) | hot springs metagenome | isolation source: hot spring wet sediment | place: Spain: Lobios | collected 2014-01 | reverse complement strand
CCGCGAAGTTCGGCGCAGTCTACAGGCGTTGGGGGGAAAGGAGAGGTGAAGGCTCTGCATGACCTGGGCGATATCCTGAGATCCATCGCCCGGGAGGTCGAGGTGCTCCCTGCTGTTGGTGGTGCAGTAGAAGACCTCAATCTCCCCGAGTTGGAAGAGCGCGAAGATCAGGCTTTGAACGAGAAGGAGAGGGTCTTCAAGGCCATCTTCGAGGATGGCTCAATGGGTAGAGGCCTCCCGGTTTTGGGCTTCAAGACGTTTCCATCCCACTATGGTGCGATTTAAATCAACTACTTCGCCTTCAACCGGATAGGCATCCCGGAGTTTCCATCCCACTATGGTGCGATTTAAATCTGATGAACTTGCACCTAGGATGGGGTTCAATAAAGGGTTTCCATCCCACTATGGTGCGATTTAAATCACCGCCACCGGCCAGCCTCGGGGTCCACCTCCAGAGTTTCCATCCCACTATGGTGCGATTTAATGGGGAACTGATAGAATGGTCCCGCCCGACCTTGGCGGGTTTCCATCCCACTATGGTGCGATTTAAATAAGAGCCGGCGCTCGGCATAGGTGGGCGCCGACCGCAGGGCCACCCTGAGATGCCGAAAGGCGATACGGCCGCTCCCGCGCGAGCCCAGCCCGCCCAGGTAGTCGTCCTCCAGGAGCTGCAGCGTCTCCAGCAGGGTGGCGAGGCGGTCAACATCGGCCGGCTCGTAGATCGAGTAGACCAGCTGCGCCGGGCCGAAGACCGCCCCGGCCGGCACCCGCTCGGTCTGGCGCGGGCTGGCCGCCGAAGTGATCCGGTCGATGGCCACCTCCCACTTGACCTCGGTGTACAGTCCCTCCAGGTCGGCTTCACCCAGCCGACGGGCGCTCTCCTCGGTCAGCGGAACATCGCGGACCACCAGACGGGTGGGCTCGGAGTGGTCATACTGACCGGGAATGCCGAAAATGCGGCAGACGGGACAGGTGGCATAGGCGGCGGCGTCCAGACAGATGTGAATCCGGCTCTGATGGATGCGCTGGTTGAGCGGCCGCCCCTCCCGCTTCTCCAGCAGCGAGCGCAGTTTGCCCTTGAGCGAGGAGCCAGGAATGTACGGGCGGTCGGTCAGCGGATCGCGCACCACCGGATTCTCCATTCCGCCGATCACCAGGTCGCCGCGCCCGGCCGAGCCCACGGCCGGGTCAAGGACCCTTTCCAGGCTGTATTTGACGTCATCCGCCTCGAGCTCCTTGCCGTTGTGGAACTTTACCCCCGGCGGATGTGGAATATGGATGTGGAATATGTATGTATGTACGTAAGGTCGTCCTTCATTTCCCAGGATTCAGCCAGTTGCGGTTTGACGTTCAGGTCCTTATCAAGGACGACCAGGTTTTCGTAAATCAACACCTTCCGCCCGGGGCGCAAGGTCCCGCGCTAAAGGATGGCACATGCATTGTTGGGCGAGCCGACCCCCTTTGGAATCTTCAGCGGCATCGAGACGAGCAGGAAGATGTACCGCCCCAGCTGATGACAGGCCTGAGCCAGCCTGTCCAGGTACCACAGCTCGCCGATGGGCATCCCCAGCAGGGCGATGAGTCTTCGGTGCAGGAATCCCTCCTCCCGCCTCACCGGTAACACCTCAAGGGCAGGATTATCTGCCGCCACCGCCGCGACCCGATGGTCCCAAAGCCACGCGGCCGTTTCGGCCCCGGGGGCGAGGCCTGGGCACGGCAGGGTTCCGCCGTCGGCGGCGCCCCCCAGCGCCTCACGCTCTGCCGGCGGCAGGCCAAGGTACCAGCTGAGCCAGCCGGTGCGGATGAGAAGGATATCGCCGGGTTGAAGCTCCACCTTTTCCCACCCGAGAACAGCCTCAAGGTCTCCCGGCCGAAGGGGGATCCTCTCATTCGGCCAGAGCGGGCGCCCGCGCTCCGCAAAGAAAGCCGCCGCGTCGACGAGCACGCCCCGGCCGACGATACCACGGTCGGCGAGAATGTCTATGCCCAGTTCGCCGGCATCCAATCTTCCCTCGTCCCGGCCGCCGTAGTAGCCGAACTCCCGGTACCGGATGTGGGCAAGTCCATCCCACTGGCTTGAGGCCTGCAGGTAGAACCGGTCAAGCCAGTCGTCACGGCCGGTACGGGTGACTTCGATATGGTGGCGGTACGTTTGACGCCGGCTTACCAGGTTCGGCTCAGGGAGGTTAAGCGGCAGGGAAAGGTTGAATACACGGCCCTCCCGAACGGTTGCGGCTGCCGCGGCAACCGCCTGCGGCGTTATAAAATTCAGCGTTCCGAGCTGGTCGTCGGGACCGAAAACATCCCAGGCGTGCCGCTCACCCCCGGCCAGGGCGGGCAGCTCCGCATATTTAGGGTATAGCCCGGTCCCCGTCATCGGCGCCCTCCTCAGGGTGTTCCGGTTAAAACCATTCCGCCCCCCCGCAGCATGGATGAACCGACAAAGACACAGACGGCCCCGGCGTTGCGCACCTGCCGTTCCCCGCCCCGTCCACTGACCTGCAGGGCGGCTTCGGCAATATGCCCGATGCCGTGGAGTCTGCCCTGACTGAGGCTGCCGCCGTGGGTGTTGACAGGAAGCTCCCCGCCGATTTCAATCCGACCGCCCTGGATGAAGGCGTGGGCCTCACCCCGTCCGCAGAAGCCGGCGGCTTCCAGCCAGTACCAGACGGTCGGACTGAACCCGTCGTAAAGTTCGGCGGCAGACATATCCCGCGGGCCCAGGCCCGCATCCGACCAAAGCCGGTTAGCAACCGCCTGCCCGGCCTCATAGTAATCGTGGAGGGTGTAGTGCAACAGATTCCGACGCCGGTAGGTGGTCTGCCCAATGGCGGCCACATAGGCGGGCCGATTTTTCAGGTCCCGGGCCCGCTCGGCCATCGTCAGCACCACGGTAATGCAGGCCTGGACCGGAACGTCGCAGTCCAGCAGGCACAGGGGGTCCGAAATCATCCGGGCCTTCAGGTAATCTTCCCGGGCGAGGGGGGTTCGGAAATAGGCGTTGGGATTCAGGGTGGCATTGCGGCGGGAGTTTACCACAAGGGTTGCCATCGCTTCCCGGCTCGCCCCGTACAGCTGCAGGTATCGCTGGTAAGCGAGGGCGTGCCACTGGATCGGGCTGATGCAACCGAATGTCGCCTGAAACTGGGCATCCCCCGAGACCTCCAGCTGCTCCAGCCGGCCGTACGGTCCTTTCGGGTGCGCCATCGCCCGCCAGACCACCGCGTAGCGACACGCCCCGCTTATCAGGGCATAAACTGCCGCCTGCACCGCCGAGATAACCATGCCCTCTTCCAGGTCGGCATACCAGCGGACTTCCTTAAGGGGCAAGTTATTAAGGACGAACTCCACGCTGACCATATCTTCGCCGTCTATCCGCCGGGCCCCGATAAAGGGGGGCTCGGCGTAAGTGGCCAGCCCGTCGATATCCTCTACCTTGAGCCCGCTGTCAGAAACGGCGTTCTCGATGGCCGTCTTCGCGAAGACCCCGAGGGGTACCCCGGTGCCCCGCTGGATGGGGGAGAATCCGACCCCTACGATGGCCACCTTGCCGCGATACGCCCAGGTCACGGCCCCACCTCCGGCCGGAACTGGGGCAGAACCAGCCCTTCATCCACCGGCTCAAAGACCACCCGCATCGGCATGCCGATGGATAAGCCGGCCAGCTCATCAGGCTCCGGCCGCCAGTCCGAGACCATGTAGAGGTCAGGCTGCTCCTCAAGCTGAACCACCAGGCAGACGTAGGGGATGAGCTCCTCAAAACCCTTGATAAGGGGGTGGTGGGTGACGGTGAAGCTCCAGAGCCTTCCCCGCCCGCTCACCGGTTCAAATTCCAGCTGATGGGAGAAACAGCGCAGACAAATCGGGCGCGGCGGGTGTTGATGGTTGCGACACGCCAGGCACCGTTGGACGGCCAGCACGCCCCGCCGTGCAAACTCCCAGAAAGGTCGGGTCATTTCGTCCGGAACCGGTCTGGGCCTCGGCATAGGTCCCGCTAACCTCCCCGAAGTCGGGGGTCAAGGGTATCCCGCAAGGCATCGCCCAGCAGGTTGAAGGCCAGCACAACCACGCTCAGGGCGAGGCCGGGAAATATGGCCAGCCAGGGGGCGAGCTCCAGGTAACTGCGGGCGGGACCGCTCAGCATATTCCCCCATGAAGGGTAAGGCGGCTGGGTACCGAGGCCCAGAAAGCTCAGGGAAGCCTCGGCCACAATCGCATTACCGGTCGCCACCGTGGCCACAACGATCACCGGGGGGAGCACATTCGGCAGTATATGTCGGAACATGATGCGCGTGTCAGCGCACCCGATGCATCTGGCGGCTTCGATGTACTGGCTAGCCTTCACCGCCAGGGTGGCGCTCCGGACCACCCTGGCTACGCCTGGGGTCAGCACAATGGCCAGGGCGACCGTCACGTTTAAGGTGCCCGTTCCCAGGACGGCCACAACCGCGATGGCCAAAATTATCGTCGGAAACGCCATGAGGGTATCAACAAATCTTTGCAGTATAAAATCCACCCATTTGCCGAAATACCCGGAGAATAGCCCGAGTAGGGTTCCCCACGCCGTTGCCAGGCTGACGGAGACCAGTCCGACCAGCAGGGCCGGGCGGGCCCCCCAGACCACCCGGCTGAGAATATCCCGCCCGAGCTGATCGGTGCCGAAAATGTGCCCCGGGCCCGGCGGCCGGAGGGCGTTGCGGGGGTTCTGGAAAAGGGGGTCATAAGGCGCAAGTAGCGGGGCCGCGACGGCCGCAACCACAAGCCCCAGGATTATCAGACCGGAAAGGAGGCCCAGCGGCTTGCGGCGAATGAACCGCAGCAACCCGCCCACCGCCCGCCGCCGGCCGGTGGGGATCAGGCGGACCATCTCCCGGACCAGTACCTGCCCGCCCTCACTCATACCGTATCCTCGGGTCCAGCCAGGCGTAAAGGATGTCCACGGTGAGATTAATCAGAATGTAGGCGGTTGCGAGAAAGAGAATATTAGCCTGCAGCTGCGGGTAGTCCCGCTGGCGGACGGCCGAAAGGGTCAGGGTGCCGATCCCCGGGAGGCTGAAGATCGTCTCGATTATAACCGTGCCGCCCAGGATCGTCCCGAACTGGACGCCCAAGATCGTGACTACCGGGATAAAGGCGTTCTTAAGGGCATGACGGGCAATGACTATCCTTTCGGTTAGCCCCTTACTCCGGGCCGTACGGATATAGTCCTGCCTGAGCACCTCCAGCATCTGGCTGCGGGTCATCCTCGTCAGGCTCCCGGCCATAAAAGCCCCCAAAGCCAGCGCCGGAAAGATAAACTGCTGGAAGTTGCGCCAGGGGTCCCGGTCGAGGGGAGTATAGCCCACCGGCGGCACATAGCCGAACCAGAGGGCCGGCAGGACAATCATCAGGGTACCGAGCCAGAATCCCGGTACCGAGAGCCCGAGGATGGCCAGCAGCCGCACAAACCAGTCCACCGGGGTATCCTGCCGCACCGCCGATATCACCCCCGCCGGGATGGCGATGGCCATCGCCGCCAGGCTTGCCAGGACCGCCAGCTCCAGGCTCACGGGTAGCCGCTGCCAGATCTCAAAGAGGACGGGCCTGCCCGTGAAGACCGATTGGCCGAGGTCCCCCCGAACGGCTTTCCCAAGCCAGGTCAGGTACTGCTCATGGGTCGGCCGGTCCAGCCCCAGCATGGCCCGGACCCGGGCCAGGTCTTCGGGTTTGGCCTGCGAGTCCGCCAGGATAACCGCGGCGACATCACCGGGAATGAGGCGAACCATGAAGAAAACCAGGATGCTAACCCCGAACAGTACTACCAGGCTGAATAGAAGTCGCCGAATTACGTACTTCAACATCTGGCTGGGATGCTACCTAAGCTTCATCCCTTACCGGCCGGAACTTCGGTATCGTGAACTCCGGTTTGACATCATCAAAAACAACCTCAACCGGCATATCGCATTTGAGACCTTCCAGAGGACAGTCCACAATCGTCGAGACCATCCTTGGGCCCTCGGCCAACTCGACCAGGGCCACGACATACGGGATGTCAGCCGCAAAGGACCGAAAGTAGGGGTGGTGGAAGACAACCCAGGACCAGACCCGGCCCCGGCCGCTCGCCTGAACCCAGTCAAGCTCCTCCGCAAGGCACCAGGGGCAGCAGGGCTGGGGCGGGAAGAAGGTGTGGCCGCAGGCCCGGCAACGCGGCAGTCTCAACTCGTGGCGCTTTAAGTATTCCCAGTACGGCCTGTCGAACGGCGTCGGTTCCGGCAGCGGTTTCTGGTACTCGCCCCGCATCACCCTTCCCTCGTCATGATGTGCGCACTGGCAACCGGGGCCGGGCAGATATACATTGCGACCCGGCAGTTCGGCACCTGCCTGGGGCCGGCTTCGCCCCGGAGCTGCCGGACATTTTCGACGTGGAGGCCGAACCCCTGCATGTAGCTCTCGGAGGTGTGACCCCCGCTGGTGTTCACGGGAAGCTCTCCGCCCAGGGAGATGCGCCCGCCCTGGACGAATTCGTGCCCCTCCCCGTACTTGCAAAAGCCGGCGCCCTCCAGGCCGAAAATTACCGTTGGCGTAAAGTTATCATAGACCTGGCACACCTGGATGTCCTGATGGGTCAGGCCCGAGTTCCGGAAAACCGATTGGGCGCAGGCCCTCACCGCATCCCGGAAGAAATCGTCGACCGCATAGAGGTGGGTCAGGTCGGTGCAGGCGGCGGTGGCGGTCAGGTAAACCGGCGGCTTACGCAGCTCGCGCGCCCGCTCGGCCGTGGTCAGGATGAGGGCTACGCCGCCGTCGTTGATGAGACAGTAGTCATAAAGCCTTAACGGCGCAACGATCCAGCGCGCACTGAGATACTCTTTAAGGGTTAACGCCTGCCGGAATACGGCCTTCTCGTTCAGGCTGGCATGGTAGCGGTTTGAGATGGCGACCGCGGCCAGGGACTCCTCCTTCGCCCCGTAATCATGCATATACCGGCGCCACATGAGGGCCACCGCCGCCCCGGGCGAAGTCATACCGTAGATGGTCTCATAATGCGAGCTCCCCTCGCCCTCACCGCCGTAGGTGGCGCCGGCCGAACGGCCGTCGTTTCCGTACACCACCCCTACCGTTGAACAGAGGCCAGCATAGATAAGGGCGGCCGCGTACTGAACGGCAAGGGCAGCCATACGGCCTTCCCCCCGGAAAACGTTTGCGACCTTGAGGAACCTCAATCCGACCATATTTGCAAAAGGCTGATAGTGGGGGATACGGACCACAATCAGCCCGTCAATATCATCCTTCCGGAGCCCGCAGTCATCCAGGGCCCTTTTAAAAGCCTCAAGGCCGAGGGTGTAGGCGTTCCTTTTGGGATCCCTGGTCCGGTAGAGCTTCCCGTAATCGGTGTCGCCCACGCCGACCACGCAAACCCGGTTCCTGAAGTTATAGGCCGTAATGTTCGTGACCATACCGGTCCCCCTCAGCCATCAGGATGGCCCGGCCGAATACCTGGCGGTTATCCACCCGACGGTGGGCCTCGGCAGCATCCTGAAGGTTAAACGGCTCGAAGACGGGTTTTACCTCCCGTCGCGCCACAAGTTCCATGGCCTCGATGAAGTCGGCCATCCGGGTCGAAGCGGACCCGGTTATGGTGGCCTCCTTGCCGAAGATAAAGGCAGGATACAGCTCAACCTTCTGGCGGTAGACCTGCCCGGTGAACACATACCTGCCGCCCCGGGCCAGGGCCCGAAAGCACGGCCCGAAAACGTCGGGGTGGCCCACGTTGTCCAGGACGACATCGGCGCCACGGCCGCCGGTCGCCCTCAGGATCTCCTCCCAGTAATCCGGGTTTCTGGTTGTGATAACCCGCTCGGCGCCGCAGGCGGCGATCCCCTCGGCCTTGTCCGGCGAGCTGGTGACGGCGATGACCCTTCCCCCCAGGCTTCTGGCCACCTGGACGCCGTGGATTCCCAGCCCGCCGCCGGCACCCGTGACCACAACGAACTCGCCGGGCGCAAGCCTGGCCGTATATTTCAGGGCTTTCAAGCAGGTCCCCACCGCGCAGGCGACGATGGATGCCCCTACCAGGTCCACCCCGTCCGGAATCCGAATTGCGCTCTCTTCGTCGGCCACCGCATACTCGGCGTACCCGCCGTAGTTGAACCGTTTCGCCGGGCACTCCAGGTCCCGGTGGGCCCGGCAGTAGAAACAGCGGCCGCAGGTGTAGAACTGGCGGGTGGCTACCCGGTCCCCGGGGTGGAAGTGGCGGACCCGGTCGCCGACTTTAACCACCGTACCGGATATCTCGTGCCCGAGGATGACCGGCCGGTCCACCCGCGTGAGCCCCAGTCGGTCAGATTGGTCATGACCGCAGACGCCGCAAGCAGCCACCTTTACCAGCAGCTCGGTCGGACCAGGCTCTGGAATCGGGACGTCCTCCATTCGGAGGACTTCCGGCCCGCCGGTTTCATACATGACGATAGCCCGCATCCCCGTACCCCGGATCAACGCGCGATCCGGATAGCGCCTGCGGCCTCAAGCCGGGCGATATCGGCTTCGCTATAGCCCAGCTCGGTCAGGATCTCGTGCGTGTGCTCGCCCAGAACCGGGACTCTGCCGTCACCTCTTAACTCCAGGCCTTCGATTCGCCAGGGCGGCAACAGCACCCGGTAGGCGCCGCGTCCGGGGTCGTCCACGGTATCAACTATGCCCAGGGTAGCCACCTGCGGGTGGGAAAAGAGACTCTCGTAATCGTTTACCGGAACCGCCTCGGCACCATAGGCCATCAGCCGCTCAATGAGCTCGGCCGCCGGCCACTCCCTGAAGGCCTCTTCCCAGATGGGCTTTACCTCGTGGGCGTAGCGGCCGGTGCCCACGGCCTCCCGCCCACCATCCCAGAACCGCGGGTCCTCGATGACCCGGTCCAGCAGGCCAAGTTCGGCCAGCATCCGGATCCAGGACTCCTCATCCATACGGCGCAGGCTGAAGTAAATCGGCCGGTCTTTGGTCTGGTAACCGTGGTCCCGGGGCTTGACGTAGGTGTCGCAGTGGAAGCCGTACCAGTCGTCCGGGTCGGTCTGGGCCGCCCACATGATCCCGCGCATGTGAAGGAGGGTGCCGTACATGCTCACCCCCACCTTCTGGCCGAGCCCCGTCCGGGCCCGGTGGAAAAGGGCGGCCAGAACCGCGTCGAAGGCGAAGATGGCAGTGTTAATGTTGGCCACGTCAGCGCCCAGACGCTCTGGCGGTTCGCCGATTGCCCCCAGCGAGCCCCAATAGTCGGCCATCGCCTGCATCACGAGCTCACAACCGGGCAGGTCCTTCAGGGGACCCTCTTCCCCGAACGCTGAAATCGCGCAGTGAACCAGCCGGGGATTAATTTGGTCCGTCTCGATCCCCATCGCTGCCAGCCGACCAGGTCCAAGGTCCTCCAGGAACACATCAGCATTGCTGAGGAGCGCGGCCAGGATCCGCCTGCCCTCAGGATTTTCCAGATTGAGCGCCATGCTGCGCTTGTGCCGGTTAAGGGCAAGGAATACCGCACTGTCGGTCCCGATAAACGGCGGACCCCATCGGCGGGCACAGTCACCTTCCGGCGGCTCAATTTTGACCACATCGGCCCCGGCATACGCCATGAGCTGGGAGGCATAGGGCCCGCAGGCCCCCTGCGTGATGTCGATAACCTTCAGACCGTCCAGCGCGCCTGCCATCAGAAGGACCTCCGCATCCTGGGCTCCACTTCCCTGGGTTCTGCTTTGATAACGGGAAGGCCAAATTCCCGCAGCACCTCTTCATTGTGCTGTCCGGGCGCCGGCGGCGGCGAAAGACGGGCCGGGGTCTTTTCAAATCGCCAGGGTAGCCCGCCGACCAGTAGCCTGCCTTGATGAGGTACCTCCATTTCAACTATGAACTGATTTTGAACGACGTGCTGATGGAACCTCAACTCGTGGAAGCCCAGGAAAAGGCCGTTGGGCACCCCCTCCTTTGCCAGACGGATCATCCACCAGGTGGCGGGTTTGGTGCTGAAGACCTGTTCCAGGATCGGGATAAGCCGGTCCCGGTTTGTCACCCGCGCCGGGTTGGTGGCGAAGCGGGGGTCGGTGGCCAGCTCCCCAAGGCCCAGGGCCCGGCAGAGGCCGCGCCACTGCTCGTCGTTCACCACCCCGACCACCAGCCACCTCTTGTCCTGGCACAGAAAGGCCTGGTGGGGGACCGTAGTCGTGCAGGCGCTACCCATGGGTGGGGGCGTCTTACCCGTCGCGAAGAATTCGGCAACCCGCGTCACCTGAAGGTTTATCGCCGAACCGAGCATGGTCAGGTCAATTCGCATGCCCCGTCCGGTCTGCTCCCGCACGAGGAGGGCCTGCAGGATCGCCCCCACAAAGAAGCTGCTCGTCGTCAGGTCAAGGTGAGCGAAGTGCCGGAAAAGTTCACCCTTACCGCCCGGCGCCCCCGTAATACTGGCCCAGCCGCAGAACGCCTGCACCGACGGGTCGGCACCACCCATCTCACTCATCGGCCCAGTACGGCCCCAGGCCGCAGCAGACGCGTAAATGAGCCGCGGGTTTATCCGCACGACCTGCTCATAGCCCAGGCCGAGCCGCTCGACGGTACCCGGGCGCATGTTTTCCATGAATATATCTGCTTTTTCCACCAGCTTATAAACCACTTCCAGATGTTCGGGCTTCTTGAGGTCCAGGATAAGCCCCCGCTTGTTAAGGTTGCAGTGACTGTAAACAACGCCCAAGCCGCGCTGGTTTGGGGGCACCAGTCGGATGATATCGCCTTCAGGATGCTCAATCTTTATGACGTCTGCCCCAAGGGAGCCCAGTAACATGGCTGCCCAGGGTCCGACGGCCGCATGGGTCAGATCCAGAATTCGTATACCGGCAAGGGGCCTATCCATTTTAATCTGCTACCTCCGGTTTCCCAATCTCATCGGCGGTCAACCCAAACCCGGGCCGGCTGAGGCACGCCGCCCTGCACGTCGGGCCGGAAATTTCGGCATGCGGTTGCCGGAAACCACAGTTGCATTCGCCAAGCCAGTCTTTTTACATCTTCAGGTGTGAACTCTCAACCGTTTACCGGCGGAAAATTGTGAAACTTGACTCCCTTTTTAGACGTCATTTTTCTCGTCTCCTGCTCCCACGAGTCGGCCAGGTCCGGATCAAGGGTGAATTCCCCGGGCCCCGCAAACCTGAGCGGCCGCCCGAAAGCGCCGGGCTGCCCGGCTTCAGGCCAGTAGGACCCGGCGTTCCGCGGGCCCTCTTCCAACTGCCGCCGGGACCACCGGGGGTCGCCAGGGTAGCGAAGCGCGTTACCGGGCCGCATCTGAGCGATCCCAAACCCGGTTCGTCCTTTCGCCGGCTACCTGTCTAGCCAAACATCCGTCAGCTCGTATTGACCGAACTGCTGGAGGGGGTAGTAATCCCTAACGTAAGAGTGGGCGAACGCAAAACGGAATTCGGCGATGCCGGTGATGTAATACTGCTGCTCGGCCAGGTAGCGCTGGATATCGTAAAGGATCTCTTTGCGCTGCTTCGGTTCCAGCGCGCGCCGCTGTCTCCCCACCATCTCGTTCAGAACCGGGTCGTTGACGTAGCTCTGGTTTCTGGGATTTCCGGGCCCGTACCACACCGAAAGGAATTCGTCGACCTCAACCGACGGCGCCGACTGGCCGGCCATGGCCTCCTCATATTTGCCCAAATAGGTCGTGGTGACAAAGGTTGTGAACTCCTCCCAGACCAGGTTAACTTCGATGCCGATTTCCGCCAAATTCGCCTTCGCCATTTCCAGCCACTGGACGTGGACGGGGCCTATCTGCTGCGTGCTCTTGAGGTTAAACCTGAACCCGTTGGGGTAACCGGCTTCGGCGAGCAGCCGCCTGGCTTCCGAGAGGTCGCGCCGGTAATATCTGCTGGCCGGACCGAGCTGGCCCACCGGCAGCACCCAGTCCACCAGGGAGGCGCTGATCGGCCCGTCCAGGACGGCCTTACCTTTGGCCAGAACGTCGACCATCGCCTGCCGGTCCAGGGCCAGGGAGATGGCCTGGCGGACCCGCCGGTCGGCAAAGGGCAGCTCCTTGCGGTCCGTCCGAAAGGCGATGTGTCGCCAGCCGTAGAACGGGGTCTCGACCACCCGGGCATCGGGGACCGCCTGCTTAAGGGCCTCGGCGGAATGGATTTGAATGGGCAGCTGCAGGGGCATCAGGTCGATCTGCCTGGCCCGGAAGGAGGAAACGTAGGCTGATTCATCCATGATGATCAGCCAGTGAATCTCATCAACATAAGGTTTTCCTGCAATAAAATAGCCAGGATGTTTGGCCAGGACTAAGCTAACATTTGGCGTGTATTCTTTCAGCATAAACTGCCCGGTACCAATCATGCGGGTCTTAAGGTCACCTAATTGTTCCACTTCTTTTGGTACGATCCATGCAAAGGGAGATGCTACGTAGTTAAGAAACGCCACGTTAGGTTGCTTCAGGACAAACTTCACCGTATACCTGTCCGGCGTCTCTATTTTTTCCACATCGGCAAAGAGGTATTTTTGGCCGGCAGCCGGATGCTTCAGGATCCGTTCGAAGGTGAATCTGACGTCGTCGGCCGTGAGCTCCCGGCCGTTCACCGGCGGGATATCGTGGAACTTCACCCCGCGCCGGAGGAAGAAGATGTACGTCACATCGTCCGGCTGCTCCCAACGTTCGGCCAGGTCGGGCACCGGGGTAAGCTGATTCGGGTCCACGTCAGGACCCGTCTTGAGCCGTGCCAGACGCGAGTAGACAAGACCGGCCGGATTGTGCAGCCCGGCGGAGATGGTTTCGTGGGGGTCAAGGCTGGGCGGCTGGAGGTTGTAGGCCACCTTCAGAACGCCGCCGCGCTTGGGTTCGCGGGATGCCGCCGGCTGTCCCGGCTGCTGACACCCTGCCAGACCGGCCGTTAGCATCCCGCCGGCAAGTCCCAGCCCGAGGCCGAGCAACTCCCGACGGCTTATCCTGCCACCGGTTCTGTAAGCCCGAGCTCCCATTTGCACGCCCTCCTTTTGGCCCCTAACCCTGATCCTTCGGCCTGACTTTGTTATGTTATAGCCAACCACGTCAGGTTTGTGAAGACCCCCCTAACCCTGATCCTTCGGCCTGACTTCCACCCCCGCCATCTTCTCGAATACCTTGACGATTGTCGTAAAGTCCTTGGGCCCCAGCCCCTCATAAATGGCCAGCTCCCACATCTGCTCCACCATCCGGCCGATGAATAGGGGGAACCGCTGCTGCCTGGCCATCGCCGCCGCCAGGTTCAGGTCCTTGACCATGAGTTCGGTGGCGAACCCGTAATCGAAAGTGCGGGTGAGAATCGCCCGGGGAAACTTGTCCTGCGTCGCGCTGCTCCGGCCGGAACTTACATTCAGCACGTCGATGACCAGCCTGGGGTCCAGGCCCATCTTGGTCGCAAGCACCACGGCTTCGGCGCTGGCCGCCAGGGCGGTGGCCGACAGCAGGTTGTTTATCAGTTTCATCGCCTGCCCCAGGCCCGGCTGCGGCGATATGTAAAAGACGTTGCGGCCAATGACCCGCAAAACCGGCAGCTGGGCCTCAAAAACCTCCCGCTTCCCTGCCACCATCACCGAAAGGGTTCCTTCCTCGGCGCCTTTTACCCCACCGCTCACCGGCGCATCCAGAACCTCTACCCCGCGCCCGGCCAGGGCCGCCGCAATCTTCTGCTCGGTCTCGACCCCGGTGGTGGAAAGGTCGATAAAGACGGAGCCGGGCCCCATCGTTTCGGCGAGGCCGCCGGGGCCGAGGACGGCCGCCTCGACGCTGGCCGGGGTGGGCAAACTGGCCAGAATAACCCCGCTCTGCCCGCCCAGCTCCGAAAGGGAGGTCGCCACACCCCCCGGCGTATCCTTGAAGGGCTCAACGGCCGCCGGGTTTATGTCGTAAACGGTTACGGTGTAGCCGTGCTCCAGCAGCCGCCGGACCATCCGGCTGCCCATCTTGCCGACGCCGACAAAGCCCAGGCGTGTCATCTCAACCCTCCTGGAGGACCTCCTGGGCGGCCCGGAAGGCGTCGACCGCCGCCGGAACCCCGGCATAAGCGGCCACGTGCAGCAGGACCTCTCGGATCTGCTCCCGGGTCAGTCCGTTATTAAGGGCACCCCGGACGTGGAGCTTGATCTCGGGGGTCCGGCCGAGGGCGACCAGGGCCGCCAGGGTGACCATGCTTCGCTCCTGCAGGGTAAGGCCGGGCCTGCTCCAGACCGCGCCCCAGCAGCATTCGGTCACGTACTCCTGGAGGGGCCGAGTAAAGTCGTCGGCCTGGGCCAGGGCCCGGTCGACGTATTCGGCCCCAAGGACCCGTCGCCGGATTTCGAGCCCGGCCTGGAAGCGCTCGCTGGTCATCGGCTCTCTAACCTCCTTTCGGCAGAACTTTCAACCCAGCCGAACCACACCGTCCCCGACCTTCTCAAAGCGCCCCAGCACCTCGGGGTCATGTCCGGGCAGGATCAGGTCGGGGGAATCCGCAAGCTGAAGCACCCGGTCGAAGGCCCGGTGGGCGTCGGCCACGCTGTGCAGAAGGTAGAAAGGCAGCCTCGCCTCCAGGTTGCGGTAAAAGTGGGCGGCATCGGAAGCGATAACCGCGTTTCCCCTGGCGGTGGCTACCCGCACCACCTGCAGGCCGGGTGAGTGGCCCCCGACGCGGTGGACGCTGATCCCGGGCCACAGCTCGCGGTCGCCGTCAACGAACCGGACCCGGCCGGCGAAGTTGAGCTCAACCAGCCCCGCAATGTCTGCCGGCTCGGCCAGCACGCTGAACGGGTACCGGTGGGCCAGCGGGCCCGTAAAGAAGCTCATCTCGGCCTCCTGGACCCAGAAGGTGGCGTTCGGAAAGAGCCGGTATGTGCCGACATGGTCGAAGTGAAAGTGGGTGATAATGACGTCGCGGATGTCGGCCGGACTCAGCCCGACCTGACCGAGACATTCCGGGACGGTCCGTCGCAAGTGCCGCCCGCGTCTGCGGGCCACTTCCTTGGTAAAACCCAGGTCGACCAGTACCGCCCGGTCCCGACCGCGTATTACCCAGATGAAATAGGCCAGCGTGACGGGCGACTGGTCGAAGTCGCCGTAGAAGACTTCGCACCGGCGGGCCTGTCGCTCAGTATAATGGATGGCGAGGATCTCGTAAGCCATAACGTCCTCCCGTCAAGTTGCAGCCGGCTCCGGCTCGGGCGCCAGGGTGCCGGCCAGGAACTGGGCCCGAAAGCGTCCGGAAGCTTCGACGTGGGCCCGAACGGCCGCTTCGGCCCAGGCGGGGTTCCTGGCCCGTATCACATCGATTATCTCCTGATGCTCGGGAACGGTCCGCGAAAGCTGGTTAGGCACCAGCCCGAAACGGTCCCGGGGAACCATAAGCCTCAGTTCAGATATCAGGTAAAGCAGCCGGGGACACCTGGCGGCCCGAACAACCTCGTCGTGGAACTCGTCGTTCAGGCGCATCCAGCCCCCAATTCTGCCTGACCTCTGCTTGGCCTCCAGCCGGCGCTGAATGGCAACCAGCTTTTCGACCAGGGCACCGAGCTCGGCCTCGGTGCTGTTTTCGACGGCCAACCTGGCCGCCAGGCCCTCAAGCACCGCCCGGATCCGGTAGACTTCGACGACCTCGTCGGGGCCGACCCGGGCAACCCGGGCGCCGGCGTGGGGCACGCGGATGAGGAGGCCGCGGGCCTCAAGTTTCTGCAGCGCCTCACGCACCGGTGTGGGGCTTCCGCCCAGCCGGGCAGCCAGCTCGTTCTGCTTCAGCCGCTGGCCGGGCGGGAGCTCGCCGGAGAGGATGGCGTCCCGCAGCGCTTCGAAGATGGCGTCAGCCTTCGTTTTCTGCCGGGCCAGGGCCCGGACCGCCTGCTCTAAGCCCATGGCTTGGTGCCGCCCTTGACGGAATCGCGTAATATTATTATAATCGGCTTAATCGAGTCAATAAAACGGGAGTCCGGGTTGCCGGTACTGAACAACCGGGTAGCCGTCGCAGGTGTTGGGCTTTCGGCTTTTGAACGGCGTTCGGCCCGGAGTCCGCTGGGGCTGGCGGCCGAAGCCTTTAAAGACGCCCTTGACGATGCCGGCCTCAAAAAATCCGATATCGACGGCCTGCTCACCAACATCGGCCACCCCCTCGGTGTCGATTACGACCGGCTGGCCGAAGCGTTGGGGCTGAGCATCCGGTACGCCGGCCAAACCTGGACCCATGGCCGGTTCGTGGGGCCGACCATTATTCATGCGGCCCTGGCCATTGCCGCCGGTCTCGCCAACTACGTCGCCTGCCTGGTCGGATTGAGCTTCAGCCGCCTCGGCGTAATGGGCGGGCCCGGGGATGCCGAGGCCGTGCGGCAGGGTGGGGGCTCCCACGGCGAGGTCCCGTATTACGGGATGACGGCCCCGGGCGCCGGGGCGGCGATGGCCTGGCGAATCTACCTTACCCGGTACCGCGCCGACCCGGCCAAGCTGGCCGCCGTGCCCATCGCCTTCCGCAAACACGCCCGGCTTAACCCCCAGGCGATCATGCAAAGACCCCTTACCCTTGAGGATTACCTGAACTCGCCGTATGTAATCGAGCCCCTCCGGCTCCTCGATTTCTGCCTGATGAACGACGGCGGGGCCTGTGTCATTCTCACATCGGCGGAGCGGGCCCGGGACTGTCGGAAGCCGCCGGTCTACATCAAGGGCGTTCAGGGTTTGCGGGCCGGCCGGGAGGAGTTTATCTTTGCCCGTCCGGGTCTGGGGGCGTGGCAGCAGTCGGTCTTCGAGGCCGCTGAGGACCACCCGGTCTACCGGATGGCCGGGGTGGAGAGGTCGGACGTCGGCGCCCTGTATATTTACGATGCCTTTTCGCCCCTGGTGGTCTTCACCCTGGAGCGTTTCGGATTTGCGCCGCCGGGCCAAGGCCTCGATTGGGTCCAGGATGGCCGGATCGAGCTGAGCGGCGAGCTTCCCGTGAACACCAATGGCGGCCTCCTTTCGGAGGCGCACGTGTCGGGGTGGAATCATATCGTTGAGCTGGTCCGTCAGCTCCGGGGGGAGTGCGGCCCCCGTCAGGTGTCGGGTCTTAAATACGCCCAGTGGGCAACCTGCTTCGGAGATTCCATAATTTTCGGTAAGGAGTAATTCGCCCCTTGGGGACGGAGCGGCCCTTACCCGTTCTGTATGACGATGAGCTTCCCTTCTGGGAGGGAGCCCGCCAGGGCCGGCTGATGTTGCCCGGTTGTCAGGACTGCGGCCGCCGGTGGTGGCCGCCCGGCCCGGTGTGTCCTTACTGTCTTTCGGACAAGGTTGAATGGTGGCCGGCTTCGGGTCGGGGTCGTGTCGTCTCATGGGTTGTGTTCCGGAAACAGTACTTCGAGGCGTTCCCGCCACCCTACAACGTCGTCTGGGTTGAATTGGACGAGGGCCCCAGGTTGACGAGCAACCTGGTCGACTGTGAACTAGACAGGATTGTGGCAGGTATGCTGGTAGAAGCGGTTTTTGAAAAGGTGAGCGAAGAGGTGACACTGGTAAAGTTCCGTCCGGTGAGGGAACCTGCCTGAAATAAGGAAGGAGGGTAGAGATGAGCAGGCAGCACAGGGTTTTCTCGAGGCGTGAGTTTCTGGCAGGGGTTGCTGCCGGCATTGGGGTTGCTACCGGGGCGTGTGCACCCCAGACCGGCGCGCCCGGGCCCGCCGCGCCCCCGGCGCCCGCCGAGGTACGTATTGCGCTGATCGTGCCCCTTTCGGGGCCCTGGGCCCGCAACGGTCAGCTCAAGCGGGCCGGGGCCGAGCTGGCTGTTGATGAAATAAACCAGCAGGGGGGTATTAAGGCCCTTGGGGGCGCGAAGCTCCGGCTGGATGTGGCCGATGCTGGGGATACGGTGGAAAAGGCCGTGAGCGCCGCCCAGCGGCTCCTGTCGGCCACCCCGAAGCCGACCGCCGGCATCGGGTCCTGGCTCAGCTCCTTCACCCTGGGGGTTACCGAGGTTGCCGAACGGCAGCGGGTGCCGTGGCTCAGCCTCTCCTACACGGATCAAATCACCGAGCGGGGCTTTAAGTTCGTCTACCAAACATCACCCGTCTCCAGCGTGCAGGCGAAGGTGGGGCTGGAGCAGGTGTTGCAGATCGCCCGCCAGTGCGGGGTAACTGTTCAGCGGGTTGCGCTGGTCGGGGATAATACGGCGGCAAGCGTCAGCTTCTTCGAGCCCTTACGCAAGCAGCTTCTTCCCGCCGCCGGACTGCCCGTTGCGGTGGACGAGGTCTGGGCCCCCCCGCTGGCCGACGCCACCCCGATCGCCCAGAAGCTGCGCAGCGCCCAGCCTCATATCATGTTCTTCTCGGCCACCGCATACCCCGATGCCGCCCAGGTTTTGCAGAAGGTCCGGGAGTTCGGGGTCAAGACCATCACCATCGGCAGTGGGGCCTGGCTGGTCCTGCCGGAATACGTCCGGGGTGTGGGGTCAGGCCTGGTGGAGGGGGTGATGTCCATTGTGGCCGCCCATACCTTCAAGGGGCAAGAGGCCCTCATTGAGAAGCTGAAGCAGAAAACCGGCGAACCGTTTATCACTCAGGACCCGCTGGCCGGGTACTATCAGGTCTGGATCATCAAGGAAGCCATTGAGCAGGCTAAATCAGCGGACCCAGAAAAAGTTAACGAAGCCCTCAAGAAACTTGACCTCACCTCGGGACCTGCGGCCGTAAATATCCCGGGTAAGCGGGTGCGTTTCGATGAGAAGGGGCGCCGCGTCGACGCCATACCCCTTATAGCCCAGTGGCAGGAAGGGATAGCCTACACCGTCTTCCCTAACGACTATGCCGTCCGCGAGGTGAAGTGCTCGATCTAACCGGGTGCTGCCAATGCCAGGCCTGGCTGACATTGCTCAATACATAGTTACCGGGATTCAGGTCGGCGGCGTATATGCCCTCATGAGTGTCGGCCTGGCCCTCATCTTCGGCGTCATGCGGGTTATAAACTTCGCCCAGGGCGATTTCCTCATGCTGGGCATGTACGCCGCCTACATCCTTTTCGTGGCCCTGAGCCTTGACCCCCTCCTTGCGGCGGTTATTATCGTCCTCCCCTTTTTCGTGGCCGGCACCCTGGTTCAGCGGGGGCTGCTCCAGCCCCTAATGGGGCGTGGGCAGTCGGCAAACGCCCAGCTCATCTTCACCTTGGGGCTCTCCCTCGTCCTGCAAAACGGGGCGCTTATGGCCTTCGGGCCGACCCCCCGGGGAATCCCCGTCCCCTACGGGGTCAGCGGCTGGCACGTCGGCCCGGTGGTGGTGAATCAGGCCCGGACCTACAGCTTCCTGGCAGCCTGCCTCCTGCTGGCGGCGCTGTACGTCGTCCTTTACCGGTCTCAACTTGGCCGGGCGTTGCGGGCCACCGCCGATAACCTTGAGGCGGCAACGTATATGGGCATCGACGTCCGGCGGTCGTACATGCTCGCCCTCGGCCTCGGCATTGCGGCCTCGGCCGCGGCCGGGGCGCTGGTCGCAACCTACCACCCGATGCAGCCGTACGTGGCCTGGGATTTCATCGTGCTCATGTTCATCGCGGTGGTCCTCGGCGGGCTTGGGCGGGTCGAGGGGGCCTTTGTCGGCGGCCTGCTCATCGGGGTCGTCCAGAACCTTTCGGCGGCGGTATTGCCCTTGCAGCTGCAGAATATCGCCCTTTACGTCATCTTCCTGCTCACCCTCTTCCTGCGGCCGTACGGCCTCTTCGGAAGACCCCCCAGGACGTAGCCGGCGATGAAACCTTCAGTCCGGGACCTTTCCCTTTATGCGGTCTTGGTCGTTTGCGGGCTCTTTTTCGTCGTCATCCTGGCAACCCGGACGGACAGCTATACCCAGCGGGTCCTGACGCTGACGCTGCTCTGGGCGACGGTTGGGGTAAGCTGGAACATCATCTCGGGCTATGCCGGCCAGATCTCCTTCGGCCACGCCCTCTTTATCGGCATCGGCGCCTACACGGCTACCCTCCTCTTCCGGTGGGTCCAGCTGACGCCTTACCTGGGGGGGATCGTCGGCATCCTTCTGGCCGTAGTGGTTGCCGTCCTTATCGGGTTTCCGACGCTCCGGCTCAGCGGGGCCTATTTTTCCCTGGCGATCCTGGCCTTTCCCCTCATCTTCCGCACGGTTATGCTTTACCTGGGTTACCAGGAGGTAAGCGTCCCCTTCGTCCTGCACAACCCCGAACTTTACATGCAGTTTGTTGAGCAGTGGCAGTACTCGCTCCTCTCCCTGGGGCTGCTCACCGTGGCCCTCTTGGTCAGCCGCCTGGTTGAGCGGTCCGACTTCGGCCTTTACCTGGCAGCGGTCCGGCAGGACGAGAAGGCGGCGGCTGCCGCCGGCATTGACGTTTTCCGGGAAAAGCTTAAGGCCCTGGTCATCAGTGCGGGTCTGGCCGCTGCCGTCGGGGTCGTCTACGCCAACGTCCTGCTGGTGGTGACGCCGGACAGCGTCTTCGGGCTGCAGGTCTCGGCCCAGGCGGTAGTGCTTCCGCTGGTCGGAGGGGTGGGGGCCCTGTTCGGTCCGGTCATTGGGGCCGTGCTGCTCGTGCCCCTGGGGGAATACCTTAACTCGGCGTTCGGTTCGAGCCTGCCGGGGATCCAGTGGTTCATCTACGGGCTCGTTCTGATGGCCGTGATGCTCATCGCCCCGGAGGGGCTCTACTGGGGCGCACGGCGGCTTGTTGGGGAAAGGTTCAGGCCGGGTCCAGAACCGGCGATTGGGTCCGTCCCGGTGCGGGCGACCGGGCCTGTCCTGCGGGTGGTGAACCTGACCGGGACGCCCTCTGACCAGGTGATTCTTGATTGCGAAAACGTCAGCCTGGCATTCGGGGGAATAAGGGCGGTGGACGGCGTAAGTTTCGGCATTAGAGCCGGGGAGATCGTCGGCCTCATCGGACCCAACGGGGCCGGCAAAACCACCCTCCTCGAGATCCTTAACGGCTTTCTGACCCCAATGTCCGGGCGGGTCCTCTTTGCCGGGCGGGACGTCACCGGCCTTCCGCCCCACGAGCGGTGCCGTCTCGGGATGGGACGCACCTTCCAGGTCACGCACCCGTTTGCGAACTTGACGGTGCTGGAAAACGTGCTGGTCGGGGCCCTGGCCGGCACCGAGGGCGGGGAAGTTGCCAGGCAGCGGGCGATGGAGTCGCTGCGGCTGGTAAATCTGCTGGGGAAGGCCCATGTTGTGGCCCGCACCCTTAACACCACCGAGCTCAGGCTGCTGGAACTTGCCCGGGCGGTGGCCGGCGGGCCGAAGCTTTTGCTTATCGACGAGCTGCTGGCAGGTCTGGCCCCGGGCGACGTCGTGTTCGTCCTCGGGGTATTAAGTTCGATTCGGGAGCAGGGGATCACCGTACTCATCGTGGAGCATAACGTGCGGGCATTACTCAAGCTGGTTGACCGGCTGGTTGTCCTGGACCACGGGCGTAAAATTGCTGAAGGGCCGCCGGCGCAGGTTGTAAGCGAGCCGGCGGTAATTGAGGCGTATCTGGGCAAAAAGTGGGCTGAACATGCTTCAGGTTGAGTCCCTCTGGGTTGCGTACAACGGGGCGGTGGCCTTGCGGGGCGTTTCGCTTACCGTTGAGGCCGGGGAAATCGTGGCGGTCATTGGGGCCAACGGGGCGGGAAAGACGACCCTCTTCCGGGCGATCTCGGGAACGGTTGTACCCAGGTCCGGGCGGATAGTTTACGACGGTCAGGACCTGCTGAGGATGCCCGCCTGGAAGCGCGTGTTTCTGGGAATTGCCCATGTTCCACAGTGGCGGATGGTTTTTCCATCACTTACCGTCCTTGAAAACCTGCAGGTTGCGGCGTACACGCCGAGGGCCCGGGCCGCCTTCCGGGGCAACCTTGAGCTCGTATTATCGCTTTTTCCGGTCCTGGCCGAACGGAAGTCCCAGCTGGCCGGGACCCTTTCGGGGGGTGAGCAGCAGATGCTGGCCATTGGTCGGGGGCTGATGGCCAGTCCGCGAATGCTCTTGCTGGACGAGCCCTCCCTCGGCCTGGCGCCGGCGGTTGGGGACCTTATCTTCGAGAAAATTCTCGAGATTCACAGCCTTACGGGTCTCACGATCTTGCTGGTGGAACAGAAAGCCCTGGAAGCCATAAGCATCTGTCGGCGCGGCTACGTGCTGGAAAACGGGGAGGTGGTCGTAAGCGGCGACCGGGAGTCGCTTCTGGCCAACCCGAGGGTACAGGCAGCCTATCTCGGTCTCTGAAGGAGACTGCCGTTGAAGTTAACTGAGCCTGGCCTTAAGGGGGACGCCCGTGGATGAGGTAAGCCAGCTTGCCAGGTTCGTGGCGACGTTCGGCCGGTTTCCGGGCCGGACCCTGAGGCTTGCCTGGTTCGGGGTGGCCCTGGCCGGCGCCCGCTGGCCGGCGGTCCGGATTCTGGCGGAGTGGGCCCGGGAGGCGGCCGAAAAGCCCATAAGCACGGTGGTGGGCCACGGCTTTAAGACCAGCCCCGACCGGGCGGCTTTGCTCAACGGCACCTTCGCCCACATCCTCGATTTTGATGACACCCACCCGGAGGTGATCCTCCACGCCAGCGCCCCCCTCTGCGGGGCCCTGCTGGCGGCGGCCGAGCCCCTCCGGGCCGACGGGCGGCGGGTGCTGGAGGCCTACGTTGCCGGGTTCGAGGCCGGGGTCCGGATTGCCCGGGCCCTCTGGCCCGCTCACAGAGAACGGCGGCAGGAGGCTGTCGGCTTCAGCCGACAGAGGAATGCCGCCCGGTCACCTCCTTTCTGTATAATCTCGACGTGATGAAACTGACGGCGATTGTTCGGCTTCTGCCGGAGGGGGACCAGGCCCAGGCCCTGCTCGAGACCGTCAGGGCCGTTAACGCCGCCTGCAACCATGCCTCCCAGGTAGCCTGGGAACAGAGGGCTTTCGGACGCACCAAACTTCATAAGCTGGTTTATCGTGATATTCGCGCACGGTTTGGTCTTCCCGTGCCACCATAAGCGGTCGCATCAAAGTGCCCTTCGCCGCCGGAGATCGCCAGCTTGCCCTCTTCGCCCGCCCGGTAAGGGAAGCGACCTCCTGGCTCTTTGTGCGGAACGGCAGCTTTTACCTGGCCGTGGTCTGCGAGGTTCTGGTGCCGGGCGGTGTGCTGGGCGTGGACCTGGGCCAGGTGAGCCTTGCCGCCGACAGCACCGGCGAGACGTTCTCGGGCGAGGCCCTGCGGCGTGTCCGCCTGCGCTACGCCGGGCTCAGGCGGCGACTGGTCTGCCAAACGACACTGCAAAGAGCGACCCTTCACCCGGACCACGAACCACACCGTTGCCAGGCGTCTGGTGGAGAAGGCCCGAAGGCACCGCGCCGCCATAGCCGGCATCCGGTCGCGGACAACGGTTTCCCGAGTTCGGAGACTTCTGCACCACAGCTGGCCTTACGCACAACTTCGGTCGGCCGCCCTTGCGGGCGTGCCCGTCTACGTGGTCAGGCCCCACCTGCCCGGTTTGCGGGCACGTGGACAGGCAGAGTTTGCCTGCCGGTCGTGTGGGTTCTCCGACCACGCCGACCGGGTGGCCGCAGGGCCGCCGTCAACCGGCCGGTCCCCTCCATGTTGCTACGGCAAGCTGACGGCTGAAGCCGTCAGCAGTTGACCGACGACGCCCTTTACTTGCTGTACGCCTACCCGAATGTCTACGCCGCCGTCGGCGCCGTCAACTGGGCCCTTGGCCCGGCCACCTTCCAGCGGCAGACTTCCTCGGCAGCGACCGGATCTTCTTCAGTCCCGACCAGATGGCTTGGCCGCAGATGATCACCACGGCTGTGAAGGCCGTCACCTCTGCGGACTTTTATCAGAAGCGAACAAAATCAACATCTTCTGGAACAACGCGGCTCGCCTCTACCCCTCGCCGGCCCAGACGCAGGCCGCCTAACAAAGGGAGAAAGGGTTTGTCCGGTCAGCTTAGCCTGCGGCGAGCGGAGCTGTTGCGTCAGGCGGTGCTGAAGGGAAAATACGGCCGGGGCTGGCCGTTTTCAGGGAGGCGGCCGCCCTTCGACGTTGGTTCGGGTCTGGTGAAGCTGGGAAACCTGTTCGTGGCGGCCGGAAACCGGCTCCAGGCCCGGCTTTCGGGGGCCGAGCGGTCGGCACCCGTCGAAAGGAGGTGAAAGGTGCAGCAACCCGGCCTAAAGCTCAGGCTGCTTGGGGCCGCCGATATCCGCCGGGCCGTGCCCATGCGCCGGGCGATCGAGGCGACCCGGGAGGCGTTTGCGGCCCTTTCGTCCGGCCGGACCCAGGTGCTGCCCCGGATGCCCCTGGAGGTCCCGCCCGATGCCGTCGCCCTCCTCATGCCGACCTACCTGGAAAACTACCCGGCGGGCCTCGGGGTAAAGCTCGTTTCGGTCTTTCCGGCCAACCGGGCGCGGGGCCTCCCCTCATCCACGCCCTGGTGGTCCTGGCCGACCCCGCCACCGGCCGGCCGCTGGGCATCCTGGAAGGAGCATTTCTTACGGCCTGGCGGACGGGGGCCGCAACCGGCGTGGCCACCGACCTGCTTGCCCGCCGGGATGCCCGAATTCTGGTCCTGATCGGCGCCGGGGCCCAGGCCGAGGCCCAGGTGCTGGCCGTCTGCGAGGTGCGGCCGATTGAGGGGATCCGGATCTACAGCTGGACCCGGCCGCGGGCGGAGGCCCTGGCCGAGCACCTGGGGACGATTGGGGTGTCGGTGCCCCCGTCCGTTCGGGTGGTGGACTCGGCGGCCGAGGCGGTTCGGGGGGCCGATATCGTGGTTTACCGCAACCACTCCCCGGTTCCGGTTTTCTCCGATGCCGACCTTTCTCCCGGGGCCCACATCAACGCCATCGGGGCCTTTGGTCCCGGGAGCCGGGAGCTGGAGACGGCCACCATCCGCCGGGGGAAGGTGGTGGATTCCCGGGTTGCGGCCCTGGCCGACGCCGGGGATATTCTTATCCCTCTGCGAGAGGGGGCGATCGGCGAGGAGCAGACCTACGCCGAACTTGGGGAGGTGATCCTGGGCGAGAAGCCCGGCCGGACCGGTCCGCCGGAGGTAACGGTGTTTAAATCGGTGGGGAATGCGGCTCAGGACATCGCCGTTGGTGGCCTGGCCCTGGCCGAGGCCGAACGGCTGGGCCTCGGGTTCGAGGTGGAGCTTTAAAAACGGCCGGGGGGTTGGGCTATAATCATCGGGCAGGTGAGGCGTAAAGGCTGGCCAGATGCCGCGCAAACTTGATTTCCATCCAACTATGGTGCGATTTAAATCTGGCTAACTAACTCCTGCTTCCGTTGCGCCTCCGCCAATTTCCATCCCACTATGGTGCGATTTGAAGTCACATCTTTGGCCTCGAACCGACGGCCGCAAAGTTATTTCCATCCCACTATGGTGCGATTTAAATGCTGTGTGCCTACTGGCTTATGACGTATACCGGGCATGTTTCCATCCCACTATGGTGGGATTTAAATGCAGTTCGTGATGCTGCCATTCAAGTACGTTAGGCCGTTTCCATCCCACTATGGTGCGATTTAACTTCCAGGGCCGAGTGGGGACGCTCCCCCCGCTCTGGCCCCATTCCGGTATGGGCACTGTCAAAGCCCACCGGCCAAAAATTTTTAAAACCGTCACCACCCTCTGCCGGCGACCTCCGGTCGCCGGAAATCCCCAGGGCTTCGACGGCTATTTAGGTTCAGTCCTGCCCGTTGCGCCTCCGCCATCGTGCTCCCTGAGGCTTCGCCCTATCAGCCAGCGCCCAGCCGACACGCGG
>VAPR01000489.1_pt1 | contig 25744 bp, 28 predicted proteins | sample 3380701 | NCBI WGS metagenome assembly VAPR01 (sample SAMN11536904, study PRJNA540576) | hot springs metagenome | isolation source: hot spring wet sediment | place: Spain: Lobios | collected 2014-01 | reverse complement strand
GGGTGCCGCGGGTGGCCACGGGGTGCGCGGGGCCTTGCGGATGGCCACCCGCAGGTGGCCCGCCTCCACCTCCAGCTCGGTGATGTCCGCCTCGCTGGCGATCCGGACCAGCTCGCGGATCTCCTCGAAGTTCAGAGACGGCCGCTGCTCACCGGACATCGGCGCTCCTCGGGTCCTCCTCAGACGGTGTTGCCGCGGCCGCGGGCCGCAGCGAGAAGCGCCCCATGCGCCGGTACTTATCGTACCGGCGCCGGAGCCGCTCTTCCGGGGGCAGGGCCCGCACCTCCCGCAGGTGGCGTACCAGGGCCTCGTGGAGGGTCGCCGCCGCCCGGTCGGGGTCGCGGTGGGCGCCCCCGAGGGGCTCGGGGACGACCTCGTCCACCACGCCCAGCTCTAGGAGGTCCTGGGCGGTGAGCTTGAGGGCGCTTGCGGCTTCCTCCTTCCGGCCCGCGTCCCGCCACAGGATGGCGGCACACCCCTCGGGGGGGATCACGGAGTAGATGGCGTACTGCATCATCAGGACGCGGTCTCCCACGCCGATGGCAAGCGCCCCGCCGCTTCCGCCCTCACCCGTGATGGCCACCACCACCGGGCTCCGCAGCTGCACCAGGGTGAGGATGCTGCGGGCGATGGCCTCCGCCTGGCCGCGCTCCTCCGCCTCCACCCCGGGGTACGCGGCCGGGGTGTCCACCAACCCCACCACCGGCAGCCCCAGTTTGTCCGCGAGCCGGAACAGCCGCGCGGCCTTCCGGTAGCCCTCGGGGTTGGGCATGCCCCACCGGCGGTACACGTTCTCCCGCGTGTCCCTGCCCTTGTGGTGGCCCACCAGCACCACCGGCTGGCCGTCCAGGCGGGCGAACCCGGCGAACACCGCGGGGTCGTCCCCGAACAGCCGGTCGCCGTGGAGCTCCACCACGTCGGTGAACACCCGCGTGAGGTAGTCGCCCAGCTTGGGCCGCTGTGGGTGGCGCGCCGCCTGCACCACCTGCCACGGGGACGGCTGGCGCCACACCTCCTCCCGCAGGGCCTCCACCCGCGCTTCCAGGTCCGCCGCGTCGGCCCCGGAGGCCCGCAGCCGGGCCAGCTGTTCCTCCAGCTGCTCCAGCTCCCGTTCCCGGGCGCTGCGGTCCTGTGCGTCGGTCACCCGGCCACCTCCCCGGCTCCCATGAGGCGTAGCAGACGTGCCACGGTGGCCTTCAGCTCCGCCCGGGGTACGATGAGGTCCACCAGCCCGCAGCGCAGGAGGAACTCCGCGGTCTGGAACCCATCGGGCAGCTTCTGGCGGATGGTCTGCTCGATCACCCGGGCGCCCGCGAACCCGATGAGCGCTCCCGGTTCCGCCACGTGCACGTCCCCCAGCATGGCGAAGGAGGCGGTGACCCCGCCCGTGGTGGGGTCGCACAGCACCGACACGAACGGGAGCCCCGCGGCGTGCAGCCGGCCCACCGCGGCCACGGTCTTCGCCAGCTGCATGAGGGACAGCACGCCCTCCTGCATGCGGGCCCCGCCGCTGGCGCTGCAGGTGACCACGGGCAGCCGCAGGTCCACGGCCCGCTCGAAGGTGCGCGCCACCTTCTCGCCCACCACGGAGCCCATGCTGCCCCCGAGGAACTCGAAGTCCAGCACCGCCACCGCGGCCGCGACCCCCTCGATCCGCCCACGGCCGCACAGCACCGCCTCGGCGCGGCCCGTGCGCTGCACCGCCTGCCGGTAGCGGTCCGCGTACTCGGGGAACCCCAGGGGGTCTTCCGAAGCCAGGTCCGCGTCCCACTCCTCGAACGTCCCCTCGTCCACCAGCAGCCGCAACCGCTCCGGGCCGCTCAGGCGGTGGTGGTAGCCGCACTTGGGGCACACCTTGAGGTTGCGCTCCAGCTCCCTGCGGTACACCAGCTGCGCGCACCGCGGGCACTTGGCCCACAGGCCCGCGGGGATGTCCCGCCGTTCCACGGACTCGTACTTGGGACGCCGCAGCCAGTTCAGCACGCTGTCCGGTTTTCGGGTCGCCCGCACCGGAATCCTGCCCCCAAAATGGTGCGGAGGAGGTGAGGGGATGTTCCGCGGGGCAAGGCTGGTGGTCCTGCTGGTGGTGGCGTGCACGATGGCCACGCACCCGGGTGGAGAGCGGGCCGCGGGCGAGGACGCGGTGGAGGTGTACCGGTGGCGGTGGGAGAACGCGCCCGGCGGGCCGGTGGAGGCCAGCGAGGACGGCGGCCGCACGTGGAAGCCGGTGGGCCGGGTGGTGCGGCCCGCGGTGGCCACCGCGGTGGGGTTCACCGCCAGCCGCTGGGGCCGCGCGGGGACGGTGGTGGCCAGCGGTGCCAACGCGGTGCACGTGAAGGTGGGCGAAGCTCCGGACGGCCGGGGTGTCATCTTCACCCTGTGGCCGCAAGGTGCCAGCTGGGCGCCGCACGTGGTCCTCACGGACGTCCCTGGGGGGCGGGCCATCTTCGGCGGTCGGTACAGCGCGTTCGTGGGCAACGAGGTGTTGGTGGAGGAGCCGGGAGGGGTGCGCTCGGCGGCGGGCTGGACACCCACCGTGGGGGCACGGGTGGTGGTGGTGGTGCGCCGGCCGGTGCGGTACCCCGCGGAGGTGGAGTTCGAGAACCGGTTCGGAGGCCTGGTGCGGGCCCGGTACCCGGACGGGTCGGAGGAGCTGCTGGCGGTGGTCCTGCGCCCGGTGGCCGGTGTGGGCCGGTTCGAGGGGACGCAGTACGTGGGCATCGGGCGCGTGCGGGCCAACCATCCCGGGGTCATCGACGTGTCCACATCTCCCGTGGGGCAGGTGGGTGGGTTCCAGATCATCCCGCGGGATCACGCCCACAGCCCGGAGCTGGTGGGGGCGGTGCTGGGGACCCAGTGGATGGTGGTCGGCCCCCTCAACCCCCTGGACCCCTCCCCGCAGGGCACCGCGCCGCTTTTTCGCGCGTTCATCGCGCCCCGGTACGAGGCGGACGATCTGCTGGACGAAGCGGAGTGGCAACGCCGCGTGGCGGAGCGGTTCCTGGTGATGTGCCGGGTGGACGCGGGGCCCTGGCAGCTGTTCCCACCGCTGGTGGGACGCCAGGACGCAGCGTTGCTGCGGGTGACGCACATCAAGATCCTGTTCCCCGTGTGGTCGCGGTAGGCAGGCCTGGCCCCCGACCGCACGGGCCGGCAACACTCGGCCGGCGCGGTGTGACATTATGAGAGAGACTGTATTCGGGCGAGGGCAGGACCATGTCGACTCCGTACCGTGTGTACGCGTCCCCTCAGGAAACGCCGCCCCGCGGCCCGGGGTTCGGCGTGTGGGTGGCGGTGGTGGTGGCGGCACTGGCCGCGGGGGCCGTGGGCGGCTACCTGTCCGCGCGGCGGCTGGCCTCACCGGCACCCGCGGTGGCCTCCTCCCCGCAGGTGCCCCAGGCCCCCGGGGGGGTGGTGCGGGTGCAGACGGAGGAGTCCGTGGTGATCCAGGTGGTGGAGAAGGTACGGCCCGCGGTGGTCAACATCCAGACCCGCGGGTTCGCCCCGGACTTCTTCGGCCAGCTGTTCCCGCAGGAGGGGGCCGGCTCCGGGGTTATCGTGAGCGAGGACGGGTACATCCTGACCAACAACCACGTGATCCGCAACGCCACCCAGATCCGGGTGCGGCTGCTGGACGGCACCGAGCTGGAAGGCCGCGTGGTGGGGACTGACCCGCCCTCGGACCTGGCGGTGATCAAGGTGGACCCCCGGGGCCGCAAGCTGCCGGCGGCGGAGCTGGGCGACTCCCACAGTCTCAAGGTGGGCCAACTGGCCATCGCCATCGGCAACCCCTTCGGGTTGGGGAGCACGGTGACCGTGGGCGTGGTGAGTGCGCTCAACCGGTCCATCCAGGTGCCCGGGTTCGTCATCGACAACCTGATCCAGACGGATGCGGCCATCAACCCCGGCAACAGCGGGGGCGCCCTGGTGAACAGCTCCGGCCAGGTGATCGGCATCAACACCGCCATCATCCCCCAGGCGCAGGGCATCGGGTTCGCCATCCCCTCCTCCGTGGCGCGGTCGGTGATGGAGCAGCTGATCCGCACGGGCAGCGTGCAGCGGCCCTTCTTCGGGGTGGCGTACGTGGAGGTGACCCGGGAGCTGGCACAGGCGTACGGGCTGGCCGCGGACCACGGGGTGCTGGTGCAGCAGGTGGTACCGGGCAGCGGGGCGGAGGCCGCGGGGATCAAGCCCCTGGACATCATCGTGGAGATGCAGGGCAAGCGGGTGGAGGGCGCCGCGGACTTCCAGCGGGAGATCCTGCAGCGGAAGGTCGGGGACGTGGTGACGGTGACGGTGGTCCGCGGGGGCCAGCGGCTGCAGCTACAGGTCAAGCTGGGGCCCCGGCCGCCCCAGTGAAGGCCGCCACCCCTGCTCCAGCCAGGCGCGCAGCAGCTCCCCCAGGGTCGGCGAGCCCCTCTCCTCCAGCTCGTAGCGGACCTTGGCCGCGGGTTTGTCCAGCCGCAGAAGGCGCCGCAGGTCCACCGGGGTGCCCACCACCACCGCGTCCGCGGGCACGCGCAGAAGCGTCTCCGCCAGCTCCCGGAGCTGCTCCCCTCCGTACCCCATGGCGGGCAGGACCTCCGTGAGGTGCGGGTAGTCCCCAAACACCTGCCGGAGGCTGCCGACCGCGTACGGACGGGGGTCCACCACCACCGCTCCCAGAGCCCGGGCGGCCAGAAGCCCCGCCCCGTAGGGCATCTCCCCGTGGGTCACCGTGGGCCCGTCCTCCACCACCACCACGCGGCGGCCCGCCACCCACTCCGGGTGGTCCACCTGGATGGGGGAGGCGGCTTCCACGAGCACCGCGGCGGGGTTCGCGGCCCGGACGTTGCGCCGGACCTGTTCCACGGCTTCCGGAGGCGCGGTGTCCACCTTGTTCACCACCACCACGTGGGCCATGCGGAGGTTCACCTCGCCGGGGTGGTAGCGGACCTCGTGCCCCGGCCGGTGCGGGTCCGCCACCACCACGTACAGGTCCGGCCACACGAAGGGGAAGTCGTTGTTGCCGCCGTCCCACACCAGGACGTCGGCTTCGGCCTCCGCCCGGCGGAACACCTCCGCGTAGTCCACCCCCGCGTACACCACGACCCCGGAGGCCACGTGGGGCTCGTACTCCTCGCGCTCCTCCACGGTCAGCGGGGCGCGGTCCAGGTCCTCCCAGGAGGCGAACCGCTGCACCGCCTGGGCCAGCAGGTCGCCGTAGGCCATGGGGTGGCGGACCACCACCACCCGCCGGCCCCCCTGGCGCAGCAGGCGGGCCACCTTGCGGGCCGTCTGGCTCTTGCCACACCCGGTGCGCACCGCACCCACGGCCACCACCGGCACCCGGACCCGCAGCATGGTGTCCTGCGGCCCCAGCAGCCGGACAGAGCTCCCCGCGGCCATGGCCCGGGAGGCCACGTGCATGACGTGCTCGTGGGAGACGTCGCTGTAGCTGAACACCACCTCCCGCACCCCCTCGCGCCGGATCCACGTCTCCATCTCCTCCTCGGGCACGATGGGGATGCCCTCCGGGTAGTGAGGCCCTGCCAGCTCCGGAGGGTAGCGGCGGCCGGCCAGGCGCGGGATCTGGGTGGCGGTGAAGGCCACCACCCGGTAGTCCGGGCGGTGGCGGAAGTACACGTTGAAGTTGTGGAAGTCCCGGCCGCCCGCACCCAGGATCATGACGCGGACGGGCTCCATGGTGCCTACATGACCTCGGGGGCGGGCACGCCCAGCAGCTCCAGCCCGGTGCGCAACACCTCCCGCACCTGGCGGACCAGGCTGAGCCGCGCCCCGCGCAGCCCCGGCGGGGCCTGCAGCACGGGGGTGGCGGAGCTGCCGTCGGGGTGGCGGGCGTTGTAGTACGCATTCCACACCGCGGCCAGGTCCAGGAGGTACTGCGCCAGCACGTGGGGGGTGCGTTGGGCCGCGGCCGCGCGCACCACCTCCGGGAAGTCCAGCAACGCCCGAGCCACGGGCCGTTCGAACTCGGTGACCTGGTGGAAGTCCGGCTCCTCGTCCTGCAGGCCGGCTTCCTCCGCGCGGCGCAGGATGGAGACGGCCCGGGCGTGCGCGTACTGCACGTACGGGCCGCTGTCCCCGTCGAAGGAGAGGGCCTGCTCCCAGCGGAAGTCGATCTGCCGGCGCGGTTCCGTCTTCACCATGGCGAACCGCACCGCGCCGATCCCCACGGACTGCGCGGCGGAGTCCGGGTCCGGGTGGTTCGGGTTCTTCTCCGCAACCACCCGCCGCGCCCTCCGGCACGCCTCGTCCAGGACTTCGTCCACGGACACCGTGTGCCCCCGGCGGCCGGAGATGCGGCGTCCCTCCAGGGTCACGGTCTCATACGCGAGGTGGTAGGCGCCCTCCGCCAGGTCCGGCCGGCCCGCCACCGCCAGGGCGGCACGGACCACCCGCTGCGGGTAGCTCTGGGTGACGTCGATCACGTTGATGGTCTCCTCGCACCCGCCGAACCGCACCGACCGGTCGCCCTCGGGGTGGGAGGTGTACAGGACGCGGCCGGAGGGCTGTGGGGTGAAGACGCGGAAGCCCAGGCCCTGCAGCAGCCCCATCTTCCAGAACTGGAAGGCGATGTCTTTGGCCGGGTAGGTGGCCGTACCGTCCGACCGGACCAGCACCAGGTAGGGGTCTTCCAACCCCTCCACGAAGGGCGAGGTGTCCATCACCAGCGCCCCCGCGTATTTGCCCTCCTGCGGCCGCTGCACGTAGGGGGTGTGTTCCAGCAGGGCCAGGGCCTGCTGCAGGAGGCCTTCGCGCACCAGGTCGGACTCCCACACCAAGGCGTCGTACTCCGCCCCGAGCCGCCACATGGTCTCCAGCTGCGCCCGCAGGATGCGCTCCACTTCTCCCCGCAGCTGGCCCGACTCCAGACGGTGCAGCACCGCGCGGACTCCCTCCTCCACCCGCGCGCGCGCCGCGGGGTCCTCCATCTCCTGGTGCAGGCGCACGTACGCCTCGCCCACCCAGTGGTCGTACTTGGTCCGGCCGTCGTACTGGAGCCCGTAGTGCTCGAGGGCGAACAGGGTCTCCGCCACCTGCCGGCCGGTGTCGTCGATGTAGTTGAGGACCTGCACCTCGTAGCCCGCGTAGCGGAGGATGCGGCTCAGGGCGTCGCCCAACGCCACGTTCCGGAGGTGTCCCACGTGCAGCTCCTTGTTGGGGTTCACGGAGGTGTGCTCCACCACCACCCGGCGCCCGAGCGGCGGGGGAGGGCGCAGGGGCTCGGTGGCCGCGCGGACCAGCTGGGCGGGTTCCACCAGAAAGTTCACGTACCCGCCCACAGGCTCCGCCCGGGCGACCCCGGCTGGCAGCGGGACACGCGCGACGAGGTCGCGGGCGATCTCCGCGGGCGGGCGCCGGAGGGCGCGCGCCAGGGTGAAGGCCACCGGGGTGCCGTAGTCCCCGGGCCGGTCCGGCGGCGTGGGCTGCAGGACCACCTCCACGGGTTCCTCCACCCCGAGCAGCGCCACGGCCTGCTCCACCGCCCTGCGGAGTTCTGTCTTGAGGTCCCGCACGTCCTGGACCATGGTAACAGGACCCGGCGGGCCACGGGTGGTATAATGCCGCCGTGACCGCGGCGCGGGAGTTGCTGGACCGGGTGGTGCGCTCGGTGCGCGAGGGCGCCACCTCCGTCGCCCGGGAGTCGGAGCGGCTGGCCCGGCTGGCCCGGGTGCGCCTGGAGATCGGGACGCTTCAGGCGCGCCTGGAGGAACGGTACACGGACATCGGCCGGGTGGTGCACGCGCGGTACCGGGCGGGGACGCTGCAGGACCCGGAGCTGGCGGCCCTGTGCGAGCCCGCGGAGGTGTTGGAGTCGGAGATCCGCAGGCTGGAAGGGGAGCTCGCAGAGCTGCGAAGCGCGGAGCCCGCCCGGGGTACATCCGAGGACCGTCCGGGCGACGCCTAGGAGCGTTTCCATGAAAGGCGCAGCTTGCTGGAGCGGACCGGGGTCCCCAAAAATCGCGCCAGCGATTTTTGGGGTGGTCTAGCGGCTGGCCGGAGGGGCGGGGTCTCGGTCGCTGGACCCGCGGGTGTTTCTCCCTCGACGGAAGCCTGAAGGAGGCGGGGCGGTGATGGTTCGCCGGAGCTGGTGGTGTGCGGCCCTGTTGGCGGCCGCGGTGGCGCTGCCCGCGTGGGGCCAGATCTTCACGGACGTGGCCGGCCGGCCCGAGCAGCGCATGCTGGAGAAGCTGGCGGCCAAGGGCGTGTTCCCCATCCCCCAGGACCGGCGTTTCCAGCCCGACGAACCCATCACCCGCCTGGACTTCTTCGTGGCCCTGGCCCGGGCGGTGGGGCTGCGGGAAGGCGGGGGAACGCTGCCGGAGTACCGGGACGCGCAGGAGATCCCCTCCAGTGCCCGGGGCCTGCTGGCGGCCCTGGCCAGCGCGGGGACGGTGAACCAGCGCAGGGCGGTGCGCAAGGTGCAGGAGTGGGAGGTCATCCTGGAGACGGACAAGGGGACCTACGGCCCCGGCGAGGAGATCGGGCTCGTCCTCTCCCTGCGCAACACCGCGGGCCGGGTGGCGGAGGTGGAGTTCGCCACCTCCCAGCGCTACGACTTCGTGATCCGCAGCCCGTCCGGGGAAGAGGTGGCCAGGTGGTCTCTGGGCCAGCAGTTCACCACCCAGGGGCTGAAGCTGCGGGTGGAGCCCAACCAGCAGGTGGTGGTGGGCGACACCAAGTGGAAGCAGCTGGACCAGAACGACCGGCCCGTGCCGCCGGGCCGGTACGAGCTGGTGGGAGTGGTCACCGCCCGGCCGCAGCCGATGACGGTGACCATCTTCTTCACCAAGGGGTTCGTCACCAGCTTCCCCGACAACACCTTCCGGCCCCGAGGGCAGCTCACGCGGGCGGAGGTGGCGGAGCTGGCGGCGCGGGTGAGCGGGCTCGAGCAGGAGGCCCTGGCCAAGCGTGGCAACCCCATCCCCGCGCAGGACGCGCAGGAAGTCAAGCCCGAGCACCGGGGGTACGTGGCCCTGGCGCTGGAGCGGAGGTTCCTGGTGGCCGCGGACGGCCGCGTCCGGCCCAACGCGGCCGCCACGCGCCTGGACGCCGCGGTGGCGTTGGACGGCGTGATGAACGTACTCGGCCGGTACAACTTCGTGCGGGGACGGTTCCGTGGGATCCAGCCCGGCAACCCTGCCATCCTCTCCATCACGGACGGCCCCACGGTCCGCAACTTCCGCCTGGGCCCGGTGGTGGCGGTGTACCGGAACGACCGGCCTGCCCAGCTGCAGGACTTGAAGCCCAACGACGAATTGGCCATGCTGTTGCTGGGGGACGTGGGAGACGTGACCTACGTGGAGGCGAAGGGGCCGTAAGGCGGAGCAGCGGATGCAGTTCTTCCTGGACACCGCCAACCCCGACCAGGTCCGAACCGCGGCGTCGTGGGGGATCCTGGACGGGGTTACCACCAACCCGACCCTTATGGCCCGGGAAGGGCGCGAGCCGCGGGAGCTGGTGCGGGAGATCGCCCGGTGGGTGTCCGGTCCCATCAGCGTGGAGGCCACCAGCCTGGACGCGGACGGCATGGTCCGGGAGGCGCGGGAGTTCGTGACCTGGGCGCCCAACGTGGTGGTGAAGGTCCCCATGACGCCGGAGGGGCTGCGGGCGGTGGTGGCCCTGAGGGAGGAGGGGATCCGCACCAACGTCACGCTGGTCTTCACCCCGGTGCAGGCGCTGCTGGCCGCCAAGGCGGGAGCGACCTTCGTGAGCCCCTTCGTGGGGCGGCTGGACGACATCGGCCACGTGGGCATGGACACGGTCCGCCAGGCGGTGGAGGTGCTGCGGCAGTACGGGTTCGCCACCAAGGTCCTGGCCGCCAGCCTGCGGCACCCCCTGCACGTCCTGGAGGCGGCCCGGGCGGGCGCGGACATCGCCACCATGCCGTTTGCGACCCTGGAGCAGCTGTTCCGCCACCCGCTCACGGACCAGGGCCTGGAGCGGTTTCTGGCGGACTGGCGCAGGCTGCAGGCGGAGCTGGAGAGCCGGGCGGAAGTGAGCGCGGGAGGCGCCTAGAAGCGGCGTCTTTCCCGGGCCCCCGCAGGCCGGTGGGCCTGCACCGAGGATTTTGCCCCCGGGACGGCCCGGCCGGGCGGCGACGGACACACGGGCACAGAAACTGGAGGTGGCGGCGATTCTCGCGCTGGCAGAACTGGAAGCGAAAAACCTGAACGAGCTCCAGGAGATCGCCAAGGAGCTGAACATCCCCAACTACCGGCGCTACCGCAAGCAGGAGCTCATCATGCGGATCCTGCAGGCGCAGACGGAGCAGTCGGGGCTCATGTTCCGCTCGGGCATCCTGGAGATCATGCCGGAAGGGTACGGGTTCCTGCGGACCAGCGGGTACCTGCCGGGCTCGGAGGACATCTACGTCTCCCCGTCCCAGATCAAGCGGTTCGGCCTGCGGGTGGGGGACGAGGTCCTGGGCCAGGTACGCCCGCCCAAGGACAACGAGAAGTACTACGCCCTGCTGCGGGTGGAGGCGGTGAACGGGCTGGATCCGGAGCAGGCCCGCAACCGGCCCCACTTCGAGCAGCTCACCCCGGTGTTCCCGTACGAGCGTTTCCGCCTGGAGACCGGTAGCGACCTCACCACCCGGGTGGTGGACCTGTTCGCGCCCATCGGCAAGGGCCAGCGGGCCATGATCGTGTCGCCGCCCAAGGCGGGCAAGACCACCCTCCTGAAGAAGATCGGCCAGGCCATTGTGCAGAACCACCCCGAGGTGTACCTCATGGTCCTGCTGCTGGACGAGCGGCCGGAGGAGGTCACCGACATGCGGCGGTCCGTGGAGGCGGAGGTAGTGGCCAGCACCTTCGACCGGCCGCCGGAGGAGCACGTGCAGGTGGCGGACCTGGTCCTGGAGCGCGCCAAGCGCATCGTGGAGGGCAAGCGGGACGTGGTCATCCTCCTGGACAGCCTCACCCGGTTCGCCCGGGCCAACAACCTGGTGATCCCGCCCTCCGGCCGGACCCTGTCGGGAGGCCTGGACCCCGCGGCCCTGCACCGGCCCAAGCGCTTCTTCGGGGCGGCGCGCAAGATCGAGGAGGGCGGCAGCCTGACCATCGTGGCCACCGCCCTGATCGACACGGGAAGCCGCATGGACGACATGATCTACGAGGAGTTCAAGGGCACGGGCAACATGGAGCTGCATCTGAACCGCAAGCTCCAGGAGCGCAGGACCTTCCCGGCCATCGACATCAAGATGTCGGGCACCCGCCGCGAGGAGCTGCTCCTGACGGAGGAGGAACTCCGGAAGGTGTGGGTGCTGCGGAAGTCCCTGGAGCAGCTGGACACCGTGGCCATGACCGAGCTCATCCTGGATCGCATGCGGAAGACCCCCAACAACGCCGCGTTCCTGCGGTCCATTGTGAAGTCCTCCGAAGAGGAGATCCGCGTGGGCTCGTAGGCCCGCCAGCCGCATCCGGTATAGACGTCAGGCAAGCCCCCGGGATCCGTGCATTTGTTCCCGTAGATCCCGCTTGACAACCTAGCCTAAGATCTATACGTCCGCCTCCGGCGGGCGCTGCGGTTTCGTCCAAGGCAAGACCCAAACAACCTAGGGGATACCGGGAGGGGCGTTGCGCCGCGCCGCTTTCCGAGCGCTGGCCGTGTGCGCGGTGCTGGTGGTTCCAGGGCCGCGCACGGGCCTGCCGAAAACCTCCCCGGACGCGCAGCAGGTGGCGTCCCGTTCGGTGGTGTTCACGCAGGCGAGCACTCCACCGCTGCCGCAGGTCGTCCGGCCCCCGTCCTTCCTCGCTAGCTCGGCCCTGCGTGCGCCGCGCACCCGGGTCGCAGCGGCCGGGAACGGACCGAGCTTCCGGACCGCGGCACCCACCGCCCGTGCGGGGCTGGGCCGTCCGGCCCCGGGGCCGCAGGCTGCCCTGCGGTACACGGTGGCAGAAGGGGACAGCCTTTGGGCCATCGCGCGGCGGTTCGGGACCACGGTGGAGGCTCTCGTGGCGGCCAACGGGGTCTCGGAGGGGGACTTCCTCCAGCCCGGACAGGTTCTGAGGGTCCCCTTGGACGCGAGCCGCGGGGTCCCGCGGAAGGCGGTCGGGCCGTCCACCTACACCGTCCGCAAGGGAGATACCCTTTGGGCCATCGCCCTGAAGACGGGCGTGCGGGTGGAGGACCTGGCGGAGGCCAACGGGATCCAGGGTGACCGGCTGCAGGTGGGGCAGCGGCTGGTGATCCCGACGGGGCCCGTCCCACGGCGGGCGGCAGTACGTGCCCTCCCACGTACCCGCGCCGCGGTAGCCTACCTCTGGCCTGCCAGGGGGGTCGTCACGTCCCGGTTCGGGACGCGGTGGCGCCGGCACCACAGCGGCGTGGACATCGCAGCCCCGCGAGGCACTCCCATCCGTGCGGCCCGGGACGGGCGCGTGGTCCGCACGGGGTGGTACGGGGGCTACGGGCTGGTGGTGGTGCTGGACCACGGGGACGGCATGGAGACGTGGTACGGGCACGCGTCGGCGGTCCTGGTCCGGGTCGGCGAGGTGGTGGAACGGGGCCAGGTGATCGCCCGCGTGGGTTGCACGGGCGCGTGCACAGGTCCCCACGTGCACTTCGAGGTGCGGGTCCGCGGCCAGCCGGTCAACCCCCTTCGGTATCTCCCGTAGTTCCCCTCGGGCGTCTAGGTGCCGCCCCGGCTTCCGGGATGCGCGCGGCGTCCGCGGCCGTTCTGCCGTCTGGGCGGTTGGTGCGGGCATCGGCCGCTCCGGTACGATGGAAGCGTGAGCTCCTCGCCCAAGTCGGCCATCGGCGGGCAGGCGGTCCTGGAGGGTGTGATGATCCGGGGGCCGCACTGGGTCGGCACCGCGGTGCGGCGCCCGGACGGCGCCATCGCGGAAGAGGTGCTGCACCGCCCCAGCCTGCTGGTCCGCACCCGGTGGGCGCGGCTCCCCCTGGTGCGGGGTGTGGTGGTGCTGTGGGAGGCCCTGGTGATCGGCACGCGGGCGCTGATGTACTCCGCCAGCCAGGCGGTGCAGGCCGAGCTGGGTCGGCCTCTGTCCACGCGGGAGGTGGGCCTGAGCCTGGGCCTGGGGCTGAGCCTGGCGGTGGGGCTGTTCTTCGTGCTGCCCACGCTGCTGGTCCGGTGGGTGGACCCCGGCTGGGGGACAGTGTCCTTCAACCTGGTGGAGGGCCTGGTCCGCACCGCGGTGTTGGTGGCGTACGTAGGCGCGGTGGGGCTCCTGCCGGAGGTACGGCGGGTGTTCATGTACCACGGGGCCGAGCACAAGGTGGTGAACGCGTGGGAGCGAGGGGTGCCCCTGGTGGTGGAGGAGGTGCAGAAGCAGAGCCGGTTCCACCCGCGCTGCGGGACTTCGTTTTTGCTGGTGGTGGTGCTGGTGGCGGTGGTGGTGTTCTCCCTGCTGGGCAAACCGCCGCTGCTGTGGCGGGTGGCCTCTCGGGTGCTGCTGGTGCCCGTGATCGCGGGCGTGGCGTACGAGGTGGTCCGGGCCGGCGCCCGGCGCCGTTGGCTGCGGCCCCTGGTGGCGCCCGGGATGTGGCTGCAGCGCCTGACCACCCGGGAGCCGGAGCCGCACCAGGTGGAGGTGGCCATCCGGGCGCTGCGCGCGGTGCTGCAGCGGGAGGACACAGGTTCCCTGGAGCGGACGGTGGCGTGATGAGGGACACGCAGGGACTGTTGGAGGAGCAGGTCGCGCGCGTGGAGCGGCGGTACGAAGAACTCGGCCAGCTGCTGGGGGACCCGTCCGTCCTGCAGGATCCCTCCCGGTACCGCGAGCTGGCCAAGGAGTACGCGGACCTGGAGGAGGTGGTGCAGCGGGCCAGGGCCCTGCGCCAGGTGGAAGCACAGCGGGCCCAGGCCCAGGCCCTCCTGCAGGACCCGGACCCTGCCCTGCGGGAGCTGGCGGCGCAGGAGCTGGAGGAGCTGGACCGGCGCAGGCAGGCCCTGCGGTCGGAGCTGGAGGAGCTGCTGGCGCCCAGGGACCCCTACGACGACCGCAACATTTTCCTGGAGATCCGGCCCGCCGCGGGCGGGGAGGAAGCCGCCCTGTTCGCCGCGGACCTGCTGCGCATGTACACCCGGTACGCGGAGCGGCACGGCTGGAAGGTGGAGGTGTTGGACCTCAGCCCCTCGGATCTGGGGGGCATCAAGTCCGCCACCTTGAGCATCGCGGGCAAGGGTGCGTACAGCCGGCTGAAGTACGAAAGCGGCGTCCACCGGGTCCAGCGGGTCCCCGTGACGGAGGCCGCGGGCCGCATCCACACCTCCACGGCCACGGTGGCGGTGCTGCCGGAGGCGGAGGAGGTGGAGGTGGAGATCCGGCCGGAAGAGCTGGAGGTGGACACCTTCCGGGCCGGCGGGGCGGGCGGCCAGAACGTGAACAAGGTGGAGACCGCGGTGCGGATCAAGCACCTGCCCACGGGCATCGTGGTCACCTGCCAGGACGAGCGGTCGCAGCACCAGAACCGGGAGAAGGCCCTGCGGGTCCTGAGGGCTCACCTCCTGGAGCTGCGGCGGCGCGAACAGCAGGAGCGCATCGCGGCCACCCGCCGGAAGCAGGTGGGGAGCGGCGAGCGCAGCGAGAAGATCCGCACGTACAACTTCCCACAGAACCGGGTCACCGACCACCGCATCGGACTCACCCTGCACCGTCTGGACGCGGTGCTGGACGGGGAGCTGGATCCCATCGTGGACGCCCTGACCGCCCACGCCCGCGGGGAGGCACAGCACGTCGCGGCCCGCTGACGGCATGCGGCTCGCCGGAGCAGGAGCACCCCCAACCGTCCGCGAGGCGTACCTGCTGGGCCGGGAGCACCTAGCGGCCTGCGGAGTCCAGGCGGCCGCCCTGGAGGCGGAGGTCCTGCTGCGCCACGCCCTGGGCGTGGACCGGGCGCAGCTGTACGCACACTGGCCGCACCCGGTGGGCGAGGGGGCCTGGGCCCGGTACCTGGCCCTACTGGAGCAGCGCGCCTCCGGGAAGCCCCTCGCCTACCTGGTGGGCGAGCGGGAGTTCTTCGGGATCCCCCTGTACGTGGACCACCGCGTGCTGGTCCCAAGGCCCGAGACGGAGTGTCTGGTAGAGGTGGCGCTCCTGCACACCCGGGGGGTGGACGGCCCGGTGTACGTGGACGTGGGGACAGGAAGCGGCGCGGTGGCGGTGGCCCTGGCGGTGCATCGCGCCGACGCCACCGTCTACGCCACCGACGTCTCCTGCGAGGCCCTCACGGTGGCCGAGGCCAACGCACGCCGGCACGGGGTTTCTGCCCGCGTGCGACTTCTGAAAGGCGACGTGCTGGTGCCCCTGCAGGAGGGGGGCGTGCGCGCCCACGTGGTGGTGAGCAACCCCCCGTACGTGCCGCCCCACGCCCGGGCGGAGCTCCCGCCGGAGGTCCTGGCAGAGCCGGAGGTGGCGGTGTTCGCCCCCGGTCCGAGGGGGGTAGAGCTGCACGAGCGCATCGCGGACCAGGCCCGCAGCGTCCTGCACGAGGGAGGGCTGCTGGCCCTGGAGGTGGCCGCCAAGTGGGGCCAGGCCCAGCAGGTGGCGGCCTACCTGGAAGCCGCCGGCTACCGGGAGGTCCGGATCGTGCAGGACCTGGCGGGGTTGGACCGCGTGGTGCTGGGGCGCTGGCACTGACCGGTTGAGGTTGCGGGTCTGGAGGGCCGGGCCGTACAGTGGGCTCGGGGCCGACGGAGGAAGCGAGATGGCAGAACTGGTGTTGAACCCGGTGGTGGTGCTGCGGGTGGACCCGGAATCTCCAGCTCCGAGGCGGGCCGTGGAGGCCCTGCGGGCGGGAGACGTGGTGGTGTACCCCACGGACACCGTGTACGGGCTGGGCTGCGACGCCACCAACGCCCGCGCCGTCCGGCGGGTGTTCGAGATCAAGGGTCGTCCGCCGGACCAACCCGTCCCCGTGCTCCTGGCGGACGCACACCAAGCGGCGGAGCTGGCGGAGATCCCCGAGGGAGCCCGCCGGCTGATGCGGCGCTTTTGGCCAGGACCCCTCACCCTGGTGTTGCCTTCCCGGGGTGTGGTGGCGGAGCTGGTCACCGCGGGGACGGGGACCGTAGGCCTGCGGGTGCCCGACCACCCGGTACCCAGGGCGCTGGTGCGGGCGTGCGGGTTCCCCCTGGTGGGCACCAGCGCCAACACCACCGGCCAGCCCGCGCCTGTGACCGTGGCGCAGGTGCTTTCAGACCTGGACGGCCGCGTGGGCCTGGTGCTGGACGGTGGGCGACTGGCAGGCCGTCCGTCCACCGTGGTGGACTGCACCGGCGACCGGCCCCGCCTGGTCCGGCCGGGACCCATCCCCGCGGAGATGATCGAGCGCGTGTGGGCGGAGGGGCAGGTGGAGGTGGTCTCCGCCGCGAAGTAGCCCGTGGGCCGTGCGCATCGCCATCGCCAGCGACCACGCGGGCTACGCCCTCAAGGAGGAGCTGAAACGGTTCGTCCAGGAGCTGGGGCACGAGGTCCGGGACTTCGGCACCCATGGCCCGGAGCCGGTCGACTACCCGGACTTCGTGGTCCCGGCCGCGGAGGCGGTGGCGCGGGGTGAGTGCGACCTCGGCATCGTGCTGGGCGGCAGCGGGAACGGGGAAGCCATGGCGGCCAACAAGGTGCCCGGGGTGCGCTGCGCGGTGTGCTGGGAGTCGTACACCGCCCGGATGGCCCGGCAGCACAACGACGCCAACGTGCTGTCCCTGGGCGCTCGGGTGATCGGCCCGGAGCTGGCCCGGGAGATCGTCCGGACGTGGCTGGAGGCCCGCTACGAGGGCGGCCGGCACGACCGCCGCCTGGCGAAGATCCGGGCGGTGGAGGAGAAGTACGGGAGGGGGTGAACCCGCCATGCTGGAGTTCCTGCTGCGGCAGGACCCCGAGGTGGCCGAGGCCATCGTACAGGACATCGAACGGCAGCAGACGCGCATCAACCTCATCGCGTCGGAGAACTACGCCAGCCGCGCGGTGCTGGAGGCGCAGGGCAGCGTGCTGACCAACAAGTACGCGGAGGGGTATCCCGGACGCCGCTACTACGGCGGCTGCGAGTTCGTGGACGCGGTGGAACGCCTGGCCATCGAGCGGGCCAAGGCCCTGTTCGGGGCGGAGCACGTGAACGTGCAGCCCCACTCGGGCTCCCAGGCGAACTTCGCGGCGTACTTCGCGGTGCTGCAACCCGGGGACAAGATCCTGGCCATGAACCTGGCCCACGGCGGCCACCTGACCCACGGCAGCCCCGTGAACTTCTCCGGCCAGCTATTCCAGGTGATCCCCTACGGTGTGGACCCGAAGACGGAACGGCTGGACTACGACCAGGTGCGCCGGCTCGCGCAGGAGCACCGGCCGCGGATGATCGTGGCGGGGGCCACCGCCTACCCGCGCCACTTCGACTTCCCGCGGCTGCGGGAGATCGCGGACGAGGTGGGCGCGTACCTGCTGGTGGACATGGCCCACTTCGCGGGGCTGGTGGCGGGCAAGGTCCACCCGGACCCGGTGCCGTACGCGCACCTGGTCACCTCCACCACCCACAAGACCCTCCGGGGCCCCCGGTCGGGGATGATCCTGTGCAAGGAGGAGCTGGCGAAGGCGGTGGACCGCGCGGTGTTCCCCTTCTCCCAAGGCGGGCCCCTCATGCACGTCATCGCGGCGAAGGCCGTGTGCTTCCAGGAGGCGTCCACGCCGGCCTTCCGTGCCTACGCGGCCCAGGTGGTCCGGAACGCCCAGGCGCTGGCGGAGGAGCTGCAGCGGCACGGGTTCCACATCACCTCCGGGGGGACCGACAACCACCTGATGCTGGTGGACCTCCGAAGCAAGGGGCTCACGGGAAAGGTGGCGGAGGACGCCCTGGGGCAGGCCCACATCGTGGTGAACAAGAACATGGTGCCCTTCGACCCGCAGAAGCCCACCGTGACCAGCGGGATCCGGGTCGGCACCCCCGCGGTCACCACCCGCGGGATGAGGGAGGACGAGATGCGGCAGATCGGCCGGTGGATGGCGCAGGTGCTGAACGCGCCGGACGACGCCGCGGTCCAGGCCCGGGTCCGGGGCGAGGTGCACGAGCTGTGCAAGAGCTTCCCCATCTACGCGGAAGAGGACGTCCCGAAGCCGGCGGCGGCCCGCACGTAGGGGGTGTGCCGTGTCCAAGGTGTTCGTGGTGGACCACCCCCTGATCCAGCACAAGGTCGCCATCCTCCGGGACCGGAACACCCCGCACAAGGAGTTCCGCGAGCTGGTGGAGGAGCTCAGCATGCTGCTGGCGTTCGAGGCGACCCGGGACCTGCGCACGCGGGACGTGGAGGTGGAGACCCCCTTGGCCAGGACCCGGGGCAAGTCCATCTCCGGCTACGAGCTGGCGGTGGTGCCCATCCTGCGGGCCGGGCTCGGGATGGAGCCCGGCATCACCAAGCTGATGCCCACCGCGCGGGTGGGCCACGTGGGCATCTGGCGGGACCCGGAGACCCTGGAGCCGGTGACCTACTACGTGAAGCTGCCCCCGGACATCGCGCAGCGGGAAGTCATGGTGCTGGACCCCATGCTGGCCACGGGAGGGTCCGCGGCGGAGTGCGTGCGGCTCATCAAGGAGCGGGGGGCCACGCGGTTCAAGCTCATGTGTCTGATCGCAGCCCCCGAGGGGATCGCCCGCGTCCACCGGGACCACCCCGACGTGGCCATCTACACCGCGGCGGTGGACGAGCGGCTGAACGACCACGGCTACATCCTGCCGGGCCTCGGGGACGCGGGCGACCGGCTGTTCGGCACCAAGTAGCGTGAGCCGGCCCGGGTGGGACGAGTACTTCATGAGCATGGCGGCCCTGGCCGCCACCCGGTCCACCTGCCTCCGCCGGCGGGTCGGCGCGGTGGTGGTGAAGGACCGCATGGTGCTGTCCACAGGTTACAACGACACGCCCCGCGGCCTGCGGAACTGCGGCGACGCAGGGTGCGCCCGCTGCGCGGGGGACGCTCCGCCGGGGACCGGACACGACACCTGCCTGTGCATCCACGCGGAGCAGAACGCCATCATCCAGGCCGCCTATCACGGGGTGGCCATCGCGGGCGCGGCGCTGTACTGCACGTACCAGCCCTGCCTGGTGTGTGCGAAGATGATCGTGAACGCGGGCATCCGGCGGGTGGTGTACGCGGGCGACTACCCAGATCCCGCCGCCGCCGAGCTGTTGCGGGAGGCGGGGGTGGAGCTGGTGCGCTACACCGGCCCCCTGACGGCCCTGGTGCCCGCGGCGCACCCGTGAGCGTCCCATGGCCGCCCGCATCCTGGTGGTGGACGACGAGCGCCCCTTGGTGGAGTCCATCCGGTTCGCCCTCCAGCGGGAGGGTCACGAGGTGGCGGAGGCCTCGGACGGCGTGCGGGCCCTGGAGCTGGCGCAGTCCGGGCAGTTCGACCTCGTCCTCCTGGACGTGATGCTCCCGGGGATGAGCGGGTTCGAGGTGTGCCGGTTTTTGCGGCAGGTAAGCGACGTGCCCATCCTGCTGCTCACCGCCCGCTCGGACGAGACGGACCGGGTGGTGGGGCTGGACCTGGGCGCGGACGACTACATCACCAAGCCGTTCTCCATGCGGGAGCTGATGGCGCGGGTGCGGGCGGCCCTCCGGCGGCGGGGACTGGCACAGACGGTCCGGGTGGCGGTGGGCGACCTGGTGGTGGACCCGGCCCGGCACGAGGTGCGGTGCGGGGACCGGGTGCTTGCCCTCAGTCCCAAGGAGTACGACCTGCTGGAGACCCTGTTGCGACACGCGGGACGCGTCCTCAGCCGCGGTCAGCTCCTGGAGCGGGTTTGGGGCTACGACTACGAGGGGGACGAGCGCACGGTGGACGTGCACGTGTCCTGGCTGCGGCGGAAGCTGCGGGAGGCGGGCTCCGCGGTGCGCATCGAGGCCGTCCGCGGGGTGGGCTACCGGCTGGAGCCCTGACCGTCCGCAAGAGCATCCCACAGTCCCGGAGGCCTCGGTGAGCCCGTGGGTGTGGTGGGCGTGGGCGGTGCCCGTGGCGGCGGCTGCCGTGTGGGCCTCTGTGTCAGGACCACCGTGGGCCGCGGCCGCGGCGTGGGTGGCTGTCGCCGCCCTGGGGCTGGCGGGGTTGAGGGAACGGACGTGGCGGGAGGCCGTGCGCAGGGCGGCGCAGCGGGTGCGAGACGGCCGACCCGTGGAGGGGAACGACCGAGACGTCGCGGACCTAGCCGCGGCCGTGGAGTCGAGGCTGCGGGACCTCCGGGAGGGGTGGGAGGAGGCCCGGCGGGAGGCACGGCGGCTCCGGGAGGTGGTGGACGGCCTGCCCTGGGGCGTGGTGCTGGTGGACGGCGGGCGTCGGGTGGTGTGGATGAACCGCTCCGCGGGCGTGGTGCTGGGGGTGCTTCCGGAGCAGGCGCAGGACCTCTCCGCGGTGGCGGTGTTCCGGCGCCACGAGGTCGACGAGCTGCTGGAGCGCGCGTACCAGAGGGGCGAAGCGGCCCGGGACTTCGAGGGCACCGCGGTGCTCCGGGTGGTGGCGCGGTGGCTCCCGGAGGACGGGTGGCTCGTGGTGGTGCAGGACGTGACCCAACAGCGGCGCGCGGAGGCGGTGCGGCGCGACTTCGTGGCGAACGTGTCACACGAGCTGCGCACCCCGCTGGCGTCCCTGCGGGCCATGGCGGAGACGCTGCGGGACGGCGGGCTGGAAGACCGGCAACTGGCAGCCCGCTTCCTGGACCAGATCCTCCAGGAGGTGGGCCGGATGAGCCGCCTGGTCAACGACCTTCTGGACCTCTCCGCCCTCGAAGCGGGCGTGGTTCGGTTGCGGTGGGAGGAGCTCCAGGCGGAAGCGCTCCTCGGGGCCGTGGCGAGACGGTACGAGCCCCTGGCTTCGCGGAAGGGCGTGAGCCTGAAGGTCCGGCCCGGCGACGCGCAGGTGTGGGGCGACCGGGAGCGCCTGGAGCAGGCTCTGGGCAACCTGGTGGACAACGCGGTGAAGTACACGCCCCCCGGCGGGCGGGTGGAGCTGGCAGTGGAGTCGCGCGGCGGGGAGGTCCACCTGGTGGTGGAGGACACGGGGCCGGGCATTCCACCCGAGCACCTGCCGCGGGTGTTCGAGCGCTTCTACCGGGCGGACCCCGCCCGAACCCGGGCCCAGGGAGGCACGGGGCTAGGGCTCGCCATCACCAAGCACGTGGCCCTGGCCCACGGGGGCCGTGTGGAGGCAGCGAACCGGCCAGGGGGTGGCGCGCGGTTCGAGGTGGTGTTGCCCTCCTGCCCCCGGTCCTGAACGGAAACTGGGCGGGTTCCGGCCTCGTGGAACCTGCTACAGTTGGCCCGGTTTTCGCGGCGATGGAGCTCTCCGGAAAAGCGCCGCTGGGTGCGGCTGATGGCCCCTACCGGGATCCGGTAGGGGCTTTTTCCTTGTCCCGTCATTGAGGTACGCGCCGAGACATTCCGGCTGCTGGAGGCCGGGCAATGGGGCGCGGGGCTGACAAACCTCGTGGGGAGCGCGTCGCCGGGTTCGCCGCGCTGACCCTGGGTGTGGTGGTGGGGCGGACCCTGTGAGGCTCAGCCCTTGGTGGGCCGGGGCTGGTGACGGTACAGGATGACCCGAACCTTCTCCCGGGGTCACCAGTCCCTCGGTGATCATCCCGTCCAGGACCGGGCACGAAGCGTTCGATCCGCTCGGCCTCGTCCGCGATCTCCACCACCACGGGCAGGTCCTCGGAAAGGCGCAGGAGCTTCGCGGTGTGGATGCGGCTGCTGGCTCCGAAGCCCGCCAGCCCGCGGAGCACCGTAGCCCCCGCCAGGCCCATCTCCCGCGACCGAAGCACGATGGCCTCGTACAGGGGGCGGTCGTGCCAGCGGTCCGACTCGCCCACGTAGACGCGCGGGAGCAGTCCCTCCTCGCTCAGCTTCACCGCCGGTTCCTCCTCCTGCTGCATTCTGTGTCCTCACCGGGCGCCCCTGCGGGCTGGCCCGCGGTGCTGCGCGGCCGGGGACGGGCTGCGGGCGAACAGCAAGGCGGCGCCCAGCTGCGTCGCCACCGCGAAGGCGGCGAGGAAGCCAGGGTGCAGGTCGTACAGCGCTCCCATGGCGGCGCTGCCCGCGAACCACCCCACCCCGTACACGGTGTGGAACAGGCCGAAGGCGGACGCCCGGCGCTCCGGGGGCACCAGGCGGGCCACCGCGGCGCGCAGCACGGACTCTTGCAGTCCCAGCCCGGCGCCCCACAGCGCCACCCCGACGCCCGCGCCCGCCACCCCTCCGAACACCACCAGGGGGACCGCGGCCGCGGCCACTGCCGTCCCCACCGCCAGCACCGGGGGGCCGGACCGGTCGAACCACTTTCCCAGCAGCAGGGCCGCAGCCGCGTCCGTGGCCATGGCGAGCGCGTACAGCAGGGACGTCCACGCGGCCGGCAGCACCGCGGTGCGGGTGAGGTGGTACGCCAGCAGTGGGAAGTCGGCAAAACCCGCCGCCACCAACGCCGCCGCGAGCAGGTAGCGTTTCAAGGAGCGCGGGGACAGCGTGTCCGGCCGGGCGGCTCCACCTTCCAGGTCGGAGGGGCGCGGGAACTGGATGCGCGCCAGGGCGAGCGCCAACAGGCAGAGAAGGGCGGGGACGGCCAGGGCGCCGAGCGCCGGACGGAAGCTCACACCGGCAGCCAGCAGACCGGCCACCGCCAGCGGACCGGCCACGGCTCCCACCTGGTCCAGGGCCTCGTGCAGCCCGAAGGTCCAGCCGGCTCCCAGGCGGGTTGCCGCGTACGACAGCAAGGTGTCCCGGGCAGGTGTCCGGACGGCCTTGCCCGCGCGCTCCAGGACCACCAGCAGGCCCGCGGTCTCCCACCGGCCCGCCAGGGCGAGGGCGGGAACACAGGCCAGGTTCACCACGTACCCTCCCAAGGTGAAGGCCCAGTAGCGGCACGTGCGGTCCGCCAGCCGGCCGGATGGAAGCCGCAGGCCGTACCCGACCAGTTCCCCGAGGCCTGCCACGAAGCCCACCGCGGTGGCCGAGGCTCCCAGGGCCAGCAGGTAGGGCCCCAGCACGCTCCGGGCACCCTCGTATGTGGCGTCCGCGAGCAGGCTCACGACGCCCATGAGCAACACGAACCTCAAGCTCGTCCGCTCCGCCGGGGAACGTGCCGTGGCCCTCATCTCCGTCCCCGGGGCGGAAGGCACAGGGACGCGGGTCCCGACAGGGCCGCGTGAACCTCCGGGTCGTCGAGGTGCTCCAGGAGCGCGGACAGGTACACCTCCTCGGTCCGGCCCTGGTGTTCGCAGGGGGGGCAAGTGCTGCGCGGGCGGAATTTGTCCGCGGCGGTCCGCCGAAGGTCCGCCCCGGCGGTGAGGTGCAGGGTGGATTCCACCTGTCGGCAAAGCGCCCGTACCAGGTCCTGGTACACGATGGCCAGCCCCAGGACCGGGTCCCGCTGCGCGCAAGGCGCCCATGCGTGTTCTGTGCAGAACCCCCAGGCGGCACGGACCGCGTCCCGCACGTGCGGCTCGTTGACCCGTTCGTAGAGGAAGGCGTCCGGGAAGCGGTGGACCGCGTCCGCGACCAGCCGGCACACGGGGCAGCCACCCACGCCCAGCATTTCCCGGACCCGGCTGAACACCAGGCCACCCGTGGGGCGGGGGCGCCGGTCAGCGGGCACGGGGCGGCCCTCGCCTTCCCCCGCCGCGTCGGCCCCGTGCGGGAAGACGAGTCGCGGCCTCCGCGGGCCACAACCCGCCCGCACACAGCGCCTCCGCCCATGGCCCAAATCCCGCCCGGAGAAGGTGAGCGTTCGCACTTCCATGCCCGAAACGAAAAGCTCCTACGGAACCCGTAGGAGCCCTCAACCCGGCCCGCCGGCCGGGCTTTCAGGGCGAGCCCCATCGCCCGTTGCGACGAAATCAAACTAGCGCGCGGGCACGCGTCCGTCAACCGACGGGGAAGAGGTGCGGCTGGCAGGAGGGCGCGGGAACTGGTCCTTCCGCCCCGCAGGAAGGGGTGAGTGGACGGGCCCGCCCGCACGTGCCATCGCGAAAGAACATACTGGAGCTATCGTCCCACCAGCTGCGGAGCGGGCCTGGGGGCCACGGCTTTCACGGTCGCAATAAAATGGAGCCCTGCAGTCGTCTTTGCTGGTAGACGCGGGGTGGGGGGCAGAGGGTGCGGGAAGCGGGGGCTACGTTGGACTACGAGGCGTGCGTGCGGCCGCACCTGGACTACCTGTACGGCTTGGCCATCCGCCTGTGCGGAGAACGAACGGCCGCCGAGGACCTCTTGCAGGAGGCACTGCTGCGGGCATTCCGTGCGTTTGAGGGGTTGAGGGGCCGCGAGCACCCCCGACGGTGGCTCACCCGGGTCCTCACCAGCGCCTTTTACGACCGCATCCGCACGCAGTCCAACGACGCCTCGCGCCATTCGGTGGACGAAGACTTCGACCTGTTCGACAAGATCGTGGAGGAAGACCCGTTCCCGTACTCCGACCGGGTCCACCTGGACTTCCTGGAGCTCTTCGACGACGCTCGGATCATTGAGGTGCTCCAAGGGCTGCTGCCTCGGCACCGGGTGGCGATCATCCTGGCGTACGTGTACGGGTTCACGGCCAAGGAGATCGGTGGCATGACGGGGAGCCCTGTGGGGACCGTGCTCAGCTGGCTTCACCGGGGACGCAAGCAGCTGGAACGGGAGCTCTGGGAGCACGCGGTCAGCCATCACCTGATCACCCGAGGGGAGGAGGGGACGTGATCAGCTGTCGGGAGGCCGTAGCACGCCTGTGGGCGTACCTGGACCGCAACCTGGGCCGGGTGCAGGAGCGCGAACTGGAGGAGCACCTGGGCCTGTGCCGGCACTGCTGCGGGGAGCTGGAGTTCGCCCGGCACCTGCAGGCCCTGCTGCGGCGGTCGGGGACCAGGACGGCGCTTTCTGCCGAGGTCCGTGCGAGGCTGGAGACCTTCGCGCGGCAGCTGGGAGGACGGCCATGAGGGAGCACGTGCACGCCAGGGAACGTCCTCAGGACTTGATGGGCCAGGACGACATCCGGGAAGCGGTGCGCGCGGCCTACCGGGCGGTGGTCGGTACGGCCTCGCGGGCGGCGGTGCGCCTGTACGACCCCGAGCAGCTCGCCCGACTGCCCCATGGGGTGGTGGAGCAGGCCCTGGGGGTCGGCAACCCCGTCCGGGCGGCAGGGCTGCGGCCGGGGGAGGTGGTGATGGACCTGGGCTGCGGCGGGGGAATCGACACCCTGCTGGCCGCGCAGGCGGTGGCACCGGGCGGCAAGGCCATCGGCCTGGACATGCTGCCCGAGATGCTGGAAGTGGCCTCGCACCACGCGGCGGAAGCCGGGGTGACGAACGTGGAGTGGGTGCTGGGCGAGATGGAGGCGATCCCGCTGCCGGACGCCAGCGTGGACGTGGCCCTCAGCAACGGCGTGCTGAATCTTTCCCCGCGCAAGTCGCGGGCGTTCGCGGAGATCTTCCGCGTCCTGCGATCGGGAGGGCGCATGGTGGCCGCCGACATCGTCGTGGACGACGAGCTCCCTCCGGAAATCCAGGTCAGTGCCGCCGCCTGGGCGGGTTGACTGGCGGGGGCCCTGGCGGAGCGTGTCTTCGCCAGCAAACTGCAGAAGGCGGGATTTGTGGAGATCCGGCGCGGAGAGGAGTTGCCGTTCGGCGTGGAGGAGTGCGCGCAGTATCCGCTGTTCACGCCAGAGCTGATCGCGCTCATGCGGCGCCGGATCCCGCCGGAACGGCAGCCGTATGTGGCGCGGTCGGTGATCTTCTCGGCTCGAAAGCCCTAGCGAGATGCAGGAGGCG
>VAPR01000488.1_pt1 | contig 25745 bp, 21 predicted proteins | sample 3380701 | NCBI WGS metagenome assembly VAPR01 (sample SAMN11536904, study PRJNA540576) | hot springs metagenome | isolation source: hot spring wet sediment | place: Spain: Lobios | collected 2014-01 | reverse complement strand
CGCCGTATCGTCTCTGGTCCGAACCAGTTCCCTGCCTCCTACTGGGAAGGGCATCCGGAGGGGAAGCCCTTCTTCCGGAATCCCAGCGCTCCCAATGATTCCACCGATAACGCTTTTGCCGGCCCCATTCCCATTGGCTTCCCCTTCTACTTCAACGGCGTGCGGTACGATAGCTTCTACGTCTCCACGAATGGCATCGTTGTGCTCTCCAATCGGCGCTACATCTACGATGAGAGCGGGACACCCATCGGGATTGACCCCAATAGCGACGACCAGTTCGTGCGCGGCACAACGGATATGACAATTCCCGACAACTGGGGATATCAGTACGTTGCCTTGGGAGTTGCCTCCGGTACGGGCTCAGCTACGCAGGGAATCCGCAACCCGAACAACGTACGGCTCAATACGACGACGTTAGCGAACATGAACCAATACACGCCACTCCTGGCACCACTCTGGGACAATTTGCAGTTGTCAGTGTGGAACCCCAATCAGCAGGCGGTTGATGACTTCGGGCAGGTCTGGTACTACCGTGACCCCAGTGGGAACAAGCTGGTTATCTATTTCATCAACCTGACTCCGCGTGGTACCAAGATAACGCCTTACGGCAATGTTACCTTCCCTGCTGATGTCCGTCCAGGTGTGCCGAACACTCCCTTTGTCTCCTGCGACCTGCAAATTGTGCTCAACCGCTTAGACAGCTCCATTACCTACATCTACCCGCGGTTTTCAGGCGTTGTGCTTGTCGGGAACTATCCTGTGCCGGCGGAGGTGCTCTTCCTCTACAACGCCACGGTTGGTCTGCGTGGATACGCTCGCCACATCAACTTTGACTCCAAGACAGGGAGCTCCGGGGCTTTGACGCCGTACCTGCAGTTCACGGAGTTCTCCTTTGAGGGGAATCCGCCGACAATCTTCGCTCTGGGTCCGACCCGCAACGTTTTCTACAACTTCTTCGCTATCAAGTGGAAGCAGTGGAAGAACGTGGGGCGTGTCTGGAGCGTGCGGTACAAGGTGCGGCGGCGCGGTCCGGGGCGGACTATGGACTTTGACTCCACAATTGCAAATCCGAACAACTTCGAACTGCTGGCAGGGGATCAGGTTCTGGGCGCTATCCAGCCAGTGGGGATTTTCCAGAATCTGACCAACGATATTCAGGGTCCAACGGGTTCGCCAACGGGGGTCAACTACCAGCGGCAGGATGTCCAATTCCGGGTGCGCTTCCAGATCTTCAACCAGGCAACGGGCGAGATTGTCTATAGCCGCTCTTTGGCGATTACACAGCAGGCACTCTCTGATCCGCGGTCAGGCATCAGTCTCTGCGATGTCAACGGAAATCCGATAGCATTCCCATCGGGGGCAACCGGGATACCGCCCTATGCCTTTGTCCGAGTAGAGTTCCCGCCATTTGAAGCCAATGAGTTCATCGAACGCCACATTGGGCGTCTGCGCTCGGTCGTGATCCTGGATCCGACAACGCCGGATGGGCAGAGTCTCGGCGACCAATGGCCCTTTGACGATACGACGAGTATCAACCTCTTTGTTATTCGCCGTCTGGCAGACTTCAACGATGACGTGCGGGAATTTCACGTGATTGATGGAGTCCCGATGCCATCGGTCAAGAAGTGGGTCAGTTTGGAAGCGGATGTGGTCTCGGGCGATGAAGTCTGCTACAACCCACCGCCGCCGCGGGGTGAATTTGGAGCTGCAAATAATCCCAACTTCACGTTGAATTCGCCTGTGATTCGACTCAATCGGGTGATGCTCAGCGGCGATGACTGGCCCGGGCTCCCGAACGGTGACCAAATCATCAGCTTCCCGATAGATCTGCGAGGGCGCAAAGGTGCTGTGCTGTCGCTTTCCGTGGAGCGAACAGGAAAGCCAGCGGAGAACTGGTACGATCGGGGCTGGTCGGATAACCAGAACATTGGACCAGAGCCGCGGGTGGTGCTCAACGGCGTGGTGACGTCCACCTACGGTAATGCGCCCGATGAGCTCCGCATTGAGTTTGCCCGACCGAGCTGGGACGGGCTGACGAACATTACCAACATCACAGCATGGAATTACCATCCGCGTCCTGGGGCACAGCCCGTGACGAACAATTCTGCCTTCACGCTCTATGGGGCAGGTGGATATACCCGGGGCTTTGACTCGTTGGACTATAACTGGCCACTGACACCGGCGGAAGGCTTGCGGGCAGACCTCTTTGACGACGGCAAGGACTTTGAGTTCCGTAAAATCTTCATCCCGATCCCGGACACCATCATCAATTGGCCGAATGAGGGTGCGAAGAACTTCCGCTTCCGAATCTGGGTGCGGGCAAAGCGTGATATGAGCTCGCCACCTCCGCCGGATGATGATGAGGACAACTACTACGTGGACAACGTGCGTATTCTCTTCCCGACCGAGGTGACGGATTTGGAGGTCTCGGCAGTGAAGGTCAATATCCCATACACGATGTTGCCGGCAAGCCAGGCGACGCGGATTCCGATTAGCGTCAAAGTGTCGAATAACACTGGGCTGGCGGCTGGTGGCTTCTACGTCGGGCTGGTCATCCGGCGGGAAGGGAGTCCCGATGTGGTGCACGCAATGTCGAAGTATGTGCCCTTGCTGGGCGGCAATCGAGAAGTGGAGATTCCGTTCCCCGATTGGGATGCCCGCAACAAGGGAATGGGTCCGGGACGCTACATCATTGCAGCGCGACTCTTCATCCCTGGCGGGGATCTGGAGCCGCTCAACGATGAGAACTACACCATCTTTGACCTCAAGTTCGGTGACTCCTTTGCCTACGAAGCTGAGCCGGAGAACCTGGGCTCTAGCAAGAACAATGTCCCCGACCAGCAGTTCTCCGGTATTCCGGGGCGCGGCTTGAACCTGTTCTGCTATCCGCAGGGTCCTAACGATAACGCGACGACTCGCTTCGGACCTGCTGGTGGCGATGGCTCCGGGCAGTTGGCAATGCGGTTCCGGCTGCGTTCGCAGGATACAGTCTATGGCTACATGGCGTTCTTCGGCAGCCTGAATCAGGACTTCAACTACGTTTCCTTCAGCATCTACCGCGGGACGACGATTCCGCAGACGCTCATCACGGGGAGCCGGCTGAGCCGTGTACGAGGCTTCGGCGATACGTTGGTCTATGAGCAGGGACGTCCTGTCTGGCGCCCGATGCCGGACGGTGTCTACGACCGCTACTCCTTCTACATTCTGCCACAACCGCTGGTGCTGCCTGCGGGTGATTACTGGGCAGCGGTTGCCCAACGCGGCTCGGTTGGCTTTGAGCTGGGGGCTTCCAAGTCGCGCATGGGAATGGTGACAACGAATGTGTCGACAATCCCCGTGCCTGGCGTTCAGAACTACCAGCTCATGATCGACAAGTCGTTGCGGGTGCGGCAAGGCTTGGCGCTCATCAACGACAACGTGTTCGCCTTCCAGAACACGCTGGATGCGGGGCAGTGGGGGCAGTTCATGCCCACGGTTGGGCAAGTTGCCTATGCACACCTGAATTACGTTGGTCAGGTTGGGTTCTATGCGACCCGGAGCCGTGGCACGTGGCTGCCGCTCATCCGTCCGTACTTTGGCGAGCGGAGCTACAATCAGGCACGTCCGGTGTCAGCTCAGTTGGCAAACTTTGAAGGAATCGCGCAGCGGCGGAAGAACATGCTGCTGTGGGCGACGGTGTCCGAAGCAACGCTAGAGCGGTTTGTGTTAGAGCGTCGGCTGTCGGATGCCGAACCATGGGTGCCTATCTACAGCGAACGTGCTCTGGGCGATGAGCAGCGGGGCGAGAGTTACCGGTACGAAGACACGCAGGTGCAGCCCGGCGTTGAGTACCAGTATCGCTTGCGGTTAGTTGCCCGCGATGGGCAGGAGAGCTTCAGCCATGTGCTGCATTTGACCCCGCTGGGTGATGGCGAGGTGTGGGTGGGCAACAGCACGCCCAATCCGTTTACGGGGCAGACGCTCATCGAGGTACGTCTGCCGGAGTCCATGCGGGTTCGGGCCGAGATCGTGGACGCTCTGGGCGGGCTGGTGCGTCGGGTCGCAGATGCTGAGTTGCCAGCAGGGGTGCATCAGCTTGTCTGGGATGGCACAACTGAGTTGGGTGTTCCGGCAGCTGCTGGTGCGTACCGCTGGCGGCTCTTCATCGGTGAGCAGGTGCTAACGCAGCCCATCACACTCGTGCGCTAACGATGCAGTATCCCGAGAGCCTCCTGCCACGCTAAGAGTGGTGGGAGGCTCTCGCGTTTTGTCGAGAGCTCAACCCAGGTTCAGGGAGGTGCACCATGGCAGAGACGGTCTTTGCCCGCATCATTCGGCGGGAAGTGCCGGCGCAGATTGAATACGAGGACGACGACGTCATCGCCTTCCGCGATATCAATCCCCAAGCACCTCTCCACATCCTGGTGGTGCCGAAAAAGCCTATCCCGACACTCAACGACGCCACCGAGGAGGATGTCCCTCTGCTGGGGAAGCTCCTCTGGGTTGCGCGGCAGCTAGCTCAGCAGCATGGGGTTGCTGAACGGGGCTATCGGCTGGTGATCAACTGCAATAGGGAGGCGGGGCAGACGGTCTTTCACCTGCACGTGCACGTGCTCGGTGGACGCCCATTTGGGTGGCCACCAGGCTGAAACGACGTGCGGCAATGCTATGCCGAGGAGTGTTGAGGCGGTCTCGGTTGTTGAGCTTGCTCGTTCGGTCTTTCGCCAGCAGGCGGAGGCGCTCGTAGCGGTTTCGCAGCGTGTCGGGGTGGAGTTTGAAGAGGCGGTCGCGCTGCTGCATGCGGCACGGCAGGTGATTGTCAGCGGTGTAGGGAAATCGGGCATCATTGCTCAGAAGATCGCCGCAACGCTGCGGAGTATTGGGGTGCCGGCGCTCTATTTCCACCCAGCGGAAGCACCGCACGGAGACTTGGGTATTGTGCAGCAGGGAGATGTGGCGGTGTTGATTTCCAAAAGCGGGACGACCGCGGAGGTATGTGCCATCGTGCCGTGGCTGCGGCGACGCGGCGTACGTATCATTGCCATCGTTGGTCGGCAGCGCTCCCTGCTGGCGGAGCAAGCGGATGTCGTACTGGATACTGCCGTCACAGCAGAAGCATGCCCGCTGAACCTCGTTCCCACTACCAGCACAACAGCGGCCTTAGTTATGGGGGATGCCCTGGCGATTGCTCTCATGCAGTGGCGGGGGACGAGGCCAGAAGATATTGCTGCAGCGCATCCCCTGGGGATGCTCGGGCGATTGGCGAGCTTACAGGTTCGCGACGTCATGCATACAGGCTCCGCGCTGCCAGTAGTCCAGCCCGAGACCTCATTCCGGGACATGCTCATTGAGATGACAGCGAAAGCCTTGGGTTGTGTCTGTGTGGTGGATTCCGAGGGGCGGCTGTGCGGGATTGTCACTGATGGAGACGTGCGGCGAACCCTCCAACGGGTGGAGGATATCCGTCCTCTGCGGGTGGCAGATGTCATGACGAGGACACCGGTTACGGTTTCCCCAGAGGCATCTTTAGCAGAAGCGCTGGCTCTCATGGAGCATCGCCCCAGCCAGATTAGTGTGTTGCCCGTCGTCGATGGACAGGGGAGGTGTGTTGGAGTGGTCCGTATCCACGACATCGTTCGCAGTCAGCTCTAGCCCGCTGATGGCATGGTTGTACGTGCTGTCGGTTTTTCTCCACGTGCTGGCGGCAATGTTTTGGATTGGGGGTATGATGTTCCTGGGGCTCGTGGTAGTCCCGGTGCTCCGCGGTCATCCGGAGCGGGCGCGCTTGGTGGAGCAGCTCGGGAGAGTGTTTGAGCGGGCAGGGGTTGTCGCGCTCGGCGTGCTTCTGGTTACTGGGATAGCGAATCTGGCCTTCCGTGGGGTAACGACCCTGGAGCAGCTCTGGGCGACCCCTATTGGTCGGATGGGGCTTTTGAAGCTGGCGCTCTTCGGGATTGTGGTGGCGATGGGCCTGTGGCATAACAGGGTTGTGGGACGGCAAGCGGTGCAGCTCCTGCAACGTGCGCCGCGGAGCGATGAAGCAGAGCGGCTACGGCGGCTGAGTAGCTGGGTTGGACGGTGGATGCTGCTGGCATCTGTCCTGCTGGCGCTCGTCGGGGTGCTGATTGCTCGGGGAGTGTGGGTATGGTAGTGTCTGAGCGCCTCCAGCGGAGCGCTTTGTTGCTGGGCATCGCCGGGCTGGTGCTGGGGATTGTTGCTGGTTACCATCGGTTGGGGTGGGATGCACTGCCGCTACCGGCAACACTTCCGCCGGAGCATGGAGCACTGATGACTGGCAGCTTTTTCGGGACACTCATTGCGCTCGAGCGGGCAATAGCGCTCCGCCGTAGGTGGGCGTACCTGCCGGCGTGGTTGTGCGGAGCAAGCCTCGTGGGGTTTCTGTCTGGACATGCCGTCGGAGGATATGTTCTGCTGGCGCTCGGTGGCTGCGGGATGGCGGGGCTGTTCGGGTGGCTGCTTCGACGGTACCGCTACTTTCCGTTCGCCCTCATGTTCAGTGCAGCGCTGCTGTTTGCTGGTGGATGGGTCGCGCTGGCGGTTGGGCAGCCGTATGTTCGAGCACTGCCCCTTCTGATGGGCTTTTTCGTGCTGACCATTGTTGCCGAGCGCTTGGAACTGACCCGCTTTGTCGGGCTGGAGCAGCAGGCACTGCGGTGGCTGCTGGGATTGGTAGCAGTACTGCTCCTGGGCATTGGGGGAGAACTCTTCGCTGAGCAGTGGCAAATGCTCGGCATTGCGGTAGGCAGTTTCGGTGTGTGGCTGTTGCGGTACGATGTAGCGCTTCGGATGGCGTGGCGCCTGGGAGTGCAGACGTCGCACCGGTACATCGCAGCGCTGCTGGGACTTGGCTACAGTTGGTTACTGGTGACTATGGGACTGATGCTGCCCGGGGATATGGCAGGGCTGCGCTACGATGCGGCTGTCCATGCCTTTTTCGTGGGCTTCGTATTTGCGATGGTGTTTGCCCACGGTATCATGATTGTCCCGGCGCTCATGCACCGGCTGGGCTATGCGTACACCGCATGGTTGTGGATACCGGTTGGTGCAACGCATGGCGGGCTGCTGCTCCGCTTGCTTGGAGATTGGGGGGTCGCACCAGAGCTACGGCTGTGGGGGAGCTGGCTCAGTGGGGCGGGGATTGTGCTCTTTCTGGCAGTGGTGATGGTTCGGACACTGCAGCTTCCTCCGGCAGGACGACCACCGCATGCATTCCCTCCGGAAGAGTTGTCGTCCAGGTGAGCGCCTGTCGGAACGCACCGGCACCGCAGAGGGCCAGGAGCTGAAGCCAGCTCAGCAGGCGCTCTTGTGGCTTATCCTGCGGGAAGAGCAGGGCATGGATAGAGCGGGCGTGCAGGAGAAAGAGCTCCGAACGGCGGCGGAGAGCCGCGCGGAGACGGCGTTCCCAGCGGTCAAGAGCACGCTCCATCCGGCGATGAGTAGCACCGAGGCTGCGGATGAGGGTGGGCTCAAGCTCGCAAGTGTGGGGCACCATGAGCTCGTACCACCGGCGGAGGTGCTCGCGGAGGTCAGCGGTGGCGTTCGTGGCAGGGTGAAGGGGAGTGAGGCGATGGAGGAGCTGGCTCTCAACGTGGCGCCACGGATGGAGGAAGTGTCGCGGTTCCCATCCTCTGCGGGCAATCCTGCGGTGGATGGCTGGCGGCACAAGCGTAGCTGAGGGGCGGAGAACGACAATAGGCATCGGCAGGGAAAAGGCATTGTAGAGCTCGCGGAGCTCTGCCCAATAGGCAACCTCAGCCGGGCCCAGGATGACTGCTACGGTAGGCAGTGCGGCATCCTGGCACAGAGGACGCAAGAGCGCCGTCGGGGAGAATGCTGTCGGCTCAGCAGCGAAGAGAGCTCGGAGCTCAGCAGCAGAGTACCGCTGCTGCCCGATGGCGTACTCCCCCGTAGGGATCCGGCGGACACGGTAGCGAAAGCCATCAGCAGTATGGAAGTGCAACAGCGGGTACGAAGGGACAATCGGTGCAGAGTAGCCGAGCGCATGCAAGCGGGCAAGGGCGGTCTGGAGTGCCTCTTCAATTGCTGGTTCTGCAGCGAGGGCGCGCTCTACCATGGGCACGAAAAGCCCCTGCTGCCGCGCAATGGAAGAGCGCAGAAAGAGCATCCCCGTCTCGGCAACAAGCCAGTGGAGTAGCTTCGTAAAGGCGCTGCTCCAGGAGCTTCCGGCTGTGTAAGCGCTCTGGAGGAGAGCCTGTAGCTCTTCAGGTAATTGGGGTAGGCACACTGCAAGGGCATCGCGCCATGGCCCCTCGAGCGCCAACGTGCGGGCTGCCGTAGCCAGAGGCTGAAGCAGCTCCGAATCAGAAGCAGCACGCAGTGTTACCAGTTCGCCTTCAGGCTTCCACCACACGGTAGTGCCAGCTTCGCGACCATCGCTGTCGTTGTCCTCTACCCAAAAGAGGGGAATGGTGGGGAGAGAGCACTGCTGCTCCATGCTCTGAGCCACTGCCACAGCAGCCATTGCCTTGAGTGCTGTGTAGAATGGTCCACCCAGAAATCCCACCTGTTGTCCGGTGACGACAACCCGAGCTGTTTCCAAGCACAGCCGATCCAGGTTTTGCCGTTGGGCCGTTGACAAGGAAAGCTCCGCCATGCTGAGGCTAACGGCGTGGCGGAGCAGCTCACGCTGTGACGGGGACAGAAGCAGGCGGGGTGTGGCTGCGCTGTCGGGATGCTGCCGGAAGCGGGCTGTTGAGGGAAAGCGCTCGGCGCAGAAATCCTCCCTTTGGACGAAGGCACAAGCAATGGGATGGAAAGCCTCCGGGAGTTCGCTACAGGGAATGAGGTCACCGGTCATGGCAAGCGAAGCCACAAGTTGTAATTTGGGAACGCACCAGTGATTCGAAGCACAGAGGGAGTCATGTGGCTATGTGCTGCCGTCCTCTGCGTTTTCGGTACCGTACTCAAGGCGCAGCCGACAGACGAAGCAGACACAGGGACAGTGGCATGGAAGCGCCGTCTGCATCTGCTGCGCATTCTGGAAGCGCCCAGCATCCACGTGTACGCTGGGGTAGGACGCCTTGGGCGGGAAGGGCTGGAGCAGGCTGTGCGCGACCCTGGGGTTATCGTTGTGGAAATCGGCTCAGCAGAGCTCAAACCCCGAGTGCAGAGAGCTGGCGTGCTGGAGTACGAACGGGATTACCTCGTGCTCGGTGTGGGCTCCTCTGGACTGGGTGTGCGTCAGCATGACGAAGGGCTGGCTTACCGCTGGTGGCGTTTCGGGCTGGGGCAGGAGGAGGGATACGGCTATCGGGTAGGGGAGCAGAGCGCATTGCTGCTGACCCATGGTGGAGGTATGCGGTGGACTGTGATGGCATTCCCGGATACGGTGGTTGCTGGTGTTGCCCCTTTCCACAAGCGGCTGCGCTTTGGGGTAGCCCGGGATGGAGCCCTCATCGTGCAGGTTTCCCCTGTTGTGGGGGTTGGACTCTCGTTTGAGCGGTCGGTTGTCTTCCCTGCGCACCTGGTCTGGAAGCATCTGGGCAGCTCGCTCATTGAGGGGGTAGGGCATGTGGTGATTGAGCAGTTCGTGCAACGAGTTCTCCGAGCTCGGACGCCGGCAGCAGCTCCTGTGGTCAGCTTTGTGCTGCACAATGGCTTCGCGATTGGCTGGTACGAATTGCTCCGGAATCGGATGAACTGGCCCTTTGCCTCGGCACCGCCTCTGACCATGGATGTGCTCCGGTTGCACGTGCAGTGGCTCTTCTGACGCCTGTGCCTGCCGGCGGTGCTGTAATTTTGCAGAACCTAACCGTGGCACAACGCCGGAGCTGGTATGGCGAAGAAGAAAGGCGCTCGAGTGTTGGTCATTTTGGAGTGCACGGAAGCCAAGAAGGAGGGCAAGCCTGCCTCGCGCTATGTGACCACGAAGAACCGTCAGAATACGCCGGGTCGGCTGGAGCTGCGGAAGTACAACCCCTTCCTCCGCCGCTATACGCTACATCGGGAAATCCGCTGATGGGCGAGCGTGCAACACAGGCTGCCCATACGCTCAGACGGCGGCGCAACCGCAAAGAGGGAAACGAGCGTATTATCGGCGAGGGGTTGACCTTTGACGATGTCCTGCTGGTGCCCGCATACTCTGAGGTCTTGCCACGAGAGGTCGACGTTCGCACCCGCCTGACACGCACCATCTGGCTGAACATTCCCATTGTGAGCGCCGCAATGGATACCGTGACCGAATCCGCTATGGCGATTGCCATGGCGCGGGAGGGCGGTATCGGCATCATCCACAAGAACCTCAGCATTGAGCGGCAAGCCGAGGAGGTCGACCGCGTCAAGCGCTCCGAAAGTGGGATGATTCGGGATCCAATCACGCTGACGCCGGACCGACCTGTGCGGGAAGCGCTTGCTCTGATGCGCAAATACCACATCTCCGGCATCCCCATTGTGGATGCGGAGCGCCGATTGGTCGGGATTGTCACTCACCGAGACCTGCGGTTTGTGCCCGACGTTGAGCAGCCGGTTTCCGCGGTGATGACAACTGCGGTGATCACCGCACCGGTGGGCACGACGTTAGAGGAAGCAGAACGCATTCTGCAGCGGCATCGCATTGAGAAGCTCCCTGTGGTGGATGAACGCGGTGTCCTCCAGGGGCTTATCACCTTCAAGGACATCCAGAAGAAGCGCAGCTACCCGAACGCCTGCAAGGATGAGCAGGGGCGTCTGCGGGTTGGCGCCGCTGTCGGAGTTGCCCGTGATGTGCTCGAGCGCGTTGCCGCATTGCTCAAAGTCGGGGTTGACGTTATCGTTGTAGACAGTGCTCACGGGCATAGCCGTGGGGTCGTGGAGACGGTGTGCTTGCTCAAACGCCACTTCCCCGAGCTCCCGGTTATAGCTGGGAACATTGCCACAGCGGAGGCTGCCGAGGCACTCATCCGAGCAGGAGCGGATGCTGTCAAGGTTGGCATCGGTCCGGGCTCGATCTGTACGACACGGGTCATTGCAGGGGTGGGCGTGCCGCAGCTCACGGCCATTATGGAGGTTGCTCGGGTGGCTCATCGGGCGGGCGTGCCCGTTATTGCCGATGGGGGTATCCGGCAGACCGGGGATATTGCCAAAGCGATTGCCGCGGGTGCCGATAGCGTCATGATTGGGAGCCTCTTGGCAGGGCACGAGGAGAGCCCGGGCGAGAAGGTCTTGTTAGAAGGACGGGCGTACAAGGTCTACCGCGGAATGGGCTCGCTGGGCGCAATGTACCACGGCTCGGCGGACCGCTACTTCCAGGACCCGGAAGCTGAGCTGAGCAAATTGGTGCCGGAGGGCGTGGAAGGGCGCGTGCCCTTCAAAGGCAATGTCAGCGACACGCTGTTCCAACTGGTTGGTGGACTCCGGGCGGCGATGGGCTACTGTGGTTGTGCAACGATTGCCGAAATGCAGCAGAAGACGCGCTTTATCCGCATGACGCTGGCGGGTCTGCGGGAGTCGCATCCGCACGACGTCATCATCACCAAAGAGGCGCCCAACTACTTTGGCTTCTGACCCAATGCTGAGCCAACGAGTTCGGACAGGGCTGATCCAAGCGGCTCTGACACGCCTGGAGCAGTTGCGCCAGCTCTTAGCGCGCTTGCGCCTGGACGGGGCATTGCTGACCTATCTGCCCCATATCCGCTACCTAACAGGCTTTTCCGGCTCCTCGGCCCATCTGCTGGTTACCCCTGAGGCACTGCACTTCCTGACCGACGACCGCTACGAGACACAGGCGCAGCAGGAGCTGTTCCCGCTGCCGGGTTTGCACGTGCACATTACGCGAGAGCCGCTCCTTACTCTCGTACGTGAGGGCGTACTGGGAGGCATGCGGCGGGTGGGATTCCAAGCGGCGGTGATGAGCTATGCTGCGGTTCTGGAGGCTCGGCGTCGGTGGCGTCCTTGCCAGCTTGTCCCGCTGCGGCATGGCATAGAGGAGCTCTTTGTGCCGAAAGCTGCGGCGGAAATTGAGCTCATCCGACAGGCAGCCCGGATTGCCTCGCAGACATACGAGGCCGTGTTGGAGCACGTCCGCCCGGGCATGACGGAGCACGAGCTAGCAGCGGAAATCTCCTACCGAGCTCGGCAGTTGGGCTCTGAAGGAGATGCCTTTGAGATTATCGTGGCTGCTGGCGAGCGGGGAGCGCTGCCTCATGGGCGGGCTTCCAACCGGCGGCTGCGCACAGGCGAGATGGTCACGGTAGACTTCGGGTGCGTCGTTGGTGGCTACGTCTCCGATATGACCCGGACGTTCGTGCTGGGACGTGCCACGGCAGAGCAGCGCCGGGTGTACCACGTTGTCCGCGAGGCGCAGGAACGAGCTATCCAGGCGTTGCATGCTGGTATGCCAGCGCGGGCTGCTGATGCCGTTGCCCGGCAGGTTATTGAGGCAGCAGGGTTCGGGGAGTACTTCCGCCACAGCCTCGGACACGGTATTGGGCGCGGTGTCCATGAGCCTCCGGCGCTCTCTCCGCGGGCTCCACGCCGGGCGCGGATACCAGCCGATGCCGTTGTCACTGTAGAGCCGGGCATCTATCTGCCTGGGCGCTTCGGTGTGCGGATTGAAGACGATGTTCACGTCAGTGCCACCGGTGCTGTTGTGCTGACGACGGCATCCCGGGAGTTACTCAGCCTCTGAGCGGCACAGCGGATGGACACGCCCTACCGCGGACGAGTCTTGGTCATCGCCTACTACTTTCCCCCGATGGGCACCAGCGGAGTTCTCCGCGTGGCGAAGTTTGTCAAGTACTTACCGGAGTACGGCTGGGAGCCGATTGTGCTCACGGCAACGCCGACAGCGTACTTTGTCTTCGACTCGTCCCTGCTGGAGGAGCTGGAGCAGCGGCACATTGCTATTTACCGCACGCCCGATGACGGCACTCCGCGATGGCTCCGCCGCCGGGCAGCCGCTGATAGAACCATGGCGCTCCCGACCGAATGGCTCCACACCATCTGGCTGCGGTGGAGCCAACTACGGTGGATTCCCGATCGTGCCATCCGCTGGAAGCAACAAGCTCTCTCGTTAGGGCTACGCCTCATCCGTGAGTACGAGCCGGCAATTCTCTTCGCAACGGCACCTCCGTTCACGGATTTCCTCATCGCTGCTGAACTGGCGGAGCGCACCGGGCTGCCGTACATCGTGGACTACCGAGATCCCTGGGTCGGCGATCCCGACCGCTGGTATCCCACACCGTGGCATCAGCGGCGGCACCGCGCACTGGAGCGCTCCGTACTCAACCGCATGGCGCGCGCAACTGTTGTCACCCGTGGGCTAAAGGAGCATCTGTTGCGGCAGTATCCGGAGCTGCTTACCCATGAGGATGTCGTCATCATCCCGCACGGGTACGATCCGGAAGATTACCACGCTGTGCAGCCTGCGGAGCCACCCTCGGACCGGCTGGTGATAAGCTTCATCGGGGTTCTCAAGCACGGCAGTCCGCAGGCTGTGTTGGAGGCTGTGGCGCGCTTTCTCCGGCACCATCCTCACGCTCGGCAGCACCTGGAGATTCGCTTGGTTGGGCTCGTGCGTCCGGAGCATCGCCGCCTGGTGGACAAGTTGGGCTTACGCGATGTGGTGAGCGTGCTGGGATACGTTCCTCATCGGGAGGCGATTCGGCAGATGTTGCTATCGCATGTGTTGTGGGTTGAAACGCACCCATTGTTGGGTTCGCCAGCGAAGCTGTTTGAATACTTTGGAGCTCGGCGGACACTGCTGGCGTGTGTCCCTGCAGGTTCGCCGGTTCAGCCACTCTTGGAAGCCAGCGGAGCCGCATTGTGGGCTGAGCCGGGCGATGTGGCAACGCTAACCCGCCACATTGCTGAGCTCTACGAGCGGTGGCGCTCCGGGGAGCTGCCCGTGCCTTCCGAGGAGTTCGTGCGTCTGTTTGACCGTCGGCTCCTGACCGAAGAGCTGGCGCGTCTGCTGGCGTTCCATGCTGCGTTGTAACATCAAGGGAGCCTGTGACTGAGCTCATCCCGGCTCCACTGCGTTTGAGTCGTAGTTTCGCCATCCAACCGCTCTGGATAGAGCCACAATGACCGAGCTCCAGGCGAGAATTCGCGAGCTTGCCCGCGCCAAACGGGCGCTGATTCTGGCGCACAACTACCAACGGCCGGAGGTTCAGCAGGTTGCCGATGTCGTGGGCGATTCCCTTGCCTTGGCGCGGGCGGCAGCCCAGAGCGATGCGGGGCTCATTGTGTTCTGTGGCGTCCATTTCATGGCGGAAACGGCCGCGATTCTGTGTCCTGACAAACGCGTCCTGCTGCCCGATCTGGAAGCTGCCTGCTCGCTGGCAGACTCTATCACTGCCGAGCAGCTCCGGGCGTGGAAAGCACAACACCCCGGCGCTGTGGTGGTTGCCTACATTAACACCTCGGCAGCGGTCAAAGCCGAAAGCGATTGGGTCTGCACTTCTGCCAATGCCCGTCAGGTGATTGAGAGCATTCCGCCAGAGCGGGAGATTCTGTTCGTGCCGGACATGTTCTTAGGCGCCTGGCTGCAGGCGCAGACAGGACGCCGTCTCCGGCTGTGGATGGGGGAATGCCACGTGCACGCCGCTATGCGCCCTGCCGATGTTCACGCAGCGCTGGAGGAGCATCCCCAGGCGGAGTTCCTCATCCATCCCGAGTGTGGCTGTATGTCTTCGGCGCTCTACGCCTGTGCAACGGGTGAAATCGCCGGACGTACGGTTCGCATTGCCTCAACCGATGGCATGCTCCGGGCAGTACGGCAGTCTACCGCCGAGGAGTTTGTCATCGGTACCGAGGTTGGGCTTCTGTATCGCCTCCAGCAGGAGAATCCGGGCAAGCGCTTCTACCCTCTCAAGCCCGATGCTATCTGCCCGTACATGAAGCGCATTACGCTGGAGAAGGTTGCGCGCTCACTCCAAGAGGAGGTCTATCCCGTTACGGTTCCCGAACAGATTGCTCAACGGGCTCGGCGTGCCCTGGAGCGGATGCTGGCAGTAGGCTGAAGCTCACTGCGTTAGCGCCCAGACGATGATATTGGTGCCGAACTTGAGCGCTGCTTCTCGCTTTTCCGGTGGGTCGTTGTGTACCTCGGGGTCTGCCCAGCCATCGCTGGGGTTGCTTTCGTAGGTGTACAGCACGCAGAGCCGGCCCTCATGGAAGATGCCGAAAGCCTGGGGTGGCTTGTTGTCGTGCTCGTGGATTTTCGGGACTCCGTTGGGAAACTGGAAGTGGCAGTGGAAGAGCCCGTACGAGAAGGGAAGCTCCACAAGCTCTTTGTCCGGGAAGACTTTGCGCAGCTCCCGGCGGATGGCTGTGTCTAAGCCGTAGTCGTCGTCAATGTAGAGGAACCCACCGTTGAGCAAGTACGTGCGGAGTCGGCGGGCTTCCTCTGGGGTGAAGACAACGTTGCCGTGTCCGGTCAGGAACAGCATCGGGTAGCGGAAGAGGGCATCGCTGCTGAGCTCGACGAACTCAAAGACTGGCTCCACCGGAATGGTGGTGTTCTGCTGCACGAAGCGGAGCAGGTTGACCTCTGCTGAAGGGTCGTTGTACCAATCACCGCCTCCGCCGTACTTGACACGGGCAATCTTGAAGGCGCCCTGTGGGATTTGCCCCTTCAGCTCCACAGGGAGGAACCCGGCGATGAGCAAGAGTGCAGCACCGATGGAGCGCATACCTATCCAGCGGAGACGTCCAACTGCACAGTGAAGACGTTCTGCCGGGGAGGTTATGGCGCTTTCGCAAGCCCGGACTAATTTCGCGCCGGGACGATAGCGATAGCTCATGGAGCCGTGCATCCCCGATATTTCGTGGTACGGGTGGGAACTCCAGCGACTCTTTCCGGAAGCAGTGGACGTAGTTGCCGCAGAGGAGCGCTTTCAAGGGGTAACGGTTGATTCCCGCCATCCAGCAGTCGGGGGTATCTTCCTGGCATTGCGTGGACGTACGGTGGATGCCCATACGAAGCTTCCAGAAGCCTTTGCCGGAGGCGTCCGGCTGGCAATCGTTGAACGAACGGTGTGGTGCCAATTCCCTACCGATTGGCAGCACCGATACCGCTGTGTGCCTGTTGTGAGCCCGCTCAAGGCTTTGGGAGAACTGGCACGGGTGCATCGGCAGCGCTTCCAGGTACCCGTTGTTGCTGTGGCTGGGTCGGCAGGGAAGACAACCACGAAGGAGCTCATCGCTGCTGTGCTGGCAAGCCGCTTCCGAGTGCTCAAGACGGAAGGCAACGAGAATAACCAGCTCGGGGTCCCGTTGACCGTGTTGCAGCTCCGTCCTGAGCACGACGTTGCTGTTTTGGAGTTGGGGACGAACTCGTTCGGGGAGATTGCGCGCCTTTGTCAACTTGTGCAACCAACCCACGGCGTGATCACGGCGCTTGGGGAAGAGCACTTGGAGTTCTTCGGGAATATGCGCGGCGTTGTGCAAGAAGAGACAGCCCTTGTGCGCTTCCTGCGTGCCCGCGGAGGGAGGCTCATCGTACCTGCTGAACAGCCGTGGATAGCTCCGCAATCTGGAGACATCACCGTTGGGGTAACTCCGGAGGCTGACCTCTGGGCTCTGTTTGCCATCGGTGATAGTGGCTACCCCACCGTGCAGCTCCGTGGTCTTGTCACCACGCGCCCGTTCCAGTTGCGGTATGTGGGGGCTGTTGCGGTTCGGGCGGCAGTTGCGGCAGCAGCCGTTGGGTGGGCTCTGGGCGTTCCAGCAGAAGCGATAGCGGATGTGCTTGCCTGCTACGAGCCGCCTCTTTCAACGGCGGGCTACGGACGCATGATTCGCCAGGTGCTGCCCAACGGGGTTATCGTGCTCAACGATTCCTACAACGCCAATCCGCTCTCCATGCAAGCAGCACTGGAGATGTTGGCAACGTTCCCCTGCCGAGGGCGCCGGTGGGCGGTGTTGGGGGATATGTTGGAACTGGGGGCGGCTGCGCGGTCGGCCCATCAGGCGATTCTGGAGCTGGCATGCGCTGTTGCCGATGAGGTGTGCGTGGTAGGGACAGAGTTCGCTGCTGTTGCAGCAGATTTCCCCCGTGTTCGCTTGTGTCGCTCGCACCAGGAGGCTGCTGAGCAACTCCGGATGGCGCGCCCCGGAGACGTTGTGCTGCTGAAGGGGTCTCGTGCTATGGCGATGGAACGCGTTCTGCAACTGTACCACCAGGGACTGGGAAGGGCACAGGGCGATGCTGTACCATCTGGCACTCTGGATTTGGAAGGAGTTTGACCCGCCCGGATTCGGCGTGTTCCAGTACGTTACCTTCCGCGTTGCGGCGGCAGCGATTACTGCGCTGCTGCTGTGTTTCCTTGCTGGACCGCCGATTATCCGCTTCCTACGGCGCCAACAACTACAGGAGCGGGGCAAACCGGAGCTCTACGACGTCGGGAACCATGCCCGCAAACAGGGAACACCCACGATGGGTGGGGTCATTGTCTTGTTGGCGGTGTTGCTGCCGACGTTGCTGTGGGCGAATCTTACCAACGGCATGGTCATTGCCATTGTGGTCGTCACGGCGTGGCTGGGAGTGGTCGGGTTCGTGGATGATTACCTCAAGGTTGTCAAGCGCTTGCCCAATGGGCTCGTCGGGCGCTACAAGCTCTTGGGGCAAGTTAGCATCGCTCTGCTGCTGGGCTTGGCGATTGTGCTCTACCCCGAATGGTTCTCCAGCAGCTATCCACCGGTGGCAACGCAGACAACCGTGCCCTTCCAGAAGAACGTCAACCTGGATTGGGGGCTGGTCTACGTACCGATGGTTGTGCTGGTTATCACAGCGACCTCCAATGCAGTCAACCTCACCGATGGGCTGGATGGGTTGGCAATTGGGACGGTAGGAATTGCAGCATTGGCAATGGCGGTGATTGCGTACGTTTCAGGCAACGCCGTGTTTGCGAAGTATCTGAACATCGTGCACTTGCGCGGTGCCGATGAACTGAGCATCTTCTGCGCTGCTATGGTGGGGGCTGCGATGGGATTCCTCTGGTTCAACACGTATCCAGCACAGGTCTTTATGGGAGACACGGGCTCGTTGGCTCTGGGAGGTGCTCTGGGGGCATTAGCCGTGTTGGTCAAGAAGGAGCTGCTATTGCCGATACTGGGGGGCATCTTCGTGATGGAGGCGCTATCGGTAATTCTGCAGGTGGCGTACTTCAAGTACACCAAGTGGCGCTACGGCGAGGGGCGCCGTCTGTTCCGTATGGCACCGCTCCACCACCACTTCGAGCGCTGCGGATGGCATGAAGCACAGGTAGTTGTCCGTTTCTACATTATCGCCGTGATTCTGGCAATCGTCACGATGACCACCTTCAAGGTACGCTGAGGTGGACCCAGCTGGTTCGGTGAGCGTGGAGGAGCCTGCGATGAAGTGTGCTGTCTTGACCGGTGGTGGGGATTGTCCGGGGATGAACGCGTTCGTCCGGGCGGTGGTTCGGTCGACGCTGAATCTCAGCCCTGAGAGCAGCGTCTGGGGGGTTTTGGATGGTTGGAGAGGGCTGGTCTACAACGAGTATCGGCCCTTGAACAAGCGGGATGTCTCCGGCATTGCCGCGCTGGGGGGCACGATTTTAGGCACGATGCGGTTCCCCGAGCTGGCAACCTCGGTGGAGTTACAAGAGCGCGCGGCTCGGAATTTGGAAGAGCAGGGGTTTGACTACCTGTTTGTCATCGGCGGGAACGGCAGCGTCAAGGCGGCGTGGGCACTTGAGCAAATTCTGCGCCGCGAGGGCTGGCGGACACGCATTCTGGTGGCTCCTGGCTCTATTGACAACGATGTCTGCAACAACTACGGCACCTCTATCGGCTTCTACAGCGCTCTGGAGCGCAGCCTGGAGATGCTGAGCTGGATTCGGGATACAGCCAGCTCGCATCGTCGTGTCTACCTCATTCGCTCCATGGGGCGGGATTCGGCATACTTGGCGTTCTATGCCGGAATCATTGGTGGGGCTGAATATGCTATCCGTCCGCATGAGGAGGTGGACTTTGAACGCTTAGCGGAGCTGGCGGCTCAGCGTGACCGTGATACCATCATCGTCGTGGCCGAGGCGTATCCGAAGTCGCTGCGGGAAATTCAGCAAATCTTGGAAGGCATCTTCCAGCGACGCGGCATAGACAGGGAAATCCGGACTGTGGACATGAGCTACTTCCAGCGGGGCGGTAGGGCGTCGGTGACGGACATTCTCCGCGCCAGTTGGCTGGGGTACCGGATGGTCTGCGATGCCCTCAAGGGAGCCCCGAGCGGCTTCTACACGGCATACTACATTGGACACGAGCAGGAGCCATTGCCGCTGGAGCTTGCGGCAGATGATGCCCGCACGAGCCACTTAGACATTCCGGCATCGGTTATCCGCATGGCGATTGCATTGCGATGAGTCGCGTGGGAACCTACGCTGCCGTTGTGCGCATGGGGCTGAGCGCAGCCCTCATGTACCGGGCGAACTTTCTCTTCGCGGCTGCCTTGATGGTGCTGGTCGGCATCAGCGTGCAGCTCTTCCTCTGGCTGGCGGTCTACGATTGGGGGCGTTCTACCAGCTTTGCTGGCATTCCCTTTGCGCAGATGGTGCTCTACATTGTCGGCGCTACGTTGAGCCTGGGCGTCACTCGTTCTGGTCGCGTTGAGCGAATGGTCGCTGAGGAGATTCGCACGGGAGAGTTGGTGCGCTACCTTCTCAAGCCGATAGCGCATGCTCCGTATGCTCTCGCGATGGGGATTGCCGAACGGATGGTGACGCTGCCGGTAGTCTTAGCAGTTGCTTTCGGCTCAATAGCACTTGCGCTGCCATGGCTGCCGGTGCTGGTGGTGCTGGAGCGTGTGCTGCTAGCAGTGCCGTTCCTGCTATTCGGCATGGGGATGAATTTCCTCATGGGGCTGGGCATTTCGTATTTGGCGTTCTGGATGGACGAGGTCTGGACACTCCATGTGGTCAAGGACATCAGCCTCTGGTTCCTCTCGGGGCAGTTGGCGCCGCTGCTGCTTTTGCCCGATGGACTGCGGCAGCTCTCGGAATGGCTGCCATTCCAGTACATCGCCTACGTGCCTGCAGGTATTCTGTCGGGGCTGATTCCGCAGCAGGAGCTACCGATACTTGCTCTTCGAGCGCTGGGATGGATGGCGTGTCTGTCGGGATGGGTGGCGCTGATGTGGCGAATGGGGTTGCGGCGGTTCGGTGCGTATGGAGGCTGACCCATGCTCTTTCGGCTGCGGCTGTGGGGGCTTTTCGTTGCACAGGCGCTCAGCCGCGAGATGGAGTATCGGCTGCATCTGTGGCTGAGTTTTCTGATTGACGTCGTCTGGTACGCTGTGCAGGTTGGGCTGTTTGAGCTCATCTACCTGCATACGCCGGCTGTGGCAGGCTGGAGCCGCGAAGAGATGGCGGTCTTTCTGGGAACGCTATTCACAGTGGACGCGCTCAACATGGCGTTGTTCTCCACGAATTTCTGGCGTATCCCGCAGTCTGTGCTCACAGGAGAGCTGGACTTCTACCTCCTGAAGCCGGTCTCGCCGTTCTTTCTGGTGTTTCTGCGCTACCCGAACGTAGCCTCGTTCTTGAACCTCGCGGTAGCACTGACGGTGCTGCTGTACGGGTTGAGCATGACGGGGGTGCCGTCGGTGTGGTCTGCAGTGGCATACCCGGTCTTTTTAGTCAACGGGCTGCTGTGCATGTTGAGCTTCCAGGCGCTCATTGGAGCGGTGGCAATACGGATCTTGGCAGCAGAGGGAATTCAGCAGACGTTTCACATCCTGTACCAGTTCGGGATGAAGCCCGACAGCATCTACACGCCGCTGGTGCGGCGGATACTGCTGTACGTGTTCCCGATGGGGCTGGTCGCATCGGTGCCGGCACGCGTTGTGCTGGGCAAGGCACCACTGGAGCTCATTATTGCCGGGGTGCTCATCCCACCAGTGCTCTTGCTGCTCAGTCGGGCGGCGTTCATGCGGGCATTGCGGTTCTACACTGGGGCCAGCGCATGAGCCAGCGGTTACAGGGACGGCGCGTGGTAGTGGGTATCACCGGAAGCATTGCCGCGTACAAAGCGCCGCTGGTGGTGCGGGAACTGCAGCGACAAGGGGCGGAGGTTCGGGTTGTGGCAAGCTCTTCGGCACTGCGCTTCGTGACGGAAGAAACCTTGCGAGCCTTTGCACCGGTGGTAACGCAAGTGTTCCCACCTCAGATGCCAGGCAGTTGGCATGTGGAGTGGGCCCGGTGGGCTGAGGTGGTCCTCATTGCGCCCTGTTCGGCAACTACGCTGGGCAAGCTTGCAGCCGGTATCGGTGATACAGCGCCGACACTGCTTGCATGCTCTCTGCCCCGGACAACCCCACTGGTCTTGGCACCGGCAATGGACACTGAACTGTGGGAACATCCGGCAATCCAGCGGGCGGTAGCCCATCTGCGGCAGGATGGCGCCTGGATTGTCCCGCCAGCTGTCGGAGAGCTTGCCAGCGGTGCCGTTGGTCTGGGGCGGCTGCCCGAAGTGGAAACACTTCTAGGCACGGTAGAGGCAGCGCTTACGGTCGGCGTGCTTTCCCCCGACCGACGTGCTCTCTGGGAGGGCCGACGCGTTGTGGTCACAGCAGGACCGACGCGAGAGCCCTTCGATGCAGTCCGCTTCCTCAGCAATGCTTCCAGCGGGCGCATGGGATATGCCCTGGCAGAAGCCTTTCGGGACCGGGGTGCTACGGTCGTGCTGGTGTCTGGTCCGACAGCGCTGCCAGACCCGCCCGGTCTCCTCCTGCATCGGGTTGAAACAGCCCGTCAGATGTACGACGCCGTGATGCAATACTACCCTGCAGCAGATGTCGTCGTAGCGGCGGCTGCAGTTGCGGACTACGCACCTGCGGACCCATTCCCAGGAAAGCTCAAAAAGGAGGCTGGTGAAAGAGTGGTGCGCCTCCAGCCCACGGTGGATATCTTGGCAACGCTTGGTCAGCGCCGGGCTCCTGGGCAGGTTCTGGTGGGCTTTGCTCTGGAAGCTGGAGCGGAGTGGGAAGCCGCACGACACAAGCTCGTAGCGAAAAGCGTGGACCTCCTGGTGCTCAACAGTCTGCGCTGGACTCGGAGCGGATTTGGTGGAGATGAGAACACGGTCGCGCTGCTGTTTGCTGACGGGCGCATACGGATGCTACCGCCGCGTTCCAAGCGCGTGTGCGCTGAATGGATTGTCAATGCCGTGGAAGACATACTGCGCTCTGAGCATGCCCCGAGGTGACCGAGCTACCAAACGGCACCAGCTCCTCCAGGCAGCGGCTGCTGTCTTCGCTCGCAAGGGCTACCACGCCGCCCGTATTGCCGATATCGCCCGCGCGGCAGGGGTGGCCAAGGGCACAGTCTACGAGTACTTCCCCACGAAGGAAGAGCTCTTCTACGCTCTGCTGGACGAATGGCTCGGTGAGTTTGAACGTGAGCTCTCTGAGCGCCTTGCTGGAACGGCTGACCCCTTAGAGCAGGCAGATATTGTCCGGGAAGCAGCCGTGCTCTTCTACCAGCGCCATGCCGTTCACGCTCCGATCTTTCTGGAGTTCTGGGCTCACGCGCTCCGCAGCACCGATGGACGCTTTCTGGAGCGAATTCGCCGCTTCCAGAGCTTCTTGACGCAGTTAGGGCAGCACCTGACAGAGCAGTTGGTGGAGAGCGGTGTGTTTATCCCCGTAGATGTTGCCTCGCTGGTGCATCTGGAGGCCGGCATCTCCGACGGCATCTTCCTGCTGTGGGTGCTCTCAGGGCAGAACTTTCCGCTGGAGCGTGCGTATGTGTTCCGACAGTCGCTGATAGGATACGGGCTGCTGTCAGAGATGGCACGGCAGCAGCTGGGTGGGAAGCTGCGGCAGAAGCTGCGTGAGGGATTCCTTGGCGATGCCGCTTCGGCGGAATGGATACAGGAGGCGAAGGAGTAGGACTCTCTTGCGCTACGGCGGGGCGGAACACCGCATGGGCGTTAGGCGGCGCCGTCCGCAGCACCGCTTCCGGCGAAGTCGGAGCGTACGGAAGACGCTGGAGCACGCGCAGGCTCGTCTTCTCCCGTTGCATACTCCACCGACATCCATGGAAACAACGCTCTGGGAGCGGCTGCGGGATATTTGGCTGTTCCAGCGCCGAACGGGTTCAGGCGCGCCGGAGGTGACAGCCGGCACAATTGTCTACGGTGCTATTGTGCGAGCTTTCCTAGTCGTTGTCGGCAGTCTGGGGCTGATGGCAGTGTTCCCTGACGTGTGGCGCTACTGGTGGTTTGTGCTCCTGGTGATGTGGGCTGTCGTGTTCTATCCAGCTTATCGGCGCTGGAGCCAGTTCACGCACGAGGTGCGGCAGCTCCGGGAGGAAATCCTGTGCGGCTCGTGCCGCTATTTTGATGAGACGGGTCAGCTCTGTACGTTGCTGGACGAGCACGTGCGCCCTGACTACATTCCGTGTGGCGGAGAAGGCTGGGAACCACGCTCATGGGACGATGAATAGCCAGCCCACAGTCATCGTGTAATTTTGCGCAGAGTTCTTGTGAACAGCTACGTTCTGCCTCATGCCAGTTATCACCATTGACGGACAGCGCCTGGAAGTCCCTGCAGGCAAGACTATCATTGAAGCAGCGTACGAAAACGGGCTCCAGATTCCTCATTTCTGTTGGCATCCGGCGCTCTCGGTAGCAGGAAATTGCCGTATGTGCTTGGTTGAGGTGGGCATGCCCAAACGGCGCCCCGATGGCAGCATTGAGCTCGATGAGCACGGGCAGCCTGTCATCGCCTTTTTCCCCAAGCTCCAAATTGCTTGCGCCACGCCTGTAGCCGATGGTATGGTGGTGCGCACCAAGAGTGAGCGCGCCGTCCGAGCACAAGAAGCAGTCATGGAGTTTCTGCTCATCAACCACCCGCTGGATTGCCCCATCTGCGACGAGGCAGGACAATGCAAACTCCAGGAGTACGCCTTCCGCTACAGCCGCGGCTTCAGCCGCTTCGACGAGGAGAAAGTCCACAAGCCCAAGCGAGTCATCTGGGGACCTACGATTGTCTTTGACGCCGAACGGTGCATCCTCTGCTCGCGCTGCATTCGGTTTGCCAACGAGATTGCGAAGCAGCCAGTGTTGACGTTCGTGGAGCGGAACGACCACGTGACTATTGAGCTCTATCCCGGCACGGAGTTCGACAACCCGTACTCCATGAACGTCATCGAGCTGTGCCCTGTCGGGGCGCTGACCAGCCGAGATTTCCGCTTCCGAGCTCGCGTGTGGGAGATGAGCTTTACGGATTCCATCTGCCCGGGGTGTGCTCGGGGCTGTAACATTCGGATTGGGGTCCGCAACAACGAAATCCTGCGCTTAGAGCCGCGCCGCAACTTGCACGTCAACCAGTACTGGATGTGCGACGAAGGGCGCCTTACCCAGTACGGCTTTGTCAACTACAACCGGGTTGACGGACCTCATCTGCGCCGGACAGCAGGCGGTGCATTGGAGGCGGTGTCGTGGGACGAAGCCTATGAAGCCGTCGCAGCGGCTCTGCGGCGGTATAAGCCCACAGAGATTGCAGTCATTGGGTCCGGACGCCTGACGAACGAGGATGCCTACGCCGTGGTCAAGTTCGCGCGCACGGTGCTCAAAACCCCGCATATGGACTTCCCGCGGCGCGAGGACCCATACTTTGAGGATGACTTCCTGCGGTGCCGTGACCGCAATCCGAATACTACTGGCTTGCTGGAAATCGGGCTCAAGCCCGCGGCTGGAGGAGTCAGCCTGCAGCAGCTCCCGGAAAAGGTCCGCTACGGGGACATCCGCGTACTGTACATCGTGGAGGAAGACTTGGCAAGCCTTTCGCCCGAACTGCGGCAGGCGGTGGAGGATGCGGAGATGGTCATCGTGCACGCTTCAAACCATACGGAAACGACACAGCGTGCTCACATCGTGCTGGCAACGACAACCTATGCCGAGCTGGAAGGTACGTACACGAACATCCAGCGCCGGGTACAACTGCTGCGCCCCGCTGTGGCTACGAAACACCGGGAACGGTACATGGGACTGCAGATGAGCCGATGGGATAAGTTCGGCGCCTGGAACGACCGCTGGACGCACGGACCACGGCGCGACTGCTACCAAACCTGGCAGCACTTGCAGGCGATTGCTCGCTTGCTGGGTACCTCGTGGAAGTGGCGCCGGTCGGAAGATGTCTTCTCTGAGCTCGCGCATGAAGTCCCCAGCTTTGCCGGTATGACTTACGAGCTCTTGGATGCATATCAGGGGGTTGTGCTGGGCAAGGGAAGGAATCCTGACCCTGTCCCGCCAATGCAGTACGAGTCGCATGTGTTGAAGCCATAGGGAAACCGGAATGCCGGAGCTGCTGGCACAGACACTCATTGCGCTCATCAAAGCCTTCATTGTTGTCAATGCGGTCTTGTTGGCAGCGGCAACACTGGTCTACGTTGAGCGGCGTGTTGCGGCGTGGATTCAGGACCGTATCGGACCGAACCGGGTAGGACCTTTTGGGCTGTTGCAACCCTTTGCTGATGTCATCAAGCTGTACTTCAAGGAGGACCTCGTGCCGGCATTGGCGGACCGGGCATACCATCGCCTGGCACCGCTCATTTCGATTGCCGTTGCCCTGAGCCTGTACGCTGTCATCCCGATTGCCGATTATGTGGAAATCGCCGGACAGCGCATTCCACTGACCGTTGCGCCCGGCATCAACGTTGGAGTCCTCTATGTGCTGGCAATGACCTCCATCGGGGTGTACGGCATTGTGTTAGCCGGCTGGTCTTCAAACAACAAGTACTCGCTGTTGGGAGGGTTGCGCTCTTCGGCACAGATGATTTCCT
>VAPR01000486.1_pt1 | contig 25796 bp, 30 predicted proteins | sample 3380701 | NCBI WGS metagenome assembly VAPR01 (sample SAMN11536904, study PRJNA540576) | hot springs metagenome | isolation source: hot spring wet sediment | place: Spain: Lobios | collected 2014-01 | reverse complement strand
CGCGGCCGCCTTCATCGCCACCCTGTACGGGGTGGCCCTGGCCAACCTGGTGTTCCTGCCCCTGGCCAACAAGCTGCGGGCGCGGTCGCAGGAGGAGGTGCTGCTGCGCCAGGTGGTGATCGAGGGCGTGCTGGCCATCCAGGCGGGCGAGAACCCACGGGTGATCGAGGAGAAGCTGCGGGCCTTCCTGCCCCCGGCCCTGCGGTCCAAGGTGAGCCGCGAGGCGGCCGCGGGCGGTGCGGCGGCCGGTGGGGCGGCAGGGGCGGCCGCGGTGAGCGCCCGGTGAGCCGGCGGAGGAAGCGCGACGCCTCCGGGGGCGGCGGGCACGGTGGCGGCCACGGCGGGGGCGGCATGGAGCGGTGGTTGGTCACCTACGCGGACCTCATCACGTTGCTGATGGCCTACTTCATCATGGTGTACTCCCTCTCCCAGCTGGATCTGGCCAAGTTCCGGAAGGTGGTGGCGGGCTTTCGGGCGGCCACGGCCACGATGGGACTGATGGACGGGGCGTCCGGTGTGCTGCCCGGAGGCAGCGGGGTCCTCGAGCTGGAGGGCCCCCCACCACCTTCCGGCCCGCCCGCAGACCCACTGGCGGACAGCCTGCAGGCCCTGGCGGGAGGGATCGCACAGCAGGTCACCGCCGCGGGCCTGGGCCAGCTCGTGGAGGTGCGGGTGACGCAGGAAGGGGTTCGGGTGTCCATGGCGGGACCCCTGCTGTTCGACACCGCCAGCGCGGAGCTCCGGCCGGAGGCCGACCCCGTCCTGCGGGCGGTGGCCCAGGCCATCCGGACCCGGAAGGAGCTGCAGGTCCGCGTGGAGGGCCACGCGGACGCGCGCCCCATCCAGACCTACCGGTTCCCCTCCAACTGGGAGCTCAGCAGCGCGCGGGCCGCGGCGGTGGTCCGGAGGCTGGCGGCCCTGTCGGGTGCGGACGGGACGAGGTTCACCATCGTGGGGTACGGGGACTCCCGGCCCGCACGGCCGGGCGACGACCCCCAGGCCCTGGCGCAGAACCGCAGGGTGGAGATCGTCCTGCTCCGCCCCTGACCCTCCTTCCGGCACGGAAGTTGCACGCCCGCAGGACCGGAGGCCGGCGATGCGGACACAGTCCACGGACCAGGGGGCGGCGAAGCTCGGGCTGGTGGCGGCCGCGGTGGGCCTGCTGGTGGCCGCGGCGGCGGCCGGGGCCCTGGTCGCCAGGCCCCGCAACGCCGAACCCAAGCTGAACCACGCGGTGGTCCCGCTGGGGACGTTGGTGGTGAACCTCGACCCTTCGGACGGCTTCCGCTACCTGAAGGTCACCCTGGCCCTGCGGGTCAAGACGCCCCTGGCGGGCGAGCACCTCAAGGAGGCGGCCGCGGAGGAGAAGTTCCGGTGGCAGGACGCCGTGGTCCGCTACCTCACGGGCCAGCGGTACTCGGACCTGCGCACCCCCCAGGGCCGCAAGCGCATGGAACGGGAGCTGGTGGAGCGCCTGAACGGCGAGGACACCAAGCACTTCCACGTGGAGGGCGTGTACTTCTCGGAGTTCGTGGCGCAATGACGGGCGAGCTGCTCTCTCAGGCGGAGATCGACCAGCTGGTGGCGGCCATCCAGGCGGGCCAGGTGCCGGTGGAGGCCGCACAGCCCTCCCGGGGCCCGTCGGTGCGTCCGTACGACTTCCGCCGGCCGGACCGGTTCTCCAAGGACCAGCTGCGGACGGTGTCCATCCTGCACGGGGCGTTCGCCCGGATGGCAGGGATGGCGCTGTCGGTGCACCTGCGGTTTCCCGTGAACGTGACCGTGCGGGCGGTGGAGCAGCTCAGCTACGAGGAGTTCGTGCGGTCCATCCCCACGCCCACGGTGATCGTCCTGTTCCGGCTGGAGCCCCTGGAAGGCCGGGCCCTCCTGGAGCTGGGCGGGACGTTCGCCCTGGCCATGGTGGACCGGCTGCTGGGCGGGCCGGGCCGCGCGGACGGGCTGGCCCGACCCCTCACGGAGCTGGAGCGGGGGCTGGTGGAACGCCTCATGCAGCGGCTGCTGCCCCTCCTGCACGACGCGTGGCAGTCCGTGGTGGACGTGCGCCCCGTCCTGGTGGGGATGGAGACCAACCCCCAGTTCGCACACATCGCGGGCCCCACGGACGTGGTGCTCCTGGTGCACTTCCAGGTGGAGACCCCACAGCAGGCGTACCGCATGAACCTGTGCCTCCCGTACCTGCTCCTGCAGCCCATCCTGAGCCTGCTGAGCGCCACCACCCTCTTCCGCGCGCCCTCCCGGGCCAGTCAGGCGGAGGCGCTGCGGCACACGGTGGAGGAGGTCACGGTGCCCGTGCAGGTGCGGCTGGGCCGCGCCCAGGTGAGCGTGGGCGACCTGGTGGGGCTGGCCCCCAACGACGTGATCCCCCTGGACCGGCCCGCCCACGCGCCCCTGGAGGTGCTGGTGGAGGGCGCGGTGGTGTTCCGGGGCCGGCCGGGCCGCGTGGGCAGGCGGCTGGCGGTCCAGATCCTGAGCCGGGAGGAACCCTCTGGCCATGCCTAGCACGCACGCCGTGGACGCCCTGGACCTGCTGGCGGAGCTGTCCAACATCGCCATGGGCTCCGCGGCGACGGCCCTCTCTCAGCTGGTGCGCCGCCAGGTGCGCATCACCTCCCCCCGGGCGGAGGTGCTGGACTGGGCCGCGGTGGACCGCGCGAGCCTCGTGGGTTACCTGGGCGTGCGCGTGCACACCTCCGGCGCGGTATCGAGCCAGAGCTGCCTCGTGATGCGGGAGCAGGACGTGCAGGTCCTGGTGGATCTCATGATGGGCGGGGACGGGTCCGCGGCCCGCCCCCTGGAGCGGGAGATGCTGCTGAGCGGTGCGGGCGAGGCCATGAACCAGATGATGGGGTCCGCCACCACCGCCCTGGCGGAGTTCCTCGGCTCGCCGGTGTCCATCTCGCCCCCCGAGGTCCTGGTCCTGGACAGCGAGGAGGCCACGGAGCGCCTGCGGCCGCCCAGCGGCCGGCTGGTCCGGGTCGCGTTTCACCTGCACGTGGAAGGGCTGATCGAGAGCGTCTTCTACCAGCTCTACGACGCGGAGGTCCTCCCAGGGCTGGTGGAACTGAGCACGAGGGCCGCGCAGCGGGTGGCGGGAGTCCAGCCCGCCTCCGCGTCCGCCACGCCACCCCCTCCCACGCCGCCGGAACCCCCCAAGACCGCTCCCGCGGCGCGGCCCGTGGAGTTCGCACCCCTGGACCCCCGGCCCGTCCCCGCGGGCGGCCGGAACATCGAGCTTCTCCTGGACGTGCCGCTGCTGGTGACGGTGGAGCTGGGCCGGACCCGCATGAAGATCCGGGACGTGCTGTCCCTGGGGCTGGGGGCGGTGATCGAGCTGGAGCGGGCCGCGGGCGAGCCCGTGGACCTGTACGTGAACGACCGGCTGTTCGCCCGGGGCGAGGTGGTGGTCATCGAGGAGAACTTCGGGGTCCGGGTCACCGAGATCCTCAGTCCCGAGCAGAGGGTGCGGAACCTGACCCGGGGACCGGAGGATGGCGCGTGACGCACGCCGTGGTGACCGCGGTGTGGTTGGCGGCCGCACCCGCCTCCGGCGGCGTGGAAGGCGGGCCTGAGTTCGGAACCGCGCGCATGGTGCTGCAGGCACTGGCGGGGCTGGTCCTGGTGGTGGGCCTGGTGGTGCTCACCCGCTTCCTGTTGGTCCGCCTGGGCTCTGGGGCCACGGCCACCTCGGTACGGCTGCGGGAGGTGGTCCGGCTTTCGCCCCAGCAGGCCCTGTACGTGGTGGAGGTGGACGGCCGCCGCCTGCTGCTGGGTCACCACGTACACCTGGTGTGCGAGCTGGGGCCCGCACCCGCGCAGGCGGAGGATCCGGCCTTCGCACGGCGGGTGCGGGAGGCGGTGGCCCGCCTGCCGCGTCTGCGTCGGGAGGGGCGGTCGTGAGGGTCTGCTGGCTGGTCCTCGTGGTGCTGGTGGCGGCCGCGCCCGCGGCGGCGGCACCGCTGCCCGTGGTGGAACTGCGGGTGACGGGCTCCGACTCGCCCCGGCAGCTGTCCACCTCCTTGCAGGTCCTGCTGCTGCTCACGGTCCTGGCCACCGCACCCGCCCTCCTCATCCTCATGACCTCCTTCACCCGCATCGTCATCGTCCTGTCCCTGGTGCGCAGCGCCGTGGGGGTCCCCACGGTGCCGCCCAACCAGGTGGTGGTGGGGCTGGCGCTGTTTTTGACCCTGTTCACCATGGCGCCGACCCTGGACCGCGCCAACCGCGAGGGGCTGCAGCCGTACCTGCGGGGTGAGCTGTCGCAGGCGGCGGCCCTGGACCGGACCTTGAAGCCCCTGCGGGAGTTCATGCTGGAGCAGACGCGGCCCCAGGACCTGGCCCTGTTCGTCTCCATGGCGAAGCTGCCGCGGCCCAAAAGGCCGGAGGACGTCCCCACGTACGTGCTCATCCCCGCCTTCGTGACCAGCGAGCTGCGGCACGCGTTCCTGCTGGGCTCGCTGCTGTTCGTGCCGTTCCTGGTGGTGGACATGGTGGTGAGCAGCGTTCTGCTGTCCCTCGGGATGCTCATGCTGCCCCCGGTGCTCATCTCCCTCCCCTTCAAGCTGCTGCTGTTCGTGTTCGTGGACGGCTGGCACCTGGTGGCGCGGGCGCTGCTGTTGAGCTTCCGATGAGCCTGGACGGGCTGGTGGCGCTGGGACGGGAGGCCATGGCGGTGGCGGCGCTGGTGGCGCTGCCGGTGCTGGCGGCCTCCCTGGCGGTGGGCGTGGTGGTGGGCCTGGTGCAGGTGCTGACCCAGGTGCAGGAGGCCACCCTGTCCTTCGTGCCCAAGATGGTGGCCGTGGGCGCGGTGGCGGTGTTGTTGGGCCCGTGGATGGCCCAGCGCTTGCTGGCCTTCACCGCGGGGCTGCTGCGCGCGCTGCCGGAGCTGGTGCGGTGATGGCAGAGGGGTTTTGGATCCCGTGGTTGCTGGGAGCCTGCCGGGTGGCGGGGTTCCTGTCCGCCCTGCCCGCCCTGGGCGGCCCACGGGTCCCCGTACCCGCCACCGTGGGGCTGGGCGTGTTCGTGGCCGCGGTCAGCTCGCCGCAGGTGCCTGCCGTGCGGGACCTGGCCACCTTCGGGCTGCTGGCCGCCAAGGAGGCGGGCGTGGGGCTGCTGTTGGGCTGGGGCGTGGCCCTGGCCTTCACCGCGGTGCAGGTGGGCGCACAGGTGGCGGAACTGAACCTGGGGCTGGGGACCGGACAGCTGGTGGACCCCGTGCACGGACACGAGTCCACGGTGCTCGCACAGCTGTGGTCCACCGTGGCCCTGGTGGTGTACCTGGGCACCGACGCCCATCACCACGCCCTGCGCCTGGTGGGCGGGAGCTTCGCCCACCTCCCGCCGGACCGGTTCCCCGGGGCGGGGGCGGTGGCGCGGCTGGCGGTGGACCTGTTCGTGCGCAGCTTCCTCGCGGGGGTGCAGCTGGCGGCCCCGCTGGTGGTGGCCTCCGTGGCCGTGGAGGCGGGGGTCGCCCTGGCCGCGCGGGCGGCCCCGCAGGTGAACGTGTTCCTGGTGACCCTGCCCCTGAAGGTGGGCGTGGCGCTGCTGCTGGTGGGGCTGTTCCTGCCGCACGTGGTCTCCGGGGTGGAGCTCGCGTGGGCCAGGAACCTGCAGGGGCTGGCCGCGTGGGTGCGGAGGGTGCCGTGAGCGGACTGCCGGACCGGGTGCTCCTGGCCTTCGACCTACTGGAGCCACTGCCCGGCCACGTGCTGGAGGCCATGCAGCTGCTGGACGACCTGGGGAGCTCCGCGGAGCAGGTGGCGGAGGCCATCGGCCGGGACCCCGTGCTGGCCGCCCGGGTGCTGCGCCTGGCCAACTCCGCCCTGTACATGCGCACCCGTCGCGTGGCGACCCTGCGGGAGGCGGTGGTGCTGGTGGGGTTTGCCGCGGTGCGCAGCATCCTCGTGACCGCGGCGGCCTACGACGCCTTCGCCAAGGGGGCGCCCGGCTACGGGATGGACCGCACGCAGATGTGGCAGCACGCGCTGGCGGTGGCCACGGTGGCACGCCACCTGGCGCAGGCGCGGGGGCTCGGTGCGGAGGCGGCCTTCGTGGCGGGGCTGCTCCACGACATCGGCAAGATGGCCCTCAGCCACAGCCTGCAGGAGCAGTACCAGGCGGTGCTGGAGGCGGTTCAGGCGGGCGCGGACTTCGTGGAGGCGGAGCGGGCGGTGCTGGGCTGGGACCACGCCCAGGTGGGGGCGGAGGCCGCGCGGCGGTGGAACCTGCCGGACTCCTTGGTGCGGGCCATCGAGTACCACCACCGGCCGGACGAGCTGGACGACCCCGGGCTGGCGGACGCGGTGCACGTGGCGGACGCCCTCAGCGTCATGCTGGGCTTCGGCGTGGGAGCCGACCAGCTCATGCACCGGTGCAGCGAGGGAGCGCTGCAGCGCCTGGGCCTTTCGGAAGAGGAGATCCCCCTGTTGCTGGTGGTGCTGGCGGACCTGCTGGCGGAAGTGGCGTCCCTGTCCAGTCTGGAGCTGGCGTAGACCGGCACGGCCTGTGCATAGCCCGCGGCTGCGGAAGCAGCCACGGGTATGAGCGGCCAGCGCACCGAACCCGCAACGCCCCGCCGACGGCAGGAGGCCCGCCGTCGCGGCCAGGTGGCCCGCAGCGTGGACCTGTCGCAGGGTGCCGCGCTGGTGGCGGCAGTGGCGGTGGGATCGCTGGCCGTGCCCGCGGGGTTCAACGAGCTTGCGGCCTTTACCCGCTGGGTCCTCCTGCACCCCGATGCTGGCCAGCTGGCGCAGCTGGTCCCCCACGGCGTCCGGGCGGCAGTGGCGGTGGCCGGTCCGGTGCTGGGGGCCGCCCTGGTGGCAGGTGTGGCGGTGGGCTTCGCGCAAACCGGGGGCCTGTTCACCGCCAAGCCGCTGGAGCCGCAGCTGGACCGGCTGAACCCCCTGCGTGCGCTGGAGCGGCTGTTCTCGTGGCGTTCGGCCGCGGAGCTGGTCAAGGCCGTCCTGAAGCTGGCCGCGGTGGCGGCCGCGGTGTGGCCGCCCCTGCACGGGGCGGTGGCGGGACCCAGGCCGCTCACCCCGTCTGCGGACGAACTGCTCGCGTGGTTGGGCGGGACGGTGCAGGCGGTAGCCCTTCGGGGCGCGGTGGCCCTGCTGGTGGTGGGGGGTCTGGACTACCTGTACCAGCGCTTCGACTACGAGCGGAGCCTGCGGATGACCCGCCAGGAGGTGCGGGAGGACCTCAAGGAGACGGAAGGCGACCCGCTGGTGAAGTCCCGGCAGCGCAGCCGGCAGCGGGAGCTGGCGCGCCGGCGCATGCTGCGGGACGTGGCGCGGGCCACCGTGGTGGTCACCAACCCCGTACACCTGGCGGTGGCGCTGCGCTACGCGCCGCGGGAGGCGCCCGCGCCGGTGGTGGTGGCCAAGGGCGCGGGCGTGGTGGCGGAGCGCATCCGGGAGGAGGCCCGCCGGCACGGGATCCCGCTGGTGTCCAACCCACCCCTGGCGCGCAGTCTGTACCGCAGCGTGCCCCTGGGCCGCATGATTCCCCCGGCCCTGTACCACGCGGTGGCGGAGATCCTGGCGGTCCTGTACCGCGCGGGCCGCCTGCGGGAGGTGCCGTGGTGACCCTGGGACGCCGGCTGCTGCAGTCCAGCGACCTGGCTTTGGCCGCCTGCCTGCTGCTGGTCACCGCGACCCTGGTGGTGCCGCTGCCCACAGCCCTGGTGGACGTGCTGCTGGTGGCCAACCTGGCGCTTTCCGTGGTGGTCCTGCTGGCAACGGCGTACGTCACCGACCCCCTGCAGCTGTCGGTGTTCCCCTCCTTGCTCCTCACCGCCGCCCTGGGCCGGCTGGGGCTGAACGTGGCCATGGCCCGGCTGATCCTCACCCAGGGCTCTGCGGGCAGCGTGGTGGCCGCGTTCGGGGGACTCGTGGTGGGCGGCAACCTCGTGGTGGGGCTGGTGCTGTTCGTGATCCTGCTGGTGGTGCAGTTCCTGGTGGTCACCAACGGCACGAGCCGCATGGCGGAGGTGGCGGCGCGGTTCGCCCTGGACGCCATGCCGGGCAAGCAGATGAGCATCGACGCGGAGCTGAACGCGGGCGCCCTGACGGAGGAGGCCGCCCGGGAGCGGCGGCGGCAGGTGGAGCGACAGTCCGACTTCTTCGGTGCCATGGACGGGGCCAGCAAGTTCGTGCGGGGAGATGCCATCGCGGGCCTGCTCATCACCGCGGTGAACCTGCTGGGCGGGTTCGGCGTGGGGCTGGGCCGCGGGATGAGCCCCGCGGAGGCCGCCAACGCCTTCGCCCTGCAGGCGGTGGGCGCGGGGCTGGCCCTGCAGATCCCCTCCCTCCTCATGTCCGCGGCCAGCGGGCTGATCCTGACCCGCACCGCAGGAGCCGACCACCTGGGGGCGGACCTGGTGGCGCAGCTCACCGCGCGCTGGCGGCCCCTGGTGGCGGCGGGCGCCATCGTGGGGCTGCTGGGCCTTTTCCCCGGGCTCCCCAAGCTGTCGTTCCTGCTGGTGGGTGGGCTCCTGGCCGGTGCGGGGTGGGCCCTGCGCGCACCCGCGCCGCCCGCGGAACCGCCGGCCCCTGCTCCCCCCGCGCAGGAGGCGCTTCAGGCCGCCAGCGAGGTGGACCCCATCAGCCTGGAGATCGGCTACGGCCTGGTCTCCCTGGTGGAACCGGGGCAGGGGGGAGACCTCCTGACGCGGATCGTGGCCCTGCGCAAGCAGGTGGCCACCTCCCTGGGCCTCGTGGTGCCGCCCGTGCGGGTGCGGGACGACCCCAGTCTGGGCGCGCGGGAGTACTGCGTCCGGATCCGAGGGGTGGAAGTGGCGCGCGGAGAGGTGGTGCCCAGCGGGCTGCTGGCCGTGCGGGCGTCGCCGGACGCACCGGAGCTGCCCGGCATGCACACCACCGACCCCGCCTTCGGCACACCCGCGGTGTGGATCTCAGAGGCGGAGCGGGCGGTGGCGGAGGCCAGCGGGTACACCGTGGTGGAGCCGTCGGTGGTGGTGGCCACGCATCTGCACGAGGTGGTCCGGCGGTACGGGTGGAGGCTGCTGTCGCGGCAGGACGTCCAGGAGCTGCTGGACCGCCTGCGGGAACGCCAGAAGGCCCTGGTGGACGAACTGGTCCCCAACGTGCTGACGGTGGGCGACGTGCAGAGGGTGCTGCAGCTGCTGCTCCAGGAGGGCGTGCCCATCCGGGACCTGGTCACCATTCTGGAGGTGCTGTCCGACGCCGGACGGACCACCAAGGACCCGGAGCGGCTGGTGGAGGTGGTGCGGCGCGGCCTGGGCCGGGCCCTGTACCAGCACCTGCTGGACGAGCAGCGCCGGCTGAACGTCCTGGTCCTGGACCCGCAGGCGGAGCGGCTGCTCCTGGACGGCGCCCAGGGGCGGGCGGACGTGGACGCCCTGCAGCAGCTGCCCAGGGCAGCCCGGTCCGCCTGGGAGGCCGCCTGCCAGCAGGCCGCCAACCCCGTGCTCCTGTGTTCGGGTAGCGTGCGGCCCGCGGTGAGAAGGCTGCTGGAGCCGGCGGTCCCGCAGCTGCCCGTGCTGGCCTACGAGGAGCTCGATCCCAACGTGTCCATCAACCGCGTGGGGACGGTGAGCTTGGATGCTGGCCCGTCGGTATGAGGCGGCGACCCTGGAACAGGCCCTGGCCCGGGTCCGGGAGGACCTGGGTCCGGAGGCGGTGGTGCTGTACACGCGGGAGCGCAGGCCGCCCCGGTGGTGGCGGTGGTTTCAACCGGGCCACGCGGAGGTGATCGCCATGCCGCCCGCGGCCGCGGAGGCGCGCGAGGCGCCGGTGTCGTGGGAGGCCGCGCAGCCCATCCGCTTGTCCCGGGGGCGCTGCCGGCGCGTGGCGTTCGTGGGCCCCACGGGCGCCGGCAAGACCACCGCGGTGGCCAAGCTGGCGTGTGAGTTCCGGCTGCGGGGCTGGGAGGTGCGGGTGGTCTCCGCGGACACATGGCGGGCCGCGGCACACCGGCAGCTGCTGGACTCGGTGAAGGCCGCGGGAATCCCGGTGCACCCTCCCTCGGGGCTGAGTGCGGGCCTGGGGGCGGAGCTGGTGCTGGTGGACATGCCCGGGCTGCACCCGAGCATGTCAGAGCGGTGGGAAGCGGTGCGGGAGGTGCTGGCGCAGCTGCGGCCCCACGAGGTGCACCTGGTGCTGTCCGCGGCCTACGCACCCGCGGTGCTCCGCCGGGTGCAGGACGACCTGCGGGAGCTGCGACCCACCCGGTGCGTGCTCACCCACCTGGACGAGGTGGAACCGGCCCAGGTGCGTGCCGCCCTGTCGAGCCTCGCGCTGCCCGTGAGCTACGTGACGTACAGCCCGCGGGTGCCGGGCGAGGTCGCCAGCGCGCGGTCCAGGCTCGGCGCGCGGTGGCTGGAGGTCTCGGCGTGCAGCTGCGGGTGAACCAGCGGGTGGAGCTGTGGCTGGGCGGCCGCGCCTTCCCGGTGCGGGTGGAGGAGGTGGGGCCGGGGCACGTGTTGGTGAGCGCACCCATGGACGGCCCGCGGCCGGTGTTGCCGTCGCCCGGCACCCGGGTGCGGGGCCGCCTGTACGGGGACGGCGGGGCGTGGGAGTTCGAGGGCGTGGTGGAGCGGTGCGTGCGGGGACCGGTGGAGACGGTGTGCGTGCGCCTGGAGGGTGTGCCGTACCCGGTGGACCGCCGTGCGCTGCCCCGACGCCCGGTGTCCATGCGGGTGTACGTGGCGAGGTCCGACCACATCCCGCCCAAGTTGGTGGCCGCCCAGCTGGTAGACCTGTCGGAGGGCGGCTGTCAGCTGGAGCTGGTGAACCCCTGGCCCGAACCGGCGGTGGGCGAGCGGCTGGTGGTCACGCTGCCGGGGCGGTCCCCCGCCGCGGTGAGCGGGCAGGTGGTGTGGGTGCGGCCGCGCTTCGAGCGCGGCCGGAACTTCGCCGTGGGCGTGGCGTGGTCTCCCGGAAGCGGCAGGACGGTGCGGAGGTTGCTGGAGCCGTGAGGCGGATCCGGGTCCTGGTGGCGGACGACTCCGCGGTGTTCCGCCAGCTGCTGGCCGCGGCGCTGGAGCAGGACCCGGAGGTGGAGGTGGTGGCGGTGGCCAGCAACGGGTTGCAGGCCCTGGAGCTGGCCGCCCGCCTGCACCCGGACGTGGTGACCCTGGACGTGGAGATGCCGGTGCTGGACGGGCTGAGTACCCTGCAGGCCCTGGTCCGCCAGCAGGGGGTTCCCGTGGTGGTGCTGAGCGCCCACACCGTGCACGGCGCGGAGGCCGCCCTGCGGGCCCTGGAGCTGGGCGCGGTGGACGTGGAGGCAAAGCCCACGGGCGCGTGGAACGGCACCGCCCTCTGGCAGCTGGTCCAGAAGGTGAAGGCCGCGGCGCGGTCCCGGGCCCGTCCGCGGCGGCGGGCGGGGCCGGTCCGGATGGTGGCGGTGGCGGCGTCCACCGGAGGTCCGGGGGCACTCGCGGAGCTGTTCTCCAGGCTGCCGGCGCTGCGGGTCCCCGTGGTGGTGGTGCAGCACATGCCTGCGGGGTTCACGCAGAGCCTGGCCCGCAGGCTGTCGGACCTGAGCGCCTTCCACGTGGAGGAGGCGGAGGACGGTACCGTGCCTCAGCCGGGCGTGGCCTACGTGGCGCCCGGAGGCAAGCAGCTGGAGGTGCGGGACGGAAGGTGGCTGGTGCGCGACCCCCTGCCCACCGACGTGCTGAAGCCCTCCGCGGACGTGACCTTCAGCGCGGTGGCGGAGGTCTTCTCCCCGGTGCTGGGGGTGGTGCTCACGGGCATGGGCAAGGACGGACTGGAGGGCTGCCGGCGGATCAAGCGCGCGGGCGGCCAGGTGATCGCGCAGAACGAGGCCACCTGCGTGGTGTACGGCATGCCCAGGGCGGTGGTGGAGGCGGGAGTGGCGGACTTCGTCCTGCCCCTGGAACGCATCGCGGACGAGCTGGTGCGGCTGGTGAGCGGCGGTGAGGCCGTCGGTGCGTGAGCGGTGCGAGGACGTCCTGCGGGGCCTGCGGGAGGCGGTGCCTTTCCAGATGGCCACCGTGTGGATCCACGCGGACGGCCGGCTGGTGCCCTCGGCCGCCGTAGGCCGCCCCGTGGACCTCCTGGAGTCGGTGCCCTTCGAACAGGGTCTGGGCCTCAGGAGCTGGGTGTACCGGACGGGACGCACGGTGCGGATCCCGTCCCGGGGTCGGGGGTTCCGCGACTCCGCCCTCCGTGGGTTCCTGGCGGTCCCCCTGGAGTCCGGGCGGCGGCGGCTCGGCGTCCTGGCGGTGGCCCGCACGGACGCGGAGTTCACCGACGACGAAGTCCGTCGGGTGGAGGAAGCTGCGAGCCGGCTGGCCGTTGCCCTGGTGCAGGAGGGGCCCGGTGGGTGAGTACGCGGCCCTGGCCCGCCTGCTGCGGCAGCACGTGGGGCTGGACCTGAGCGCGTACCGGCCCGAGCAGATGGAGCGTCGGCTGGCAGGCGCCCTGCAGCGCATGGGGCTGCGGAGTGTGGACGAGCTCCTGGTCCGGGCGCGGGAGGATCCGGCGGTGCTGGAGGAGCTGGTGGACCGGCTGACCATCAACGTCTCCGAGTTCTTCCGCAACCCGGAGCTGTTCGCGGTCCTGCGGGAGCGGGTGCTGCCGGAGCTGCGGGAGCGGTTCGGGACCCTGCGGGTGTGGAGCGCGGGATGCTCCAACGGCGCGGAGGCGTACAGCGTGGCCATGCTGCTGGCGGAGGTGGACCCTCAGGGCGGGTGGTCGGTCCTGGGGACGGACATCGACCGGCAGGTGCTGGTGCAGGCGGAGCAGGCGCGTTACCGGGAGGAGGACGTGCGGCACGTGACCCCCGCGCGCCGACAGCGGTTCCTGGTGCGGGACGGCGACGGCTGGCGCGTGCACCCGTCGTTGAAGGGCCGCGTGCGGTTCCGGCGGCACGACCTCCTCCGCGACCCCTTCGGCGGCCCATGGCACCTCGTGCTGTGCCGCAACGTGGTCATCTACTTCACCGAGGAGGCCAAGCGGGCCCTGTACCGGCGGTTCTCCGACGCCCTCGCGCCGGGCGGCTACCTGTTCGTGGGGGCGGCGGAGCAGGTGACCGGGGCCCGGGAGGTGGGATTCGAGCCCGTGTACCCGTTTTTCTACCGCAGAGCGGAGGAGGCGCCTTGGAAGGCTGCGCGGAAGGACTCGTGATCCGTGTGGGCATGGGCGAGGGCGCGGTGACCCGCCGGCCCGACGCGGTCCTGGTGGCACCCGGGCTGGGGTCGTGCGTGGCGGTGGTGCTGCACAGCCCGCGGCCTCTCCTGGGGGGCATGGCGCACGTGATGCTGCCGCGGGCCTTCGGGGGGACGTTCGGCCCCTTCAAGTTCGCGGACACCGCGGTCCCGGCGCTGCTGCGGACCTTCGAGGACGCGGGGGCCTCCCCGCACGGGATCGCGGTGTGGCTGGTGGGTGGGGCCGCCATGTTCGGACTCGCCGACAGCAGCCCCCTGAACGTGGGGGAGCGCAACGTGCGGGCGGTGCGTGCGCAGCTGCAGGCGCGGGGGCTGCGGGTCCGCGGAGAGGCGGTGGGCGGCAGCGTGAGCCGCACGGTCTCCCTGTACGTGGGCGCAGGGCGTGTGGTGGTGCGCACCGCGGGTGGGGAGGAGTTGGAGCTGTAGCCGTGGCGCACCCAGGCCTGCAGGGCCCTCCCTCTGCCGACGAGCGGGTGACCCGCTACATGGGGCTGGTGCGCGCGGTGGTGCAGCGGCTGGCGGCCAGCCTCCCGCCGCACGTGTCGCGGGAAGACCTGGAAGGGTACGGAGTGGTGGGACTCCTGGAGGCCCTGCAGCGGTACGACCCCTCGCAGGGCGTGCGGTTTGAGACCTTCGCGTGGCACCGCATCCGCGGGGCCATCCTGGACCACCTGCGCAGCCTGGACCTGGCGGCCCGCTCCGACCGCAAGACCGCACGGCGCATCGAGCAGGCCCACCAGCGCCTGGCCGCACAGCTGGGGAGGGAGCCCACCCGGGAGGAGCTGGCGGCGGAGGTGGGGCTGGAACCGGAAGCCCTGGACGCGGAGCTGGCGCGCCTGCACACCCTGGTGGTCACCTCCTTCGAGGAGCTGGTGGCCCGGGCCGCGGGCCCTGAACCCGCCGCGGACTCCGAGGGGCCGGAGGAGGCCGCCGAACGCGGGGAGCTGCTGGACGCCCTCCGCCGGGGGCTCCAACGGCTCAGCGAGCGCGAGCGCCTGGTGCTGGGCCTGTATTACTACGAGGGGTTGACCCTGGCGGAGATCGGAGCCGTCCTGGACCTCACGGAGTCCCGCGTGTGCCAGATCCAGGCCGCCGCCCTGCTGCGCCTGCGCACCTTCCTGGCGCAACAGGGGTTCGTGGCCCGGCGTTAGGGTCGGCAGAAACCGACCACCTCCCGGCACGAGGTGGCCCGCGGGCGATCCGGCACGCGCTTTGCAAGTCATCCGCCGGACGGAGTCGGGGTCATCCTGTGAACGGAGGAAAGGTCATGCTGTCGAACCTGCGGGTGTGGGTGAAACTGGCGCTGTTCGGCGCGGCAGCCGTGGCCCTCAGTGTGGCGCTGGCTGCGTCGCGCGTGGCGGCGGACCGGGCCGCGGTGGAAGCCGCCCGGCAGGAGCTCAGGGGCGCGGTGTACCTGGAGCTCCTCAGCCAGGTGTTCCAGCGGGTGGCGGAGCACAGAGGCCTGGCCGCGCAGCTTCTGAGCGGCGCGGACGTGCGGTCCCAGGTGGCGCAGAAACAGCAGGAGGTGCGGGCGGCCCTGGAGGCGGCCGCACAGGTCGACCGACAGTACGGGAAGTACCTGGACACCACCACCGCGTGGGGTCGGCTGCAGAGCGCCTGGGACCGCATCGCTTCCAGCCTGGAGTCCCTGAAGCCCCAGGAGAGCTTCCAGCAGCACACGCAGTTGATCTCGGAGGTGCTCGATCTGATCTGGCAGGTGGGGGTTGCCTCCGGGATCACCCTGGACCCCTACGCGGACGGTCTGTACCTGGGCAACGCGGTGATCGGTGCCCTGCCGCAGGCCATCGAGCAGATGGGCCAGCTCCGGGCGCTGGGCGTGGGAGCGCTCACGCGCCGGTCGGCCAGCCTGGCGGACCGCAGCGCCGCCCAGGAGCGGGTCGGCTCGGTGCGGCTGCTGCAGCGGGAGGTCATCCGGCAGTTGGAGGAGGCGTTCCGCGCCAACCCCGCTGCCCGTGCGGCCCTCGAGCCGAAGTTGAAGGAGGGCGACCGGCTGGTGGAGGAGTACCTGCGGGCCGCGGAGGAGCAGGTGGTGCGGGCCGAGCGGCTGACAGCCCCGCCGCAGGCGTACTTTGCCCTGGCGACCCGTGCCATCGACAGCCGCTTTGACCTGTATCGCGAGGCGACCCGGTCCCTGCGGGAGGTGCTGCAGGCCCGGGTGGCCCGGACCCAGCGGGGCATGTGGGCCATGGCGGGGATCTCCGTCCTGCTGGTGGCCGCGGTGGCGGCGTTTGGCGTGGCCACCAGCCGCAGCGTCACCGGTCCCCTGGGCCGGCTGGTGCAGGCGCTGGAGCGGGTGGCGCAGGGCGACCTGCGGGTGGAGCTACGGCTGCGGGGGCGCGACGAGGTGGCGCAGGTGGCGCAGAGCTTCGACCGGGTGGTGGCCTGGCTGCGGGACACCGTGGGCCGGGTGAACGAGGTGTCCCAGACCCTCACCGCATCCGCGGAGGAGATGGCGGCCACCAGCGAGCAGACCAACCGCAGCGTGGGCGAGATCGCCACCGCGGTGCAGGGTGTGAGCCAGGGTGCGGAATCCCAGACCCGTAAGGTCACGGACGTGGCGGACGTGGTGCGGCGGATGGTCGCGGGGCTGCAGGAGGCGGCCCAGGACGCCACGGGCACCGCGGCGGTGGCGTCCGCCGCGGACCAGGTGGCCTCCCGCGGCCGCGCGCAGGTGGACCAGGCCCAGGAGACCATGCGGAGCATCCGGGAGGCCACCCAGGCGGCCTCGGAGGTGATCGCGTCGTTGGGCCGGCGCAGCCGGGACATCGGCCGCATCGTGCAGCTCATCACGGACATCGCCTCCCAGACCAACCTGCTGGCGCTGAACGCGGCCATCGAGGCGGCGCGGGCCGGGGACCAGGGAAGGGGGTTCGCGGTCGTGGCGGAGGAGGTCCGCAAGCTGGCCCAGGAGTCTGCGCAGGCCGCAGAGCAGATCGCCGGCCTGGTGCAGGAGATCCAACAGGAGGCGGAGCGGTCGGTCCAGGCCATGGAGCAGGCCAGCGAGAAGGTGGAGCGCGGGGTTCAGGTGATGGGCGAAGCCGGCCAGGCGTTTGGCGAGATCCTGCGGTCCGTGCAGGCGGTGGTGGAGCGCGTGGAGCGCATCCGGGCGTCCAGCGAAGAGCTGGCGACCTCCGCGCGGCGGGTGGAAGGATCCGTGGGCGAACTGGCGAGCATCAGCGAGCAGAACTCGGCCTCCGCAGAGCAGGTGAGTGCTGCCACCCAGCAGATCTCCGCGGGCAGCCACGAGCTGGCCACCCACGCACAGTCCCTGGCCCGGCTGGCTACGGAGCTCCAGGGGCTGGTGGCGCAGTTCCACGTGTAGCGCGGCCACCTGCATGTCCAGTCGGGGTGGGGCGCGCCAGCGCCCCACCCCGACCAGGATTGCTACGACCTCCCGACGAATTCACCCTTTGCGTTTCGGACCATTTCGGAGTCGTGCCGTCCGCTTTTGCCGTCCGGGGTGGGGCACAAGGTGGAGGCACCACAGGGCTAATAGGGCCCCAAGGACCGCTCCGTGGTGAAGTCCGTGGCCGAGCTGTGCCACGCGTGGGGCCAGGCGGTGATCGCGGAGGGCGTGGAGCACGGCGATGCCCTGGAGCTGCTCCGCACCCTGGGCGTGGACTACGCGCAGGGCTTCCACGTGAGGCGGCCGCGGCCGGACCGCGAGGTGCTGGGGGACTGACAGGCCTCGCCGCCCGGGCCGCGGGCGTTACCTGCCGCCCAGGGCACGCAGGGCAGCGTCCACGCCGGAGCGGAGCAGGTCCAGCACGCCGCGGAGGGCGTCCCCCACCAGGCCGAGCAGGCGCTCCCACAGCCCACCGGGGCGTGCCCGGGAGGGCGAGGACGAAGCCTGCGGAGCCTGCGGCACCACGCGGGCCGGGCCGGGCGTGGGCCGCACCGACCCTGTAGCCGGAGTCGGGGTCGCGGCCCGGACCTCCCGCAACGCGTGCACGAACCCCGCACCCCACGCCTCGGCAGAAGGCAGGCTGTGTCGTTCGCGGATGCCCGGCGTCTGCATGCTGCCAGGAGGCGTTGCACAGGCCGTGCCGCAGACGTGCTACAGCTGGCCGAGGGCGCCGGCGAAGGGGCGCAGGAAGTCCGCCGCGGCGGTGACGGGGTCCGGGGCGCCCTCCAGGGCGCGGTACAGGGCGCTGCCCACGATCACCCCGTCCGCCAGGTCCGCCACCGCCAGGGCGTGCTCGGGACGGGCCACGCCGAAGCCGAGCACCGCGGGCCGGTCGGTGAGCTGCCGCACCCTCTGCAGGAGCCGGCGCGCGTCGTCGCTGAGCTGCTCCCGCGGCCCGGTGGTACCCGTGAGGGAGACGCAGTACACGAACCCCGTGGACGCACAGGCGGCCAGCCGGATCCGGGTGTCCGTGCTGGTGGGTGCCACCAGGAAGACCGTGTCCAGTGCCGTGGAGCGTGCCGCCTCCACCAGGGGCGCGGCCTCGTCCGCGGGCATGTCCGCGGGGATCACCGCGTCCACACCCGCTGCCCGCGCGTCCTGGCAGAAACGCTCCCACCCGTACCGGAGCAGGGGGTTGGCGTACGACATCAGGGCCACGGGAACGTCCACCGTCCGCCGGAGGCGTGCCACGAACTCCAGCACGTGCCCCAAACTCACCCCGCGCTGCAGGGCCCGCTGAGCGGCCTGCTGCAGCACCGGTCCGTCGGCCACGGGGTCGGAGAACGGCACCCCCAGCTCCACCGCCTCCGCGCCCGCCTCCACCAGGGCGGGGATCATGCGCTCCAGCACCTCGAAGGGGGGGTCGCCGGCCTCCAGGAAGGGCATGAGGGCGGGCCGGCCGCGGGACCGCACGCGCGCGAACAGCTGCGCAAGGCGCCTCACGGGCTTGCCTCCCGTCGCCGCACCGCGTCCACGTCCTTGTCGCCGCGACCGGAAAGCCCCACCACCACCACCGCGTCCCGGGGCAGCTGCCCCGCCAGCTTGCGCAGGTACGCCACCGCGTGCGCGGGCTCGAGGGCGGGCAGGATGCCTTCCAGCTGCGCCAGCAGGTGGAAGGCTTCCAGGGCTTCTGCGTCCGTCACCGCCACGTACTCCGCGCGGCCCGTCTCCTTCAGGTAGGCGTGCTCGGGGCCCACCGCGGGGTAGTCCAGCCCCGCGGACACGGAGTGCGTGCCCAGCACCTGCCCCGCTCCGTCCTGCAGCAGGTACGTGTAGGCACCGTGCAGGATGCCGGGGCTGCCTGCGGTGAGGCTGGCCGCGTGCTGGCCGGTGTGCAGGCCCAGCCCGCCGGCCTCCACGCCCACCAGCCGGACCGAGGGGTCGTGCACGAACGCGTAGAACAGCCCCATGGCGTTGCTGCCTCCCCCCACGCACGCCACCACCGCGTCCGGCAGTCGTCCCTCCCGCTCCAGCACCTGCTGCCGCGCCTCCCGCCCGATCACCGCCTGGAAGTCCCGCACCATCCTCGGGTACGGGTGGGGCCCCACCACGGACCCGATCACGTAGAAGGTGTCCCGCACGTGGGTGACCCAGTCCCGGAGCGCCTCGTTGATGGCGTCCTTGAGGGTGCGCGTGCCTGTGTCCACGGGGATCACGCGGGCGCCCAGGAGCCGCATGCGGTACACGTTGAGGGCCTGACGCTCGGTGTCCTCCCGCCCCATGTACACGTCGCAGGGCAGGCCCAGCATGGCCGCCGCGGTGGCGGTGGCCACCCCGTGCTGACCCGCGCCGGTCTCCGCGATGACCCGGCGCTTGCCCATGCGGTGGGCCAGCAGCACCTGCCCCAAGGCGTTGTTGATCTTGTGAGCGCCCGTGTGCAGCAGGTCCTCGCGCTTCAGGTACACCCGCAGCCCCAGGTGGTCCGACAGCCGGCGGGCGAAGTACAGGGGCGTGGGGCGGCCGGCGTAGTCGCGCAGCAGGGAAGCCAACTCCGCCTGGAAGTCCGGGTCGTGGGAGAAGCGGGCATAGGCCTCCTCCAGCTCCTCCAGGGCCGACACCAGGGTTTCCGGCACGTAGCGGCCTCCGAAGGGGCCGAACCGCCCGCGGCTGTCCGGCAATACGGTGGGGGTCACGGGCACACCTCCTGCAGCGCGCGGTCCGCCTCCCGCACCGCGCGGACGAACGCCATGATCTTGCGGGGGTCTTTGTGGCCGTCCGTCTCCACCCCGCTGCTCACGTCCACCGCGTACGGCCGGGCCTGGCGGATGGCGTCCCCCACGTTGTCCGGCGTGAGGCCCCCGGACAGGATCACGGGCCGGTCCAGGTGCCGGGCCAGGGACCAGTCGAACCGCTGGCCGGTGCCGCCGTACCGGCCGCGCACGTGGGTGTCCAGCAGAACCGCGCACCCGGGGTAATCGCGGAGGCGGCGCAGGGCCTCGGGCCCGTCCACCCGCACCGCCTTGATCACGCGGCGGGGCATCCGCGCGCACACCTCGGGGGGCTCGTCCCCGTGCAGCTGGACCAGGTCCAGGCCCACGTGGTCGGCGACCTCGCGCACCACCTCCACGGGCGCGTTCACGAACACGCCCACCCGCAGGACGAAGGGGGGCAGAAGCCGGCTCAGCCGCGCGGCCTCCTCGGGGCGGACCGAGCGCGGGCTGGGCGGGTAGAACACGAACCCCACCGCGTCCGCACCCGCCTCCGCGGCCGCCGCAGCCGCGGAGGCGGTCCGGATCCCGCAGATCTTCACCCGGGTCATGCTGCCCGCAACCCCATGCGGCGCCGCACTTCCTCCATGGTGGCCTGGGCCACCGGCCGCGCCCGCTCCGCGCCCTGACGGAGGACGTCCCACACCTCCTGGGGGTGGGTCATCAGCCGGCGGTACCGCTCCCGGATGGGCGCCAGGGCTTCCACCAGGGCCTCGGCCAGCACCTGCTTGAGCTCGCTGTACCGGATCACGCCCTCCGTGTACGCGTGCGCGAAATGCGGGTACTCCTCCGGGCAGAACACCTCCAGGAGGGTGAACAGGTTGGCCACGCCCGGGCTCGCGTCCTCCAGGCGGGCTCCGCGGGCCGGCGGACCGGGGTCGGTGACCGCGGCCCGCACCTTGCGCCGGATCTCCTCCGGGTCCTCCGTGAGCGCGATGTAGCTCCCGGGGATGCTCTTGCTCATCTTCTTGGTGGGGTCGTTGAGGGCCATGATGCGCGCTCCGCGGGACAACCGTGCCTCCGGCAGGGGGAAGGTGTCCCCGAAGGTCTTGTTGAACCGCTCCGCGATGTCCCGCATGAGCTCGATGTGCTGCACCTGGTCTTCGCCCACGGGCACCAGGGTGGCCTTGTACAGGAGCACGTCCGCGGCCTGCAGGACGGGGTAGTTCAGCAGCCCTGCCATCACCCCGTGCTTGCTGCGTCGGGCCTTGTCCTTGTACTGGGTCATGCGCTCCAGCTGGCCCACGGGAGTGATGGTGTTGAGCAGCCACATGAGCTCCGTGTGCTCGGGCACGTGGGACTGCACGAACAGCACGGACCGCTCCGGGTCGATCCCCGCGGCCAGGTTGGCCGCGGCGGCCTCCAGGATCCGCTGCTGCAGCTCCGAGGGCTCGTACGGCACCGTGATGGCGTGCAGGTCCACGATGCAGAAGTACGACTCGTACTGGCGCTGCAGCTCCACCCACTGCCGCAGGGCGCCCACGTAGTTGCCCAGGTGGATGAGGCCCGTGGGCTGGATCCCCGAGAACACCCGGGGGACCGCGGCCACGGTGGCCGTCCGCTCCGGTTGCGCCTTCACCTGCTCCACGACACCGTCCCTCCTTCCGCCTGCACCGCACCCACCAGCTCCTGGAGTTTGCGGGCGGGGTCCGGGCTGCGCACGAGAGCCGAGCCCACCAGCACCGCCCGCACGCCGGCCTGCCACACCCGCCGCACGTGGGCCGCGGTCTCGATGCCGCTTTCGCTCACGACCACCACGGAGTCGGGGATCCGTGGCCGCAGCCGCTCCGTCACGCCCAGGTCCACGTGGAAGGTGCGCAGGTCGCGATTGTTGATGCCCACCACCCGGGCGCCGGCTTCCAGCGCCCGGTCCACCTCCGCCTCCGTGTGGACCTCCACCAGGGCCGCCATGCCCAGCCGCTCTGCCAGGGCCACCAGCTCCGCCAGGCGGCGGTCCACCACCGCGGGGATGAGCAGCACCGCGTCCGCGCCCAGGGCCCGCGCCTCGTACACGTGGTAGGCGTCCAGGGTGAAGTCTTTGCGCAGCACCGGTAAGTCCGCAGCCGCCCGGGCGTGTCGCAGGTGGTCCGGCTGGCCGCGGAAGAAGCGCCGGTCGGTGAGGACCGAAAGGGCGCAGGCGCCGCCCCGGGCGTACGCCCGCGCCAGCCCCGCGGGGTCCAGGTCCTCCCGCAGCACCCCCGCGGAAGGGGAGGCGGCTTTGACCTCCGCCACCACCCGCAACCCAGGTCCCCGCAGCGCCTCCAGGAAGGGGCGTGGGGTGGGGGCGCAAGCCGCCTGGCGCACCACCTCCTCCTCAGGCACCCGCCGGCGCTGCTCGGCCAGCTCCGCCCGCTTGTACGCCACGATCCCGTCCAGCACGCTCACGCGGCGCCCCCCAGGAACGACCGCAGCTGCTCCAGCTTGGCCAGCGCCGCGCCCCGGTCCACGCTCTCCGCGGCGCGCTGGGCGGCCTCCCGCAGGTCCGAGCACACCCCCGCGGCCACCAGGGCCGCGGCGGCGTTCAGCAGCACCACGTCCCGGTGGGCGCCGCGCTCGCCGCGGAGCACCGAAAGCGCCAGCCGCGCGTTGTCCTCCGCTTCTCCGCCCCGCACCGCCTGGGCAGGGTGCCGGGGCAGCCCCGCATCCTCCGGCCCCAGCTCGAAGGTACGGACCGTCCCCGCACGGACCTCCGCCACCCGCGAGGGCCCGCTGGGCGCCAGCTCGTCCATCCCGTCCCCGTGCACCACGAAGGCGTGCACCGCACCCAGCTGGGCCAGGACCCGCGCGATGGGCTCCACCAGGGAGTGGTGGTACACGCCCACCACCTGGTGCCGCGCCCCCGCGGGGTTCGTGAGCGGTCCCAGGACGTTGAACACCGTGCGGATCCCGATCTCGCGGCGCGGTCCGGCCGCGTGCCGCATGGCGGGGTGGAAGCGGGGCGCGAACAGAAACCCGATCCCGACCTCCTCGATGGCCTTCCGGGCCCGCTCGGGGTCCACGTCCGCGGGCACGCCCAGGGCCTCCAGCAGGTCCGCGCTGCCGCACCGGCTGCTCACCGCCCGGTTGTTGTGCTTGGCCACCGGAACGCCCGCCCCGGCCACCACGAAGGCGGCCACGGTGGAGATGTTGAAGGTGCCGGAGCGGTCTCCCCCCGTGCCCACCACGTCCACGAACACCGGCACCTGCGGCTCGATGCGGTGGGCCCGCTGCCGCATGGCCACCGCGAACCCCGCGATCTCCTCCGGGGTCTCGCCCTTCATGCGCAGGGCGGTCACCAGGGCGCCGATCTGTGCCGGTGTGGCCTGCCCGTCCATGATCTCCCCCATGACCGCGGTGGCCTCCTCCGCCCGGAGGGACTGGCCGTCCACCACCTTCGCGATGGCCTCGCGGATCACCCGACCACCTCCTCCGCCACCTGCTGCCAGCGGCCCGTGGCGTGCCACGCCCGGACCAGGCGCAGGAAGTTGCGCAACAGGTCTTTGCCGCACTCGGTCAGCACCGACTCGGGGTGGAACTGCACCCCCTCCACGGGGCGGCGGCGGTGGCGCAGGCCCATCACCAGCCCGTCGGGGGTGCGGGCGGAGACCTCCAGCTCCGGTGGCAGGCTGTGGGGGTCCACCACCAGGGAGTGGTAGCGGGTGGCGCGGAAGGGGTTCGGCAGCCCCGCGAACACCGTCCGGCCGTCGTGCCAGACCTCGCTGGTCTTTCCGTGCACCTCCCGGGGTGCCAGCACCACCCGTCCGCCGAAGACGTGCCCGATGCACTGGTGGCCCAGGCACACGCCCAGCACGGGGACGCGCGCGCTCAGGTGCCGCAGCACGTCGTTGGACACGCCCGCTTCCCGCGGGGTGCACGGACCGGGGGAGATGACCACCGCCTCCGGGCCGCGGGAGGCGATCTCCTGCACGGTGACTGCGTCGTTGCGGTAGACCTCCACCTCCGCGCCCAGCTCCCCCAGGTACTGCACGAGGTTGTAGGTGAAGGAGTCGTAGTTGTCCACCACCACGATCACGGCAGCCCTCCTCACACCAGCGCCTCGGAACCCGCCAGCTCCACCGCCCGCACGAGCGCCTGCGCCTTGCTCACCGTCTCCTGGTACTCCGCCTCGGGTTCGGAGTCCGCCACGATGCCGGCCCCCGCCTGCACGTAGGCCGTCCCGTCCTTCACCACGAGGGTGCGGATGACGATGCAGGTGTCCATGACGCCGTCGAACCCCACGTAGCCCACCGCGCCCGCGTAGGGGCCGCGGGCGGTGGGTTCCAGCTCGTCGATGATCTCCATGGCCCGCACCTTGGGCGCTCCCGTGACGGTCCCGTGGGGGAAGGTGGCCTGCAGCACGTGGAAGGCATCCCGGCCGGGCGCCAGCTCGCCCCGCACCGTGCTCACCATGTGCATCACGTGGGAGTAGCGCTCCACCACCATCAGCTCGGTGGCGCGCACCGTCCCGTACCGGCAGACCCGGCCCACGTCGTTGCGGGCCAGGTCCACCAGCATCACGTGCTCCGCGCGCTCCTTCTCGCTGGACCGCAGCTCGGCTTCCAGGGCCGCGTCCTCCTCCGCGGTCCGGCCCCGGGGCCGGGTGCCTGCGATGGGCCGCACCCACACCTGCCCGTCCTCCAGGCGCACCAGCAGCTCGGGGGAGGAACCTGCCAGGCGCGCCCCCAGGAAGTCCAGGTAGAAGAGGAAGGGAGAAGGGTTGATGACCCGCACCGCCCGGTAGAGGCGGAAGGGGTCCAGGTCCCCGGTGGGCACGGCGAACCGCTGGGAGAGGATGACCTGGAAGATGTCGCCCGCCCGGATGTACGCCTTGCAGCGGAGGACCTTCTCCAGGAAAGCCTGCCGGGTCATGTTGGAAGCCACGGCGCCCGAGGGCGTGGCGGCCGCCCGCGGGGAGGGTTGCAGCGGCCGCTGGAGGCGTTCCAGCACCTGCTCGATCCGCTCTCGGGCGTCCCGGTACGCCCGGTCGGCCCCCTCCTCCGCGAACGCACACGCCACCACCCGCATCCGGCGGCGCACGTGGTCGAAGCACACCACGGTGTCGTACAGGCCCAGTTCCGCGGTGGGGATCCCCAGGTCGTCGGGCGGCCGGTGGGGCAGGCGCTCCCAGTCCCGCACCAGGTCGTAGCCCAGGTAGCCCACCAGCCCTCCGAAGAACCGAGGCAGGTCCGGGTCCCGCACGGGTCGGTACGGCTGGAGGAGCTCCCGCAGCGAGGGCAGCAGCGGACCCGGCTGCACGCGCTCGCCCACCCGCACCTGGCCCCCTTGGTAGGTGACCACCAGCCGCGGGGAGGCGCCCAGGAAGGAGTAGCGGGCCAGCCGCTCGCCCCCTTCCACGCTCTCCAGCAGGAAGGCCCGGGGCAGGTCCCGGAGTTTCAGGAACGCCGAGATCGGTGTCTCCAGGTCAGCCACCACCTCGCACGAGATGGGGACCAGGTTTCCCTGCCGGAGCAGGGACTCGTAGCGGGCCGGCCCGGGCTGCAGGGACAGCAGGGGGGTGCGCGTCACGATCCCCTCCGTCGGGCGTGCTGCGCCGTCTGCCGGACGCGCTCCAGCACCGGCTCCGCACGGCCCGCCCGCAGCGCCTGCTCCAGGCCGTCGAGCTCCCGCCGGAACAGCTGCAGGGCGCGCAGCACTTCGTCCTGGTTGAAGCGCAGAATCTGGTCCCACATGGCGGTGGGGTTGCAGGCCAGCCGGCTCAGCTCCTGGAAGGTGGCCCCGCCCACCTCCAGGGACTCCGGCTCCGAGCTGGCGGCCAGCACCACCCCGCACGCCACCACGTAGGGCAGGTGGCTCACCAGGGCCACCAGCCGGTCGTGCACCTCCGGCTGCATCACCACGGGCACCATGCCGATGTCCCGCACCACCGCCGCGACCGCGGCCACCGCCTCCCGGTCGCTGAACCCCGTGGGTGTGAGGAGGTAGGGTCGGCCACGCAGGAAGGCGGGGTCCGCGTGTTCGATCCCCTGCCCCTCGCTGCCCGCCATGGGGTGCCCGCCCACGAAGCGCAGGGGGTAGCCGGAGCGCTCCACCGCCCGCACCACGGGCGCTTTCACGCTCCCGGTGTCGGTGACAATCGCCTCGGAGTCCAGGTGAGGCCGCAGGGCAAGGCAGGTCTGCGCGATGTGTTCGAGGGGTGTGGCCACGATGACCAGCTGGGCGGCCCGCAGGGCCCGCGGGTCCTGTACGGCCACATCCGCGGCGCCCCGCTCCACCGCGCGACGCGCGGCACGGGGGTCTACGTCCGAGGCGAGGACCTGCCGGGCGGCTCCCGCCTGCCGCAGGGCCATCCCCAGGGCTCCGCCGATGAGCCCGGTGCCCACGATGGCCACGCAGTCGAACCGCACCTGCGTCACGGCGCCAGCACCGGAAGGGTGGCCAGGTCGCGGCCCACCGCCTGGGCCACGCGGCGCAGCTGGCAGACCAGTTCTGTGAACTCTGCGGGCCGGAGCTGTTGGGGGCCGTC
>VAPR01000484.1_pt1 | contig 25803 bp, 22 predicted proteins | sample 3380701 | NCBI WGS metagenome assembly VAPR01 (sample SAMN11536904, study PRJNA540576) | hot springs metagenome | isolation source: hot spring wet sediment | place: Spain: Lobios | collected 2014-01 | reverse complement strand
TCCGACGTCAGGGAACCCCGCCCGCGGCCTCCTGAAGGCGGGGAGCCCGCGGGATGCGCCCTCCGGATGAGGCGGTCCCATCGCCGGGATCGGCACAACGTCTTGCGGGTGAGCATAAACGGTTATGGAAACGGGCTTGACGCTGGTCCTCACCCATGAGAACGCGGATTTCGACGCCGTGGCCGCCCAGCTGGCGGCGGCCCGGCTTTACCCGCGGGCCATCCCGGTGCTCCCCCGACGGGTGAACCGGAACGTGCGGGCTTTCCTGAACCTCTACGGGGACCAGCTGCCGTTCATGCTCCCGGATGAGCTGATCCGCCGCCCGGTGGATATGGTGATCCTGGTGGACACCCAGACGATGGCCACGGTGCGGGGGATGGGGCCGCAGACCCGGGTGCAGATCATCGACCACCATCCCCTGGCCCGGGATCTGCCTCCGGGCTGGACCTATCACGGGGAGCCGGTGGGGGCGACCACCACGCTCCTGGTGGAGGGGCTGGCTGAACGGGGGATCGCCCTGAGCTGGGTGGAGGCCACTTTTTTGCTGTTAGGGATCTACGAGGACACCGGATCCCTCACCTATCCTTCCACCACGCCGCGGGATCTGCGGGCGGCGGCCTGGCTGATGGAGCGGGGGGCGGATCTCGCCGTGGTCAGCGAGTTCCTGCACCATCCTCTCTCCGAGGCCCAGCGCCGCCTGTATGATCGCCTGCTGGAGTCCGCGCAGACCCTGGAGCTGGAGGGGCACACGGTGATCATCGCCGCCGCGCGGGCGGATGGTTTCCTGGAGGAAGTCTCCAGCGTGGCCCATCGCCTGCGCGACCTCTTCGAGCCCTCCGCCCTCTTCGTGCTGGTGGAGTTCGACGGGCACGTCCAGCTGGTATGCCGCACCACTACCGACGACATCGACGCCGGCGGCGTCGCCGCCCACTTCGGGGGCGGGGGCCACGCCCGCGCGGCCGCCGCGGTGATCCGGGGCCGCTCCCTGGAGGAGATCCGGGAGGAGCTGGTGCGGATCCTGCCCCGACACATCCGGCCGGCGGTCACGGTGGCTGAGATCATGTCCCGCGGTGTGCGGGTGTTCCCGCCGGATCTCCCCATCCGGGAGGCGGCGAAGGAGATGCAGCGCACCGGCCACGAGGGCTTCCCGGTGGTGCGCGAGGGGCGGGTGGTGGGCTTGCTGACCCGGCGGGCGGTGGATCGGGCCATGCAGCACGGGCTGGGCGGCCAGCCGGTGGAGCGGGTGATGGAGAAAGGGGAGGTGTTCGTCCTGCCCACCGACCCGGTGGAGAAGGTCCAGCGCCTGATGATCGAAACCGGCTGGGGGCAGATCCCGGTGGTGGAGGACGGCGAGGTCGTCGGCATCGTCACCCGCACCGACCTGATCCAGCTGTGGGGGGAACGTCGGAAGGTCCGCCCGCGCTTCAGCGTGACCTCGGCGATGGAGGCCGCCTTCCCGCCCCCCTGGCTGGCCCTGGTGCGGGAGATCGGGGCCACGGCCCAGGCCATGGGCTTCACCGCTTACTTCGTCGGCGGGCTGGTGCGCGACCTCATCCTCAACCACCCCATCGTGGACGTGGATATCGTGGTCGAGGGGGATGCCATCGCCCTGGCGGACGCGATGCGGGCGCGTTACGGCGGACGCGTGGTCGCCCACCGGCGGTTCGGGACGGCCAAATGGTTGCTGGAGGGGACTGTGATCACCACCCCGGCCGGGCCGGTGGAGGGGTTGAAGGCCATCGACTTCGTCACCGCCCGCCGGGAGTTCTACGCCCACCCGACGGCGCTCCCCCAGGTGGAGCCCAGCTCCATCAAGCAGGACCTGCACCGCCGCGATTTCACCATCAACACCCTGGCGGTCTGCCTGAACCCCGATCGCTTCGGGGAGCTGCTCGATTTCTATGGGGGCCTGCAGGACCTGCAACGAGGCCTCATCCGCGTCCTCCATTCCCTGAGCTTCGTGGAGGACCCTACCCGGATCCTGCGGGCGGCCCGCCTGGAAGCCCGCCTGGGCTTCCGGGTGGAACCCCGGACGGAGGAGCTCATCCAGCATGCGGTGGATCTGCTGGCCCGGGTGAGCGGCGAGCGGATCCGGCACGAGATGGAGCTGATCCTGGCCGAGCCGGAGCCGGAGCGGATCCTGGCCCGGCTGGAGGAATGGAAGGCCCTGACGTTCGTGATGCCGGGCCTCCGGGCGGATGATTGGTTGCGGGAGCGCTTTCGCGCGATGCGCGTGGCCCTGGAGGATGGGGAGTGGCAGGCCCGGGAGGGGACTCCGTTGGATCGCTGGCGGGTTCTGGCCGGGTGGGGGCTGATGGCCTATCGGCTGACCCCGGCCCAGCTGGAGCAGGGGATCCGCCGCCTGCGCTTCCCGGGCCGGGAGGCCGAGGCGTTGCGGGCCGTGCTGGAGGTTCGGGGGAAGCTCGAGCGCCTCGCGGAGCCTCTCAAGCCCAGCACCGTCGCCGAGCATCTGGATCCGTATCCCCTGATCGCCCTCTTTGTGGTATGGGTGGCCGCGCCGCCCGGCCGGGCCCGCGATAACCTGTTCCGGTATGCGCATGTCTGGCGGGGAGTCCGGCCGCTGCTGCGGGGGGACGACCTGCGCCGGTTGGGCGTGCCGGAGGGCCCAGCCATCGGGGAGATGCTGCGGGCCCTCCGGGCTGCTCGCCTGGATGGGGAGGTGCAAACTCGGGAGGACGAGATCGCTTTCGTGAAAGCCCGCATGGGCGCCGCATCCGGACAGGGCTCCCGGTAGATCCCTTCCGGGTTGGCGCGTAGAAAACCGGAGTTCTCCCTTAGAGACCAGCGCTATACTCAAGATAGCCATATGGCCGGCAGGTGGAAAGGAGTGTAAAGCGATGTCCGATCATGGGCGGTTGCGCATCGAAATCGAGAACTTCGGCCCGATCGCCTCGGGATCCTTCGAGCTGCGCCCTCTGACGCTCTTCATCGGGCCTAACAACACGGGGAAATCCTACGCCGCCACGCTGGCGCATTCTATTGTTCGAACAGTTCCAAACATGATGGTCCTTGACAAAAGGAAGATATCGCTCCCAATTCAAGAAATGCTATTTCAGTTTCTATCAGAATACCTGAAAGAAGAGATGCTTGATCGCCTTTATGTCTACTTCAATTGCAAGAATCTTCGGGATTTGATTTCCCGATTTGTTTCGGAAGAGAAGGCCCATGTTTATGTCTACAGTCGCGATTCGGAGAATTGGTGGGCCTCTCTTAAAGGGAATGGATCTCGCTGGTCAGTTGAGGTGAACGCCTCGGGGTTGGCTAAGATCGAGTTGCAGTATGAAGAAGAGGTGCTTACAGGCAAACTACCGATTGTCCGGTTTCCCGTGACCAAAGCGATTGGCTTGCCGAATTTCTCTTACTACCTCCCAGCGGCCCGTTCGGGGGTGTTGCAGGGATGGCGAGCTCTAACCGCTGAGGCTGTGCGCCGGGTCTCCCGTTGGGCCGGCATTGAGGAGATCCGCGTGCCGGCGCTGCCCGGCCTGATCGGAGAGTTCCTGGAGGAGCTCATCCACGCATCCGAGGGCCTGGCATCCGAGGGCCTGAGGCGACGGTCCCGGGTGGGCGAAGGCGCCTCTCCTTTCCAAAGCGCCCTGGAGGTGCTGGAAGGGGATCTTCTGAAGGGCACGGTGGATTTCTCCTATCCAGATGGGGTGCCTGTCCCTGAGATCGTTTATCGAACCCGGGTAAAACGGAAGAAACTTGAGATCCCGATCCAACGCGCCTCCTCCACGGTCGGGGAGCTCGCCCCCCTGGTCCTCTGGATCAAGTATCTGCTCCGGCCGGGAGGGATGCTGGTCATCGAGGAGCCCGAGGCCCATCTGCACCCGGAGAACCAGCGTCGGGTCGCCCGGGCCCTGGTGCGGCTGGTGCGGGCCGGCGTGACGGTCCTCTGCACCACCCATAGCCCCCTGATCCTTCATCAAGTCAGCAATCACATCCTGGCCTCCCGGGCGGACCCCGCGCGCCGGAAGGAGCTGGGGTTCACCGAAAAGGATCTGCTCCGCGAGGAGGAGGTGGGGGCCTACCTGTTCCGGATGCGGGAGGACGGACGCGGGAGCGAGATCCAACCTCTCCGCATCGAGCCCGACTTCGGCATCCCGGAGGATGAATTCGTGCGCGTCTCCGAGGCCATCGGTGAGGAAACCTATCGCCTGACCGGCCCCCTGACCGTAGAGCTGGGGGAGGGATAGCGTGCGAGGGGCTCGGCATGCATCCTTTCCTGAACTGGCTGCTGACGCACCACGATGCCCACGGTTGTTTAACAGCTACTCCCCGACGATGGAACATTAAGTGCTCCATCCAGTGGCCGAAGGACTCGGCTTTTCGTATCCTGGATTGCGATCAATGCCCAGACTTCCGGCAGGGGCAGGGCGGCAAGAGACCAGACTTTCTCCTTTTCTGGGAACGTCCGGGACAGCTGCTGATTGTCGTGTTGGAGCTCACCCGGGGAGCGGTGGAGCCCCATAAGCGGGATCAGATCGCGGCGGGCCTTCGGATCCTGGAGGGATATCTCGCTCAGTTTAACAGAGGACCCCGTGCTTACGTCCATGCCCTTATCCTCCATAGTGGGCATATGCGTAGCGCGAATGTGCATCATCTCCAGCAGCCGTTGCCCTTCCGGGGAAAGCGGCTCTGGCTTATTGTGAATCGTTGCGGGGACAAATTGAAAGAGATCTTGGAGGACTGGGCCTCAGGCCACGTTCCCCCGACGGGATAAGGAGCCGGGAGGAGCTTCCCGGCTCCCGAAGGCAAGTGCGCGTATCGCTCGGGCATCCCTACTCTCCCCGCACGATGCGCCGGGCGATGCGGTTGTGCTGTTCGATCAGGCGGCCTTCTTCTACGGGGAGCAGGTGCCCCTCCTGAACGATCACCCGGCCCTGGACCACCACCCAATCGGCCGGGCGGGGCTGACAGAACACCAGGGCGGCGACCGGGTCGTGCAGGGCCCCCGCGTAATCCAGACGATCCAGCCGCCACGCGGCGAAGTCGGCGGCCTTCCCCGGCGCGAGCTGCCCGATGTCATCCCGCCCCAGCACCGCCGCGCCGCCCCGGGTGGCCAGCCACAGGGCCTCCTCCGCGGTCAGGGCGTCGGGCCGCTCCAGGGCCACCCGCTGGAGGAGCATCGCCTGCCGGACCTCCGCCAGCATATGAGAGGAATCGTTGCTGGCGCTGCCATCCACCCCCAGCCCGACCTTCACCCCCTGGTCCAGCATCGCCCGGATTGGGGCGACGCCGGAGGCCAGCCGCATGTTGGAGGTGGGGCAGTGGGCGACGCCCACCCCCGTGCGGGCCAGGGCGGCGATCTCCTCCCGATTCACGTGCACCATGTGGGCGAACCACACATCGGGCCCTTCCCAGCCCAAATCGGCGGCGAAGGCCACGGGGCGCTTGCCGAACCGGGCCAGACAGTATTCCTCCTCGTCCCGGGTCTCCGCCAGGTGCGTGTGGAGCATCACCCCGTAATGGCGGGCCATGGCCGCGGCCTCCCGCATGAGATCCGGGGTGACGGAGAAGGGGGAGCACGGGGCCAGGGCCACCCGGCACATCGCGTAGGGCTTCGGGTCGTGATAGGCCTCGATGACCCGTTGCATGTCTTTCAGGATCGCCTCCTCATCCTCCACCACGGAGTCCGGCGGGAGGCCGCCCCGGGATTCCCCCAGCGACATGGCCCCACGGGTGGCATGGAAGCGGATCCCGATCTCCTGCGCCGCGCGGATCTCGTCGTCCAGCTTCGCCCCGTTGGGGAACAGATACAGGTGATCGCTGGTGGTGGTGCAGCCGGAGCGGAGGAGCTCCGCCATCCCCACCAGGGCGCTGACGTAGACCGCCTCGGCGTCCATGCGGGCCCAAATCGGATACAGGGTGCGCAGCCAGTCGAAGAGCTTGGCGTTCTGGGCGATGACCCGGGTGAGGGTCTGATAGAGATGATGATGGGTGTTGACCATGCCCGGGATCACCACCATCCCCCGGGCGTCCAGGACGAGGTCCGCCTCCCGAGGCAGCTCCTCCGTCCGCCCCACCTGTTCGATCACGCCGTCCCGGGCGAAGAGGCCCCCGTCCGGGATCCGCCGCCGGGCGTCGTCCATGGTCACCAGCACCTCCGCGTGGCGCACCAGCAGGGTCGTCATCGGTCGCCTCCCCGGGCGCAGGATTCGAAGCTCCGATGGAGTTCATTTTACCCGGGCCGTGAAGGTAGAGTAGGAGCAGGTCCAGACAGCGGGCGTGGCGATCCCCCGGGAGGGTCGCGGCGATGTGGGCCATCGGGCTGGATTTAGCGTGGTCGCCCCGGAACCCGAGCGCCGGGGTGGTGTTGGGATGGGCGGAGGATCACTGGGAGGTGGTGGCCTGGGAGGCGCAGCTGGGCGCCGATGCGGAGATCCTGGCCTTCCTGGAGCCTTATCTGGACGCCCCCTGTGTGATCGGGATCGACGCGCCCCTCATCGTCCCCAACGAGACGGGTTCCCGGCCCTGCGATCGGATCCTGGCCTCCCGCTTCGGCCGCCATCACGCGGGTGGCTACCTGGTCAACCGTCGCTGGCTGCGATCCTTCGGAGGGCTGCGGGGGGAGGCCCTGAGGCAAGCCTTATGCGCCCGGGGGTTGATCCTGGAGCCTCCCGAAGCCCCCCGCCTCCCGGTCCGCGCAGTCCTGGAGGTGTTCCCCCATCCGGCCGCCGTGGTCCTGTTTGGCCTGCGACGGATCCTCCGGTATAAACGGTTGGGCCGGGATCAATGGGCGCAGGCGTTGCGACGGTGGCATCAGCGGCTGCTGACCCTCGAGGCCTTCCGGCCTCCAGTGCGCTGGCCGGAGCCCTGGCGCGAGCCGCCCCGCGGGGGGACCCGACGGATGTGGAAGGCGTGGGAGGATCAGCTGGATGCGGCTTTCTGCGCCTACATCGCGGGCTACGTCTGGTTCCACGGCCCGGCGGGCTATGAGCGGATCGGAGATCTGGAGACCGGCTTGGTGATCGTCCCCCGTCGGATCGATGGATAGGGCAAGGATCCGGACTCCGGTGCAGGAGGGGAAGATGAGCGGGGAGTGGCCGTGCTGCGAGGAGCCGCTGCCGGAGATGGTGCGGCATGGCCTGGAGCGGTTTAACGCCGGAGAATACTTCGAACAACATGAGATCCTGGAGCATGTGTGGCGGGCGGAGCGCCGGCCGGTGCGGGAGATCTATCAGGGCATCCTGCAGATCGGCGTGGCCTGCTATCAGATCCAGCGGGGCAATTACGCTGGGGCGCTGAAGATGCTGCGGCGGGGGCTGGCCCATCTGCGCCGGGCCCCGGATCGCTGCCAGGGGATCGACATCGCCCGCCTGCGGGAGGACGCCCAGCGCCTGCTCCACGAGCTGGAGCGCCGGGGTCCCGCAGGCTCCTCCGAGCCGGATCCCCGCTGGTTCCTTCGGGTGTTTTTCGAGGGTTGATGTGGACCGAAATGAATTTCGGTTTACCTCACAGCATCGCATCTATTCGTTCTGAGGAGGTCCGATGAAAGCGGTGGTGATGCGACGGCGGGGAGGTCCGGAGGTGCTGCAGGTGGAGGAAGTGCCCACCCCGGTCCCGGGGCCGGGGGAGGTGCTGGTGCGGGTTTACGCGTGCGGTCTGAACCATCTGGATCTTTACACCCGGGCCGGGGCCCAGGGGCGGAAGGCGAAGCTTCCCCATATATTGGGCCTGGAGCCGGCGGGGGAGATCGTCGCCCTGGGGGAGGGGGTGACCGGATGGCGGGTCGGGGATCGGGTGCTGGTAGGGGCCTTCATCGTGTGCGGGACGTGCGAGTTCTGCCGGGCCGGCATGGACAACCTGTGCCGGCAGCGCAAGATCATCGGGGTGGATCGCTGGGGCGGTTACGCGGAGTATGTGGTGGCCCCGGCCGCCAACCTGATGCGTCTGGCTCCCCACATCTCCTACGAGGCTGCGGCGGCGGTCCAGGCGGCCTTCGGCACCGCCTGGCACATGCTGGTGTCCCGGGCGCGGATCCGGCCCGGGGAGACGGTGCTGGTGCTGGCGGCCGGCAGCGGCATCGGCACCGCCGCCATCCAGATCGCGCGGCACTTCGGGTGCCGGGTGATCGCCACCGCCAGCAGCGAGGAGAAGCTGGAGAAAGCGCGGGCCCTGGGGGCGGACGTGCTCATCAACTACCGCCAGCAGCCCCGCTTCAGCCTGGCGGTGATGGAGGCCACCGGCGGGCGCGGGGCGGACATCGTCTTCGAGCACGTGGGCTCGGACACCTGGAAGGAGAGCGTGGCCTCCCTGGCCTTCCGAGGACGCCTGGTGTTCTGCGGCTCCACGACCGGCCGCTGGGGCGAGACGGATCTGTGGGGGGTGTTTTATAAAGAGGCGGAGATCCTGGGCTCCTTCGGGGCCACGCGGGCGGATTTCCAGGCGGTGATGGAGCGGGTGGAGCAGGGGATCTTCCAGCCGGTCATCGACCGCGTGTTCCCTCTGGAGGAGGCCGCGCAAGCCCATCGCGACCTGGAGGACCGGCGGGTCTTCGGCAAGGTGGTGCTCCGAATCCCCTGAGGGTTTGGTCTCCTATGCCCTCGGGTTGCGCTTCAAAGGACATCCCGGGATAAAGGGGATGCCCTCCTCAGGGCTCCCCTCAGCCCTCGGGCGGCCCCTTCCCGGGCTCCCCATACACATCGGGCCGCGCTGCCCGGACCCATTCGGCGGGGATGCCGCACAGGAACCGCAGGGGCTCCTGCCCGGTGTTGCGGTACTGATGCGTTACGTGGGGTGGCACGAACACCACATCCCCAGCCCGAATCGGATACACCTGATCGCCGATCTGCACCTCCCCCTCCCCGCTGAGGACGAAGTTTTCGTGCTCGAACCAGTGGGCATGGAGAGGGGTGTGGCCGCCCGGCTCCAGCTCGATGACCCGCAGGCGGTAGGTCGGGGCGCCGTGTCGGGTGTCGATGATCCACCGGATGGAGGCGCCCCGGGCGCCCGCATCGGTCACCGGCTGCCGCTCGCACGCGGTGAAGGGAGAAGGACGTCGGGGGTCGAACTCGCCCATCGGCTTCCTCCTGGGGAAAGGGATTCGCCTTCATTCTACTCGATGCGGAGGCCCAGGCGGTCGGCCAGGTGGGCGCGGATCGCCGCCTGCACCGCCTCCATGGGCTGGGAGGCGTCGATCACCACCCATCGGGCGGGCTCGGCGGCGGCCAGGGCGAGATAGCCCTCCCGCACCCGTTGATGGAAGGCCAGGTCCATGGCGTCCAGGCGGGTCCAGGCCTCGCCGGAGGCCCGGCGGCGGGCCAGGCCCTGTTCCACCTCTACGTCCAGCAGGAAGGTGAGGTCCGGCTGCAGGCCGCCGGTGGCGAACCGGTTCAGGCGGCGCAGCTCCTCCAGATCCAGTCCCCGGCCGTAGCCCTGATAGGCCAGGGTGGAATCCGCGTAGCGATCGCTGATGACGATGCCTCCCGCCATCAGGAAGGGGCGGATGACCCGCTCCACCAGCTGGGCCCGGGCGGCGCAGAAGAGCAAGGCCTCCGCCCGGGCGGTCATATCCGCCTGCTCATGGGCGTGGAGCAGCTCCCGGATCGCCTCCCCCACGGGGGTCCCGCCGGGCTCCCGGGTGAGCAGCACCCGAAGCCCTTTCTCCTGCAGGACGCCGGCCAGCCAGCGGGCCATGGTGGTCTTCCCGCATCCCTCCGGCCCTTCAAAGGTGATCAGGAGGCCGCGCATCTTAAAACCCCTGGATCCAGTGAGCATATAGGTATGCGATCATCGCATTCCAGAGCAGGCTGTCCAGCCGGTCCAGCACGCCCCCGTGCCCGGGGAAGAGGTTCCCGGAGTCTTTCACCCCGGCCCGGCGCTTCAGGACTGAGATCGAGAGATCCCCCAGGGTCCCCAGGCTGCCGGCCAGCAGGCCGAGGAGGGCGCCGGGCCCGGCTCCGATCCCGATCAGAAGGCCCAGGAGAGCGCCCACCACGAGGCCGGCTATACAGCCGCCGAGGAACCCCTCCCAGGTTTTGCCCGGGCTCAGACGAGGCGCCAGGCGATGTCGCCCCCACCGCTGGCCGACGAAGTAGGCGGCGGTGTCGGCCCCCCAGGTGACGAAGAGGACGAAGACCACCCATCCGCGGCCGTAGGGCTCCGGGAGGTTCCGGAGCCAGACGAAGGAGCGCCCCAGCCAGCCCAGATACAGCCCGCCGGCGGCGGTGAAGGCCCAGTCGATCAGGGGATGCTCTGTGCGCCGGATCCACCAGAACCACACGAGGGCGAAGGGCGGCGCGAGGGTCAGGGTGAGCTCCGCCAGCCGGGGGCTGGCTGCGGAGAACATCCCGTCTATCAGGAAGCCCAGGATCATCAACCCGACCCAGCCCGGGGAGGGGGAGAAGCCGATGCGCCGGATCAGGCCGGTGTATTCCCAGGCGGCCAGCCCCAGGGCGAGGGCCACCGTCGCCGCCCAGATCCACCCGCCTTGGTGGATGAGGGCCGCGAGCAGGGGGATGGCGATGAGGGCGACGAGGAGGCGCTGGCGCAGCACGGCGGGATCAGGAAGGTTATCCGGGGGGAGCCAGTTGCTCGCTGATCTGTCCGAACCGACGCTCCCGGCGGCTGTAGGCCTCGATGGCCTTCAGCAGCTCTTCCCGGTCGAAGTCGGGCCAGTAGACGGGCGTTACGTAAAACTCCGCATAGGCGGCCTGCCAGAGCAGGAAGTTGCTCAGTCGCATCTCCCCGCTGGTGCGGATGATCAGATCCGGATCCGGCAGCCCGGCGGTATACAGATAGCGGGAGATCAGCTCCTCGTTGACCGCCTCCGGGGGGACGCCGTCGGCGATGATGCGGCGGACGGCCTCCACGATCTCCTGGCGGCCTCCGTAGTTGAAGGCGACGCAGAGGATGAGCCGGGAGTTCCCCTTCGTCCGCTCGATGGCCATGCGGATCTTCCGCTGGAGCCGTTCGGGCACCCCCTCCAGGCTGCCCAGATGGCGGATCTGCACCCCATTGCGGTCCAGGTTGTCCAGCTCCCGATCGATCATCTGCTCCAGCAACCCGAAGAGGCCGTAGACCTCCTCCGGGGGGCGGCGCCAGTTCTCGGTGGAGAAGGCATAGATGGTGAGGATGCGGACCCCGAGGTCGGCGCAGGCCTCGATCACCCGGCGCAGGTTCTCCGTGCCGGCCCGATGCCCGGCCAGGCGAGGGAGACCGCGGGCCTTGGCCCAGCGGCCGTTGCCGTCCATGATGATGGCGATATGGGTGGGGATTTTCAGCGCGATCTCTGCGACCTGACCGTTCTGCTGCCTCACGGACTCCTCCTTCCGGGCCCTCTCCGAATCCGGGCGGGGATCTCTCCCCCTCCCGGCCATGATTCAGAAGGACATGATCTCCTTCTCTTTGGCCTGGGCGACCTTCTCCGCCTCCTCGATGTAGCGGTCGGTGAGCTTCTGAACCTCCTCCTTGGCCTCCTCCAGCTCATCGTCGGACATCTCTTTGTTCTTGTGGCGGGCCCGCAGCTCCTCCAGGGCATCCCGCCGGATGTTGCGGATGGCGACGCGGGTCTCCTCGAGCCGCTTGTGCACCAGCTTCACCAGCTCCTGACGGCGCTGTTCGGTGAGCCGGGGCAGCACCAGTCGGATGATCCGGCCGTCGTTGCTGGGAGTTAGCCCCAGGTCGGACTTGAGGATGGCCCGTTCGATCTCCGGCAGGGCCTTCGGGTCATAGGGCTGGATGGTCAGCAGGTTCGGCTCCGGAGCCCGGATGATGGCCAGCTGCTCCAGCGGGACCTGGGTCCCGTAGTATTCCACCGGGATCCGCTCCACCAGGGCGGGGGAAGCGCGCCCCGTGCGGATGCCCTTGAGCTCGTCCTCGAACACCCGAATGGCCTTGCGCATGCGCTCTTCGGCGTCGCGGAAGACCTGTTTCGGGATCATCGCGCCTTTTCACCTCCGCCAGGTTCAAGCGGCGGGCGGATGCGGCTCAGCCATCGATCAGCGTGCCCACCGGCTCCCCTCGCACCGCCCGTTCCAGGCTGTCCGGCTGCCAGAGATCCAGGACGATGATGGGCAGGTTGTGATCCATGCACAGGGAAAGGGCCGTGCTGTCCAGCACCTTCACCCGCAGGTTCAGGGCCTCTATATATGTTAGTTTATCAAACTTGCGGGCGTTGGGGTTGACCATGGGATCTTCCTCGTAGACCCCATCCACCTTGGTGGCCTTGATGAGGACGTCAGCGTGGATCTCCATCGCCCGCAGGGCCGCGGCGGTGTCCGTGGTGAAGTAAGGGTTCCCGGTCCCGGCCCCCAGGATGACCACGCGCCCCTTCTCCAGGTGGCGGATGGCCCGGAGCCGGATGTAGGGCTCGGCGATGGCGCGCATCTCGATGGCCGTCTGGACGCGGGTGGGCACCCCGAGGCGCTCCAGGGCATCCCGCAGCGCGAGGGAGTTCATCACGGTGGCCAGCATCCCCATCTGATCGGCGGTGGCCCGGTCCATGCGATGCGCGATCCCATCCCGGCCCCGCCACAGGTTGCCGGCGCCGATGACGATGGCGATCTCCACCCCCATCTCCTTCACCGCCTTGATGCGGGCGGCCAGCTCCGTGGCCCGTTCCGGGCTGATCCCGAATCCCCCGGGCCCGGCCAGCGCTTCCCCGCCCAGCTTCAACAGGATCCGCCGGTATTTCGGACCGGACATCGCGTGCTCCTTCCCGTTCGGCTCAGGTGGTCCACGCGCCTCCTGATCGGAGGGGCTGGGTTTCATCAAGAAGGCCGGGCTTCAGGGCCCGGCCCTCTTCATCATTCCACCGTCTCCCCCAGTTCGTATCGTGCGAACCGACGGACCACGATGTTCTCCCCGACGCGGGCGATGACCTCCATGATCCGCTCGTTGACCGTGCGGTTCTCATCCCGGATGAAGGGCTGCTCCAGCAGGCAGACCTCCTGGATGAAGCGGGCCAGCCGGTTCTCCGCGATCTTCTCGGCGATGTGCGGGGGCTTGCCCTCGTTGAGGGCTTCTTTTAGATAGATCTGCCGCTCGTGCTCCAGGACCTCCGCCGGGATGTCCTCGCGGCGGATGTAGCGAGGGTTGGTGGCGGCGATCTGGAGCAGCAGGTCGTGGGCCAGCTGCTGGAACTCCGGGGTGCGGGCGACGAAATCCGTCTCGCAGTTCAGCTCCAGCAGCACGCCCACCCGATTGCCGGGGTGCACGTAGGCCACCACCAGGCCCTCCCGGGCGGTTCGCTCCAGCTTGCGGGCCGCCCGGGCCAGCCCCTTCTCCCGCAGGTAATCGATCGCCTTCTCGAAATCCCCACCGGTCTCCTCCAGGGCTTTCCGGCAATCCAGGATCCCGGCGCCGGTCATCTCCCGCAGGCGCTTGACCATATCGACGGTGATGTTCAAGGGTCTTCCCTCCATCGAAGGATGTTCGAAAAGGCCCGGGCAGGGGCCGGCTCAGGGGAGCTCCTCCAGCTCCTCCCCGATCTCCTCCTCGATCTCTTCCTCGGCCTCTTCCTCCTCCGCCTCGAAGACGCGGCGGGGCTCCAGAGCCGGCACGGCCTCCTCGATTTCCTCCTCCTCAGTCGGGACTTCCGCCACGCCGATCTTCTCCCGCAGCTGCAGGCCCTCCAGGACGGCGTCCGCCATCAACCGGGTGATGAGCTTGATGGAGCGGATGGCGTCATCGTTGGCCGGGATGATGTAGTCGATGGGATCGGGGTCGCAGTTGGTGTCGACCATGGCGATGACGGGGATGTTCAGGGCGTTCGCCTCGCGGATCGCCGTGGCCTCCCGCATGGTGTCCACCACGAACAGCATGTCGGGGAGGCGCTTGAGGGGCCGGAGCCCCTCGAACTTGAGGCGCATCTTCTCGTATTTGCGACGGAGCCGGATGGCCTCCTTCTTGGGCATCGTCTCCAGCCCGCCGTTGCGGATCATCTCGTCCAGCTGGATGTAGTAGCGGATGCGCTCCCGGATGGTCCGCCAGTTGGTGAGGGTGCCGCCCAGCCAGCGGTAGTTCACATAGGGCATCTGGCAGCGCTGGGCTTCCGCGGCGATGGTCTCCTGGGCCTGCCGCTTGGTCCCCACGAACAGGATCACGCCGCCCTGGGCCACCTTGTCCCGGACCAGCTCATAAGTGCTGTCGATGGCGCGGATGGTTTGCTGGAGGTCGATGATGTGGACGCCGTTGCGTTCCGTGAAGATATAGGGTTTCATCTTGGGGTGCCAGCGGTTGGTCTTGTGGCCGAAGTGCACCCCGGCTTCCAGCAGCTCCTTCATCGTCACACGCGGCATAGGCGCTCCTCCGAATGCGTTTTTCTCCTCCACCCCTTCCTCCCGGCCGGGAGCCGGGCCGCGCCCGGCACGCCCCTCCGGTCCAGGGTGTGTGGGATGGGATACCGGCTGCACAGTATAACACGAGATCCGGCGATCGGCCAGTCCTCCCCGGAACCCCGTAACCTTTTGCCGTCCACCGCCGACATGATGGGCGGATCACGGCGCGCCGCTCGATCCGCTCCGTTCAAACCGTCAGGGAGGTGCTTCCATGCAAAAGATCTTTCGTTTGGGGATCCTCGGGCTTGGGCTGGCGCTCCTCGCGCTGACCGCCTGCACGACCGCTCCCGCCGCCGGGGATGGGCAGACGATCCGCTGGCAGGGGACGGTGGAGGCGGTCCTCCCCGATGGCCTCCAGGTCTCCGGCCAACGGGTCCGCTGGACCGGCGACACGCAGATCCTGGGGTCGGTGCAGGTGGGCTCGCAGGTGGAGATCGAGGGGACGCAGGCGGACGGAGCGCTGAGCGCGATGGTGATCCGGGTCCGCTCCTCCGCTGAGTCGACGGCGATGGGCCCCGGGGCCGCCGGGACCTTCGTCTCCCCGCTTCCCACGCCGATCCCGCGCATGGAGTTCCGAGGCGTGGTGGAGGAGATCCTTCCCAACGGCTACCGGGTCGCCGGCCAGACGGTGATCGTGACGACCACCACTCGAGTGGAAGGCGCGGTCGAGGTGGGCGTCTTCGTGAAGGTGAAGGGAATCCTGCAGGCCGACGGCTCCGTCCTCGCGCTTCAGATCGAGGTGGAGGCCCCGCCCGCCGAGGTGGAGTTCAAGGGCGTCGTGGAGGCGATCCTGCCGGACGGCTATCAGATCGCCGGGCGGACCGTCATCGTGACCGCCACCACACGGATCGATGGCCCCATCGCGGTGGGGACGTTCGTGGAGGTGAAGGGGACTCTCCAGCCCGATGGAACGATCCTGGCCTCGCGGATCCATCGGGAGGAGGAGGGACAACCCCGGGTTGAGTTCGAGGGGATGGTGGAGGAGATCCTTCCCAACGGCTACCGGGTCGCCGGCCAGACGGTGATCGTGACGACCACCACGCGCATCGAGGGTCCGATCGCCGTGGGGGATTTCGTCAAGGTCGAGGGGATCCCCCAGCCGGATGGGACGATCCTGGCGACCCGCATCCGCCTGCGGGAGGAAGTGAAGTTCACGGGCTTGGTGGAGGAAATCCTCCCGGACGGCTATCGGGTCAGCGGCCGCACCGTCGTGGTGACGGACTTCACGAAGGTGAAGGGCCCCATCGCCGTCGGAGACTGGGTGGAGGTGAAGGGGTTCCTTCAGGCCGATGGCCGCATCCTGGCCCGCGAGATCAAGGTGAAGAAGGCTCCCGGGCCGGTTCGGATGGAGTTCAAGGGGGTGGTGGAAGAGGTCCTTCCCAACGGCTACCGGATCGCCGGGATCACGGTGGTGGTGACTGCGACCACTCGTATCGATGGCCCGATCGCGGTGGGGGACCTGGTGGAGGTGAAGGGGGTCCTCCAGGCGGATGGCACGGTCCTGGCCTTCCGCATCCACGTGGAGAAGCCCGAGCGAAAGGGCGCTGAGATCGAGTTCAAGGGGGTGGTGGAGGAGGTCCTCCCGAACGGCTATCGGGTGAGCGGGCGCACGGTGGTGGTAACCGCGACCACCCGCATCGATGGCCCCATTGCGGTGGGGGACCTGGTGGAGGTGAAGGGGGTCCTCCAGGCGGACGGCACGATCCTGGCCTCGCGAATCCACGTGGAGGAGGCGGAGCGGAAGGGCGCTGAGATCGAGTTCAAGGGCGTGGTGGAGGAGGTCCTCCCGAACGGCTATCAGATCGCCGGGCAGACCGTCATCGTGACCGCGACCACCCGCATCGATGGCCCCATTGCGGTGGGAGACCTGGTGGAGGTGAAGGGGGTCCTCCAGGCGGACGGCACGATCCTGGCCTCGCGGATCCATCGGGAGGACCGCTCCGGGAAGGATTCCGGCAGCCTTCAGGCCGGACGTGACGAGGGGAAGAAGGGCGGTGATCCGTCCGGGAAGGACCGTAAAGGAAGCGGCGAGGAACGGAAGGGGGAGAAGTCCGGGAAGGGCGATAAGGGGAAAGGCGAGGACAAGCAGGAGGATCGGTCCGGAAAGGACAAGGATGATGACGATTAAGGATGGCGGCTCGCATCCGGAGGGCGATCCCAACAATGGGGTGACACGATCCGGGGGACGCGCGGCCCTCCCGAATCGTGGGACCGGGAAGAGGGTGGGGCGGAGGACCGGCCGCGCACAATGGTCCTCTGCCCAGCCTTTTTCAGCCGGGGACCCGATGGCATCCTTCCCCCAGAGCGGATACGATGGGGTCGATCGACGGTGGAAACTTTTCTTGAGCGATCCGGAACGGTGACGGACGAACAGGCTCTGCTGGCCCGCGCGCGGTCCCTGGATCCGGAGGCCCTGGCCGAGCTGCACGAGCGGTATTACCGAATGCTGTATTTCTACGTGCTCGGCCGGGTCGGGGAACGGATGGCGGCGGAGGACCTCACCGCCGAGGTCTTCACGCGCCTCCTGGAGGCTTTCCATCGGGGGCGGGGGCCGGAGCGGCACCTGACGGCCTGGCTGTTTCGGACCGCGGATCACCTGGTGGCCGATCACCACCGCGCCCGCTACCGGCGCCCGGAGGTCGCGCTGGAGGAGGCGTGGGCAGCCGCGAGGGAGGAGGAGCGGAGCGATGTGGTGGTCCAGGAGCGGGTGCGAGAGGCTCTGGAGCACCTCACGCCCGATCAGCGGGCGGTGATCCTGATGCGGTTCTGGATGGATCTCCCCCTGGCGCAGATCGCCCGGGAGCTGGGGAAAAGCGTGGGGGCGGTGAAGTTGTTGCAGCATCGGGCCCTGGCCGCCCTCGCCAAACGATTACAGGACCTCAGGAGCGACCATGGCGCAGCGTGAGGAGGAGCTGGAAGAAGCCCTGCGGTTGCTCCGGGAAGGAGCTCCGCTCGAAGCGGTGGCGGCCCGCTATCCGGAGCTGGCTCCGGCCCTGCGCGCCGCCCATCTCCTGGAGCGGGCGCGCCCCCCGGGGCCGTCCCTGCGCGCGGAACTGGCCTCCCGGGCCGCCTTCCTCCGGCGCGCGGAGGAGCTTCGGGCCGCTCGCCGTCCCTGGGCCGGGATCCTGTTCGGATGGCTCCGGTATGCTCGGGCCGGCGCCGTCCTCGCGGGCATCCTGCTGATCGCCGGGATGCTGCATCTCCTGGCCCAGCAGAGCCTTCCGGGGGATCCCCTCTACGGGTTGAAGCGGGCGGAGGAGCAGGTCTGGCTGGCGCTGACGCTGGACCCGGTGGAGCGGCGTCTGGTGGAGGAGACCCTGGCCGCCCGCCGCTGGGAGGAATACCGAGCCCTCGCGCAGCGCCGGGGCTCGGGGACGGTGACCTGGGAGGGCCGGATTGAGGGGATCGAGGGGACCACCTGGCGCATCGGGGGGATCCCGGTGGAGGTCTTCCCCGAGACGGAGATCGTGGGGCCGGTGGCCCTGGACCAGCGGGCGATGGTGACCGCCTTTCTGGGGCCGGAAGGACGGTGGATCGCCCTGCGGATCCAGGCGATCCCGGAGACCCCAACGTGGACTCCGGAGCCCACCCGGACGCCGGAGGAGATCCAGGAGACCTCCACGCCCACATCAACCCCGACGCGGACCCGTCCGCCGACGCGGACCCCCGGGCCGACGGCGACGCCGATCCCTGCGCCCGCTCCCACGGCCACCCCGTCGCCGACCGCGCCGGAGACGTCCACCCCCACGCCTCGGCCGACCGAGACGCCGCGGCCCACGCCGACGCCGGAGGATCACGACAAGGGAGATACCGTGGAATGGAAGGGGATCCTCCAGGCGATCGCCGGATCCACCTGGGTGATCGACGGCCGCGCGGTGCAGGTCACGAGCGATACCCGGATCCGCGGCAGTCCCCGGGTTGGCGATCGCGTGGAGGTCAAGGCGCGGCGCCAGCCGGATGGAACGCTCGTCGCTCTGGAGATCGAGCGAAAGGATTAGCCCGATCGGAGCCGGAAGCCCAAAGGGAGCTTTTCGTCTTAGCGTGGACTACCGGCCGTTCTGGGTGGGGTGGGGGCAGCTGGGCCTGTATTTGCTGGCGCTGGTGACGCTCTCTTTCTATGTCCGGCGGCGCATCGGTCATGCGACGTGGCGGCGGATCCATTACCTGAGCTTTGTGGTCTTCCTGATGGTCACAGTCCACGGGCTGATGAGCGGCACGGATACGGCCAGGGCCGGCGTTCGGGTCATGTATCAAACGGCGGGGTGGAGTGTGCTGGGGCTTGGGATTTATCGAGCCCTCGCGGTTTGGGTGTTCCCAGCCTTCCGGAAATGGACTTCCGCGCTCTTCGGGAAGGGTTCGGCGTTTTCGAATGAACGCTCCCGCCCGCTGCAGGGGCGATCGCCCTGAAGCGGCTCTCGCCGGCGCATGGATGTCCGGAAGCCATGAAGGCTCCCCTATCCGGGCTCGCGTCCGCCCCGAGGAAGGACGACTCGCACCTCCCGGAACAGGATCGCCCCTTCCTCGATGCGATCCCGAAGGGAGCGGATCCAGCGCAACAACCGGCGATCCGTCCGGGACGCGGCGCTCATCTCCTCCTGTAGCTCTTCCTCCAGCTCGCGCTCCGCCTCCTGGAGGCGCCTTCGGAGCTTCTCCTGACGATCCGCCCATTCCTGCTGCAATCGCTCCCGCGCTTCCGGCCGCAAAAACCGGACCCGCACGGGCTCCGGGGAGCCCCGGCTCCGCTCCAGGACATCAAAGTCTTCCCAGCGGATCAAAACCGGGAGGCTTTCGTTGGCCAGCAGCGCTTCCAGCTCCCGGGCCATCCGCCACGAGCTCCCATAGCACCACCCGCTCCATTCGTCCCCTTCTTCCGGATGAAGGGCGAAGAGGTTGGTTCCCATAGGCTTCTCCTCCGGCGAGCGTTGCGAGATCGGGCAAGGGCGCTCACGGGCGCCAGTCGACCGGTCGGGCTCCGGGGGGCCAGGGCGCCTCCCAGAGCCGCCACGTCCCGGGCTCCACCAGGCGGACGCTCCACAGGCCATCCCAGCGTGGACGGAGAGCGAGCAGAAGAGGCTCTCGGGGGCTCCAGGCGATCTCCTTCACGTCCGCAAAAAGATGCCGCCCCTCCTTCCCGTCCGCTCGGAGCACCCAAACATCCCCATACCTTGGATCCGGAGAGGGAGCCAAGAAGGCGAGCCATTGTCCATCCGCGCTCCACGTGATCCCGGAGGGGATCGGAGGATAAGGCTCCGGCCGCGTCCAGAGCGGCAGCACCTGGGCCCGGCGTGTCCTCAGGTCCGTGATCACGATGGCGGATTGACTCTCGCGCTCTCGCCGCGCATACACCGACCATGCCAGGCGGCGGCCATCCGGCGCCCAGGCCGGATGGGAGACGGAAACCCGCTGCCATCCATCCCAACGGGATGGAAACCAGTCCAGGAGAATCGGGCCTTTCTCCCAGACATATAGCGCGGGAACCTCACCTCGCACATAGGCGATCGCTTGTCCGTCCGGGCCGGGGGCAGCCGGACCGATCCCGCCCGCATCAGGATCCAGGATCCGGTAATCGGTGCCATCCCGACGGATGGCCGCGAGGGCGACACGGGGAGGTAAGGCGCTTGGGGACATCACCTCCAGGATCAGCCACTCCGGGCGGGCCGGCCATTCATATGCAGCCAGCACGAGCTCCGGAACCTCCCAGGTGAGGTTCCGGACGACGTTCCCCTGGAGATCCCACTGATAGAGATCCGTATCCCGGATGCTCTCCATGAAACGACCGTCGGGGGAAAGCCGGATAGGCCGGAAGGGATCGATGGGGGGATCCGGCGGCCGGGCGAGGAGGCGCGCCCGGCCATCCGGATCGATCTGCCACAGCGCTCCTCCGCTCCAGTAAATCAGGCCCGCCGGAAGGCGCGCGGCGGTGAACGTCAGGCCCTCCCGCATCAGGAGAAAGGCGCTCCCCAGGTCCACGGCGCCGCGATCGGTATACCCCAGGCCGATCCCATGGAGGCCCGCGGCGATCCACGTTTCCTCCGCCGGTTCCCCGTCCCGCCGAACGTGAAGCGCCGGAAGCCCGCTGGCCGACGTCGGAAGGGTCGTGCGCGGAGCCTCGCGGCGCGGGGCCCACTCCTCCAGAGTGCCGGTGATCGGGAAGCGATAGAGGATGCAGTCGATCCCCGGCGCCTCGCCGGGGGGCTGGCTCGCATAAAGAGGCGGGATGAACCGAACGCGACGGCGCGCGTGTTCGTCCGGCGGAAGCTCCCGGGGGATCCAGCCCGGGGGATAGCGCACGGAGAGCGAGGCCTCCGGGATGTGGAGGACCGGCCAGGCCATGGGGTTCTCCCCCAGGAGGCCGGCGAACCCTGCGAAACTGCCTCCCGGCACGGTGAGCCAGATCAGCCGGCCCAGACGTTGCCACGGCTCCTCGCCCCCGCCCTCCCATCCGATGAGGACGCGATCGCTCCGGCCGGAGGCCTCCGATCGCCATGCCAGCGGAAGCCAGACCGCGGTCTCAGCGAGCCACAACCGGGTGGAGAAGAATATCCTATCCTCCCACCCGAGAAGCGGATCCCACCAGGGAAGCGAAGGCCCCTCTGCGCTGAAGACCGGCCGCGATCGATCCATCAGGTCGATGCGCAGCCATCCGCCGGGCCCCTTCCCGCGATCCCCGGGCCGCATCAGGAGCAGGCGCCGGCCGTCCGAAGCCCAGATCGCCTCGCGCGGCCGCGGCGAGGGCACGAACAGCCCGAAGGCCCCAGCCTCCAGGTCCAGAAGATGGAGCCCGGACCGATCCTCATCGGCCTCCGCATCCATCAGGATCGCCAGATCCCGTCCGGTAGGCGAGGGAAGGAGGCGGATCCGAACCCTCTCCGGCGAGCGGGACTCCACCGGCAGGGACGACGAGCGGATCTGTTCCGTGATCGGATCCAGCTGATGGAGGGTCCACCGGCCGTCGACGTCATGCGCGACAAAGGCGAGGCGCCCATCCGGCATCATCGTCAGGCTGTGGATCGCCCGGACCCGGCTGGCCGGATCGAAGCAGAGATCGGAGTCCCGCCCTCCGGATTCCGGATCCAGGCGGGCCAGACAGAAGGGACGTTCCGCCGGGACGAACCACAGCCGGAGGGATCCCATCGCCCGTGCCCACGCCATCCCGCCCGCGCGCGTGAGCCGGAGCTCCGGGAAGCGGCGGCGCTCTCCTGCCAGGGGGAAGAGCAAATCGAGCAGGAGATGCTCCGGCCGGGCCGGATCCGGCCGGACCAGGGCCAGGAACCGCTGATCGGGCGACCATAAGCCCGTGATGGCCTCTCGATCGACCCGCCACAGGGTCTCCCCTTCCGGATCCGTCACCCAGAGGCCATCGGTGCGGGGCCAGACAATGGGCCCAAGAGGAGAGGGCAGCGGTTCTGTGAGGCGGAGGAACGGAGCGGGCAGGGTGGACGGGCTTGACATAGGGAGCGGCGCGGCGGGTGGAGCGGTGGGGGTAGGGATCGATGACAGGGGAGAGGACCTGCTCCGGCACAGGCTCAGGAGGAGCAGGCCCGCAAGCCCCAGAGGAACCCATGCGAGCCGCGCGGGTTTCATCCGTAGGACCCTTCTCCGCTCCGGAGAGGAGGGAGTCCCGGCTGCTGTGCGGAATCCGCCGCGGGCAGGGTGAACCAGAAGGTGCTGCCACGCCCGGGTGTGCTCTCCACGCCCACCTCCCCGCCCAGTTTCTCGACGATCATCCGCACGATGGAGAGCCCCAGGCCATGGCTTCCGGGCCGTCGATCCCGAACCCCGAAGGGAGCGAAGAGCCGGGCCTGCTCCTCCGGCGGGATCCCCGGCCCGTTATCTTTCACCCAGAACCGGAGCGCGCCGTTCGGAAGGCGATCGGCCCCCAGAACCACCCGGGGAGGCCGCCCGCCGTATCGCAGGGCATTGCTCAGGTAATTCGCCCACACTTCTTCAAGCCATGGACCATACCCGAGGACGGTTGGCCAGGATTCCGGCAGATCGATGTGGGCGCCGGTCTCGGTGATCAGGGGGGCCAGCCGCTCCAGGACCGCCTCCACAATCGTCCCCATGGCCACCGGCTCGCGAGGGACCTCCGTGTAACGGACGCGGGCCAGCAGCAGGAGCTCTTCGATCATCCGATGCATTTTCTTACCCACCCGGCGGATCCAGCGCAGATGCTCCCGGAGCTCTTCCACGGATAGCGTCTCCAGATCCTTCTCCAGGAACTCTGTTGCTCCCAGGATCACGCCCAGGGGCTGTTTAAGGTCATGAGCCACCGTATGGGCGAAGGCCTCCAGGTCCTGGTTCAGCCGGCTCAGCTCCTCCCGGTGCCGTCGTTCCTCCTCCAGCCATCGCGCCCGCTCCAGCGCGACGGCCGCCGAGTTCACAAAGGGCATGACCAATCGGAGATGGTCCTCATGGAAAAAGCCGGGCTGGTAGCTGTCCAGCGCCAGCATCCCGATCACTCGGTCCTGAGCGATGAGAGGGATCCCCATCCACGATCGGATGGGAGCGTGCGGAGGCTCCCGGAAGATCGGATACTCCGCTGGCGCGTCCGGAAGGATCAGGGGCTTTCGCTCAAGGACGACCCGCGTGTTCGGGTTGTCCCCGGGGATCGGGAATCGGAAGCCCAGGACGGACTCCGGGAGGCCGCTCTGCCCGACGATCTCGAGATATCCCTCTCGAAGCCACTGGACCGAAGCGCTGTCATAGGGGATGAGGGTGCGGAGTTGTTCCAGGATGCGCCGGAGCATCACGGTCAGGGTGGGGGCCTCCACCACCGCGGCGATCGCCCGTCGGAGGGTGTCTGCTTCCCGCCAGCGGGCCTGGGCCTCCTCCAGGGAGCGCGCTTTGGCGATCGCCAGGGCAACGATGCGCGCCATGATCTCCCCCCGGGCGATCTCCTCGCTGGTGAACCGATGAGGGGTGTTGTAGGCGATCAGGAGGGCCCCCAGCCACTTCCCTCCGGCGATGAGGGGGAGGGCCAGCAGGGATCGGGTGGGGAACTGCGCCGCGATGCGGGGGCTGAGGTAAGGAGTGTTGGACACATCCTCGATGGGAAGGGGCCGGCCGGCCCGTAAGGCGGATTCCGTAGCGGTGACTTCCCCGGGCTGGGCCCGCAAGGTGGGGTAGATCTCCCGCAAGGGGCCATAGGCCGCCATGGGAATCGGTTGGCCGGACCGCTCGTCCCACTGCGTGATGAAGCAACCGTCGGCCCCGATGATGGCTCCCAGGCGATCGGCCAGCACCTGAAGCATGGACGGAAGATCTGGCGACTCCAGAGCAGTCCCGAGGATCTCATAAAGGGAGCGCAGGAACCGCTCCCGATCCTCCAGGATGAGCTCCATCTCCCGACGGCGGGTGAGGTCCCGGAGGGTGAGGGCCCAGCCGATCATCCGGCCCCGTCGATCCCGCACCGGTGAAATCTGCAGCTCATAGAAACGCCGTGCTTCCCCTTCCCCCAGGACCATCTCCTCCCGCGTCTCGGTCGCTTCTCGGAGACGGGTTGCCAGGTCCGGCCAGAGGGCGAGGATCTCCCGGGCAGGGCGTCCCAGCGCTCGATCCCGATCCAGCCCCAGCATGCGGGCGGCGCTCGGGTTGAGGTCGACGAGGCGGTGGGAGGCGTCCAGGACGATCAACCCATCCGCCATGTTCTCGATGATGGTTTCATATGCGATCGGTGTGATGTCTAAGAGCCTGAACCGGTAAGCCCCCCAGGCCAGGGCGAGCCCGCCCACGACGAAGCCGTAAGGGGTGAAATCGAACGTCACGGTGGGGAAGGGGTTCAGGAGAGCGGTCAACCCGTTGGCGGCCCAGGGCGCCAGGAGGCCGAGCATCATCATCCCGGCCTGACCCCGATAGAGGGAGGGGCGACGGAGCAAGAAGCGCAGGAACAGGATGGTGGCCAGGAGCATGAGGCTGTAGGCGTATGCGACATGGATGTAAAACCAGGTCCCGTGGATAACGGCCATGCGGGGGAAGGGGCCTTGCACGTCTAAGGCGATGGACGACCAGATCCACCCGTGTCGCTCGTTCGTCCAGGCCAGCCCCAGCGTCAGCAGGGGCTCCAGGACCAGCCATCCCAGGCGCCGGGGAGAGGTCCAGCGCTCGTGGCCTGTGTAGTGAAGGGCAACGATCAACCATACGGTGGGAATGAAAGCGATCCCGAGGTATTGGACTTTGGCCCAGAAAACTTTCTCCGTCAGGCTGGCCCGGGAAAGCTCGAAGGCGTAGCTGGAGGTCCACAGGGCGATCAGCAGATTCATGACGCAGAGAGCTGCCGCGCCGGGAGCTGACCGGGTTTTCCAGGTATATCCAGCCAGCCCCAGGGCGATGAGGGCCGCTCCGAACAGGGAGAATATGAATAACGCACCTGGCCCAGGCATGAGCGAGATCCCTTTCGCTTCCAGAGGGGTAGCCGCCCACCCGGCTGCTCGCAGCTCGTTTAGGCGCCTTCGCGCCGTGCCTCTATCGGCCTGGACGCAGTTGCCCGACCGGTCGGTGAAGATCGATGGCTGATCACTTCATCGGCAAGAAACGGAACAGCGTCTTTCAGGGTATACGGGATCGCAAGGGAATTCCAATCATGTCGTTCCGGTTCTATTGTAACCCTGCTTCCATGGGGTGGAATTTTGAGCCTCCGGCTGTGAACCCCTTTCCGAACCCGGATCCGCCCGGATAAAAAACCGCGCCCCGGGGTTGCCCCCCGGGGCGCGGTGAGGTGGGCCGTGCAGGACTCGAACCTGCAACCTTGGGATTAAGAGTCCCCTGCTCTACCAGTTGAGCTAACGGCCCACGTCCACTTCTAAAGTATAGCCAGGGCTCCATGGGCTGTCAAGGCGGAGCGCTCCGAGCGGCCTCCGGGCGGAGGCAGAACCTTGAACGGGGGCGGCCATCCCCTAAATAGGACTTACGCCGTTTTCTGCGTATTCCGGTCGTGGCCTTGGGTTTTATCCCGAGGCCAGAGGACCGGCCACCGGGGTCGCCCACCGACCCCTGCCTCGAAGGCCGGAGCCCTCGAGGAATTCCACCCCCCTGCGGGCGATGTTCACCGCCGCCGCCTCGTGACGGCCCATCCTCACCCCGCAAGGGCACGCCAGGGCGTGTCCCCTTAGCCGGTCTACCACCCTGCCGCATACCGGACACGCCCGGGACGTGTTCTGCGGATCCACAAAAATCACCGGAACCCCATAAAACCTCGCCTTGTGAACCAGAATCCGATGGAAAGTCATAATGCTCCAGAAGTTGAGCAAACGCTGCCGCATCCTCCTGGACTTCCCCTTCCCGATCCGCTCCTTCATCCCCTTCAGGTCCTCCAGCACCAGGGCTGCTTTCATTCCAAGCGCCCACGCAATCAGCGCCAGGGCCAGATGATGCCAGAAGTTCTCCGTCTTCTCCCGGCGGATCATTCGGTGCTTGGAGGCGATCTTCTTCTTCGCCTTCGGGTTGTGCTTCCCTCTTGTCCCTTTGATCTCGCGCCGCAGATGGTCCCGGTTGACCTTCCCCA
>VAPR01000483.1_pt1 | contig 25826 bp, 23 predicted proteins | sample 3380701 | NCBI WGS metagenome assembly VAPR01 (sample SAMN11536904, study PRJNA540576) | hot springs metagenome | isolation source: hot spring wet sediment | place: Spain: Lobios | collected 2014-01 | reverse complement strand
CGGCGTGGCGCTGGGTACGGCAAGGGAAGATGCCCGTTCCCTTCGTAAAGACGCCCACCGGGACGATTCTGGTCAAGGAGCCGGAGGCCGCTGCCCCGGCCGTGGCCCTGTATGCCCGCGTGTCCAGCGCCGACCAGAAGCCGGATCTGGACCGGCAAATCGCCCGGCTGGTCACCTACGCCAGCGAACAGGGCTGGGCGGTTACCCGGGGCGTCTCCGAAATCGGGTCCGGCCTGACCGGCCGCCGGCCCAAGCGCCTGCGCCTGCTGTCCGATCCGAAGGTGAACGCCATTGTCGTCGAACACCGGGACCGACTCATGCGCTTCGGCTTCGAGTCTGTCGAGGCCGCCCTGGCGGCCCAGGGACGGCGGATGGTGGTCGTCGAGCCCGGCGAGGTCAAGGATGACCAGGTCCAGGACCTGATCGAGGGGCTCAGGTCTTTCTGTGCCCACCTCTACGGCCGCCGGTCGGCGCGGAACAAGGCGAAAAAAGCCCTGGAGGCCATCGAGCGTGAAGGTTAAGCGTGCCTACCGGTCCGAACTGGACCCGAACGTCCAGCAGCGCATCCTGCTGGCCACGCACGCGGGGGCCGCCCGGTTCGCCGAGAGCGCAGGCAAATCCTAACCTTACGCTCCCTCCAACTGGGGATTGGCCCGGCGCATCGAGCTGTACCAGCAAACAGGGAAAACGACCCACGCCATCGAGCAGCACCGGGAGCTGAACCGCCTGAAGAAGACCGAGTACCCCTGGCTGTACGAGGTGTCCAAGGGCGCCCCCCAGGAGGGGCTGCGGGACCTGGACCGGGCCTTTCAGAACTTCTTCCGGGGGCTGCAGGAGGGCCGGAAGGCGGGCTTTCCCCGGTTTCGGAAGAAAGGCCGGGACGACCGGTTCCGGCTGACGGGCGCCATCCGGGTGGTGGGCCGGGCGGTGCGCCTGCCCCGGCTGGGCCTCATCCGGCTGAAGGAAGAGCCGAAGGTCCAGGGCCGCATCCTGTCGGCGACGGTGAGCCGGGAGGCGGACCGGTGGTCCGTGAGCCTGGCGGTGGAGGTGGACCTGCCCGCGCCGGGGCCGGTGCGGGGTCCAGCGGTGGGGATTGACGTGGGGCTGGCGCACTTCGCCACCCTGGCGCAGGAGGACGGGGCGGTCGAGAAGGTCCCGGCCCCTTTTGCGGCACCTGCGGCTGTTGCGGCGGCGGCACGGCAAAAAGCAGCAGGGGTCGAAGAACCGGAAACGGTCGGCGTTGTCTCTGGCCCGGCTGCACCGGCGAATCCGCCATAGCCGGCAGGACTTCCTGCACAAGCTGACCACGCGCCTGGCGAAAACCAAGCGGGTAATCGTGGGGGAAGACCTGTCTGTGAGCGGGCTGCTGAAGAACCCGAAGGTGGCGCGGCACATCGCCGACATGGGCTGGGGCGAGTTCCGTCGGATGTTGGCGTACAAGTGCACGGGGTACGGGAGTCGGCTGGTGGAGGCGAACCGGTACTTTCCCAGCAGCAAGATGCGCTCGTGTTGCGGGCAGGTGGGAGAGGTGCTGCCGCTGGACGGACGGGAGTGGGACTGCCCTGGGTGCGGTGCACATCATGACCGGGACGTGAAGGCGGCGAAAAACCTGCTTGCGCTTGCCCTGGCCGGATAGGGGACCGGCCAGCTACCGCCAGTTCGGCGGGAAGTGACGCCTGCGGACATCGGAGGTTACAGGCCGCAAGGCCGGTGCCGGTGGATGAGGCAGGAAGCAACCAGGACAGGTGTCATGGGACATTTGTCCATAAGTTGCAGAACGGTATCAGGAGTATCAGACGATCGTCCGGCGGGGTTTCCGCTACAGTTACCTCATCCGGCGTGACCGGCGCGGCCCGGTCCGGCTGGGCCAGGTCGCCACGGTCTTCAGCGCCTATCCTCAGCAGCGTCAGGGGCGCTTCGCCTGCTCCGACGCGCTGCTGACACGGATCTGGGAGGTCGGCGCCCACACCCGGCGCGGCTGCGCCGAGGACACCTACACCGACTGCCCGACCTACGAGCAGACCCACTGGGTTGGGGACGCCCGCAACGAAGCCCTCATCGACTGGGTGGTCAACGGCGATCCCCGGCTGTGGTACCGCTGTCTGGAGCAGGCCGGCCAGAGCCTGGAGCGCTCGCCCCTGGTCGAATCGCCCGTCCCCAGCGCCTGGCAGCATAGCCTGCCGGCCTGGAGTTTCCTCTGGCTGCGCTCCGGCCGCGCGTCTCTCCTCTGCACCGGCGACCGGGAGGGGGCCCGGAGGCTGTTCCCGTGGGTGGTGCGCAACAGCGACGGCCTCCGTCAGCATCTCAACGCCGACGGTCTCTTCGAGATCCGGGCCTGGAACATGGTCGACTGGGCGCCGATGGACACCCCCAGCCGGGGGGTGGTAACCCATCAGAACTGCCTGGCCGTCCATGCCCTCCGCGACGCAGCCGACCTGGCCGCCTGGCTGGGCGAAGAGGCCGTGGCCGCCGAGTGGCGGGCGCTGGCCGACCGCTTGAGCGCCGCCATCAACCAGCACCTCTGGAGCGCGGAGAGGGAGGCCTACGCCGACTGCCGCCGGGGCGCCGTTCTCCGTGCGGTTTTCAGCCAGCAGACCCAGACGGTGGCCTACCTCTCCGGGGTGGCCACCGGCGAGCGGGCCGAACGCTGCCGGCAGCGGCTGCACAGCCCGCCGCCGGACGTCGTCCGGGCCGGCAGCCCATTCTTCGCGTTCTTGCTGCTTGAAGCCTACCAGCGCGAGGGACGGGCGCAGGAGTTCCTCGACCCGATCCGCTGTGACCAAAAGCCTTCGGCGGCGCAGGCCCCGGGCTTGAGCCCTGGGGATAAGCCGCCGGGGGGCTTCTTCGTTATATGGTGCTGTGTGGTATATTCAACCGTGCGAAGGAAATTCACGTCGAACCGCACTGTGGTGTATTCCTGCCAGTACCATGTCGTGTGGTGCCCGAAGCACCGTCGTCGGGTTTTGGTGGATGGGGTCGATGATCGCTTGAAAGCCATCCTCCAAGAGGTGGTCCGCGAACGGCAGGCGGAGATCATCGAGATGGAGGTCATGCCGGACCATGTTCACCTCCTTGCTGAGGGGGATCCACAGTTGGGCAGCCATCGGCTGGTGCGGCGCATGAAAGGACGATCCTCCCGCATTCTGCGCCAAGAATTCCCGTGGTGGCGAAGCCGACCGCCTACGCTCTGGACAAACAGCTACTTCGTTGCCACGGTGGGGGGTGCGCCACTTGCCGTTATCAAGCAATACATCGAACAACAGAAACGGGTCTGAGCGCTCCCCTTCGTTCGTTGGCGAGATCCCGTTGCGTGTTGCGCCCGCCCAAGCCCGCCAGCTGAATGCCCGCTTGGAAGCGGCGCGGCAGGTGTCCAACGCTTGTCTCGGCGAAGCGATCAAACGAGCGCGGCTTCTGAAGGAGCGGCAAACATACCGCAAGGCGTGTCGCTTGCCGAGGGGCAAAGAACGAACCGCCGCTTTCCGCGCGGCCCGTCAGTCCGTGGGGTTTGCGGACGCGGCGCTGCAGCGGTACGCCGTGCGGCTGCGCCAGCAAGCATTCCAGGAGCATCTGGATGTGCATGTGGTGCAGAAGCTGGCCTCCCGCGCCTTCATGGCGGTTGACGCTTGGGTGCTCGGTAAGCGTGGGCGCCCCCGGTTCAAAGGATCCCGGCAGATGGACACGGTGGAGGGCAAGTCCAACGACGTCGGAATCCGATGGCGGGATAGCGCGGTCGCGTGGAGGGGTCTTGTGCTTCATGCGATCAGCGATCCTCGCGATCCGGTCGTCGCCCACGCGCTCAGTTGCCGCGTCAAGTATGTCCGGCTCGTCCGCCGCAAATTTGCCAGTGGTGATCGATTTTATGCTCAGCTGATTTGTGAGGGCGTTCCGTACCAAAAACCACAGCGGCGGATCGGCGATGGAGTGGTTGGTCTGGATATCGGCCCGTCCACGGTCGCAGCCGTCGGCGAAAGCGAAGCCTTTCTGGTGCCCTTCTGTGAGGATGTGGTGCGCCGGCACCGCACCATCCGGCGGCTTCAGCGGAAGATCGACCGCCAGCGTCGGGCCAACAATCCGGACAACTACCTGCCCGTCGGGCGAGTCAAGCCCGGCCTGAAGCGGTGGGTGAAGTCGGCGCGCCAGCGCCTCTGCGTCGCGGCGTTAGCCGACCTTTTCCGCCGTGAGGCGGCCCATCGGAAGACGCTGCATGGTCAGCTGGCCAATCGCGTCCTGGCGATGGGGCGGGTCATCAAAACAGAGAAGTTGTCGTACAGAGCGCCACAGCGGCAGTATGGCAAATCGGTCAGCGTGCGTGCTCCGGGCCGGTTCGTCTCGATGCTGCGCCGCAAGGCTGAGAGTGCCGGCGGCAAGGTGATCGAGTTCCCTGCGCGCCGGGCACAGCTCTCACAGGTTTGCCATGGGTGCGGCGCCGTCAAGAAGAAGTCCCTTTCCCTGCGCGTCCACCGGTGCGAGTGCGGGGTGGAGATGCAGCGCGATCTTTACTCCGCGTTTTTGGCACGGTGGACCGGGGAAGATGGTTTGCTCCACGCGGACCAAGCACGTGCGGCTTGGTCGGGTGCGGAACCGCTCCTGCGGGCGGCGTGGGGCGAAGCAACGCAACCTGCGAGTGGGAGGGTGTTCCGCCCTTCCTCCTTCGGGGCAACCCCCCGGAGTCAGAGCGGGTCGCCCGCGAAAGAGGGGATAGCCAAGGCCGAGGCCCGGGATGTTGTCGCCCATTCTCACGGATGTGGCGAGAGCCCGGGAGAGGCGGCGGTGGTTCCCCTCAGAACCCCCCGGCTTTAGCCGTGGGGAGGTTCAGTGGGGCTTTATGATCGACATGGGAGCCACCACTTTCTGGGAGATGTGGTCAGGCCGGCAGGGGCGGCTGACCCGCAGCCCCTGCCACGGCTGGTCGGCTGCTCCCACCTCCTTCCTCAGCCCCTGTGTGCTGGGGGTTCGACCGGGCGGGCCGGGCTTTCGGCCGGTGGTGGTCGAGCCCCATCCGGCCGACCGGCGCTGGGCCCGGGGAACGGTGCCGACGCCCGGCGGACCGGTTCCGGTCCGCTGGGAAAATCTCCCCGATCAGCCCTTCGGGCTGCACATCCAGGCCCCGCCCGGCTGGCCGGTGGTGGTGCGACTTCCCCGGCCGGGCACCGCCACTCTGAACGGTCAGCCGGTCGGCGAGACCGGCGAACTGTCATCCCGAACCGAGGAGGGACGATGACGCACATCTTCGAGCGTCTGGGCATCCGACCGGTGATCAATGGCGCGGCCACGCTGACCCGTCTGGGCGGATCGATTATGCCGCCGGAGGTCTGGGAGGCCATGCGCCAGGCCGGCCAGTACTACGCCGATATCACCGAGGTCCAGCGGGCGGTGGGCCGTCGGATCGCCGAACTGACCCACAACGAGGCGGCCTATGTCTGCGCCGGGGCGGCCGCCGGCCTGACCCTGGCCACCGCCGCCTGCATCACCGGCACCGATCCGGAGAAGATCGCCCGTCTGCCGGAACTGGCCCCAACGAAAGAGGTCATCGTCCACCGCAGCCAGCGCAACGGCTACGACTACGCCATCCGCCAGGTGGGGGTGCGGCTGGTCGAGATCGGCACGGCCGCCGGGACCACGCCCGCCGATCTCGAGGCCGCCCTCTCCGACCGGACGGCGGCCGTCTTCTATTTCGCCGGCGTCCACTTCGCCCAGGGGGCGCTGCCGCTGGAGACCGTCATCGCCATCGCCCACCGGGCCGGTGTGCCGGTCATCGTGGACGCGGCCGCCCAGATCCCTCCGGCCAGCAATCTCTGGCGCTTCACCCAGCAGGGGGCGGATCTGGCCATCTTCAGCGGCGGCAAGGGACTCTGCGGCCCACAGTCCACCGGGCTCATCGTCGGCCGGGCCGACCTCATCGAGGCCGTCGCCCGCAACGGCAACCCCTACCACGCTATCGGCCGCCCGATGAAGGTCAGCAAGGAGGAGATGGTCGGCCTGCTGGCGGCTATTGAATGGTCTCTCAGCCAGGACGAGGCGGCGCTCCTCGAGCGGTACGAGGCAGTGGTCCAGACGATCCTGGCGGCCTTTCGCGAGGTCCCCGGCGTTCGGGCCGAGCGCGCCTGGCCCAGCGAGGCCGGTCAGCCGCACGCCCGGGCGCTGCTCATCTTCGACACTGCCCGGCTGGGGCTGAGTCGCGACGCGATCCTGCAGGCCCTGCGGAACGGCACCCCGGCCATCGAGCTGGCCCCGGCCGGAGCTGACGGCCTCTCCATCAACCCGCAGACGCTTCAGCCGGGCGAGGAGCAGATCATCATCGCCCGGCTCCGGGCGATCCTGGCCGGCCAGGCCTGAACCGGGCTGACCCGGCGTCCAGGGGAGAGCCGTGCGCATCGCCGTCGTCGCTGATATCCACGCCAACCTGCCGGCCTTCGAGGCGGTGATCGCCGACTGGGGGGCGGTCGACGAGGTCTGGTGCCTGGGCGACCTCGTCGGCTATGGCCCCTTCCCCAACGAGTGCATCGCCCGCCTGCAGTCCTTTCCCTACCGCTGTCTGGCTGGCAATCACGACTGGGCGGCTATCGGCAAGATCTCCACGGCCGATTTCAATCCCGAGGCCCGCCAGGCGGCGGAGTGGACCGGCCGCCAGCTGACGCCGGCCCATCGCCGCTTCCTGGCCGACCTGCCGACCACCCTCGTCGTCGGCGCCTTCACCCTCGCCCACGGCAGCCCCCGCGCCCCCATCTGGGAGTACGTCCTGGACCCGGTCCAGGCGGCCGAGAACTTCGCCGCCTTTCAGACTCCCTACTGCTTCATCGGGCACAGCCACATTCCGGTGGTCTTCGCCGAGCGGCCTGGCCAGCCTGAGGCGGAGGTAGCCCTGCCCACCCACGGCACGGTGGTCCCGCTGGGCCCGACCCGGCTCCTCATCAACCCCGGGAGCGTCGGCCAGCCACGCGACGGCGACCCCCGGGCCAGCTACGTCCTGCTGGACACCGACCAGCAAACGGTCACCTACCGGCGAGTCTCCTACGATATCGCCCGGACCCAGGCGGCGATGCGGGCGGCTGGTCTGCCCGCCCGTCTATGGCTGCGCCTGGCCCACGGCTGGTAGTTTTGCGGTCGGAGGCCGCCATTCGGTACAATGGGAAAGAACGCTCAGGCAGCACCACCCGAGGGATTCGATGACACACCTGGCGCTGGGGGCATCGTGGTCGCAGGCTCTCCGCGCGCTGCTGGCTGAAGCCCCCACCGAAACGCTGGTCGACTTCGTCGAGGTGAGTCTGAACACCACGCTGGAGGAGATCGCCGAGCTCCGGCCACGACTCCCGCTGGTCCTCCACTGCGCCGGCTCCCCGGTCGACGAGGAGACGCTGGCCCCGGCCCGTCTGGCGCTTCTGCAGCGCTATCTGGCCGCCACCGGCAGCCCCTTCCTGGTTCTGCACGTCGGCTCCTCGGCCGCCCGCGTGCGGCTGGAGCGCAACGGCATCCGCATCCGGGCGGTGCCGGCCGGACCCGTGCTCTCCTACGAGGAGACGCTCGACCGGCTGGTCCACGCGGTCACGGCCCTCCAGCGTCAGCTGGCGGTGCCCCTTCTCCTCGAGAACTACCCCTACTACCCCACCGGCGCCTACGAGCACATCTGCCGGCCGGAGTTCCTGGCCGCCGTGGTCGCCCGGACCGGCTGCGGCCTGCTCCTCGATCTGGCCCACGCCCGCATCGCCGCCGCCCACCTCGGCCTGCCGGTCAGGACCTACCTCGACGCGCTGCCGCTCGAGGCGGTGCGGGCCGTCCACGTCTGCGGCCCCCGACGGTCCCAGGGCACTCTGGAGGACGCCCATGAGCCGCTTCTCCTGCCCGACTACGCCCTCCTCCGCCGGCTGCTCGGCCAGAACCGGCTCCCTCAGGCGACCCACCTGACCCTGGAGTACTGGCGGGATCCCACCGCCCTGATCGGCCAGATCCGCCGTCTGCGGGCCATCCTGGCCGCGACCGACCATCGTCCCGAAGCCGTCCGGTCGCCCGTGGAGCAGGAAGCGCTGGCGCCGCCATCCTCCTGACCGGCCGGCGCCAGGCACTCCCCCTCAGCGCCTAGCTCCCGAGGGTCACGACCGTCAGGTCCTGCAGACGGCGGCCGAAACTCCAGTCGAAGGCCTGAACGGTCACCTGCGAGAGCAGCCGGCCGGCCGGCAGCGGGTAGACCAGGCGCTGGCTCTCCCCCACGCCGAGGGTGAGGGGATAGACCCAGTCCTCGACGAGCGTCTGGCCGTCTGGAGCCACCGCCCGGACCCAGAGGCCGGCGTTCCGGGCCGGCCCCTGGACCACCCCGACCGTCACGGTCAGTCGCCGGGCGGCCGGGTCCGGATCGAGGTCCAGGACGAAGACCGGGTCGCGGGGGCGCTGGGTGGCCGCCAGGAGCGCCAGCCCGACCAGAACAATCAGGGTGACCACGAGCAGGCCGAGCACCCCCCAGGTCGGCCGTGGCCACCGCTCGGCGATCAGGAGTCCCAGTCCTCCCAGAATCAGCACCCCGAGCCATGGGAGGAACGCCCAGACGCCAGTCATGCCGGTCGCCAGTTCCCCTAGCGAGTGAACGAAACGGCCGCCCAGCGCGTTGGGAAGCCAGACCTCAACCAGCGGGAAGGGTCGCTGGTCTGAGACCAGGAGAGTGGTCACCTGGGCCAGCCCCATCTGGCCGACCGCGAGCATCCCCAGCAGGGCGAGCCAGCCAGGGGGGCCGGCGTACCCCACCAGGGGCAGGATCAGAAACGGCAGGGCCGGGACGAGAAAGCGTGGTCCGGGCGTCCAGCCGCCGGACCAGAGGTAGTAGGCGCTGGTGGAGAGCCAGAAGGCGACCCCGACACCGGCGCAGAGGAGGCAGCGGGCCCGCTCGCCGGCCCGCCACCACCGCCACCAGCCCAGCGGAGCCAGCAGGAGCACCGGCGCGGTCGCGAGAAGCCCCTTGCCCCCGACCAGCAGCGCCAGCATGGCCTCTGGCTGTGGCACTGTCAGGCCGAAGAATCCCTGGCGCATGCCGGCGAACTGCGGCTCCTGCACGAAGCCGTATCCCAGCCGCAGCGGCGAGCCGAAAGCCAGGGTGCTGTAGCCGGCCTGGAGCAGAACCGCCGGGAGGCCGCCCAGACCGAACCAGATCATCCGCCAGCGCCAGGTCCAGCTCCCCATCAGGGCCAGGGCCCCGGCGATGAGCGCCGCCGGGTATTCGGTCAGCCAGGCCCAGCCCGCGCAGAACCCGGCCAGCGCCAGCCAGCCCCGCCGTCCGCGACTCCACTCCAGAGCCGCCAGCGCACCGATCCCCCAGGCGGCCGCGGCCTGGTGGCCAAAGTACATCGTGGCGAAGGCGAAGGCCGGGGTTCCCAGGGCGTAGATCACGGCCAGCGCGGTCGCCCGCCCGGCCGGCGTCCCCCAGCGTTGCAGCAGCCCTCTCAGGAGCGCGGTCGCCACCGCCGCCGGCAGAGCGACGCCCCACAGGACGAACAGGTGCACCACGTACAGCGTGTCGTGCTCGGGCCAGGGGGGCAATCCCAGCCGCCGGAGCAGCCAGTAAAAGGGGGCGGTCCAGAGAGCGAGCCCGATGGCCTTGTCGCTGTAGGAGTGGCCGTCAGCGAAAGCCCGGTCGATGGTGTTGTCCTTATAGCGGTCGATCCGGACGGTCCCCTCATCGACCAGCGCCAGAACCAGGTCGTAGCGGCTCAGGGCGTTGGCGCCGGGCGGCTGGACGCAGTAGCCGTAGGCCACCAGCAGGAGCCCGATCAGGACGAGTGACCGCTGCCTCATCGCGACGACCGCAGCCGCAGGATGGCCAGCCGGGCGGCCTCGATCGCCCCCACGTCGGCCTGCCGTCGGGTGCTGGCGATGTAGTCGGCGATGGCCTGAGCGCGGCGGTCGAGCACCGCCGCCAGACGAGCCCGTCGCAGATAGGCCTCCGGATCGGCCGGGTCGAGTTCAATGGCCACTGTGTAGGCGGTGAGGGCGGTGGACCAGTCGCCGGCTGCAGCCGCCACGTCGCCCAGCAGCAGATAGGGGTCGCGCCAGTTGGGGCTGAGGGCGAGCGCCCTCTGGAGGTCACGCCGGCTTCCGGCCAGATCCCACCGGCGATACCGCACGAAGGCCCGGCGCTGGTAGATCCAGGCGGCCTCAGGCTGAAGGGAGCTCAGCCGGGTGTACAGGTCCTCGGCGGCGGCGAAGTTCTCCTGCCACTCCTCGGCGGCAGCCAGGGCGCTCAGGACCTGGGGGTTGTCGGGGAACGCGCGGGCCAGCGCCCGCAGCTCGCTCAGGGCCACCCGGTCGCGCAGCTGGAGGGAGGCCAGCGCCCGGCCCAGGCGGGCCGCCGCCTGGCCTGGGTCGCTGGCCAGCACCCGGTTGAAGTACCAGAGAGCCCCGTGCCAGTGACCACGGCGCCAGAGGCTCCAGGCCTGCTCACTCTCGCTGTGGCTGATCCCCTGGTCTGGCTCGGGCGGTCGCGCCGCCAGCGACCGCGCCGGCCAGAGCAGCACGAGGACCGCCAGACCCGTCCCGACCAGCATGGCCGGATGGGCCCGGACTCTCGGCCGCCAGCGGCCCAGCTGCGACCAGGGGAGGAGGACCAGACCGGGCAGCAGAAACACCAGGACCAGGCCGCCGTCGCGCAGGTCCCGGTACTCGGCGGTCCAGTCCAATCCCTCAAGGATGTACACCAGAAGGGCCGACCACCCCAGAGCGATCAGCAGCCGGCCGGCCCGCCGGTGGGCGACCAGCACCGCCGGCGCCAGCCCCCAGGTGATGTACCACGGGTAGAACCAGGTGAAGAAGGCATAGTAGCTGCCGAGGAAGACCAGCGTCCCCCCAGCCAGAGCCACTCCAGATCGCGGGCGCGCCAGGCGGCGACCGTCCAGAGGGCGAGGAGCAGGAGGCCGCCGGCTGCTCGTATCAGGCGATTGGCCAGCGCGGCGGCCGGTGTGGTGCCCGGACCGTAGGGGAGCGGAAGGGACCGGGCGGGCCAGTGGGCGAACTGCTCGGGAGGTGGTGGGGCCGGCTGGAGCAGCGCCAGGGGCGCCTGATCCACCCGCCCGGTCGCCGGGTCGTAGATCGGCGCCCAGCCGTCGGCCCCGAGGCCGATCACCAGGAGCGACCGACCGGCCGGCACGACGGCCTCGTGGTCGCCGGCCCGGAATCCCACCGCCACCTCGGCCCAGTAGGGTGTAAAGCCGAGTGGCCCCCAGGCAACCGCGGGGGGATCGCCCAGGAGGACCCGCAGGGCGCGGTAGGGGCGTTCCAGCAGCGAGTTCTTGAAGGCCGCCGGCGCCGTGCCGAAATGGAGAACCCCCAGACTCTCCGGTCCGAGCCAGGGGCCGGCCACCGCCAGCGTCAGCCCGGCGGCGGGGAGAAGCCCTCTCAGCAGAAGAGGCCGGAGGGGCTGCCGCTGGCGCAGCAGAAGCCAGCCGTAGATCGGCAGCAGCAGGACGGTCACGTACTTGGTCAGGGCCGAGAGAGTCAGGGCCAGGAGGGCGCCGGCGGGCCGGCCCCGCTGGTGGAGCCGGAGCGCCAGCAGCAGCAAGGTCACCATCAGCAGATCGTTGTGGGCGCTGCCGGCGGCCTCGATGAGCGGGAGCGGGTGCCAGGCGTAGAGCAGCGTGCCCTGCGCCCGGCGCGTGGCCCCGTACGGGGCCAGGAGAGACCAGATGAGAGCGATGTTGACGAGATGGCAGGCCAGCGCCAGGAGACGGAAGAGCACGACCAGCAGGCCGACGTTCGCCCCGCCCAGCAGGGCGAGGCCCGCCGAGAGCCAGGTCCAGAGTGGACCGTAGTTCGAGGGCTGTCCCCGCCAGAAGACATAATGAAAGAGGGGGTCGAAGCCGAAGTCGGCCGGCGTGGCCCGGTAGGGGTTGGCGCCGTACAGGGCGGTCATCCGCCCGTAGAACAGGTAGCTGAAAACGTCCTGGGAGAGCAGAACCGGATGGAGCAGGAGAGCCAGTCCGCTCAGGGCCGCCCCGACGAGGGCAGGGCGGCATACCGGAAGGCCGGTCGGCTGGGCAGCGCTCCGCACGGCGTGGAGGTAGAGGACGAGAAGCGCCCCGAGAAGGAGGCTATAGACTGTGGCCGCCAGGCCGTAGCGGACGATCCAGGGGAGGCTGGCGTCGGTCAGACCCGGCCAGGAGAGCCAGTCCGGCCAGGCGGCCAGCGGGAGCAGGTCGCTGGTGTGAGCGGGCCAGGTGTGCAGCCAGATCAGCGGGGCAGCCAGCAGCGTGTAGAGGAGCGGCTGGGCCAGGGCCGCTCCCCAGAGGAGCGGAACAGCGACGGCCCGGACGCCGTCGGTCAGCACGGGCGAGCGGGCGGTCGACATCCCTCCGGTCACCGTGGTGGCTAGGAGTCGGTCGTTGGGGTGGTCGAGGCCAGCGGTCGGGCCAGCCGGACCTCGGCCCGGCGCAGGCCGAGGAGCAGGCTCAGCCAGCCGCCCAGATACAGGAGCGCCGCGACCAGAAACAGAAGGCGCACCCCGAACGTGATCGCCCCCATCATCGCCAGGACCGGCCCGACGACCGAGGCGCAGGCGTTGACGGCCCAGGCCCAGGGCACCAGGTCCGGCTGGTGCCGCTGGAGCAGCCGCAATCCACCTGGGAAGGGCAGCCCCAGGAGCAGCCCCGGCCCGGCGACCAGCAGGAGCGTCAATCCCAATCGCGCCAGCCAGGGAGCGGCCAGGAAGGCCGTGGTGGCGACGGCCGTCAGCGCCGGCCAGATGACCAGGCAGCCGGCGAGGAGCAGCATGAGGGGTGTGAGGGATGACGGGCTGTAGTCAAGACGCTCGCTCAGCAGGCTGCCAAGGCCGGCGCTGATCAGGAGCCCGCCGAGGACCACCGCCATGGTGACGGTCGGAGCGCCCAGGAGGAGGGTGGTCTGGGTGAGGAGGGCGATCTCGACCGCCATAAAGCCCAGCCCCAGGGCGGTGAAGTAGGCGAACCAGCCCAGCGTGGCGGCCCCCAGCGCCGGCCGCCGCCGACCAGGAGGGAGGAGCACCAGCAGGGCGCTCAGAACAGTGGTCTGGCCCAGGATGAGGAGGAGGAGCGTCTGACCGGTCGTCAGGCTCCCGAAGCCGGCGAAGTCGGGGGCGTTCCATGGCCAGACGAGCGATCGCCAGCGTCCGAACTGGAAGAAGAAGGGGCGGTCGTCGGTGACCGGGTCGATGGCGTAGGGCGAGGGGGCGATGAGGGTGTCGCGGTCTGGTCCGAGGGCCTGGGCCAGGCGGGGGTCGCTGGCGGGCTCGCCGGGGGCCAGGAGGAGGTGGTGGCCATATCTATCGGCGAAGCGCCGGGCCGTCGCCACCTCCTCCGGACTGAAGGCCCCCCGCCGCACAAACACCGTCGCCTGCTCACCGTTGCCCATCACCACCACCTGCCGCCCCGGCTCAGCGACCCCCGCCATCTCCAACCCCGCCGCCACCGTGGTCAGCAGCCGCAGGAGCTCCACCGGCGGCTGCCGCTCAAAGCGCGTCAACACCACCAGCCCCCCCGGCTGCAGCCGCCGGTAGTAGTCGGCAAACGCCTCCCGCGTGTACAGGAAGTTCTCTGTCAAACTGTAGGCTCCGGTCGTGACCGCCGCCCAGGTATCCACCAGCGAGAGCACAATGAGGTCGTAGGCCGGACCAGGCTGGGCCACAAAGTGTCGCCCCTCTCCCACCACCACCGTCACCCGCGGATGGCGGTACAGATCGCCGGTGAAGCCCCGGAAATGCTCACGGACCAGCGCCACGACCAGGGGATTGACCTCAACCGCCGTCACGTGCTCAGCCCCCAGTCGGAGAGCCGCCAGGACATCGGGCCCCCCACCCGCCCCGATGACCAGCACCCGCGGCCCCGGCCGCCACCAGTAGGCCAGCGCCGGGAGCGCCCGCTCGAAGTCCGCCAGCGCGGTCAGATCGCCGTCGAAGGCGGTCAGCGCCGTCAGCGCGTCGCCGTCGATCCGCACCGCCAGCTGTGGCGGCAGCCGCCCCTGACGGAGCCCCGGCGCATAATGGGCCAGGTCGCCCTGGGTGACATCCACCCGCGAGATGGTGTTCCACCCCGTCCAGAGCCAGCGGGCCCCGCCGGCCAGCGCCTGGGCCAGCCCTTTGCTGGCCGGGACCTTCACCGGCCAGCGCTGCCCCCACAGGATGGCAGCCCCCACCAGCAGCAGCGCTCCCAGGCCGAGCCCGGCCCGCACCCCCATCGCGGCTCGCCCACCGCGAGAACGCCCGCCAAGAAAACAGAGCGCCGCCACCAGCCCCCCTGCCGCCGCCAGCAAGGCGGCCCCGGGCGCTCCGACCAGCGGCAGGCAGATCACGGCCACACCAGCACCAATCCCGGCACCAGCCAGGTCGGCCGCGTAGAGCCGGCCAACCGCCGCCGCCGGCGCGCTCAGCAGGCGGGCGATCGTCAATCCGGCCCAGAAGAAGGGCAGGGCGGTGGCGACCGTGTAAACGAGCAGCCCCAGCCCGCTGGCCGCCGGCGCCGTCCGCAGCGCGAACGGGTCGACGGGCACAAGACCGATGACCCCCAGCAGGCCGAGCACCGCCCCCGCGAAAAGGCCCGCCGTTATCGCCAGCGCGCGCGCCGACGGGTGGGCCAACGGACGGCCGGCCAGCCAGGCTCCCGCGGCCCCGAGCCCGAGCAGGGCCAGGCTGATCACCAGGAAGGCGAAGTGGTACCACAGGCTGACGGAGAAAAGGCGCCCGACCGTGATCTCCAGCAGGAGAACCGCGCCGGACAAACAGCCCAGACCGACCAGTCGCCCGCCCATCATCCCTCCTCGGCCGGTGCTGGCCGGCGGGCAGTGCAGAAAACATACCAGTCGCCCGGTCTCCCTGGTACAGAATCCGCCGGGCTCGCCACGGGGGTACGCGTGGCGACCAAGCAGTGGCACTGCCCGGCCTGTCAACGCACCTTCATCGTCGCCGAAGAGGCCCGCCAGGATACCTGTCCATGGTGCGGACGGTGTATCATTGAAACTGAGGGGCGGCTGGTCGTTCAGACCGCGGCCTCCCCGTCCGCTCAGGCGGAGACACCCGGCCCTGAGATCACGTGCTAGCCAGGGAGGGAGCCATGGCCAGAGTCCGCGGTGGCCGGCACCAGCGGCTGAAAGAGCACCCCGCTGAGATCGACGTCGGGCGGACCAAACCGCCGCTGAACCCCACGTTGCGCGGGACGGCCAGGAAGGCGGGCAAAGAGGGGAAAGGGGCCGGGGGGCAGCGCGGTCACAAGACCTGACCGCCCCTCAGCCGCCGGCGGCCCGGTGGGACCATGACGCGTGAGCCCGATTCTTCCGTCGGAGTGCCGGGTATGTCGTCACCGACTGACGCTGAAGTGCTGGCCCAGGTCAAAGACGCGCTGTACGCCGACGTCCGCCTGGTCTCCCACGATATCCGGGTCCAGGTCGAGAACGGCGTGGTCACCCTGACCGGCACGGTGCCCGATGCCCAGCAGAAGGCGCTGGCCCGGGTGGTGGTCGAGCGCCTCAAGGGCGTCGAACGGGTCATCAACGCCCTGGAGGTCGTTCCCCCGGACTCCCGGCCCGACGCCGAGATCACCGCCGATATCGTCGCCGCCCTGAGCCGCGACCGCCTGCTCAATCCCGAGACGATCGAGGTGGTCACCGTCGACGGCATCGTCTACCTGCGCGGCATCGTCCCGTCCTACGCCGCCCGGCGCGCGGCCGAAATGGACGCGCGGGCCATCCCCGGCGTGCTGGACGTGGTCAACGAACTGGTGGTCGCCCCGGCTCCCGGTCGCCCCGACAGCCAGATCGCCCGCGAGGTCCGGGAGAACATTCTGTCCCATCTGCGCCTGGACCCCGACGCGGTCCAGGTCGAGGTCCGTCACGGCGTGGTCTTCCTGCGCGGGGCCGTGCCGTCGCAGATGATGCGCTGGCTGGTCGAAGAGGTGGTCCGCTGGACGCCGGGCGTGACCGACGTCGTGAACGAACTCTGGACCTCGCCGGGAGCTCCCCTCGCCTGAGCCGTCGGCATCTCCGACGATTGACAGGGTCAGCCTTTATCGTTTAAAACAAGGAGCGGACAGGGCAGGGCCCTGGGCGGGTCCCTCATGGCCGGTGGGGATGGGGGGGACGTATGATTCGGATCCTGCTGGTGGACGACGACCCTCAGGTCCTGGAACTGGTCGGCTTTATCCTGCGGCGCGAGGGGTACGAGGTCATCACCGCCCAGACCGGAGAGGAGGCGCTTACACTCGCCCGCCAGCATCGTCCGCACCTGGTGATCCTGGATATCATGCTCCCCGAGACCGACGGGTTCGAGGTCTGCCGGCGCCTCCGCTACTGGGGCACGATGCCGATCATCATGCTGACCGCCAAGGCGGCCGACTTCGACAAGGTGCGGGGCCTGGACCTGGGGGCCGACGACTACATCACCAAACCCTTCAGCCCGCTGGAACTTCTGGCGCGGGTGCGCGTCCACCTGCGGCGTCAGCAGCTGGCGCCGGCACCGCCCGCCAGCCGCGTGGTGATCGGCGGGCTGGTGATCGACTTCCAGCGCCGGCGCGTCGAGGTCGACGGCCGGCCGGTCACGCTGACCCCCAGTGAGTTCCAGCTGCTGAGCTGCCTGGCCGCCGCCCCGGGCCGTCCCCACTCGCCCCAGGCCCTGCTGCGCCAGGCCTACAACTACGACTACAGCCCGGCCGAGGCGGCGAACCTGGTGCGGGTGAAGGTCCGGCGCCTGCGCTGGAAGCTTGGCGAGGACCCCGAAGCCCCACGGTACCTCATCACCATCCGGGGGCAGGGCTACGCCCTGGTCGATCCGGGGCAGACGCCCGGCGACCGGCGCCCGGCGGAGGCCACGGAGGAAATGTAACGGAACTGTAATGGAGATCACCCCCCCTCTCCGGTAGACTTGGCTCCAGGCAGGGGGTCTGGCGCCCGCCGGTTCCGACGACCCCCAGCCCAGACCGCGGGTTCAGAGGCCTGCCAGGCTGGCGCGCCCCTGGCGGGCTGGTGAACCACACATCACGCTATTGTAAGGAGGGGGGTGTTCGCCATGCGGTGGCACGTTCTGCTGTTCCGGGCTCTGCTGGTTCTTGGCGCCCTGGCCTCGCTGGTGCTGGCCGCCGGCGCTGGTGACAAGTGGACCTGATGGCTCGGCGCTGAGCCAGGGCGTCGAGGTGCGCCCGCACTTCGACGCCCTTTTTCCTTTCCAGCGGGAGTGAGGGAGCGGTGGGAGGCTTGCCCGTTCTGGCCAGGCTCTATGTCGGCGCTGTCGTGGCGCTGGGCACCGCCACGATGGTGGCCGCGGTCCTCTCGGCGGCCCCCGCCGGGCCGCCGGCCTGGGGGGAGCTGGCCCTTCTCTGGGGACTCACGCTGCTCACCGAACTCCTGGCCGTCCCCCTGCCCCGCGGGGGCGCGATCGTCGCCTCGACGATCCTGCACCTGGCGCTGATCCTGGTGCTGCCACTGCCCTGGCCGGTCGTTCTCGCCGTCGGCGGGACCCTGGTCGCCGAGGTCATCGCCCGCCGGGTCTGGTACCGCCTCCTGTTCAATATGGGCCAGATCGCTCTGGCGGTGGGTCTGCCCAGCCTGGCGCTGGCCCACAGTGGCTATCAGGCGCTCCTCTTCCAGCCCGGCTACGACGGCCTGAGCCTGTTGCTGGTCGTCATGGTCGTCGCCGGCTACTATATCCTGAACAGCGGCCTGACCAGCACCGTCCTGGCCCTGGTCAGCCACAGTCCCCCCTGGCAGGTCTGGTGGGCGAACCACCACGCCATCGTTCTGCCCAACCTGGGCCTGGCGACCATCGGCGCCCTCCTGGCCTATCTCTGGCGCACCAACCCCTTCTGGAGCACCCTGACCCTGGTGCCGGCGGCCATCACCTACCTCTGCTTCCGCTACATCCGCAGCCTGGAGGACCACGCCGCTCACAACGCCCACCTCCTGGCCGAGACCCGCCGTAAGGCCGACGACCTGGCCCACCTGTACACCGCCAGCACGCTGCTCACCGCCACCCTGGAGACAGCCGCCGTCGCCCGGATCGCCGTCGACCAGCTGAGTACCCGCCTGCCCGCGGGCACGACCGTGGCCATCGGCGTGGTCGAGGGCGACCGCTCCCAGCTGGTGCTCCTGGAAAGCCGCGGACCGGCCGCCTCCGCCCTCACCGGCCGCACCCTCCCGCTGACGCTCCTCACCGCCCTCAGCGCGGGGCAGCCGGTGGACCCACCCCTCGACACGGCGCTCCGCGGCCAGCCCCTGCTGGGGCTGCCGCTCGTCGTCAAGGAGAAGATCGTGGGCGGTCTCCTGATCGCCGGCCCCGGCGCCACCCTGAGCCCCGACCAGTCTCAGGTCATCGCGATCTTCGTCCACCAGGTGGCCGCCGCCCTGGAGAACAGCCGCCTCTACAGCCACGAGGTCCGCGAGCGCCAGCGGATGGCCTCGCTGGCCCTGGCCGGCCAGCGCTTCACCGCCAGCCTTGAGATCGAGGCGGTGGGAACGGCGATCGCGGCCACGCTGGCCGAGGCCAGCGGCGGACTGGCCCTGCTCGTGCTCACCGCCCCCCAGCCCGAGGCCGTCCGCTGCTACCTGGCGCCCGCCGATCATCCCCTGGCGACCTGGCTCCGGACGGTCTACCGCCCGGAGGTGGTGCTGACCCGCTGGAGCCGCGGCGACTGGCCCGTCGAGCCCCGCCGGCGGGCCCTCCCGCACGGGGAGACGGCCGTCCCCGTCGTCGAGATCGGCCTGCGCGGACGGGCGCCCGCCCTGCTGGTCGTGGCCCCGCCAGCCGGCGGCTTCGCCGACGAAGCCGACCGGCAGTTTCTCCAGGCCCTGGCCGACCGGGCCGGAGCGGCCCTGGAGAACGCCGTCCTCTTTCAGGAGGTCGGCCAGATCGAAGCGCTGCGGGAGCTCGACCGTCTGAAGACCGAGTTCCTCTCCCTGGTCTCGCACGAACTCCGCACCCCGTTGACCCTGGTCGTGGGGTACAGCGAACTGCTGGCCAAAACCGCTCTCTCCCCCGCGGAGACACGCTGGATGGCCGAGCGGGTGCTGGAGGCCGGTCTGCATCTCAGCAAGATCGTCGACGACCTGCTGGACATCTCGCGGATCGAGTCGGGCCGTCTGGTCCTGGAGCGAACCGAGACGCGGCTGGAGGACCTGGTCACCACGGTGGTCGAGGAGTTTCGCCTGTCGGCGACCCAGCACGACATCGTGGCGGTCATCGCCCCCGACCTGCCCACCCTCTGGCTCGATCCCCGCCGCATCCGTCAGGTGCTGTATAACCTGCTGGCGAACGCCGTGCGGTACTCGCCCGACGGCGGCCAGATCACCGTCTCGGTCACCCGGTCCACGGATGACGGTGAGCCCGGCGTGGTCGTGGCGGTCCGCGACCAGGGGATCGGCATTCCGGCCGACAAACTGTCACGGATCTTCGAAAAGTTCTACCGGCTGCCCACGGCCGGACGACAGTCCCGCGGCCTGGGACTGGGGCTGGCGATCTGCAAACAGCTGGTCGAAGCCCACGGCGGGAGGATCTGGGTGGAGAGCGTGGAAGGGAAAGGCAGCACGTTCTTCTTTAAACTGCCTCTCCGGGCGCCGGAGGAGAACATAGACGCGCGGGAGACGGCCAGACGCTAGGCGGAGGCACCCTTCGATGCTGCTCCTCGGGGCGATTCTGGTAGGTCTGCTGGTCGGCTGGGCGCGCGGGGGAAGCCTGCTGCGCCTGGCAACCCTGGAGCTGCGCTGGCCGTGGCTTCTGGGCCTGTCGCTGCTCGGGCAACTGGCCCTCTTCTCGCTCCCCCCGGTGGCGGCCGCCCTGGGCGATGGCTACCGCTGGCTCTACCTCGGCTCGTACCTGCCCGTGCTCCTCTTCCTGGGTCTGAACCGGTCGCTCCCCGCCTGGGGACTCCTCTGCCTGGGCGTCGGCTCCAATCTCCTGGTGATCACCCTCAACGGCGGGCTGATGCCCACGCTCCGGCCCGGGACCGGGCCCGGCGTCGGGGCCGTCGTCCGCAACACCGCTCCGATCACCGACCAGACGCTTCTCCCGTTCCTGGGCGACGTGCTCCTGCTGCCCCTGCCCACCGGCCCGCTCGCCTTCAGCCTGGGCGATGTGCTGATCGCGCTGGGTGTCTGCCTCCTCATCCAGCGGGCGATGTGCCGGCGCCGCCGCTGGCGGCGGGTGGTCTCTTAACCCACCGCCGGAACCGGCACCCACCGCCCCTCCCGGGCTGAGAGGGCGGCGGCCTCCAGGACCGCCTGACCGCGCACCGCCACCGCGAAATCGGGAAACGCCTCCTCGCCCCGGATCGCCCGCACCAGCCGGTCGAGATGATAGGCCGGGAACTCCTCGTAGCCGAGCGCCAGACGCGCCGGGAGGTCCAGCGGCTGCCACTGGCCGCCGGGCACCGCCCGCTGAACCACCACCCGGTCGGTGTCGAAGTCGAGGGCCAGCCCGCCGGCGCGGCCGTAGAAGCGCACCGTCATGCCGTTGCGCCAGCCCGCCGCCGCCCGGTCACAGTGGAGCACCCCACTGGCCCCACCGGCCAGACGGACCAGGCAGTGCCAGATCGGCCGCGGAGCGGTGGGGTCCAGGGCCGTCTCCCAGGCGCACACCGCCTCGACCGGCCCCGCCGCCACGAGCTCGCTCCACCAGAGAAGAAGATCGACCAGATGGACGCCCACCTCCAGGGCCGCGTCCACCCCGCTGGGCTGGAGCAGCCAGCGCCCCTGCCAGAACCCCAGACTGAAGTCGTGCAGCTGACCGATCAACCCCCCGGCCAGCAGTTCGGCGAAGAAGCGGTGGCCGCCGAGCGACCGGTAGGTGAAGTTGACTGCCGTCCGGACCCCGGCCGCCCGGGCCGCCTGGAGCATCTCCTGGGCCTCGGCCAGCGTCAGGGCCAGCGGCTTCTCGCAGATGATATGGCAGCCGGCCGCCGCAGCCGCCAGCGCCATCGGCCGGTGGAGCGCCGGGGGCGTGGCGATGAACACCGCGTCGACGCTGCCGCTCCGCAACATCGCCGCGTAGTCGGTGAAAGGCTCGGCCCCAATGGCGGCCGCCGTCTCCCGGGCCTTCTCTGGACTGCGGCTGCAGACCGCTGTGACCCGCGCCCGGGGTGAGGCCTGCAGCCCCCGAATGATCACCCGCCGGATCCGCTCGTTGACCCCCACCACACCGACCCGCAGCGGTGCCTCACTCATCGTCGCCTCCGTCGGTCGCTCGCCCTGACCCCCTTATGGTAAAATGCGCCCGGAGGTCTGGGATGCCCATCACCATCCTGCCCCCCGAGGTGGCGGCCCGGATCGCCGCCGGCGAGGTCATCGACCGGCCGGCGGCGGCCCTGAAAGAACTCATCGAAAACAGTCTGGACGCCGGCGCCCGCGAGATCCGCATCGAGCTGCGCGGGGCCGGCCTTGACCTCATCCGGGTCACAGACGATGGCTGTGGCATCCCGGCCGCCGAGGTCCCCCTGGCCCTGGCCCGCTACGCCACCAGCAAACTGCGCACGCTCGACGATCTGAACCGCATCACCACCCTGGGCTTCCGCGGCGAGGCGCTGGCCAGCATCGCCGCCGTCAGCGACCTCACCCTCCTGACCCGCCCGGCCACCGAGCCGGCCGGCACCTGGGTGGTGGTGCGCGACGGCCGGATCCTCCTCCAGGAGCGGCGCGGCTGCCCGGTCGGGACGACCGTGAGCGTCCATAACCTCTTCGGCCGTCTCCCGGCCCGCCGGCGCTTCCTCAGCAATGCCCGCCACGAGCAGCAGGCGCTGCTCGCCGTCGCCACCCATTACGCCCTGGGCCATCCTGACTGCCGCTTCAGCGTCACCAGCGAGGGCCGCCTGGTCTTCCAGAGTCCAGGCCAGGGTGATCTCCGCGCCGTCCTGGAGCGGCTCTACGGTCCCGCGACCGCCGGTCGCCTGCTGCCGGTCGCAGCCGACTGGGGCTGGCTGCGGCTGCGCGGCTTCCTCAGTCCCCCGGGCCTCAGCCGCCGCGGCCGCCAGGGCATCAGCCTCTTCGTCCGCGGACGCTGGGTCCAGTCGCGCCCGCTCACCAGCGTCATCGAGGAGGTCTACCGTCCCCACCTGGGACGCCAGCGGTCGCCGATCGTCGTCCTGCTCCTCGATCTGCCGCCGGAGGAGGTCGATCCCAACGTCCACCCGGCCAAGACCGAGGTCCGGCTGGTGCGCGAGGCCGAGGTCGTCGCCCGGCTCCGCCAGGTTCTTCAGGAGGCGCTGACCAGCCGGGTCGTCAGTCCGGTCCCCAGCCTCGCCGACCCCCTTCGGGTCCGCCAGGCACCGCTCCCGACGCCCCGGGCCCGCCGGCTGGCCGAGCCGACGGTAACCTACCGGAGCCCCAGCCTGCGCCCTCTGGGCCAGGTCGGCGCCACCTTTATTATCGCCGAGGGGCCCGAGGGACTCTACCTGGTCAACCAGCATCGCGCCCACGAACGGGTCCTCTACGAAGAACTGCGCCAGCGCGCCCCGGCCGGCGGTCAGCTGCTCCTGGAGCCGGTCCCCCTGCAGCTGACGCCGGCCCAGGCCACGGCCCTGGCCGCCCACCTGGGCGACCTCGACCGCCTGGGGTTCGCCCTCGAGCCCTTCGGCGGCCAGACCTACCTCCTGCGCGCCATCCCCCTGAGCGCCGACCCCGACGGCGTGGTGGCCGCCTTCTGCGCGGCCCTCGAGACGCTGACCGAGAACCCGCTGTCGGCCTGGCTCGACCACCTGCTCATCACCGTCGCCTGCCGGACCGCCATCAAGGCCGGCCGCCCGCTGGACCTGGGCGAGATGCGCCTGCTCCTGGACCGGCTGCTGGCCACCCCGTCGCCCCGCATCTGCCCGCACGGCGCCCCCATTATGCTCCATTTCAGCCAGGATTATCTCAACCAGCAGTTCGCCCGGCGCTGACCTCCGGCCACCAGTACCGCTCACCCAGGCCGCCCATCGCCGCCCCGACCGCCCGGGCGTAAGCCTGGAGATGCCCCCGGAGCCGTTCCATCGTGCCAAAGAGCGTCGGCATCTGCGAGCGGTAGAGAGCGATGATCGCCGTCTTCTCGGCCAGATACGGGCTGATCTCCACCACCTCGGGCTGGAGAGCCCGCCCGACCTCGGCCAGCCGGGCGGCCAGAAGGTCCGGTTCGGCGGCGTAGGGATAGTCCTCATAGAAGACCACGCAGGCCCCGGCCTGCTGGAGTCCGGCCGCCGCCTGCCAGCAGATCTGGTGGTCCACGTGCCGGCGCACGGCCAGCGGAAGATAGACCCGCGCCCCTGGAGTCCGCGCCCAGAGGGCGGCGAGCGTCTCCGTCACCTGCCGGGCCAGGGGCGCATCGGCCGGGGCGACGGCGCCGAAGAGCGTCTCGTCGGAGGTGTACAGAGCATCGCGGTAGATGGCGTCGGGGAAGTCCAGCCAGAGATAGTCCACCCCCAGACGCCCCATAGCCCGCGCGTCCTCGCGCCGCCGCCGCTGGTAAGGACGAACCTCATCGCCCCAGCGCCGGTGCTGAAAACGCGCGAACGCGGTCAGCGCCGCGTCCGGGGCGGGGAGGCCGGCGAAGACCGTGACCACGAGCACCCGTTCGCCCCGGGCCCGGTCGCGCAGAATCCGCCCGGCGCAGGAGAGAGCCACATCATCCAGGTGCGGAGAGACGTACAGGTGCTGATAGACGGGCTGAATGGCGGAGAGGCGCCACAGGTTCACCGGCGATGCCCTCACCGGGACGATAGCAGCCCCCAGGCTCTCCTGTCAAGACGTCCACGACGAGGACACCCCGGCCTCCCAGGCCGGGGGTCGGACCCGCTCCAGCGTGGCCAGGAGATCGCGCGCCGCCTGCAGGACCATCGCCGGCGTGACCGCGGCCAGGCAGCGCGCCCGGGCGTCGTCAGGACAGCCGCAGGCGCCCGGCGCCCAGCGGCAGGGCGCCTGCCAGTCGGCCACCGGTCGGTGCCACATACGCTCCAGCGGCGCCCAGTTGTGCGGATTGCCCGACCCGAAGATGACCACCGAGGGGGTGCCCAGCGCCGTGGCCATATGGGCCGGAGCGCTATCGGTGGTCAAAAGCAGCCGCAGCCGGCCGATCAGGGCGGCCAGCACCCCGAGCGTGGTCTGTCCTGTGAGATCAAGCAGCCAGGGAGCATCGTCGAGACAGGCGCGCAACGCCCGGGCCAGCGGCCGGTCCTCCGCCCGTCCCAGGATCACCACCGGCCAGGGCCAGTCCTGGTGGAGAGCGCGCAGGACGGTGGCGAAGTGCACCACGGGCCAGCGCCGGGCCCCACTCAGCGACCCGAGGTGAACGCCGAGAGAGCGGCGCTCCGCCAGCAGCGCCGGGTCCAGACCGGGAAGAGCCCTGAGGGCCTGCTCATCCTCTGGAAAGACCGGCAGCGCCAGGCGCACGTCCCCGGTTTCGACCCCCAGCGCCCGGACCACCCCCAGATAGCGCAGCACCTCGTGCTCCTCCCGGACGAAAGGCAGCCCCAGATCGAGCGGCTCGGCGTCTGGCGCCTGACAGCCGACTGTCCAGCGAGCCCCCATCTGCCGCAGGAAGCGATTGGCCGTCGTCCCGCCGCCGTTGAGCTGGACCGCCAGGTCGAAGGCCCGGGCCCGCAGGGCGGCCAGGAACCGTTCCTGCGCCACCGGGTCCTCCGGACCCGGGGCGATGCCGGGAGCCGGCGGCGCCGTCAGGACCTCCTGAAACCAGGGGTAGCGCGCGGCCAGCGGGGCGACCGCCGCCGCCGTGACCAGGGTTATCTGCGCCCCTGGCCGCGCCAGCCGCAGCGCCCGGAGGGCCGGTGTGGCGACCAGAAAGTCGCCCAGCCTCCCTCCGCGCAGGACCACGATCCGCGGGGCCGCTCCCAGGCGGGCCAGCAGGCTGCCAGGACGAACCACCGGACGTGAGGTTATCAGATCGCCAGGTGGCATCTCCCCTCAAAGAGAGCGCACACAGCCTTCCCTGGCGCTGGTGAGAGCAGAGTGCGGACCAGGTCACCGGGGGTCACCGCCGTGGCCGCACCCTCGCTGGCGTTTCCTCCGGCCGCCGGCGCACCACCCTCAGAAAAACGCGAGCCGGCCCTCCACTGGCTCCTCTGGGCCCCGCTACCGCCGGGCTCGCGGTCCGACGGCCGGCCCCGGGAGGTCGTCATGGCCCCGCCCCGGCTGATCGGGCTGGCCTGACACGCCGCCGGCCGGGCCGTGCCCGTGGGACGGCCCGGAGGGCCGTCCTTTCCCTCGCTCGGTCTCCCTCTCCGGCGTCGGGCGGGCCGGATTGTCCTCGTGCGCCGGCCCCCGGACCTCCCGGGCCTGTTCACGCAGAGCCTCACGGGCCTCTTTCGCCTCCTCCTTGGTCGTGCACGACGACGGGGGGGTCAGGTCCCGGGCCACGGCCGAGACGATGACGCCGTGGCAGGGACCGGGCTCGGTCTCGTGCGCCGTCTCTGAAACCGTCTGGCCGTGGGCGGCGGCGGCCGGCAGAGTCGGGGTGGCCGAAGGCCGAACAGCCGGCCCGGGAGAACCGTCCACCGGACGGTTCTCGGCTGTCGGGGTGACGGTCGGTGTCGCCGTAGCGGTCGGGGTCCCGGTGGCGGTCGCTGTCGGCGTGGGGGTGTGTTTGTGAGCGGCCGTCTCCGGTCCCTGCCCCAGGAGCGCGCCCAGCGCGCCCCCCACGTCGCCGGGGACGGTGGCGCGGAGCGGGCCCGGGGCGGCCAGGCCGGCCGAGACCGTGAGCGCCAGCAGCCCCCCGGCCATCAGCGCCAGCACGCGGAAGGAGAGTCGGGGCATCGCGGTCCTCCTGCTTTTGGTGTTCTCTCGCCAGAGAGAACGAGGCACGCTCGCCCCGCGTTACAGAGAGGGAGACCGGCCGAGTGTCCCGGCCGGTCCTGACCAGGGGG
>VAPR01000480.1_pt1 | contig 25962 bp, 27 predicted proteins | sample 3380701 | NCBI WGS metagenome assembly VAPR01 (sample SAMN11536904, study PRJNA540576) | hot springs metagenome | isolation source: hot spring wet sediment | place: Spain: Lobios | collected 2014-01 | reverse complement strand
GTTTGGGGCGTTGAAACGTGGTGAGCAGGTGCGGTTGCCGGATGGACGCGTGCTCTTTGGAGAGCAGTTCATGGGACCGAATCAGCCGGGGAGAAAGGTGGTGTACAGCGGAGACACAGAACCGTGTGAGGCAGTAAAGGAGCTGGCGCATGGGGCTGATCTGCTCATCCACGAATCGACCTACGGCTATGAGGACAAGGAACTGGCAGCGCGGAGCGGTCATTCAACTGCCAGAGAGGCCGCCATCCTGGCGAGGTCTGCAGGGGTGAAAGCGCTGTGCCTGACTCACTTTAGTCCGCGCTACGAAAATGAAGCAGGCACCACTCTGGCAGACTTGCTTGCGGAAGCGCGCGAAGAGTTCCCTGAGACTCGGCTTGCAGAGGATTTCTTGCGGCTGGAACTCAAACGTTCGAGAAGGATATGAAGGTCGGTCATAATGAAATGATCGCGAACTTCCTGTTATAATGTTTCATCATCGGATAACGAATGGCAGATTGGTTGACAGAGAGACAGGATGTGGGAGAGGACAGGTGAGTAGGAATGGCTGTTGAACGAAGGGACAACTCGCTGGCAATCCGCTATTTCATGTTTATTTTGGGATTGGCGGTAGGAGCTTTTGGCTGTGTGCTGACGATCAAGGCAAATCTGGGTGTAGCACCGTGGGATACGTTTCACATCGGCTTGCAAAAGACGTTCGGACTTACCATCGGCATCTGGTCGCAGATTGTGGGGGCAGTCATCATACTCCTTTCCTATTTTTTGGCGAAGATCAAGCCGGGGGTGCCGACGCTGTTGAACATGATCTGCTTCGGACTTTTTCTGGACATGTTTTTATGGCTAGATTTTGTGCCCGAGGTGACCATCTTCTGGCAGAGAATTTTGTTGTTCCTGATCGGGCTTTTGATTATGTGTGTCGGTATCGGCATGTATCTCTCGCCGCGACTGGGGGCGGGGCCTCGTGACAGCTTCATGCTGGCACTGAATGAACGGACGGATTGGAGCATCCAAAAAGTGCGGATGATCATCGAAGTAACGGTGCTCGTGGTCGGTGCCTTGTTTGGCGGACCTGTCTCGATCGGTACCGTGCTGATTGCCTTGCTGACCGGACCGCTCATCCAGCGAACCATCCCGTTCTGGGAAAAACGGATGCAAAAACCGTACGGCATGATTCCCAAGGAGCAGCTGCATGCGTAAGTCGACTGCAGATCTCATGCTGCTTGCCGTGGTGCTGATTTGGGGAGCGAACTATACGGTTGGAAAGTACGGCATGCAGGCACTCTCTCCGGAAGTGTTTACGCTGACGCGCTTTCTCTTGGTCATTCCCGTGCTCTGGGCGCTTGTGAAGTGGAAGGAAGGCGATGTCACCATCCGGACTCGCGACATTCCGGCGTTTTTGCTCGCGGCCCTGGTGGGCATTACCTTGTATCAAACGCTGTTCGTGGCATCGTTGAAATATACGAGCGCCACGAATGCTTCCCTTCTCGTGGCGATGTCGCCGGTTTTTACCGTCATCGTTGCCGTACTGCTTCGGCAGGAGCGGGCAACCCTTACTCTGGCGGCAGGCTCGCTGCTCGCCGTGGTCGGTGTCATTGTAGTGAAGGGAATGGCTGCCGGAGGGCTGTCGTTTTCCCGGGAGGCGCTCTTGGGCGACGGAATTGCAGCGCTGGCCAGTGTGTTGTTCGGTATCTACCCGTTTACGACTGCTCGTTTGGCGAAGACGTATTCCGCGATGAAGGTGACGTTCTACACCGCCTTGTTTGGTACACTGTTTCTCGCCGTGTACAGCATGCCTGAATGGCTGCGGGTGGACTGGTCGTCACTGCCCTCATCCGCGTGGTGGTCGCTGGTATACGCCGCTTATCCGGTCACCGCGTATTCCTTGGCAGCCTGGAACTTTGGAATCGAGCGCTTGGGGGCGGCAAGAGTCATGCCGTACATGTACCTGATCCCGGTCACCGCCATCTTGGTGGCGATGGTGGCAATTGATGAACAGATGAACGGTTGGCAGTGGGCCGGATCGCTGATGATTGTCGCAGGCGTCTTTCTTGTTCGTCAGGGTCCCGCGCTGATCCAACGATGGCAGCAAAAACAGTTTTCCGAGGTTCGAAGCGAGGAAAGCGGAAGGAATTAGGCACCCGTCCAAGCAAAACCCTCCTTTTTCACATACCTTATGAGCAGTTGAAAAAGGAGGGGGAAATGACATGGGATTGTTTAACGGCGGAGACTTTGACGACTTCTCTTTGATATTGGTGTTGTTTGTGCTGTTGGTAATCGTGGGTTGTTCTTGCGACGACTAACGAATAGTGGCACAAAAAAGAAACCACCTTCCTCGACAGGTGGTTTCTTTTTTGGTTTTATTGATGATTTTTCGTCTCGTAATCTTGCTGGACGCGAAACCATATATTAAGATCGTTAATGATGCTGGCCAGTTCGGAGATCTCACTGTTCAGCTCGCAGGAACGGAGGAAGTTCTCTTCTTCCGACAATTGATTCTGTTTTTGTGTAATAACAGTCTCCAACTGAATGATACGATCGGGGATTTTGGAACGGATCTCTTCCCATTCCAAAAGAATGTCGGAACGTTCCTCCGCAGAGTACTCGTCCCATTCCAGGTTGAGAACGGGGAGCCGAATTCCTAATCGATCGTTGTAGGCAAACTGGTAACGCACCTGGTAGCACACTCCTCTCACTCGCTATGATACCAAAAAACGCAGGAGACGGGGGAAAAGAAAGGATGAAAAATCATTGCCCGATCATCGTGTATTGATTGACGCCGATGCCTGTCCGAAACAGGCGCTTGTGATCGCGAAAACGCTCTGCGCAGAATTTGGCTGGGGCTGCACGACCTTCGCAAGCTACAACCACCAACTGACGGGCGGGCATCATGTCGTTGTGGACGCTGAGCCGCAAGCAGTCGATGTCAAGCTGGCCAACGAAGCCAAGCCAAACGACATCGTTATCACCCAGGATATCGGCCTTGCTGCACTCGTCCTGGGCAAACGGGCCAGGGCACTCTCCCCGCACGGCACGATTTTCCGGCCCGAGCGAATTGATTTTTTCCTGGAAGAGCGGAATGAAAAAGCCCGCTTCCGCCGTGGCGGAGGGCGGACGAGAGGGCCTGCCGCACGTACGAGGGAAGACGACGAACGATTTGCCGCCGCACTGCGGACCTTAATGAAGGAAGGAGAGTTACCATGACACAGCCGCAACCTGCTCAAGCAACAATTGATCCATCCAGGCACCTCGTCTGGGCAGGCGTATTTTTGCTTTTGTCACTTCTGATCGTCATCCTGTATCTTCGAAATGCTTTTGAACAACTGGACCAACTGGCGTTTGCTTTTGCAGAGACCATCCACACTCCCTGGCTGACCGCACTGATCACAACGGTCACTCATCTGGGAGGTGGAGCAGTGCTGGTGCCGCTTGGGGTTCTGCTGGTTATTGCGTTCTGGATAAAAGGGTACCGCATCGAAGCGCTCGTAATTGTCATTACCTTGCTGGTCGGCGACTTGTTGAATGAGTGGCTCAAAAACCTGTTCGCCCGTCCGCGCCCGATGGGATGGGGTCTGATCGAACCGCCAGACTCGTATTCGTTTCCCAGCGGCCATGCCATGGTAGCTGCGGCATTTTACGGGGTTCTTGCCCATTTCCTGCGCAGCAGGCTTGCTCGTTCATCTTTGGCACCTTACATAAAGCCGGCAACCATTCTATTGATCACGCTCATTGCGGCGAGCCGTGTCTATCTCGGCGTACACTATCTGAGCGATGTTCTCGGGGGACTTTGTATGGCTGCAGTCTGGTACTTCGCCGTTCGATACCTGTACGACTTCGCAGTGAGCCGCTGGCGCTCGCAGTCGTCCCGCGCTGTCACCCCGTGAAGGTAAATTTACGTAGCATAACCGAATTCCCGCATCAAGTCCAGCCATTTCTCGACGCTGGGCTTGTTTTTTTTGTCGCGCGGCAGGACGATGTAGGCGGAGCGCTTCGGTGGCTTGTTCCCCAGGATGGTAATCTCCCGCAGCGTACCTGCCGCCAGCTCGGATTTCACAGTGGAGCGGGTGAGCAGGCTGACACCCAGTCCTTCCTTTACCAGATCGATGGCCAGCTCTGCCTTGTCTACCTGCAGCTTGGGCACGTAACTGCGGGGGAGTGTCTGTCCGATCCACTCTTGAAATGGCGATCCCCAGTTTACGAACAGCAGCGGGAGGTTGCGCAGCTCGGTGGCGTCCACTGCAGTGGCTGAGGTGATCGTGTCATCCGGTCTGGAGACAAGTACGATTTCGTCTTCCCACGTCGGAATCACCTCGAAGTTGGGCAGGGAAGGCGGAATGTATACGATGCCAATCTGGATCAGGTTATCCAGAAGATACTGGATGACGTCGGGGGAGTGTCCCGTTTTCGTGCTGATCGCGATGTGGGGATAGCGGTAGTGGTATTCCTTCAGGATCGGTTCCAGCGTGGAGGTCCAGATGGAGTTGAGACTGCCGATGGAAAAGTAATCCTCATACGGCTGCAGCGATGCCACTTCATTTAAAGCTTCGTTCGAGAGTTTCAGGATCCGCTCTGCATACGGGAGCAGGGTGAGGCCAGCCTGCGTAATCTCGACACTCCGCTTGTCTCGCGAGAACAGCGGTTTTCCCACCTTCTCCTCAAGCTGCTTGATCCGCATCGTCACGGTTGACTGGACGAGGTGGAGCATTTCGGCTGCTTTCGTAAAGTTTTTGGTTTGGGCCAACGTATAGAATGCGCGTAACTGTTCGAAATCCATAGAAACAAGTACCCTCTTATCTAAAAATTTGATTACAATATGCAAAAACGATCGTTTCTCAAATTATAACGCGTTCTTTAAGCTGAGAGTATCCCCAATTTCGGATAGAAATGAGGTACTTTCATGAAACGGGAAGTATGGAGGGAAGTGCCGTTTTCCGTCAAACTGTTGCTATGCACCTCCTTTATGATGAACCTGGGTTTCTACGCACTGATTCCGTATCTTACCTTGCATTTGACCGGGAGCATCGGATGGACGCTGGCTATGGCCGGCCTGGTTTTGAGCGTGCGCCAATTCTCGCAGCAGGGTTTTGCCTTTCTCGGCGGCATTGTGGCCGATATGTTCGGGTACAAGGGAACAATGATCCTCGGCATGCTCGTACGCGCATTGGGTTTTGCGATGTTTGCCTTCTGCACGGAAACATGGCAATTTTTTGTCGCCGCGATCCTTTCGGGATTGGGCGGTTCGCTGTTTGATCCGGCCGGTTCAGCCGCTTTTGCCGTTCTGACGCCCGATGCCATACGCAAGGAAGTGTTTTCCTTTCGCAATGTATTGACCAACATTGGAGTGGTTGGTTCGCAGGTGGTGGGTACAGCTCTGGCAACGGTCGATTTTACCTACCTGTCGTTGTTTGCGGGTGGACTGTTTGCCGCAAGTGCCGTACTGACATTTTTCCTCTTGCCTGCGATCGGAGCCAGCAATACAAGGCATGGTGTGTGGGACAGCATGGCAATCGTCCTGAAGGATCGCCTGTTCATCCGCTTCACCGTGATTCTGATGGGCTATTATTACCTGAACATGCAAATATTCCTTACCATCCCTCAACTGGTGGAAGATGTGACACACAGCAAAACGCTGGTAGGCGTCGTACTCTCCACCATTTCCGTCTCCGTAGTGCTGCTGCAGATGAAGGTGAGCGAATGGATGGAAAGTTATCCGCAGCGACTGACGCTGATCGGCATCGGCACATTGGTAATGAGTATCGGATTGTTTTTGCTGGCTTTCGCTGATACACTGTGGTTGTTGTTGGTAGATGCCTTTCTCTACGCTCTGGGCACCATGATTGCGGTCCCCAATCTGGTCGATATGGTGCCTCGGTTTGCTCCTCGCGAACACGTCGGAGCTTACTACGGATTCAACGGTTATTCGCTTGCCGTCGGCGGTTCCATCGGGCAATTCGTCGGGGGATGGGTGTACGATACGTCTGTTCGGCTGCATGCTGCATGGCTTCCTTGGACCATTTGCCTTCTCGTCGGAGTGCTCGTTGCCTGGCATATGCATAGAATGGAACTGCATCCCGCTGGAAAAGACCAAACCAAATTTGGCGTAAGTCCGTAACAAAAAATTTTTGGATACTTGAAACATTTTCCAGTCTTCCTTCGTATATAAGTGTAAAGGGCCTAATTGCTAGATTTGAAAGAGAGGGAGATTATCGTGGAGGATATAAAAAAATTGAAACGTTTATTATTGGTAACGAGCTCGGTAGGGTTTGCCGTCTTTACGATGGTCGTCATCACGGAGATTGTTCGTCTCTCGACGTAACGTGAACGGATATAACGACAACATATGGATCAAACAAGTGGCGTGTGACCCGCATCAGTGGTGACGCGCCATTTTTATTTTCTGTGCACAGAAACATGCAAAAAAGCTTGGCACAAAAGCCAAGCTTTTTTCATTGAGTGAGATCTATTTACGCCACGCTGCGGTTGTCATCGACGCGATTTCGTTTTACCCGCAGATGGTAAATCACGTAGCAGACAATCATGAACGGAATACCGCAGTACAGAGCGATGCGCTGACTCGGGTCAAACGCGAGGCTGACCAGTACGGTGATGTTCAGGATCAACGCGATGGCAGGCAGAACCGGGTAAAGCGGCGTTCTAAATTTCAGATCCTCTACTTTGCCGCCTTGTTTCAAATAATGTTTGCGGAAGGCAAGCTGAGAAGCAGAGATGGAAATCCAGCCGATCTGCGCACCCAATCCAGCGATGGAGAGGAGTACCATGAACACGGTTTCTTCGGCAAAGAAGCCGGACAGAAGAGACAGGAGTGCGATGGCAAAGGTGATCAGCAGTGCGTTCATCGGAATGCCTTTGCGGTTTACCTTGCCTAGTGCAGAGCTCGCCATGTCGGTTTTGGACAGAGAGTACAGCATCCGGGTCGCTGCGTACAATCCGGAGTTTCCTACGGACAAGAGTGCTGTCAGAATGACGAAGTTCATGATATCGGCTGCGTACGGAATGCCGATGCTGTCAAACACCGCGACAAACGGACTTTCTACGACACCTGCTTCTTCGTGCGGGAGCAGGCCGGCGAGAACGAAAATGGCGAGTACGAAGAAAACGAGCGTGCGCCATACCGTGTTGCGGATGGATTTCGGAATCGTTTTTTCAGGGTCTTTACTCTCGCCAGCGGCAATCCCGATCAGTTCGGTTCCCTGGAACGAAAAGTTTACCGTGATCATGGTTAAAAGCAAAGCCGTAAGGCCGTTTGGCAGGAGCGGAGTGTTGACGAAGTTGGAGAACATCGGTGCTTCCTGGCCGCTTTTCATGTCAATTACACCAAACAACGCTGCACCGCCAATAATGATAAACAGAATGATGGCGCTCACTTTAATGCTGGAGAACCAGAACTCTGTTTCCCCGAAAGCCCGTGCGGACAATGCATTCAACAGGAACAAGGCAGCACCGAAAATCGCGCACCATATCCAGACCGGCGAGTCAGGGAACCAGCGCTGCATCATCATTCCCGATGAGAGAAGTTCCAGGGCAACTGTTACCGCCCAGCCGAACCAGTACAGCCAGCCGACCGTGAAACCCAGCGCGGGACTGATAAATTTGGTGGTGTAGGTTTGAAATGATCCGGAAACCGGCATGGCAACCGACAATTCACCCAGGCAAAGCATGGTCAGGTACATGATAAAGCCGCCGACCAGATAGGACAGAATGGCACCGATCGGTCCCGCCTGTCCGATCGTGTAGCCGGAGCCGAGAAAGAGGCCTGTCCCGATCACGCCGCCGAGAGAGATCATGAACAGATGCCGGCTGCTCATTTCCCTCTTCAATTCTTGCTTGTTGTCATTCAGTGATGTCATTGAACCCTCTCCTTTAGTGACTAGATCGATGAATACGCTTTCAACACCCTTATTATGCAAGAATGATACCAAATTTCATTTTGAAAAATGGGGCATAAAATGGCAGAGAGACGCCAAGATAACGGGCAATTCCCGCAAAAAAATCAGTCAGTAGAGCAAAAAAAGTTGGCGATCGGACTTCGATTACTCGCCGCGCTTCACACCGAGCTTTCGCAGCCGGTACTGCAAGCTTTGGCGGCTCACCATCAATTCCTTCGCTGCGCGGGAGATGTTGCCGTTGTGTCTGGCTACTACATGCTGAACGTAGGCGGTTTCAAACTCCTTCAGTTTATCGCGAAGGGGTTTGATCTCTTCTGTTAACGCTGGCTGCACAGGCTGAGTGACTGGTTGGGACCGACGCTGATTGCGTCTGATGGGCAGGTGCTCCATTGTAATGACGGTCTCGTCCACCATCAGGTTCATCGCACCCTCGATGAGATGCTGCAGCTCTCGAATGTTTCCTGGCCAGTCGTATTGAAGAAAGTACTGACGGACCTCTTCGCTGACACTTTCCACATTCATCTGGAACAACTGGTTGTATTTGCAGATAAAATGGTCCGCCAGAAGAGGGATGTCCTCCTTGCGATCCCGCAGCGAAGGGAGAAACAGCGTTACGACGCCAAGCCGGTAGTACAAATCTTTGCGCAGGCGATCATGGGAAATCGCTTCCACCGGATCCTCGTTAATCGCTGCGATGATGCGAACGTTGATCGCGCGGTCTTTGGTGTCTCCGATTCGGCGGATTGACTTTTCCTGCAGCGCACGCAGCAGTTTTGCCTGCAGCGGCAAGCTGAGCGAGTTGATTTCATCAAGAAACAGCGTGCCGCCTTCTGCCTGCTCGAACAGACCCGGCCGTTCGATCGCTCCGGTGAAAGCGCCTTTGGTCGTTCCGAACAGAAGTCCTTCAATCAGACTGTCCGGCAGGGCCGCACAGTTTTGAGAAATGAACGGACCGGAGGAGCGCAGGCTAGCCTGATGGATGCTTTGTACGAAGAGCTCTTTTCCTGTACCCGTTTCCCCGACGACCAGCACGGAAGAGGAGGTGCGCGCTGCACGCTTGGCGTTTTCCACCACGTCGCGAATCGCTTCACTCTCGCCGATGATGCTCTCAAAGTTGTAGCGAAGGCCGCCTTTGTCCAGCAAATTTTCACGGATCAGCCTTTCCATCTTGGTGACGTCGTTGGCGATTTCCACTGCGCCGATGACGCGGTTTCCATCCTTGATCGGATAGGTGTTGTTTATCGTGGTAATCTCTTTGCCGGCGGCGTTGAAATAGGTTTGTCTTACGTTCCGAATGCTTTTTCCCTTGCGCAGAGCAGCGAGCAGCGTGCTCTCCTGCCCGTCCGGGAATTGGAAGATCTCAGTTAAGTTTTTGCCCAGGACGTTTTCTTTACTCATCGATTCCAGTTCGGTCATTTTCCGGTTGTACACGACAGAGGTGCCATTCGCGTCAATGACGTGGACACCCTCATTGATTTGGTCAAGGATCTGTTCATACATGGTAAGAAAAGTCTTTTCCACGTTCAAAAAAACCACCACCCTTTTACAATGATTAAAATATTATCATAGATTACAAAAAGTGCAAAAGATTTATGCTCTTTTGTGATAAAAGATGGATGATCAGAGCAAAATATTTTTGCAAAAAGGAACAGGCTTACTCCATCAAACCATGGAATGTTGTGCTCTTGTTCGTGTTGGCATCATTCTTGAAAGAGAAATTCGTATTCAGTATAGAAGGAGGCAGTCCTATGAACAAAACACAATCCGTTATCAATCAAACCGAGCAGTTTGGTGCACATAACTATCATCCGCTGCCAATCGTCATCTCCAAGGCGGAAGGCGTTTGGGTAGAGGATCCGGAAGGCAACAAATATCTGGATATGCTCAGCGCATACTCCGCGCTGAACCAGGGACATCGTCATCCGAAAATTATTCAGGCACTGAAAGATCAGGCGGACAAGGTTACGTTGACCTCTCGCGCCTTCTACAACGATCAGCTGGGGGTATTTTACGAGAAGCTGGCGAAGCTGACCGGCAAAAACATGATTTTGCCGATGAACACAGGGGCAGAGGCAGTGGAAACAGCGCTCAAAGCGGTGAGACGCTGGGCGTACGAAGTGAAAAAAGTGCCGGAAAACCAGGCGGAAATCATCGTCTGCGAAGGCAACTTCCACGGTCGCACCATTACGATCACATCCTTCTCCTCTGCAGATGAGTACAAGCGCGGATTCGGACCGTTCACGCCAGGATTCAAAATCATTCCGTACGGTGACGTTGAAGCCCTGAAGAAAGCGATTACACCGAATACTGCTGCGTTCATGGTAGAGCCGATCCAGGGAGAAGCAGGCATCATTATTCCAGAAGAAGGCTTCCTGAAAGCCGCACAGGCAGTATGCAAGGAAAACAACGTCCTCCTGGTATGCGACGAAATTCAAACCGGTTTCGGACGTACGGGCAAGCTGTTCGCCAGCGATTGGGAAGACGTGAAGCCTGACATGTACATCATGGGCAAAGCGCTGGGCGGAGGGGTATTCCCAATCTCGGCCGTAGCCGCAGACAAGGAAATTCTGGGCGTATTTGAACCGGGTTCCCACGGCTCCACCTTTGGCGGTAATCCGCTCGGCTGTGCGGTAGCGGTTGCGGCCCTCGACGTCCTGATTGACGAGAAATTGACGGAACGCTCTCTTGAGCTGGGCCAGTATTTCATGGATAAATTAAAAGAGATCCAGAACCCGAACATCCACGATATTCGCGGAAGAGGCCTGTTTATCGGCCTGGAGATGAAGACAGCAGCCCGTCCGTACTGCGAGAAGCTGAAAGAGCTGGGTCTTTTGTGCAAGGAAACACATGAGACAACGATCCGTTTCGCACCGCCGCTGGTGATTTCCAAGGAAGATCTGGATTGGGCCATCGACAAAATCAAACAGGTTCTCAACGCGGAAGCAACAGTGGGAGCTGAATAACCAACAGAAAAAACCGGAGGAGTGACTCCGGTTTTTTCTGTCATATTCCTGCAATCGTTCGACAAATTCCGACTTGTTGTGGATAAGATTGGAAAGCAAATCCACATCGAGAGATCTGGCTTTTCGGTTGTTTGTGCACAGCTTGCCCACACCTTACCCACACGATGTCCACACAAGCTGTGGATAGCGGAACGGTTGTTCGACACCTGCTCACATGCTACAATGGGCACATGAAACGAGATGGGGGTGACTGGCGTGAAATACTTGAGCGATCAGATGTTGATAGAAGTATACCAACGTGCTGTCGACCTTCAGCTAGATCCCGCTTTTATTGATCTTCTGTTTGCAGAAATGCAAAGAAGACGCCTGTACAGCACAGAAGCCTCGGCGTGACAGAACCATCCATATAGAAAGAGCCAGCCCGCGACGGGTTGGCTCTTTTTTGCTCGCTATGCCTGTTGGTTTGACACGAATTCAAATGAGATGATAGAGTGAATCGGTTCTCCTCCCGTCATCCAGGTCTCCGGAAGATAGAGATGGACGGGACCTTGATCCCGGATTGGTTTTCCGTTTTTGGCGAACTGCAGGATGGCCCGCTTGGCATCCATTAGTGACAGTGTCACATCGCTGCCCCCTTCGCGGCGTATAATCATGTGTGTCGCCTCAGGGAGTGGTTTTGCGTTATCAATGAAAGGGCCCAGACGCATGCCGAAATCGCCTTCAAGCGCTTTTCGTTCCTCCACCAAACTTTTCCGCTCAGAGGGGAGTGCAGCACCTTCCCGAAGCTCCTTGTCCCATTGGGCTCCCGTTCCCTTTAGATAATTCGCCTGATCGGCACCATCCTGTTCGCTGTCTCCCTTGTAGGTGCGCAAATCAATTTTGCGGTCGTCAAATATCCACACGCTTGGGTCAAGTGTGATCGGAAATGAGACTGCTCCTTTGAATACAATTACGTCTGCCATTGCTGATTCCTCCGAACTTTCGATACGTTATGCCAGATTTATTGTAACGCAAGCCAACACCACACCGCAAACGGATTTCCCCTTGTATTCCGATGGGGCCACCGTTTATGCTGAAAGGTAGAAAAAGGAAGAATGGGAGGGAGAGAATGAACAACCGTTTTGACGAACTCATCAACCGAACGGGAACGCATACGTACAAGTGGGATTACCGAAAGGAAGTATTTGGAACGGCGGACGTACTGCCATTGTGGGTGGCCGATATGGATTTTGCCAGCCCGGCTTGCGTGGTAGAGGCCGTGGTCAAACGAGCTCAGCATCCCATCTACGGCTATACTGTCAAGCCTAGGGAGATGTATCAAGCCGCAGCCGATTGGATATCGCGCCGGTTCGGGGCGCATGTTTCCCCAGACTGGATGACCACGGTGGCCGGGATTGTTCCAGGATTGCATATTGCCGTAGACGCTTTTACCCAACCGGGAGACAAGGTGATTGTACAAAGCCCTGTGTATCATCATTTCTACCAGGCGGTGGAGAATCGAGGCTGTCACATCGTGGACAATCCGCTCCGGGAAACCGGCGGCACCTATGTAATGGATCTGGATGACTTGCGGAAAAAGATTGACGCAAGGACCAAACTGCTGATTCTCTGCAGCCCGCATAATCCGGTCGGGAGAGTCTGGACACGCGAAGAGCTGCAATCGCTGGGAGAGCTCTGCGCAGAACACGAGATCGTCGTGGTATCGGATGAAATTCACGCCGATCTCGTCTACGAAAAAGGGAAGCACACTCCGTTCTACAGCCTGCCGCAAGCTTTGTCCCAGCGAAGCATCACATTTATCTCTCCAAGCAAGACATTCAACCTCGCTGGCCTGTACTCGTCACTGGCGATTGCGGAACATCCAAAAATACGAAGGGCTTTTGACCAATCCCTTCGAAAGCTGGGTCTCGAGTATCTGAACCTGTTCGGAATCGAGGCGATGATCGCAGCCTACCGCGGAGGGGATGAGTGGCTAGACGAACTGCTTGTCTACCTGCACGGGAACGCCAGCTACATTCATCATTTCCTGAAGGAGCGCATCCCCCAGGTAAGCATGCGGATACCGGAAGCCACCTATCTCGGCTGGATGGATTTCCGCGCTTCCGGAATCGCTCCGGACGAACTGAAGAAATGGCTTGTCCGTCAAGCGAAGCTCGGATTGAGCGACGGGGAGGCATTCGGGAAACAAGGGGCAGGCTTTCAGCGCATCAACTTCGCCTGCCCGCGGTCGATCCTTGAAGAGGCCATGAGCCGGTTGGACAGGGCCTTTAACGGCTAGAAGTAAAGGAGTGGCCTGGATGACAGTTCAGCTGTCTTATACGCTTTGTTTTGTCTTGCATCACGACCGCATTCTTCTGCTCAACCGCGAATGTTCGCCCAATCTCGGGCTATGGAATGGGCTCGGAGGGAAAATTGACGCAGGAGTCTTGTCAATGTGGAACAAAGGGAGCTGGAAGCGGCGGTGTGGGAAACCGTCCTGGTCGTTTGACAGGGGCAGTCTCTCTACATACAATGAAGGGAAAACGATCACCGGATGAGGGAAATCAAATGGACATCGAGAATGCACAAGACCAGCTGCAGCAGGCACTGGATCGATCTGCAGCCTATACCAAGGCGGGGGAAGTGGCTGCCTACATTCCTGAACTGGCCAAACAGGACCCGAACCGTTTGGGAGTAGCCGTTTGCCTTTTGGACGGAACGGTAATATCGGCTGGAGAGGTAGATACCTTATTTACGCTGCAGAGCATCTCAAAAATCTTTACGCTCTGCCTGGCGATTTGTGACAGGGGAACCGACTACGTGTTTGAGCGTGTGGGAAAAGAGCCGACAGGAGACCCGTTCAACTCGATCGTCAAGCTGGAGACGATCAAACCGCACAAACCACTCAACCCGATGATCAACGCGGGAGCGATCGCAGTTGCTGGCATGATCGCCGGAGACAGTGTGGAAGAACGTCTGGAACGCATTTTGGACATGCTCCGCCGCATGACAGGCAACCCATCGCTTTCCGTCAACCAAGATGTCTACCAATCGGAAAAGATGACAGCAGACCGCAACCGGGCACTTGCTTACTTTTTAAAAGATAGCGGTGTTCTGGCAGGAGATGTAGAAGAAACGCTTGATTTGTACTTCCGTCACTGCGCGATTGAAGTAACGGCCAAGGATGTTGCCAAGCTCGGCGCCTTGCTGGCAAACGGCGGCAGAGATCTGAAAACGGGCGAGTTGATCATCCACCGGCACGTTGCACGGATCTGTAAGACGTTCATGGTTACTTGCGGGATGTACAATGCGTCCGGCGAATTCGCAATCGATGTAGGCGTACCTGCAAAAAGCGGCGTGGCCGGAGGAATTATGGCTGCAGTCCCGCAGCGAATGGGCATCGGGGTGTACGGACCTGCCTTGGACGACAAAGGGAATTCCATCGCCGGCGTGAAGCTGCTGGAACTGCTTTCGGATGAGTGGAACCTCAGCATCTTTTAGCAATTGCAGTTATGTCCCCATCTCCTCTTTTCAAATGCGTGAGAATCGCGTACTATGTAAGGTAAGGATGGTGGCAAACGGAGGGATAGGTTTGGCAGAGGTTAAAATTCCCGACTTGGAACAAAAAGCGCTCGATTTGCTGCGCGCAGACGCGGAAAAGATCTACAAGCTGATTGACGTACAGATGGAAAACCTGACCATGCCGCAGTGCCCACTGTATGAGGAAGTACTGGACACTCAAATGTTCGGACTGTCGCGTGAAGTGGAATTTGCCGTTCGATTGGGGTTAATCGACGAGGAGATCGGTCGGGAGATCATGGGTTCGTTGGAACGTAAACTGGCCCATCTTCACGAACTGTATGATAACAAGTGCTAAAAACGAGGAGAGGGATCTATCCCCTCGTTTTTTTTACTAATAAACATTTTAGTGTGAATAAAAGTGATGATGGAGACTAGTAAGCGTGCATACGGCTGGACAGGGAGAAACTGTCACCGATTGAGAGCAGTTTCACAGCACGATCCGCAGAATTCACTCCGAAGCTGATCTCTGAACGCTTGGCCAGTAGGAGAAACCGGGTCATTCCGTTAACGATGACGAGAGTGAGGCATGGTGAAAGCATGTCTAACGAGGGTGGTAACGCGAGAACAGCTCGTCCCTTTTGGGGACGGGTTTTTTCTTTTTTGTACAAAAGAGAGGAGAAAAGAGAGATCATGCAGCAAAGAGAACAATGGACAACGAAATTGGGTTTCATTCTGGCGGCCGCCGGTTCTGCGATCGGGCTCGGCGCCATCTGGAAGTTCCCCTATGTAGCGGGGACCAGCGGAGGAGGAGCGTTTTTTCTTTTGTTTCTGCTATTTACGCTTCTAATTGGTATGCCTCTGTTAATTGGTGAATTTGTCATCGGACGGAGCACGCAGAAGGAAGCGGTTGGCGCGTATCAGGCGATAGCTCCCGGCAGCGGTTGGCACTGGGTTGGGCGAATGGGTGTGGCGACTTGCTTTATCCTGCTCTCCTTTTACAGCGTAGTGGGCGGGTGGATTTTACACTACCTCCTGCGCGGATTGACGAGACAACTGACAGGTATTCCGTACGATAAACTCTTTGGGCAGGTAATTGCCGATCCCGTGTGGTCGATCGCTGGGCAGTTGGCATTCATGCTGATTACCATATGGGTGGTTGCGAGGGGTGTGCAAAACGGGATTGAGTCAGCGAACAAATACATGATGCCGGGCTTGTTTCTCCTGTTCCTGTTGCTAATGCTCCGTTCCCTGACGCTGGAAGATGCGATGAAAGGCGTGTCGTTCTTCCTGCGCCCGGACTTTTCCGCCTTGAGCGCGCAATCAGTCTTGTACGCGATGGGACAGTCATTCTTTTCGTTGAGCGTTGGGGTTTCCGTCATGGTTACGTACAGTTCCTATCTGTCCAAAGAAGAGAATCTCACTCGATCGGCATCATTTATCGTCGGGATGAACCTGTTGGTCTCGCTGTTTGCCGGACTTGCCATCTTTCCGGCGGTCTTCTCGCTGGGTGTAGAGCCAGCTGCCGGACCCGGCCTGTTGTTTATCGTCTTGCCGTCGGTGTTTGAGCAAATTCCGTTTGGCAGTCTGTTTCTTGTCGTGTTTCTCGCGTTGTTTCTGTTCGCTACATTGACCTCTGCTTTTTCCATGCTCGAGATCATCGTTGCTTCGGTGACAAAAGGAGATCAGAACAAACGAAAAAACGCATCTTGGGTGGCAGGCGCGCTGATTTTTCTATGCGGAGTGCCGTCGGCTCTCTCGTTTGGGCTGCTGCAGGATGTGACGATCTACGGTAAAAACGTGTTTGACGCAGCCGATTTTCTAGTGAGCAACGTGTTGATGCCGCTCGGCGCCCTGCTGATCGCCGTGTTCGTACCGCTGAAAATGAAACAAGAGGTGCTGCTGGCAGAGCTTCGCGCTGATTCTGCATGGGGGAAGCGTTTTGTTGCAGCGTGGCTGTTGATTCTTCGTTATGTGGCTCCTGCCGCCATTCTCGTGGTCTTTTTGCATTCACTTGGGGTTTTGTAACCGATCATAAAAAGACTGCCGTTGCGTGTGAAAACGGCAGTCTTTTGCGTTGATGAGACTCCTATGCAAAGTAGAAGGCGGTACCGAGAATGATGTAGACGGCAAGGAGCAGGACGCCTTCGTACCAGTTGGTCGCTCCGTCTTTGGTGATCGAAATGGTAATGAACGTGGCAACACCGATGGCAGCCAGCTCAAACGGGGTGAAGACGATGTCCATCGGTTGACCAAGAAACAGACTTACCAGCACGAGGGTAGGGGCAACGAACAAAGCAATCTGCAAGCTGGAACCGATTGCGATTTCCACGGCGGCTCCGATGCGTCCTTTCATCGCCAGCAGCAGTGCCGCACTGTGCTCCGCCGCATTCCCGATGATGGCGATCACGAAGGCACCGACGAACAGTTCCGACCATCCGAGCGAATGGGAGACGATTTCCACGCTGTGGACGAGCCATTCGGAGACCACTGCTACGAAGAAGGTGGAAAGCATCAGCATGAGGATGGATACACCTTTGGACCAGGCTGCCTCTCCGTTGTCACCCGGCTCGATGTCCGACAAAAACTCCTTGTGGGTCACCATGGAGAACATCAGCCACAGCACGTAGGCGATGATCAGGATGGTCGCGATGACGACGCTTAATGTGCCGATCTCGGCCGGCGGCAATTCTTGCATGAACACGGCAGGAATGAACAATGCCACGATGGCCAGCGTCATCAGGGAGGCATTGTGCCCGGCCAGTCTGCCGTTGAAGGTTTGTTCCTTGAACCGCAGACCTCCCAACAAGACACTGAGTCCGAGCACCAGCAGCATGTTCCCGATAATCGCCCCGGTGATCGAGGCTTTTACCATGTCAAACAAACCTTCTTTGACCAGGAAAAACGCGATAATCAGTTCCGCCGCATTGCCGAACGTGGCATTGAGAAAGCCGCCGATGCGGTCGCCAGCGTAGTGAGCGACACTTTCTGTTGACTTGCCCAGCCAGGCTGCCAGGAAGATAATGGCCAGCGATGCCGTTCCGAATTTAAGCATTTCATTCCCGGTGAAGTAATGAGCGTACGCGGCGAGAAGAAAGCTTCCCCCGACAAGCGTAAAAAAGAGACGCAGATTCATGGGTCACCTCAACTCCATAATTTCTATAATTTCCCACACGGACAAATACTAGTGTAACCAAAGCGGGCGCGAATGTCACGCAAAAACCCGATTTCCGTATCTGAACCCGGCAGGTATAGTCAGGGTGCATTGGCGGAAACTAGAAGGAGATCACATTCGGGAGGTGCAATGCATGGCGAAACCGTATCTCTGTCCTACCTGCAAATCAAACCGCATGAGGTTTACTTTGATTGAACAGACTCCTCACTACGTCCGGCTCAATCCGCAGACAGGAGAGGTGGTGTCCGAGTTCACTTCTGAACAGCTGGATGCGTTTCATCAGCCGTATCGCGGCGATACCTTCATGGTTCAGTGCGGGATATGCGGAACAGTCGAAAGCGAAGAGCGTTTCGTCAAAATGGCTCAGCACATGCAGTCACAAAAAGGGTAAAAGAAGTTGATACACAAAGAGGCACGCGCGAACATGCGACGTGCCTTTTTTCGTAGGGTGACTGACTATCGACAGAAGATGTGCTTGCCGATCTTTTTGATTTGCGGGCGGCTCCAGATCCATGCCGACGTGGCGGTATCCGGGTTGAAATAGTAGATGGCCCCGCCTGTTGGGTCCCATCCCTTCAGGGCATCCTGCACGGCTTTTTTTGCTTTGGCGTTCGGCGTCAGCCAGATTTGACCGTCAGCTACTGCTGTAAAGGCACGCGGTTCAAATATCACGGCTGCCGGCGTATTGGGAAAGGCAGGGTTGCGTGTGCGGTTCAGGATAACTGCGGCAACGGCTACCTGCCCGACATAGGGTTCTCCCCGTGCTTCTCCGTATACAGCATTGGCCATTAGACGGATGTCATTTTCAGATATGCCTTTGGCGTGGAAGGTCTTCTTCTTCGCTTTCTTCGCCGCGGCAGGAGTGGTTACTCCTAATTCAGCGGCTGTCGGTCGATAGTTTTTTGTGGCATTGTACAGCTTTAGCTTGGTCTTGGGACCGAGTACCCCATCGACTGGCAACCCGAATTCATACTGGAAATTCCGCAATGCCCAGTACGATCTCCAACTGAACACCCCATCCACTTTGCCGGTGTAATAACCGAGGAATTTTAACCTACCCTGCATTTCTCTCACGTCTTTTCCCTTTGCTCCCACCTTGACAATCCGCTTGCTGAACGCCTCTGTGTGATTCGGTACGCTCACAACCATGCTGGTCGCAATCAGTATCAGGGCAGTCAGCACCAGAATAAGCTTCGTAGCTCGCTTCATTCCGGACCTCCTTCTCACTTTGATCTTGTCTTCTAGGTTCTCCAATTTCCTCCGTTTCAGTGGTCATATGCCGTTAGTAAAATGCTGGTGATTGCGTAACACTAACGGAGGAAATCAAGCGATTGAGAAAAGGAGAGACCCAACATGCAGGTAGCGCAGTACCTCACCGAACAGCTCGCCCTGTGGGAAGTGAGACGAATATATGGAGTGCCGGGCGATGCAATCTTACCGTGGCTGGATGCGCTCGGCAAACAGCATGTGATCCAATTTGTCAGCTGTCGTCACGAATCGGCTGCGGCCATGATGGCTTCCGCTGAGGCCAAGCTGACAGGAAAACCAGCCGTCTGTACGGCGACCAGCGGCCCGGGAACTGTGAATTTGTTGAACGGATTGGCAGATGCCCACATCGACCGCGCACCGGTCATTGCCATCACAGGTCAGGTAGAAACCTACAAACTGGGGGGAGGGTACAAGCAATTCGTTCAGCAGGAGGGGATGTTGGGGCCGATCTCTCATTTTTCGACCACCGTGGCTCATCCGGAAGCGATCGGAAACGTCCTGCACAAGAGCTTTGTCACGGCCATGCAGCAAAAGGGTGTCTCCCATCTCGCCGTTTGCAAGGACGTATTTTCGCGCACGACAAATGCCGCTTTACTGCCATCGCTTCCGCGCATATCAGCTCCAGTCCGGGCTGATCGTGCAGAGGTGGAGCAGGCGATTGAACTGGTGATGCAAGCGCGAAAACCGCTCCTCTTGCTGGGAGTGGGGGCAAGACAAGCCAAATCCGCCTGCCGCTCCCTTGCCGAGAAACTGGGGGCGGGCGTACTCATAACGCTTGGGGGCAAAGGCGTAATGGCAGAATCCCATCCACTTGTGCTGGGCGGGCTTGGGGAAGGAGGCAGCAAAGCGGCTTTGGAAGCGTTGGCCGAGACGGACCTGCTCGTCATTCTGGGGGCTACCTGGTATCCGCGTCCCTATTTGCCGAAGGGATTGTCGGTGGTACAGATTGACTGCAACCCGGAATCGTTTCATCCTGCTCCCTTTCTCCTTTCCGTCACGGCCGAACTGTCGGAAGCGCTGGCAGTATGGGAGCGCCGGCTGGAAGGACACCAGCCAAACCAGATGTGGGTGAACCGGGTGAGGCAGTGGAATCTCCAGTTTTGGGATGAGATCAGACAACTTGTGCAGGAGCAACAGCCGGCTGGTCCGGTGAAACCGGAAACGCTGATGGACACCCTGCACAAATTCATCCGTGACGACGCGGTTGTCACACTGGACACGGGAGAGCATACCATCTGGTTTAATCGCGCGTATCGGGCTACCGAGCAATTCCCCTTGTTTTCGGGAAAATGGCGCACGATGGGGTTTGGGCTGCCAGCTGCCATTGCCGCGAAACTGACTGATCCGAACAGACAAGTGGTTGCCATCGTTGGCGACGGCGGACTCCAGATGAATCTCGCGGAACTGATGACGGTGGCGGAGCAAAAGCTTGCCTTTCCGGTCATCGTGCTGAACAATGGGACACTGGGTCTGGAAGAGTGGAAAATGCTCCAGAATGACATGACACCGTTCGCCACACGCATGCAGAATCCGGATTTCACTCGATTGGCCGAGGCGTTCGGGATCGCTGCGCGAACCGTCTCAAACGCACATGAACTGGATGATGTCCTGCAGGAAGCTTTTTCAGCCGATCAGGCCATGTTGGTGAACGTCCACTGTATATTACCGACGCTGACCGAGCGAAAACGCGAAATCCCCTTCCAAGCCCAAGCTTAGGACGATTATAATGAGAGAAAAGTCTGAAAAATAATGGTTGAGATGCAGATGAAGGCGTGAGATTCCAAAGGAGGAGGCGGTAGCATGGAGGAAAGACGCGGTGAGATCCGGGTGGCCGATCAGGTGGTGGCGGTCATTGCCAGTGTGATCGCCGAGGAAGTGCCGGGAATCTCAGTCAAAGGTGGGCTGTATCAAGATTTTGCGAAGAGGTTGAGCGGGGGAGCGAAAGGGATATCGGTTGCCATTACGGAAGGTCAAATCGTGATTGAGATGAGAGTGGCCGTCATGTACGGTGTGCACATTCATCAGGCGTGTTTTCAGTTGCAGGAAAAAGTAAAGGAAATGGTGGAAACGCTGACGGGATTAACGGTTGAGGCTGTCAACGTTCGTGTTGAGGGGATCGAAATGAAAGAAAAGGAACGACCTGCCATGTGAGCAGGTCGTTTTTTTTAATATGACCTCGTCTCCATCTGTTCGGACATTTTCTGTTTGCTTACTTCCCGGGAGACGCTGAGCAAGATACCGGTTGAAATCAGGCAGATAAGCAGCGAAGAACCGCCATAACTGATAAAAGGCAGGGGAACGCCGGTCATCGGGATGGTGCCGGTGACCCCGCCGATGTTGATAATGGCCTGCAAACCGATCATGCTGACAATTCCGATCCCGACAAGGCTGGCGAAGGTGTCCTTGCAGCGCAGGCAGATGGCAAGTCCGCGCAGCAGGAACAACAGGTAAACGAGCAAAAACAGCGTCGTGCCGATAAAGCCGAGCTCCTCCGAGATGATCGCGAAGATGAAATCCGTATGCGCTTCCGGCAGATACAGATACTTCTGAATGCTCTTGCCATAACCGGTGCCCGAGAGGCCGCCGTGGGAGATGGCGATTAACGACTGTACCAGGTTGTAGCCGGTATTTTGAGGGTCACTCCAAGGGTCCAAATACGAAGTCAGCCGGTTCCATGCGTGCGGTTTTCTCGAGTAGATCAGCAAAGCGACCGACACAAACGGAAACGCAATGACAAACAGGTGACTAAACCGTGCCCCCCCGCAAAGCATGACGATTCCCGCAGTTCCGAGCAAGATGGCTGCTGATCCAAGGTCAGGCTGAATGAAAATCAGCAAAAAGAAGATGCCTGTGATCACCAAAGGGGGGAGCAGACCCGTTTTCATCTTCCGCATTCCTTCGCCTTTTTTGGAAATGATCGCCGCCAGATACAGAATCAGCCCCAGCTTGGCAAACTCTGCCGGCTGGATACTGGCGGATCCGATCTTGAACCAGGAACGTGCACCGTTTGCCTTGTAGCCAATCCCAGGGATCAGAACCAGCAGTAGTGCGAAAAAACTCAGCAGGACGATCAGCAGGAAGTTTTTTTTGTAAAAGGAAAAGGGAATGTTCATGGCAACCAGCATGCCGACGCCCCCGATTAACAGCCAGGTAGCCTGTTTCTTGACAAAGTACAGCTCGTCCCCGTTGCAGTAATCGCAGCCGTTTGCGGTAAAGCTGGTGAGGGCAAAAATGGAGCTGGCACTTAACACCATGGTGATCCCGAATCCGACGAGGAGTGCGGTTAACAGCAGCAGCAGAAAGTCGGGAACGCCCCGCGTCTTCATTGGAAAAAACCCCCTTGGACGTGAAACAGAGAGGGGGAATCCTCTCTGTCGCAATCACGTTTATCCGTTATGGCATGCCCCTGTATTAGTGAGCGGACAACTTCTCGTTCAGCATTTGCAGCTTGCGCTTCGCAGCTTGTACCACGGAATCCGGAATGGGAAAATCGTAGTCCAGACCGTGCGGGAACAGGTGTTTACCCATGTACGGCTCTTCCAGTTTCAAGAGGGTGTGCGGATCTTCCAGCTTGCCTTCTACCACGTTGGCCTGGATGCGCAGGTAAAAGACATTTCCCTTGTCTTCCATTTTATAATCGTATGTAGCGTGGTTGTAATCCCAAGCCCAACGGATGAAGCCGAGCTCGTCCATGTAGTGATCCAGATCGGCAAGCATTACTTCTTTGTTGCCGATACCCGTTTCCTTGATTACCATTGCATTTCCTCCTACAGTCACTCTTTTTTTACCAAGAAGGCAGCTGCCCATGCCGACAGCCACAGGTTTTTACTTCCTTATGATAGTCTGTTTTTCCGTGAAGTGCAATGCATAAGTCGTGTCTCAGGAAAGATGTCCTAACCTTGGGAGCCATGGTATAATCTGGTAGTACAATAGATTTGGCTCCTCAGGGAGGTCTTTTCACCGCATACGCTTTCCAAGTGGAAAGGGGGTGAAGCCATGACAGTGTACGAAGCGCTGAGCCTGATGATCGCCTTCGGGACCTTAGTCGTCGTACTGTCATCGGACAAAAAGAAGTAGACCTCCCCTGAGCCCAAAGTACCAGGAGGTCTACAAGGTGAGACCTAGAGCCATTCCCTCTGAGGGGAAGGTCTATTGTATTAATTCTGGCCGCTGGGTGTGCCACCACCTGGCGGTCTTTTTCGTACTCTTAAGTATACCTGAGGAAAGCCGATTCCATTACTGTGTTTTTTTTATCTTTTTACACCCCTATATCGGGGTTGTTTTTTAACACCACAGTTTCCATATTATCACAAATCGTCAGGACATTTCTAGAGAAAAATTCCTCCTGACAGGTACGTTGCGCATGAAATTTCACCTGCCCGGAAACACTATTGAACGTTACTAGCAAAGGAGGGCACATTCATGGCACGAGTGGAAAATCGCACACTGCGCGAAATCATGACAAAAGATCTGGCCACCGTAACTCTTAAGGATAATGTGTATGAAGTGGCAGTCAAAATGCGTGACTGGAACGTGGGAATCATTCCTGTAGTGGATGAAAAGAATGATGTCATTGGTGTGATTACGGACCGTGACATCGTGATCCGGGGATTGGCGGAGAAACGCGAGGGTTCCGCGGCGATCGAACAAGTGATGACCCGCGACATCATCCTTGGCAAGCCCGAGATGACCGTAGACGAAGCGGCAAAAATCATGGCTCAGCATCAAATTCGCCGCCTGCCCGTAGTCGAAAACGGCAAGCTCGTCGGGATCGTCGCGATTGGTGACATGGCTGTGCGTCAGGTGCACCACGATGAAGCAAGCGAGGCTCTTTACGAGATCTCCGAACCTGCTCCACGCCACTAAATCCACCATATGCGTTTTGTCTATTGAATAGAAGCGGCCTGCTATTGCAGGTCGTTTTTTTGCGGTTTGGGAATGATTAGTCTAGAAAAGTGGCTGTAGTGGGAGAAGCCTGTTTCCATGCTGCGCTCCATTCTGCGTCCGCAATGATGTTATCACTGTCCGCTGCGCAACAATTGGCGGGGAAACGCAAAAGTCGCAATTGCTTCGAAGCCAATCAGGGTTGCGTTTCTATTTCCCGCCAATTATTGCTCCGCTAAGATGGACTTCGCAAGTCGCTCCGCCTGGAAACAGGCTTCTCTTTCGTGACCGTTTTTCAGAAATCTCAAGGAAGTACAAAAGAACCGGTGTAAACATGCAAGTGCGTGTTCAGAAACTCCGGCAACGAGAAGAAGCATGTTTCCAGACGGAGCGACTTGCGTAGCCCGGCCTAGCGTAGCAATGAATTCGCGGGAAACAGGAGCGTAACCCTGAAAAAACTACGGAGCGGCTACTGCTTTTACGCTCCCCCGCGTATCATTGCGAAGCGGGCAGTTTAGACATCCTAGCAGGGCGAAGAACGGAGCGGAGTCTGGAAACAGGCTTCTTCCACTACAGCAACTTCAAATACAGCTTTACACTAACGTTACGTCAACGTTTACAATGTAGAAACAAGTACGTTGATGGAAAGAGAGGGAAGCGGGATGCACATCCAGGAGATGGCAAGAAGACTTCAGATAACACCGCGGGCCATCCGTTTTTACGAAGAAAAAGGACTCATTGCCCCGCAAAAAGCGGCCGGTTCCGGGTACCGCCAGTTTACCGAAGAGGATTTGTGGCGGCTGCAGACCGTAATTACACTGAGGGAAGTGGGTATGCCTCTTGCGGAGATCAAACAGCTGCTGCATCAAATGAACAATCAGAGCGGCAGCCTGTTGGACTATCTGGAACTCCAGCGCTCCTACATGTATGATCGCTGGGTGGAGATGACCAATGTCATTCAGACGACAGAAGCGATGATTCAGCGAGTGAAACAGGATCGTTCGCTTGATCCCGCGTCTTTGTACGAACTGGCGGAAGCCAACAAGCGTTTGAGACAGACGCGAAGCAAGTGGGTGGACCGCTGGAACTTTAATCAGATTGCGCACGTATACGATGAGTTGGTGGTTCAGGAGACCGACGGATTTAACCCGCATGCAGGCTATGAACAGGTTCTTGCCGAAGTGGTTTCTGCCATTGATCCAGAGCCACACGAGACGGGGCTTGATGCCGGTACAGGAACGGGAAATCTGGCCGGGCGCTTTATCGGACAAGGGGTGACGATGTGTGCCTTTGACCAGTCACCCGAAATGCTCAAGAGATGTGCGCAAAAAAATCCCCAGGTCGAGACGAAGCTGGGCACCTTTTTTGCCTTTCCTTATCTGGATCACAAGTTTGACTTTGTCGTCTCCAGCTACGCCCTCCATCACCTGACGGATGAACAGAAATGCCTGGCGCTAGCAGAGTGCAAACGGGTGTTGAAACCCGATGGGCGACTAGCCATCGCAGATTTGATGTTTTGCGACGAGGGTTATCGGAAGGCTCACTACACGGATCTGAGACATAGCGGCAACTCCGAAACGATCGGGCAGATCGAAGATGAATTCTATGCCGACCGCTCCCGACTGTTGGCTGAGCTGAAGACCCTGGGCTTTCAAGCAGAGGCCAAACAACTGAACACCTACGTCCATCTGATAGTCGCCTGGCTGGCATAGGGCAACCTCCTCAGATTTGGGCTCGGTTCAGCCTGACAACGAACCAGTGATCTGCATAGGCTGTAGCGAGAAGGAAAGGAGGGCTCCACGATGGGCTTGTTTGACTCTTTTTTCGACCGGGAAAACGACGATCTTCTGTGGATCATAATAGTAGTGGTGATATTGCTGTTCCTGTTTAATGCCGACCGAGACTGATGTACATCAGATGCATGAAACGACCTGCCAAGGAGGTCGTTTTTTTGCTTGCACGAGCCATCTGCCATCGATTAGAGTGATACTAGCCAAGCGTACGATGGAGAGGATGAATGTTCATGACAAAAATCGCCTGGCTGGTAGTCATAACCATGCTTGTTCTCACGATGGCTGGATGCAGCTCGGCGGACGGGCCTGCACCGAACGGAGAGATGGAAGCCACCGTGAAGCGAGTGGTAGACGGGGATACGTTTGAGATCGCTTCCGGAGATAAGGTTCGGATGATCGGCGTGGACACGCCTGAAACTGTCAAGCCGAACCACCCGGTGGAGCCGTACGGTAAAGAAGCGAGCGCATTCACGAAACAG
>VAPR01000477.1_pt1 | contig 26033 bp, 7 predicted proteins | sample 3380701 | NCBI WGS metagenome assembly VAPR01 (sample SAMN11536904, study PRJNA540576) | hot springs metagenome | isolation source: hot spring wet sediment | place: Spain: Lobios | collected 2014-01 | reverse complement strand
TGGCGGAGGGGGTGGGATTCGAACCCACGAGGGCCCAGCGCGGGGCCCTAGCGATTTTCAAGACCGCCCCGTTCAGCCGCTCCGGCACCCCTCCGCACGCTTAGGGCCTCGGCAACCCGCAACGGTAGGGGCCGTCTGCTTGTCACCTGCCCATGGCCACAGGCCAGCCGAATGCGAGAGCCCTCCACTGCACTATGTTACCACTGGCTGGCTCAGGAGCGGGCGCAGAGAGGCTCCATTGTGAGCGATGTCCGAAAGTCCGACCGAGGGTGAAACGGTCAACGGGGACCGGCATCTCTAGTTCAAGCCTGGTTGACAGGGCAGCCGGGGGAGGACACAATACCGACATTACGGGGCCAGCGCGTGGACACCGCACACTCCCAGGTAGGGCCTCCCTCCATCGTCCTCCCCAAAGGCGGCGGCGCCATCCGCGGCATCGACGAAAAGTTCACCACCAACCCCGCCACCGGCACCGCCACCCTGACGGTGAGAATTCCCACCAGCCCTGGTCGCTCTGGCTTCGGCCCCGCTCTCACCATCTCCTACGATTCCGGCTCTGGCAACGGCCCCTTCGGCCTTGGCTGGTCATTGACGCTCCCCAGGATCAGTCGCAAAACCGACCAGGGCCTGCCCCGCTACCGGGACGATGAGGAGTCCGATGTCTTCGTCCTCTCCGGGGCGGAAGACCTGGTCCCCGTCCTGAGGAAGGACGGAAGCCGCTGGGAGGAGCGGCGCTCCGTGGGCGGCATCGAGTATCGCATCCAGCGCTACCGGCCGCGTATCGAAGGCCTCTTCGCGCGGATCGAACGATGGACGAGCACCACCGACCCGGCCGACTGCTTCTGGCGCTCCATCTCCGGCGATGGCATTACCACCTGGTACGGCCGTAGCCCGCAGAGTCGCATCGCCGATCCGGAGGAGCCCCGGCGCGTCTTCGCCTGGCTCATCTGCGAGAGCTACGACGGCAAGGGCAACGCCATCGTCTACGAGTACAAGGCCGAGGACTCCCAGGACGTGGACATCGCCTGCGCCCACGAGCGCAACCGGACCGAGGAGGTCCGCTCGGCCAACCGCTACCTGAAGCGGGTGCGTTACGGCAACCGCACTCCTTACTTACCGACGCTGGCGGAGGACGACCCCTTCCCCGCTCCTCCGTCGGAGTGGCTGTTCGAGGTGGTCTTCGACTACGGCGAGCACGACGCCGCGGCCCCCCTGTCAGCGGAGTCGGCCCCCTGGCCGGCCCGTCCCGATCCCTTCTCCACCTACCGCGCTGGCTTCGAAGTCCGCACCTACCGACTCTGTCACCGCGTATTGATGTTCCACCACTTCCCCGATGAGCCAGGCATCGGCGATGGCTGTCTGGTGCGCTCTATGGACTTCGCCTATGCGACCGAGGCAGCCCCCACGAGCGCCCGGCATCCCGCCTACAGTCGTCTCGTGTCGGTCACTCAGTGCGGCTACAGACGGCAGCCGGGCGGCGGCTACCTGAAGCGGACGTTTCCGCCCCTGGAGTTCGAGTATACGGGCCTGGTGGTCCATGACTCCGTCCAGGAGCTGGACGCTGCCAGCCTTGAAGGCCTGCCCTACGGCCTGGACGGCGTCATCGCCCAGTGGCTCGACCTGGACGGCGAGGGGGTATCCGGCGTCCTCATCCGGGAAGACGGGGGCTGGTACTACAAGCGCAATCCCTCGCCCGCCGTCCCCTGGGCAGCGGAGCAGCGGCTATGGCCAGCGGGAGAGGTGGCACGGCGTCCGGCCCTGGCGATGGACGCCGACCATGAGTTCGTCGACCTGGCAGGGGACGGGCAGCTAGACCTGGCGACGTTCGCCGGGCCGCTGGCGGGCTTCCACGAGCGGACACCCGAAGAAGGATGGGGCCCCTTCGTGCCTTTCCAGTCGGTCGTCAACGTGGGCTGGGACGACCCTAACCTGCGGCTCGTCGATCTGACCGGCGATGGCCATGCCGATATCTTGGTCACTGAGGACGAGGCCATCTGCTGGTATCCCTCGCTGGGGGAGCGGGGCTTCGGCCCCGCGGAGCGGCTGCCCAAGCCCCTGGACGAGGAGCAGGGGCCCCGAGTCCTCTTCGCCGATGGCACCCAGTCCCTCTTCCTGGCTAATCTCTCCGGAGACGGCCTGTCGGACATAGTGCGCGTCCGCAACGGCGAGGTCTGTTACTGGCCCAACCTGGGCTACGGCCGCTTCGGCGCCCGGGTGACCATGGACAACTCGCCCTGGTTCGACAGCCCGGACCAGTTCGACCCAACACGCCTGCGGCTGGCCGATATCGATGGCTCGGGGACCGCGGACATCGTCTACCTGGGACGGGACGGCGTCCGTATCTATTTCAATCAGTCCGGCAACGCCTGGAGCCAGCCGGCGGCGCTGGAGAGCTTCCCCCACGTGGACAGTATGGCCTCCGTCCAAGTGCTCGATCTGCTGGGCAGCGGCACCTCCTGTCTGGTCTGGTCATCACCCCTCCCGGGCGACGCCGGGAGACAGGTGCGCTACGTGGACATCGCCGGTGGCCAGAAGCCGCACCTGCTCACCCGCATCGTCAACAATCTGGGGACGGAGACCCGCATCTTCTACGCTCCCTCCACCAGGTTCTACCAGGCGGACAGGCTGGCGGGCAGGCCCTGGATCACGCGCCTCCCCTTTCCCGTCCACGTCGTGGAGCGGGTGGAGACCTATGACCACGTCAGCCGCAACCGCTTCGTCACTCGCTACGCTTACCACCACGGCTACTTCGATGGCCTGGAGAGAGAGTTCCGTGGCTTCGGGCTGGTGGAGCAGTGGGACACGGAGCAGTTCGCCTCCCTCGCGGAGGGCGGCGACCTCCTCACTGGTGACAACTGGGACGAGGCCTCCCATGTGCCTCCCGTCTATACCAAGACCTGGTTCCACACCGGCCTCTACCTGGGGCGCGACCGCGTCTCCAACTACTTCGCCGGGCTCTCGGCCGGCGGGACGGGGGAGTACTACCGGGAGCCCGGGCTCAGCGACGAGGAGGCCAGGGCCCGCCTCCTGCCCGACACCGTGCTGCCGGACGGCCTCACTGCCGAGGAGGAGCGGGAGGCCTGCCGCGCCCTGAAGGGCCTGGTTCTCCGGCAGGAGGTCTACGCTCTGGACGGCAGCGACAGGCAGACCCACCCCTACACGGTCACCGAGCAGAGCTTCGGCGTGCGGGTGCTGCAGCGGCGGGGGGCCAACCGCCATGGCGTTTTCCTGACCCACCCCCGGGAGTCCCTGGCCTACCATTACGAGCGCGACCCGGCGGACCCGCGCCTCCAGCACACCCTCACCCTGGAGGTGGACGGTTACGGCAACGTCCTGAAGTCGGCCAGCGTGGCCTACGGCCGGCGTCGGGCCGCCCCCGGCCTCTCGCCGGAGGAGCAGACCGTCCAGGCCACCGCTCTCGTCACCTACACCGAGGCCGCCTTCACCAACGCCGTGGACTGGCCGGACGCCTACCGTGTCCCTCTGACCGCCGAAACGGTCACCTACGAGCTGACCGGCTATCCTCCCACCGGCCCGGGCGGCCGCTATCAGCCTTCCGATTTCGTCCGGTCAGAGCCCGACGCGCCGGACCGGCTGGCCTCTATCTTCGATGGCGAGCTGCGGTTCGAGGAGGAGCCGGGCGGAGGTAGAGAGCGCCGCCCCGTGGAGCGTCTGCGCACCCTCTACCGCAGGGACGACCTGAGCGACCTCCTGCCCCTTCGCCAACTGGAGTCCCTGGCCCTGCCGGGCGAGACCTACAGGCTGGCCCTCACGCCGGGCCTCCTGTCCCGCCTCTTCCAGCGGCAGGGGGAATCGCTGCTGCCGGACGCCGCCGCCATACTGGGCGGTAGGGGGCCGGACCAGGGGGGCTATGTAGACCTGGACGGCGACGGCCACTGGTGGGTGCCGGCGGGTAGGGTCTTCTACATCCAGAATCCCGCCGCCTCTGCCTCCCAGGAGCTGGCGGCGGCCCGTGAGCACTTCTTCCTTCCCGTCCGCTTCCGCGACCCCTTCGGCCAGGAGACCACCGTCACCTACGACAGATACGACCTGCTCCTGGTGGAGGTGCGCGACCCTCTGGGGAACGTCACCACGGCAGGCGAGCGTCTCCCGGACGGCCGTCCCGACCCCGCCAGGCCAGGCAACGACTACCGCGTCCTCCAGCCCCGGCTCCTGAGCGATGCCAATCGCAACCGCTCCGCCGTCGTCTTTGATGCCCTGGGAGTGGTCGTCGCCACGGCGGTGATGGGCAAGCCGGAGGAAGATCTGGGCGACTCGCTGGAGGGTCTCGAGCCCGACCCGCCAGAGAGCGATGTCCTGGCCTGCCTGGACGACCCCCTGGCGGACCCTCACTCCTTGCTTCAGGGGGCTACCAGCCGCCTGGTCTATGACCTCTTCGCCTACATCCGCACCAGGGAGGGCCCCCGGCCCCTCCCCGTAGCGATCTGCACCCTGGAGCGGGAGTCCCACGAGTCTGACCTGACGGCCGGCCAGCGGCCGCGGGTGCGGCCCAGCCTCTCCTACTGGGACGGCTTCGGCCGCCAGGTGCAGCGTAAAGCCCTGGCGGAGCCCGGGCCAGTGCCCGTGCGGGACGCCGAGGGGCGCATCGTCCTGGGCCCCGACGGCCAGCCGCAGATGACGATGGACGACGCCAGCGAGCGCTGGGTGGCCAGCGGCTGGACGGTCTTCAATAACAAGGGGAAGCCCGTCCGCCAGTACGAGCCCTTCTTCACCGACACCCCCCGCTTCGAGTTCGAGGTGCGGGCCGGCGTCGGTCCCCTCCTGCTCTACGACCCCGCGGAGCGCCTCGTCGCCACCCTCCGTCCCGACCACGCCTGGGAGAAGGTGGTCTTCGGCCCCTGGCACCAGGAGAGATGGGACGCCAACGACACCGTCCTCATCGACCCGGCCAGCGACCCCGACGTCGGCGCCCTCTTCCGCAGGCTGCCGCCGGCGGAGTACCGGCCCACCTGGCACGCCCTGCGCACCGCTCCCGCCCATGCGGACGCCTTCGCCGCTCGTTATCAGGATGCCACGGAGCGAGCGGCCGAGGCCCAGGCCGCCCGTAAGACCGAACTTCACTCCGCCACGCCCATCGTCACCTGCTTCGATAGCCTGGGCCGCCCCTTCCTCACCGTCGCCCGCAACCGCTACCGGCGCGGCGACGCCCCGCCCGACTCCCCGCCCGTGGAGGAGATTCATCGCACCCTGGTGGGCCTGGACATCCAGGGCCGCCAGCGCCGGGTGGCCGATGCCCTGGGGCGCCTGGTCATGCGGTACGAGTACGACATGCTGGGGACCCGGCTCCATCAGGCCAGCATGGACGCCGGCCGGCGCTGGCTCCTGCACGACGTCACGGGCAAGCTCATTCGCTCCTGGAACAGCCGGGGACTCGACCGTCGCCTCACTTACGACGCCCTGCGCCGGCCCACCGCCCTGTATGTGAGAGAGGAGGGGGTGGAGCGGTTGGTGGAACGGACCGTCTACGGCGAGGGCCAGGGCGAGGCCGGCAACCATCGCACCCGCGTCTTCCGGCAGTACGACCAGGCCGGCGTGGCCACCAACCTGGCCTTCGACTTCAAAGGGAACCTGCTGGCCAGCGCCCGCCAGTTCGCCCGGGAGTACAGGACGACGCTGGACTGGTCTGACGACGTGCCCCTGGAGAGCGAGGTCTACGAGGAGCGCACCACCTACGATGCCCTGGACCGGCCCGTCTCCCTCCGCTCCGCCGATGGCAGCGTCGTCCGCTACCACTACAACGAGGCCAGCCTGCTGGAGCGGATCGAGGCTCACCTGCGGGGAGCAGCGACGCCCACCGGCTTAGTCGCCGACCTGGACTATAACGCCAAAGGCCAGCGCGAGCGCATAGTCTACGACAACGGCGCGGTCACGACCTACGACTACGACCCTCTCACCTTCCGTCTGAAGCGCCTTCGCACCACCCGCAACGGCGCAGCGCTGCAGGCCCTGACCTATACCTATGACCCGGCGGGCAATATCACCCACATCCGGGACGACGCCCAGCAGACGGTCTATTTCGACAACGCTGTCGTCCAGCCCCACGCCGAGTACACCTACGATGCCGTCTACCGTCTCATCGAGGCCACCGGCCGCGAGCATATCGGCCAGTCGGCCGCCCTGCTCCCCGCGTCGTGGGACGACGGCCCCAGGGTGCGGCTGCCCCACCCCCACGATGGGCAGGCCATGCGCCGCTACACCGAGCGTTACGAGTACGACGCGGTGGGCAACTTGCTGCGCCTGGTCCACCGGGCGCAGGACGGCGACTGGACGCGGGAGTGCGCCTACGAGGAGCCCAGCCTTCTCGAGCCGGCCAGGGCCAGCAACCGCCTGAGCCGCACGGTGCTCGGTGCGATCGCTGAGCCCTACGGCCACGACGCCCACGGGAACATGACGAGCATGCCCCACCTCTCCCTCATGCGCTGGGACTTCGACGACCAGCTACGGGCCACCGCACGCCAGGCGGTGAGCGACGGCGGCACGCCGGAGACCACCTACTACGTCTATGACGCGGCCGGCCAGCGCCTGCGTAAGGTGACGGAGCGTCAGGCCGGCTCTGGCCAGATGCCCACCCGACTGAGGGAGCATCTCTACCTGGGCGTCCTCGAGGTCTACCGCGAATACGGGGGCGACGGCGCCACTGTGACGCTGGAGCGCCAGGCCCTCCACATCATGGACGATAAGCGGTGTGTGGCCCTGATAGAGACCCGCACCCAGGGCAGCGATCCGGCGCCAGCGCAGCTCGTCCGTTACCAGCTCGGCAACCATCTGGGCTCCACCATCCTGGAGCTGGACGCCGCGGGGCAGGTCATCTCCTATGAGGAGTACTACCCCTACGGGGGCACCTCGTACCAGGCGCTGCGCCGCCAGACGGAGACGCCCAAGCGACGCCGCTACGCGGGCAAGGAGCGGGACGCGGAGACCGGCCTCTATTATTACGGGGCGCGCTACTATGCCCCTTGGCTGGGAAGGTGGACGAGCTACGACCCGGCTGGCCTCGCCGATGGCCTGAACCTCTACTGGTATGCTCGATGCTCGCCCATCGTCTGGCACGATGCCTCCGGTCGTCAGTCCACGAGGAACCAGGAGCTCATCGATCCGGTGATAGTGCGGCGGGCCGAGGTGACGGGCGAGGAGTCGCAGGAGTGGGTGAGACAGCAGTACGCCGAGGTGGGCATCTTCTATCGCGGCGAGGCACAGTGGGACCCGGAACACCGCACCTGGTGGGTCGACAGGGCCCAGCTCATCGCTCCGGAGATCATCACCTTCAGCGAGGAAGAGGCCGATGTCATAACGGCACAGCTGCCTTCCGAGACTTCTCGTCAGTCCGACTCCGCTGAGGGCCCGTCAGAGTCTGACAGCGTCCTGGATGCTGTCCAGATGGGACTGGACGTCGTAGGGCTGATCCCCGGCATCGGTGAAGTAGCTGACGCGGCCAACGCTATCATCTCCCTGGCCCGGGGCGACTACGTTGGAGCGGCACTGAGCGCCGCTGCCATGATCCCCTTTGCTGGTTGGGGGGCTACGGCCGGGAAGGCTGGCCGACGGGTGGCCAATGTAGTGGAGAGAAGACTCGCGAGGGAGGCTGTAGAAGAGGCTACTGAGCAGGCGGTCAGGCACGCCGACCCGGCTACCCTTGGCACCCTCGTCGGTACGAGCACGAGGCAGATGAGGCGCGCCGCCGCCAAGAAGATCGCTGAGACTGAGGGCCATCCCCTGAGGTTCCTCCTGGATGAATCGGGCAAATTCAAGTCTTCCGGGAGACAACACTCGGAGCTTATCGAGAGGCCGGACGTCGTGGAGATGGGGCACATCACGAGCAAGTTGGCTGGGGGCCCCGAGCGAGTGATGCTGCAGGCGGCTTGGCTGAACCAGTTCAACCGGGTAACTGTGGAGGGAACCCGAAAGGGTGCTTTCATTGAGAACGTCGCCGTGGACATCGGAGGAATCGCCGTCGACCGAGAAAGCGCGATCTGGTGGGAACAACTGGGCTGGCTTCCCAAGGGTACGGTGGCAAACGCCCCACGCCTAGTGTTCCCGTGAAGGCTCTTTATAGGCAGTATTTATGGAATAGCGATGACCGAAGAGAGGAGAACGAACGTGCCTGATCGCTCTCACGTCCTCCTCACCGGCGCGCAGCCTCCCCGTTCGAGGCGGCGGTGCGGACCGACGGGTGGGCGGTGGCTCTGGCCGGTAGGGGAGCTGCGGGATGAGGCGCCCGTGCCGGCCGCCTATAAACGCTAGGGAGGACGCGGCATGAACAGGATCACCTTCCCGCTGGAGCAGCGAGCGAGCGGCCCCCAGGTGGCAGACCTGCAGGACGCCCTGAGGGCCTGCCTGGAGCGGGACGTCATCCGCATCGAGGGAGCGGCCTCCCTCCGTCGGCTTCTGGCGGCCCTGCAAAAGGAGCGCGAGCAGCAGCTATACGGCGAGGCCACGGCCCGCCTGGTCTCCCTATTCCAGAAGGCTCGCGGCCTGGAGACCAGCGGCCAGGTGGACAGGGCTACAGCGGAGGCGCTGAACGCCGTCCTGGAAGAGTGGGGGCTGCTGGAGCGGCCAGCCCCGGCGGGAGGCGGCGTGGTGAGCGGTCAGGTGCGGCGCGAGGACGGCCTCCCCCTGCCCGGGGCCAGGGTGCACGCCTGGCACGACGCTGAGGTTGGCCCCGTCCGCCTGGGGGAGGACATCACCGACGCCGAGGGCCGCTACACCATCCGCTACGAGGGTCTGCCGGGGGTGGAGAGGATCGACCTGCGCGTCTCAGTCTTCGATGGGGAGGGCCGACTGCTCCGGTCCTCGGACGTGGTGCGCGGGGCCAGGCCCCTGGAGCAGATCGATATGACGGTGGCCCTGGCCGCCCGGCCCGACAGGCGACGCATCGAGGGGCGCATCGTCCTGGAGAACGGCCTGAGCGCCGAGGGACTTAAGTTGCGCCTCTACCGCCGCGACTTCGGCGGCAAGGCGACGCTTCTGGCCGAGGCCGTCACCGCCGCCGGTGGCCGCTACATCCTGTCCTACGATTGGGAAGGCCGCCCCGCCAGCCTGGAGGTGCGGGTCGTGAAGGAGTCGGGGGAGGAAGTGGCCCTCTCCTCCCCCCTGACCGACCTGGGCGCCGGGCCGGTCGTCGTCCTGAACTTGGTCGCCCCCGCTGACCTGCGCCCGCTGGAGGCGGAGTACCGCCGTCTGGTGGCGGACCTCCTCCCTCACGTGGGCGAGATGGCCGCCCTGGCCAGCGCCCGTGAGGACGACGAGCGCCAGGACCTGACGGTGCTCAACCGCGCCACCGGGTGGGACGCCCGCCTGCTGGCCCTGGCTGCCATAGCGGAACGCCTCAGCGCCGATCCGGACATCGGTCTGCCGGCGGAGGGACTCTATGGCCTCCTGAGGGCGGGCCTCCCCTCGGGCAAACTGTTGCTGGCCCAGGTAGGGGCTGACACGGTGGAGCGGGCGCTGAAGGCGGCCCGACAGGCCGGCATCATCGACCTCGACGACCAGGCCATCGCCAGCTTCAAGGAGCGTTTCGCCACCTTCGCTGGCCGGGCGAGGCTGGCCCTGCCCGCCCCGGGTTCGCTCTCCACCTACGAGGAGCTGCTGGAGGCCTCCGGCCTGGACGAGTCGTCCCGAACCAGGTTCGCTGCCGTCTTCCTTGAGCACCGGGGGACGGCGGCGGAGTTGTGGGAGAAGGCGCGGCAGGCCGGGCTCGACGATGCCCAGGTGCGTCGCCTGCAGCTCCAGGGGCGGCTCGCCTACCTGGTGGGCAACAGCGCTCCCCTGGTCGCTCGTCTGCTGGACAGGGTGGAGACCGCTTCGGACCTGGTGGAGCGGGACTTTTACGAGCCGGAGACCTGGAAGGCCGAGCTGCGAGCCCTGGCGGGGGACGATGAGGAGCTGTCCCGCCTCATACCTTCCATCTACCAGGGCGAGAGCGCTCAGGAGCGCCTGGAGGCCTACGCCCAGGACATGGCCCGCAAGGTGCGTCTGAGCTACCCCACCCAGGTGGTGGCGCGCACCCTGGAGCGCGACGACGCCGATGCCTTCCGCCTGGGCGAGGCCCGCGCTGCCACGGCTGCCCTCCTCAAGAAGGCGGCCGCCCTGGGCTTCCGTCTGGGACAGACGCCGCCAGCGCGGTTCCTCATGGAGCACCCGGAGGCCCTGGAGGAGACGGGGCCGCAGGCGGGGATGGCCACGGAGCACCTGAAGACCCTACACCGCGTCTACCAGGTCACCCCCAGCGACGAGGCTATGCCCGTCCTCCTGGAGATGGGGCTGACCTCGGCCCATGACATAACGGCCCTCACGGAGGAGCAGTTCGCTGCCCGCTACGTGGCCAAATACGAGAGCAAGCACGGCCGCCGCCCCCCGGGAGGCGAGGCGCGGCTGGTCTACCGCAAGGCCCAGCAGGTGAGCGTCGTCGTCGACAGGCTGCTCGCCGAAGCCAGGGGAATGGGGACCGTCCAGGGTATGCCAGTCGTGTCTTCGCCTGCCACTTCCACGGAGCGGATGGCCCTGGTGGGCCAGTTGGTCAGGCACCTGCCCACCCTGGAGACCCTGCTCGGCTCCCAGGACTTCTGCGAGTGCGAGCACTGCCACTCCGTCCTGAGTCCCGCCGCCTACCTGGTGGACCTCCTCCAGTTCCTAGACCCCGAGGAGCCGGTCTGGAACAACTTCCTGGAGCAATGGGAGCAGACGCACGGTGGCGAGAGGTATACGGACCGCTACCAGAAGCCCTACGATGCCCTCGTCCGCGAGCGCCGGCCAGATATACCGCATATCCCCCTCACCTGCGAGAACACGCACACGGCGCTCCCCTACATCGACCTGGTCAACGAGATACTGGAGTACTACGTGGCGAAGGGGAAGCTGGACAGCGGCGCCGCCGGCGATACCGGCGCCACTGCCAGCGAGGACCTCCTGGCCGAGCCCCAGAGCACGGCCCGAGAGGACCAGGTCGCCCTCCAGGCCTACGATGCCCTCTACAGCGCCCGCTATCCCCTGGCCCTCCCCTTCGACCTGTGGCTGGAGACAGTGCGCCAGTTCTGCGACTTCTTCGAGGCGCCCTTCTGGCGGCTGCTGGAGACCTTCCGGCCGACGCAAGACCTCTTCGCCTCCGGCGCCGCCTACGGCCACGAGGCCGTGTTCCGGGAGAGGCTGGGCCTCTCGCCAGCGGAGCACGCCGTCTTCACCGACCCCGCTGCCCTGGCCACGTGGCAGGGCCTTTACGGCTGCGCCAGCGACGACCCCGACGCCACCCTCGTCACCGACGCCGAGACGGGAGAGTCCGTAGACCTGAGCTCGGCCAAGGTGCTGGCCCGCCGGCTGGCGGTGAGCTACCGGGAGCTGGTGGAGCTGGTGAAGACGGGCTTCGTGAACCCCCGGCTGGCGGAGCTGGGCCTCCTGGACAAGCTGGGCGCCTCCATAGCCGACGCCCGGTCCTACCTGGACCACCGGGGGCTGCTGGAGAGGGAACCGTCCAGCCTCACGGAGGAGGAGCAGCGACAGCGTCTGGAGGCGGAGGCCTTCCGACAGCGGCTGGAGCGGCTCGGCCAGGAGTTCAGTATGGCGTTTGCCCATCTGGAGGCCCAGGTGGAAGCCCTCCCCTTCGATGACGTCCTGGTGCTGAGCGGTCCGGAGGGGGAGTGCGACTTCGAGCACACGGCCCTGCGGTATGCCAGCGGCCGCCCGGCGGAGCCCATAGCCCTCCTACGGCTGAACCTCTTCGTGCGACTGTGGCGCAGGCTGGGCTGGAGCATCGAGGAGACGGACCGCGCCCTTCAGGTCTTCGTCCCCAGCGAAGCGCCCTTCGAGCCCGAGCACCTGAACGAACGCCCCCTCAGGACAGCCCTGGTCTATCTGGCCCACCTCAAGGCGCTGGAGGAAGCCCTGGGCCTGGGGGCTGACGGTCGCCTGAAGCTCCTCACCTTGTGGTCGGAACTGCCGACGACTGGAGAGCGCCCCCTCTATGCCCAGCTCTTTCTGGTGCCCGGCGTCCTGAAGAGCGACCCCGTCTTCGACAGCCCGTTGGGCCGCTATCTGGAATACTTCGATGCTGCGGAGGGAAGGTACAGGCCCTTCCGCTGGGATGCCAGTCAGCCGGAGTCCCCTCAGACGGGCAATGTCTCCCTGAAGGCCCACATGGTGGCCCTGCAGGGGGCGCTGGGACTCACCGCCGACGATGTCCAGCGCATCCTGGCCGATGCTGGTCTCTCGCTGGAAAGCGCAGCCCTCACTCTGAGCAACGTCTCCCTGCTCTACCGTTACGCCCTCCTGGCCCGGGCGCTGGAGCTCTCCGTCCGGGAGCTCATAGCCCTCAGGCAGCTCTCGGGCCTGGAGCCGTTCAAGCCCCTGGAGGCCGGCACCCTGACGACGCTGGGGGACGACCACCCCTTCACCCAGACCCTCCGTTTCGTGGAGACGGTGGAGCAGGTCAGGGCCAGCGGTTTCAACGTGGAGGATCTGGAATACCTTCTGCGCCACCGCTTCGACCCGACGGGCCGTTACCGGCCGGCCCGGGCGGCCACCCTCCTCTTTCTCAAGGGGCTGGCGGCGACCATCAGGGCCATCCGCGCCGAGCACGCCGTGCCGTCGGATCCTGGCGCCCTGAGCGAGGAGGCACTGCAGCAAAAGCTGGGTCTCCTTCTGCCGTCCGAGGTGGCCCGGCGCTTTCTGGCCATGCTGAACGGCACCGTCGAGTTCACCGCCACCGTGGAGGCGCCGCCCGCCAACAGGCTGGAGCCCTCCCTCTTCGTCGGGGAGCCCTCGCTGCTCCGGCTGGCCTATGACGAGACCCTGGAGAGGCAGTCCCTCACCTTCCGTGGCGTTCTCCTGGAGGAGCAAAAGGGGGAGTTGCTGGGGCGGTTCGCCCCCTCCCTCTCGACCGATCAGCAGGCCGTCCTTCGCGGCCTCCTGGACGACGTCCAGGCCCAGGCGCGATCCTTCTTCGAGGCCCATCTGGAGCGGTCGGCCTCCGCGGACGCCCCCACCACTGGCTTCCTGGAGGCCGCCGATTACGAACTGCTCTTCGCTCCCCTGCCCGAAGGCCTGAACGAGGCCCAGCGCCAGGAGCGGCTGGCCCAGCGGCGGGCACGGCTGGCCCGCGCTCTCTTCCCCGTCCTCCAGCAGCGGCTGGCCCAGCAAGCCATCGTCCGCGCCCTAGTGGACCAGACGGGAGGAGAGGCGGCCCTGGTGGAGGCGCTGCTCACCGACTCTCGCCTGGTGACCGATCCCGCCTCCCCGGGAGGCGACGAGCCCCTGCTGGCGGCCTTCGAGGGCCTCGCCGGGGGTGGCGTCACAGCCCGGTTCTTCTCTGCCGCTGACGCTACGGGAAGCCCTCTCGCCACCCTGGCCCTGGCCGATGCCGACACCGGCCTCGGGGATGCCAGCGGCACCCCTCTGCGGCCTCTTGGAGCCAACAGCGTTCTCATGGAGGGATATCTGGAGGTGCCGGTGCCCGGGGCATACCGGTTCTACGTCGTCCTGGAGCGACAGAACGCCGAGGCCGAGCTCCGCTTCGAGCACGTGGCCGGCCCTCTCCTGTCCGGGACGGCCAGCGCCGATGGGCAGGAGTTCAGTCAGCACCTGGAGCTGGCGGCCGGCGTCCCCTACAGGTTCACTCTGGAGGCCCGAAACCTCCAGGATGGCGAGGCCCGCCTGCTGGTGCGAGGGGAGGGACTGGCCAGGGGAGGGCTCGCCCGTCTCGTCCTGTACCCCGGGGCGAGCATGGAGAGGGCGGAGCGGGCCTGTCTCCTGCTCCGCAAGGCCCTCCAGTTGGTGGAGGCCCTGGGCCTCGGCCTGGGGGAGCTGCGCTACCTTCTCACCCACCGGACGGACTTCGATGGCCTGGACCTGAGCAGGCTCCCCACGCGTCCCCAGGACGACACGCCGGCGGGGGCGCGAGCGCTCTTCGGGCAGTTCCTGCGCCTGGCCGCTTATGCCCGGCTCAAGGGGGAGATGGCCGGAGGGCGGGAGGAGCTGACCGGCATCTTCGAGGCCAGCGCCGCCGGCGACCTGGAGTCCGCCTACTCGATCATCGCCCGGGTGACGCGCCGGGACGCGGCGGTGGTGAAGGAGGTGGCCCAGCACCTCTTCGCAGCGCCCGCCTTCACCGACGAGAGGCCGCTGTGGCGATTGTGGGAGGCCCTCCAGGTGGTGGAGCGCTTCGGGGTGCCCGTGGCCTCCCTGACCGGCTGGACGGGCGTGGTGGACGGCACCGCCCCAGCGGCCCAGCGCTTCGCCATCGCCAGACAGGCGCGGGAGACGGTGAGAGCCCGCTTCGACACCGAGAGCTGGCGCCGGGTCGCCCAGCCCATCTTTGACCGCCTGCGGCGGCAGCGGCGCGATGCTCTCGTCGCCTATACGATGCGCAAGCTGGGCTTCCAGCGGCAGGAGCAGCTCTACGAGTACTTCCTCATCGACCCCGGGATGGAGCCCGTGGTGCGCACCTCGCGCATCCGTCTGGCTATCGCCTCGGTGCAGCTCTTCGTCCAGCGCTGCCTGCTGAACCTGGAGCCCGATGCGCCGCCCGCCGCCATCAACGCCAGCCGGTGGGAGTGGATGAAGCGCTACCGGGTATGGGAGGCCAACCGCAAGGTCTTCCTCTTCCCCGAGAACTGGCTGGAGCCCGAGTTCCGCGACGACAAGACGTCCCTGTTCCAGGAGCTGGAGGGTGCACTCTTCCAGGGTGACGTCTCCGATGACCTGGTGGAGGACGCCTTCCTCAACTACCTTAAGAAGCTGGACGAACTGGCCAGGCTGAAGATCGTCGCTATGCACCTGGAGTACCGGACGGACGCGGAGGCGAACGTCCTCCACGTCTTCGGCCGCACTCACGGTCAGCCCCACAAATACTTCTACCGTCGCTTCCTTCACCAGAGCTGGACGCCCTGGGAGCCGGTGACGGTGGACGTGCAGGGCGACCACCTGGCGCCAGTGGTCTGGCGGGACCGGCTCTATCTCTTCTGGGTCACCTTCATGGAGCGGGCGGAAGAGGACGCCCAGCCCGGGTCCCGCAGCAGCGGCAGGACCCTAGCTGAGGTCCAACTGTCCGATGTGATGAACGACATAATGGACAGGACCGCGCACAGGCAGCTCCAGGTGCAGCTCCACTGGAGCGTCTACACCAACGGCAAGTGGAGTCCCCCCGAGTCCAGCCCCCTCTTCACTGTCCTGGGGGACGACGGGAATCCCCTACAGCTCCACCGCAGCTCCTTCAGCCCGTCCCAGCTCTTCGTCTTCGTCTCCAAGGAGCCCTATGAGGAGGGCGAGGAGCGGGGAGTCTACGTCCATCTGGTTAGTCGAGCGCTGAGCCAGAGCTTCTATCTGGCGGGCCGCAACAGTCCCCCCGTCCTCCTTCAGAGGGGCAGGAGTCGGCCCTCCGCGCCCTATCCGCGGACGTCCCAGGGAGCGACCGATTACCTCGGCGAATCCGAGCTCCGCGTCACATTTCGCCAATCGATCGTCATCAGGGATGGGGAAGAGCCCGAAGAGGACTGGGACTCGCCCTCCATCCTGAAGCTGGTCAGTGAGCAGAAGGGCTACTCCCTCGTGCCGTGCAACAACGAGGCCCCCTTTGGCGATGCCGAGGTCGCCTCTCTGGAGAGGCCTGTCTTCTTCCAGGACCACCTCCATACCTTCTTCATTGAGCCGGACCTGACGGAGGAGTCCACCGAGACGTGGGAGGGATGGCTGACGCCCATCGCTCCTGTCCCGGCGGAGATGTTGGAGTTGCAGGAGGGGATGCTGGAGAGGGTGCTGGAGCCCTGGGTGCCCGTGGAGAGTCCGCTGCCCATGGGCCCGGATGACCCCGTCTGGCGCCTCCCCGTGGACCCCCGGTCCCTCCACCGGCTGCGCACCTCCCGGGACTGGCTGGTGAACCCGTCCACGGCCCTGGAGTTCGATGGCGGGCTGGTGGGGGCGGGCGGGCGAATCGCCCCCGGGGCCCGGCCGGGGGAGGGCATCGTCGGCCGGCCGACCACGCTGGACGGCGGCATGGGCGTACCGCCGGGAGGGGCCACCGGCCAGCCCTCGCCCCTGGCTGTCCGGACGGAAGGGCTGGGCGGGTCCGCTGGCCGGCTGACGCTGGAGGGACGGCTGCATGTGGTGGGGAGGGGTGGCCTGGACGCCGCCGCCCTGGAGCGTCTGGCCATGGAGAGAGGGCCGCGGTGAGCCCGCAGAGGCTGCGCCAGGGACGGTAGGCCGAATTAAGGAAAAGGAGCGCTGGCCATGAGCAAACGACACTTGCGCTTTCACGGCTACTACGATATGGCCACCCTGGGCAAGGGAAGGCGGCGCGTAGTCGTCCAGCGAAGGGAGCTGGACTACCGGCTCTACCTGCACCAGCACCCCTTCGTGCAGCAGTTGATGCAAAGATCGCTGCGCGGAGGGACGCCGGCGCTGCAGGCCGCCGATACCGAATACGTGAGGCGAGACGACGGCACCTTCGAGTCCCTGCCGGACGGTCGGCCGCGGCCGGTCCTCTACGGCGAGCTCGTCTCGGAGGGACAGGACGAGGCGTCGAGGCTCCCCTACGTGGCCTCGGAGCTGGTGAGGAAGCCGTATCCGGTGAAAGAGCTGGACTTCAGCTCCAGCGGCCCCTACGCCGTCTACAACTGGGAGCTCTTCTATCACGTGCCGCTGACCATCGCCGTCCACCTGAGCAGGAACCAGCGCTTCGCCGAAGCGCAGCGCTGGTTCCATTACATCTTCGACCCCACGGACGACAGCGATGGCCCCACCCCCCAGCGCTTCTGGAAGGTGCGGCCCTTCCAGTCCATGGATGTGAAGAAGCTGGAGGAGATCCTGGTCAACCTGGCCACGGGTGCCGACCCCGACCTGCAGCGAGAGACCGTTCACAGCATCGAGACCTGGAAGGACGCGCCCTTCCGTCCCCACGCCATCGCCCGCTACCGGCAGCAGGCCTACATGTACAAGGTGGTGATGGCCTACCTGGACAACCTCATCGCCTGGGGGGACTCTCTGTTCCGCCAGGACACGCCGGAGAGCGTCGATGAGGCGCTGCAGCTCTACGTGCTGGCCGCCAATATCCTCGGCCCTCGCCCGGATATGGTGCCCAGGAAGGGCACCCTGCGACCCCAGACCTACCAGACCCTCCGCGCTGACCTGGATCGCTTTGGCAACGCCCTGCGCGACCTGGAGGCCGACCTTCCCTTCGACCTGATGCCGTTCCCCGCCGGGGGAGCCAGCGACGGTGAGCGCCTGACCGCCATCGGGGGGCTGGGCAAGGCCCTCTACTTCTGCCTGCCCAGGAACGAGAGGCTCCTCCAGTACTGGGACACCGTGGCCGACCGCCTTTTCAAGATCCGCAACAGCCTCAACATCATGGGCATCTTTCGCCAGCTTCCGCTCTTCTCGCCGCCCATCGACCCGGCGTTGCTGGTGCGGGCGGCCGCCGCTGGTGTGGACGTGGGGGCGGTAGTCAGCGGCCTGAACCAGCCCCTGCCCCTCATCCGCTTTGCCTTTCTCGTCCAGAAGGCGGCCGAGGTCTGCCAGGAGGTGAAGTCTCTGGGAGGCCAGTTGCTGGCCGCCATGGAGAGGGAGGACGCGGAGGCGCTGGCCCTCCTGCGGTCCCGGCACGAGCGCCTCGTCATGGAGATGGTGGAGCAGGTGAAGTACGCCCAGCTACAGGAAGCCATCAAGGCCAGGGAGTCGCTGGGCAAGTCTCTGGCCCTGGCGGTGCAGCGCTACACCTACTACGAACGCCACCTGGGCAGGCGCCCGGAGGAGATAGAGCGGGTGCTTCAGAGCGCCATACAGGCGCTGGGGGAGCTGGACCGCCAGCGGCTCGAGAGGATGGAGCTGGAGACGACGGAGCCGGAGCTTCCCTCGCGGGAGATCCGGGTGGACGTCGCCAGCGGCGGCTCGCCCGCGGTCGTCGGCGATCCTCAGGGTGGCAGGCTGCTGAGCTCATACGAGGTGCAGGAGTCGGAGCTGCTGCAGTGGGCCCAGATAGCCAGCGACACGGCGAACGTCCTGAGCGCTCTCAGCGCTGTGGGCTTCTACTTGCCCACGTTCCATATCAATATCCAGCCTTTCGGCACGGGAGCGACGACGGAGTACGGAGGCAAGAACGTGGGGGATGCCCTTCAGGGGCTGGCTGTCGCCTCCCGTGCCGTGGCCGACCGCCTCAGCTTCGAGGCCCGCCAGGCCAGCCGCATGGACGCCTTCGCCCGCCGCGAGCGCGAGTGGGCACTGCAGAGCAATCTCGCCGCCATAGAGATATCGCAAGTCCTGAAGCAGCTACGGGCAGCCCAGATCCGGGAGGCGGTGGCGGAGCAGGAGCTCAGGGCCCATCGCCTCCAGATGAAGCACACCGAGGAGATGGAGCGCTTCCTGAACGAGGAGGGCACGGAGCGCGCCGGCAAGCAGACCAACAAGGCCCTGCACGCCTGGATGAAGCGGGAGGTGCGCGGCCTCCACGCCCACTGCTTCCAGCTCGCCTTCGATGTCGCCAAGAAGGCGGAGCGCGCCCTGCAGCACGAGCTGGGAGACCGCAGCCTGGGCTACATCAGGTCGGATTACCTGGCGGGCAAAGAAGGGCTCCTGGCCGGCGAGAGGCTCTATCTGGACATCAAGCGCATGGAGATGGCCTACCACGAGCTGAACCGCCGGGAGTACGAGCTCACCAAGCACGTCAGCCTGCTGCAGGTGGACCCTCTGGCGCTGGTACAGCTCCGCACCACGGGCCGCTGCACGGTGCGCCTGCCCGAGGAACTGTTCGATATGGACGGCCCGGGGCACTACTTCCGACGCATAAAATCGGTGGCTGTGAGCGTGCCCTGCGTCACCGGTCCCTATGTGGGGATCAACTGCAAGCTGACCCTGCTCCGGAGCCGGGTGCGCAGGACGCCGGACCTCCGGGGCGGCGTCTATGCCTGGCAGGGGGCCGAGGACGACCGGTTCGACGAGTATTACGGCGTCCTGCAGTCCGTCGTCGCCAGCTCAGCCAAGAGCGACGCTGGCCTCTTTGAGCCCAACCTGCGCGACGAACGCTATCTCCCCTTCGAGAACTCCGGCGTCATCAGTGAATGGCAACTGGAGCTGCCGGCCGACCCCAGCCGCGGCGACCCCTGCCTCTTCGATTACAACACCATCACCGATGTCATCCTGCACATCCGCTACACCGCCCGCGAGGGTGGGGAGCCGTTGCGCCGGGCGGCCCTGGAGAACCTGAAAGACCTCATCAGGGAGGCGCGGGCAGCCGGGTCGGTCCGTCTCCTCTCGGTGCGACACGAGTTCCCCGTCGAGTGGGCCCGGTTCCTGGCCCAGACTCCCGACGACGAGCGACGGTCCGAGGTGGCCCTCACCCTGCGGCCCGAGCACTATCCCTTCTGGAGCCAGGGACGGCTCAACAGGGTGGAACGAGTGGAGCTGCTGGCCCGCAGCGAGCTGGACAGCATCGAGGTCTTCCAGGCGGCTCAGAGGAGCGACAGCACCAGGATAGCGAGCCTCACCAGGGACGCTGCGCTGGGCGGCCTGCTGAAAGGCTCCCTCACCGCCGGCCTGCCTGCCACCCCCTACGGGCCGCTGCGGCTCTGCTTCGAGACCACCGCCATGAGCGACCTGTGGCTCCTGGTCACCTGGGCCGAATAGCCCCGCCACGCTGGTCAGGATGGGGACAGGCGGGGGCCGTCCTCTCCCGGGAGCGCCGGCGGGCCGGGAAGCTCCTGGCCGGCCAGGGCCAGGATGGCCTCCACTATCGCCTGGTAGCCGGTGCAGCGGCAGATGTTGCCGGAGAGGGCCTCCCTGACCTCTCGCTCCGTGGGGTTCGGGTTCTCCCGCAGCAGCTCGTAGGCGGTGATGAGGAAGCCCGGGGTGCAGAAGCCGCACTGGAGGGCGAAGTGCCGCCAGAAGGACTCCTGCAGGGGGTGGAGAGAGCCATCGGGCAGGGCCAGCCCCTCCACCGTCACCACCTCGGCGCCGTCGGCCTGGACGGCCAGCATGAGGCAGGAGCGGGCGGAGCGACCGTTGACCAGCACCGTACAGGCGCCGCAGATGCCGTGCTCGCAGCCCAAGTGGGTGCCCCGCAGTCCCAGGTCTTCCCGGAGGAAGTCGGCCAGGGTGCGCCGGGCGGGCACCACGGCCTCGTACCAGGTGCCGTTCACCTTGAGGCTGATGCGTTGCTCTGTGGGCACTGTCATTCCCCCCCGGCGCGCCGCAGCGCCTCCTCCAGCGCCCGCTCCGTCAGCACCCCGGCCAGGTGGCGGCGGTAGCGGGCCGAGGCGTGGACATCGTCCGGCGGCTCCACGCTGGCGGCCACCTGCTGCGCTGCCCTCTGCAGGATGGAGCGGCCCTCCGGGCCTCTCAGGGGCCGGCCTCTGAGCATCTCCTCTGCCTCCCGCGCTCGCAGGGGAGTCCCGCCCACGCCCACCAGGGCGATGCGGGCCTCCCGGCACTGGCCGTCCTCCGGGGTGACGGCGGCGGCCACGCCGACGATAGCGAAGTCGCCGTGGCGGCGAGCGAACTCCACGAAGGCGGCACCGCTACCGGGCGGCAGCCTGGGGAAGCGGGCCTCCACCACTATCTCCTCTGGCTCCAGGGCGGTGGTCAGATAAGTAAGGAAGAAGTCCCGGGCGGGCACCTCGCGGCGGCCGGCCGGGCCGGCCACGACGACGCGGCCGTCCAGGGCGCAGAGTACGGCCGGCTGCTCGGCGGCCGGGTCGGCGTGGGCGATGCTGCCGCAGACGGTGCCCCGGTTGCGGATGGCGGGGTGCCCCACCTGGGCGGTGGCCTCGGCCAGGAGGGGCCAGCCCTCCCACACCAGGGGACTGGCCAGGACGTCCCGGTGGCGGGCCAACGCCCCCACCACCAGCTCACCGTCCTCCTCCCGCAGGTAGTCCAGGCCAGCGATACGGTTGATGTCGACGATGAGGGAGGGCCTGACCAGGCGCATGTTCAGGAGGGGGACGAGGCTCTGGCCGCCGGCCAGCACCTTCGCCTCACCGCCGGCCTGCTGGAGGAGCCGGAGCGCCTCCTCCAGGGTCTCCGGGGCCTCGTAGTCGAAGGGAGGTGGCTTCATCGCCCCCGTCCCTCCTGGTCGGAGCGGGCGCCCCCGGCGAGGCGGCCCAGCAGCCGCTGGACGCGCTCCTTCAGCTCTTGGCTGTCCCAGGCCTCCTCGACGGAGCGCAGGGCCTCCTCCCTGGGCAGATGGTGGCGGTGGGTGACGGCCCGCAGCACCTTCTTGGCGCTGCGCAGGCTGGCCGGGGCCTTGGCCGCCAGCTCTCGGGCCAGCTCTCGCACCCGGGGCGCTAGCTGCTCCCGGGGCACCACCTCGTTCACCAGGCCGATGGCCAACGCCTCCTGGGCCGTGTAGACGCGTCCCAGCAGGAGGACCTCCCGGGCGCGGGCGCTCCCCACTAGCTCCACCAGTCGTTCCACGTCGCAGTAGTTGATGGCCAGGCCGACGTCCGCCGCCGGGATGCCGAAGCGGGCGCCCTCCACGGCCACGCGGTAATCGCAGACGATGGCCAGCTCCAGCCCCCCGCCGATGGCCGACCCATTGATCTGGGCGATGACCGGCACCTCCAGCTCCTCCAGGGTGTCCAGGGCGGCGGCCACCGTCTCCACGTAATCCCGGGCCCGCTGGGGGCTCTGGAGGAGCGTGGGGAACTCGTTGAGGTCGGCGCCAGCCATAAAGGCGCGCTCTCCTGTGCCGGTGACGATGATGACGCGCACCTGGGGGTCGGCGGCCAGGCGGGCTGCCTCCTGGGCGATGCGCCGCCAGAGGGCCTGGTCAGCCGCGTTGCCCACGTGGGGCCGGTTGAGGGTCAGGACGCCCCACTGCTCTTCCCTGGCCACCAGCAGGCTGTCGTCGCTCATGGCTGGCCCTCGTCGCCGCCTCCCGTCAGGGCCTTCCAGATGCGGTCCGGCGTGGCGGGGAACTCGGTCAGGTCGGCCCCGGCCTGCTTGAGGGCGTCTACCACGGCGCAGCAGATAGCGGCCAGCGCCCCCGAGTGGGCGCCCTCGCCCACGCCCTTGAAGCCTCCCTCGGCGCTGGAGGGCTGCTCCACATGGTAGACCTCTATGTTAGGGACATCGGGAGCGGTGGGCACCAGGTAGTCCATGAGGGTGCCGGTGTAGAGCTGGCCGTCCTCACCGTAGACCAGCTCCTCCATGAGGGCCTCGCCCAGCCCCTGGGCGACGCCTCCCGTGACCTGCCCCTTCACCACCGCCGGGTTGATGACCCGTCCGCAGTCCTCTACGGCCACGTAGCGGACCACCTCCGGCCGGCCGGTGCGGGTGTCTATATCCACCACTGCCAGGTGGGCGGCGCCGCTGAAGCTGCCGAAGATGGGATCGTAATAGGCAGTGACCTCCAGCCCCTGGTTGACCTCGCTGGGGAGGCGGTGCCCTTCGAAGTAGGAGATGTAGGCCACCTGCTCCAGGGGGAGCTCGCGGCCGCCCTGGCGGTGTCGCACCACGCCATCGACGATCTCCAGCTCCTCGGGCGCCGCCTCCATGAGGTGGGCGGCGCAGGCCAGGATGCGCTCCTTCAGCTCACGGGCGGCCCGTATCACTGCCCCGCTCCCCACTACGGCGGTGCGGGAGGCGCCCACGCCGAAGCCGAAGGGCACCACGGCGGTGTCGTTCAGGACTACCCGGATGCGGTCCACGGGGATGCCCAGGGCGTCGGCGGCCACCTGACGCATGGCAGTGGCGATGCGCTGGCCCTGGGAGGGCATGGAGGCGGCCACGGTGAGGACGCCGGTGGGCTCCAGACGGAGGGTCACGGCGTCCCTCCCCATGCGCATGGGGATGCCGGGCGAGAGGGGGATGCGGGTGCCCAGGCCGGTCAGCTCGGCGTAGCAGATGACGCCGATGCCCCGCAGCTTGCCCCGCTCTCTGACCTCCCGACAGGTCTCCCGCAGCGCCTCGTAGTCGGCCTTCTCCAGGAGGGTCTCCAGGCAGCGCCGGTAGGCGATGCGCTCATGGACGAGTCGGTTGATGTTGCGGTAGGGGGTCTCCTCCTCGCGGATGAGGTTGACCAGCCTGATATCGACAGGGTCCATACCGAGCTGACGGGCTGCCTCGTCCAGCACCAGCTCCAGGGCGGCCACAGCGGAGGGGCGGCCCACCGCCCGGTAGGGGCCGCCCGGCGTCTTGTTGGTGGCCACGGCCATGGCGCGGTAGCGCTGGGCCGGCACACGGTAGGGGCCAGGCATCAGACCTGCCGTCTGTAGCGGCTCGATGCCGGCCGTCCAGGGGGTGATGGAGTAGGCGCCGCAATCGGAGATGACCTGGGCGCGGAGGGCCAGGATGCGGCCCTCCTCGTCGAAGGCGGCCTCCACGTCGATATGCTGGTCGCGGGCGTGGGTGGAGGCCAGCATGTGCTCCAGCCGGTCTTCCACCCACTTGACGGGCCGGCGCAGCCGTAGGGCGGCGTAGGCCACCACGAACTCCTCCGGATAGGCGGTGGACTTCTGGCCGAAGCCGCCCCCGGTATCGGTGATGACGACGCGCACCTCGTGCTCCTGGAGGCCCAGGTGCTTGGCCAGCAGATAGCGGACGATGTGCGGGTGCTGGTTGTTGAGCCAGACGGTGAGGGTCCAGCCGCCCTCCCGGTAGGCGGCGGTGCAGCCGCGCGTCTCCAGGCAGAGGGCCGTCTTGCGGTGGAGGCGGAAGCGGCGTCGCACCACCAGGTGGGCGGAGCGGAAGGCGCCTTCCACGTCGCCGGCCTCGTATTCGCGGTCGATGAAGACGTTCCTGCCCGCCTCCTCGTGGACGAGGGGGGCCTCCGGCTCCAGGGCGGCGTGGACATCGGTGACGGCGGGGAGGAGTTCGTAGTCCACGTCTATGAGCTCGCATGCGTCCTCGGCGGTGGCGCGGTCCCTGGCGATGACGGCGCAGACGGGCTCGCCCACGTAGCGCACCTTGTCCACGGCCAGCCAGTGCTGGACGGTGGCGGGCGTGGCCGCGTAGCGGTTCTCCACGCTGCGGAACGGCTCCACCTGGCCCAGGAGGTCCCGGCCGGTGAGGACGGCCACCACGCCGGGGACGGCCAGGGCGGCGCTGACGTCTATGGAGCGGATGCGGGCGTGAGGGTGGGGCGAGCGCAGGAAGGCCAGGTGCAGGGTGTGGGGTAGCTGGACGTCGGCGGCGAACTGCCCCTCGCCCAGCAGGAGGGGGCGTGCCTCGTCGGGAAGGACGGAGGTGCCCACCACCTGGCGCCGGGTCTCGATTGTCGTCATGGCCCCTCCTCAGCGTTCGGCGCCGCCGGCCAGGCGCCCCCGTGGCGGACGGGAGGGCGGTCCAGGGCGACGGTGGAGGTCATGACGTCGCCGGCGGGGCGGGTCTGGCTTCGGGCGGTCCCTTCTCCCACCATACTTCAGGCAGCGGCGCCGGTCAGGATGTCCCGGCCTTGCCCAGAAGTCCCGGGACAGGCGTCCGGCTGCTGGCGAGTGTAGTCCCGGCGAAATAGGGTGTCAAGGGAGGCCCCCGCCCGGTCTGCTGGCCCTGGTTTGCCACTTACGCCCACCCTTGACCAGGGAGTCGGACTCTTACTTAAATACCTGCAGACGTCCCGGCCGGGCAGGAAGAAGGGGGAAGCCATGTATGCCACCGTGATGGACCACCCTCTCACCATCAACCACATCCTGTGGCGGATGGAACGTCTCTTTCCGGGGAAGACGGTGGTATCGCAGCGGTTGGAGGAGGGGCCGCCCGAACGAGCCACCTACGGAGAGCTGGTGCCGCGGGTGCGGAGGCTGGCCAGCGCCCTGTGGCGGGCCGGGGTGCGCCCGGGCGATGTGGTGGCCACCTTCGCCTGGAACACGCGGCGCCATCTGGAGTGCTACTTCGCCATCCCCTGCATGGGGGCGGTGCTGCACACCCTCAACATCCGTCTCTTCCCGGGAGACCTGGAGTATATCGTCAACCATGCCCGGGACGGGGCCATCTTCTGCGACCGCTCCCTTCTGCCCCAACTGGAGCCACTGGCGGGGAAGATGCCCACCGTCCGGCTCCTGATCCTGATGAACGAGGGGCCGGAGCCCTCCCAGGAGCTGCGGCAGGCCTTCCCGGAGGTGGTGGACTACGAGGAGTTCCTGGCCAGCGGCGACGAGTCCTTCGCCTGGCCACCCATCGATGAGCGGCAGCCGGCCACCATGTGCTACACCTCCGGCACCACCGGCCGGCCCAAGGGGGTAGTCTACACTCACCGCTCCACCCTCCTCTACTGTCTGGTGACGGCCCTGCCGGACAACGTGGGCCTCCAGGAGCGGGACGTGCTCCTCTCCGCCGTGCCTATGTTTCACGCCAACGGCTGGGGCCTGCCTTACACCGCTGGCCTGGTGGGAGCGAGCCAGGTCTTCCCCAACCGCTACCTGGACGCCCAGCGCCTGGTGGAGCTCATCGAGCGGGAGGGGGTGACGCTGACGGCCGGCGTGCCCACCATATGGGTGCCCGTCCTGGACCTGCTGGAGCAGACGGGGCGGCGCCTCCCCACCCTGCGGGCCATCTTCTGTGGCGGCTCGGCCGTGCCGCCGCCTCTCATCAAGGGCTTCCAGCGCCACGGTATCCAGCTCTTCCACCTCTGGGGCATGACGGAGACCACAGCCATCGCCTCCATGTCCCGCCTTCGCTCCTGGCTGGAGGGGCTGGACGAGGAGGCGCAGCTAGGCTACCGGGCCAAGCAAGGGAACGTGGTGCCCCTGGTTGAGTGCCGGGTGGCCGACCTGGAGACGGGCCAGGAGAGGGCCTGGGACGGCCAGAGCATCGGCGAGCTGCAAGTGCGTGGCCCCTTCATCACCGGCACCTACTATGAGGACCCCACCGCCGCCGAGAAGTTCATGGACGGCTGGCTGCGCACCGGCGACGTGGCCACCATCGACCCCGACGGCTACATACGCATTGTCGACCGCACCAAGGACCTGGTGAAGTCGGGTGGGGAGTGGATCTCCTCGGTAGACCTGGAGAGCGTCCTCATGTCCCACCCCAAGGTGCTGGAGGCGGCGGTGGTGGGGCTGCCCCACCCCCACTGGCAGGAGCGGCCGGTGGCCGCCGTCGTC
>VAPR01000476.1_pt1 | contig 26079 bp, 17 predicted proteins | sample 3380701 | NCBI WGS metagenome assembly VAPR01 (sample SAMN11536904, study PRJNA540576) | hot springs metagenome | isolation source: hot spring wet sediment | place: Spain: Lobios | collected 2014-01 | reverse complement strand
TGACTTACGGCAGCGATCACGATGTCGGTCTCGATGTCGAACTCGGATCCCTCGATGGTGATCGGACGCCTCCTGCCCGAAGCGTCGGGCGCTCCCAGTCGGTTCCTTATGCATCGCAGCGCCGCGACGCGGCCGGAGTCGTCGGTCAAGATCTCGACAGGAGAGGCGAGCAGTATCAATTCGACGCCTTCTTGCTGGGCCTCATGAATCTCCTCTGGGCTGGAGGGCATCTCGTCCATGCCCCTGCGGTAGATCATCTTGACTTCGGACGCTCCCAGACGGACCGCCGATCTCACGCAGTCGACGGCGGTGAATCCGCCGCCTATGACGGCTACCCGCTTCCCTGCCAGCTCCAGCGATCCGCCGTGAGATCTCGCTTCTTCCGGAGCGTTGTCGCCGAGATTCACTTTTTCCATGAACCATAGACCGGGATAGACCCCCTGCGCTTCTTCGCCCGGAATCTGCAATCTGACGGGCTTCTGGCATCCCGCTGCGATCAGGAGGGCGTCGTAAGAAGCGAGGAGCTCGCTCGCTTGGATGTCCCTTCCGATCTTGATTCCACAGCGAATCTCGACGCCGTAGTCGTAGAGGTCTCGAATCTCTTCTTCGACGATTTCCCGGGGAAGCCGGTATGCGGGGATGCCCGCTACCAGCATTCCACCCGGAGTCGGCATCGATTCGTAGACGACGACTTCGTAGCCTAAAAGGGCGAGATCTTGCGCTGCAGAAAGCCCTGCGGGACCGGAGCCTACGATCGCCACTTTCATGCCGTTCGAAGGCTGGCGCTGGGGCATCATGTGCCGCCAGCGTTCCGATCTGAAATCGGCCGCCGCCCGCTTTAGCGCCCGGATGGAAACCGGATCGTCGTCGTCGCTGCGCCGGCAGGCATCCTCGCACGGCCTGGTGCAGACCCGGCCCAATACAGCGGGGAACACGTTGTAGATCTTGTTGAGAGCGTACGCCTCGTCGAACCGTCCCTCCGCTATGAGCCAGATGTATCGCCGGGCATCGGTGTGGGCAGGGCATGCCGCCTGGCACTTGACTTGTTCCTCGACGTACTCGGGTTCGATGTCGACGAATGGGACTTTGTATGCGGGGCCGGGAAGTGCCGAATTCATCGGGGATGCAAGACCGCTCACGCTGCTACTCCTCTGGTCGGCTTCTCGGGCTCCGCTACCGGCGCGTCCGCGTAACGCGCGATTACCGGCTCGCCTGCTTCGGGTCGCCAGACCCTTTCGGGATCTGGGCAGATCGTGCGGATGGCGGCTTCCTCGCTCGCGACATATACGCGATCGCCGTCTTCTGCTGCTACCAGCGGCCGGAGCTTGATCCTGTCGTTCAACGCTAAAATTCCGTCGCGGAAGCCTACGATTATTGCGAATGGTCCGTTGGCGGAGGCGGATCCGTAAACCCGCCTCAGTGTCCTTATTACTTCTGCGTCGTCGGGATCCATTTCGTCTATTTCGGTCCAGAACGGCGGCGCTACGACTTTGCAGGCGAGCTCGATAGGCAAGCCGTGTCTGCGTACGAGCAAATCGAAAACGTAAGCGAGCACCTCTGTGTCGGTTCCCAACGAGCAGTAGTAGCCGTGCATCTCCAGGTAGCGCTTGTTGATGCCGTAGCTCGAAATCTCTCCGTTGTGCACGATCGAAAACTCGAGCAAACAGAACGGGTGTGCGCCGCCCCACCATCCCGGGGTGTTCGTGGGGAATCTCCCGTGGCCTACCCAAATCGAGGCCTCGTATTCATCCAGGCGGTAAAAGCGAGCAACGTCGAGAGGAAATCCGACCGCTTTGAATCCGGCCATGTTTCTGCCCGAAGACATCACGAAGGCGCCGTCGATGTCGTGGTTTATCGTCATGACCGACTTCATGACCAGATCTTCAGGAGAAAGCGATCCCTCCTCGCAAGCGCCTCCGGCGGGTCGCAGGAAATAGCGGTGCAAAAGAGGCGCATCGGCGATCGCCTCGATGCGTCTGGTAGGTATTGCTTCCACATGATCGGCTTCGAAGCGCTCGAACAAGAAGGCTTCGGTAGCCTCTTTTGAGGCTTCAGAGTTGTACATGAGTTGAAAAGCAAAGTGATCCGGATATTCGGGGAAAAGGCCGTAGACCGCATAGCCTGCTCCAAGTCCGTTGGTTCGTTCATCCAAGCAGGCCATCGAGCGCATGATTTCTTCGCCCGAAGTCCTTTTCTTGCCGCGGTCGATGAAGCCGGCCAGGCCGCATCCCCCCAGAATTCGGAAGGGGGCCTCTTCTTTGAATTTTTCGGAGGCGAATTCAGGCTCTAGCATCTAGTCCCTACCGTTCGAGCGCAACAAAAAACGCCCGAGCCTTCGGCTCAGGCGTCGTTGCCTATCGATAATCTCGACCATGCGATGCTAAGGCTAAATCGGCCGTTGTATCAACTAACTTTATACGTCACCGGCCAGGCCGATGTGCATCCCGGTGTGGGTCGGGCCCAAAAGCCGGATTTCCTCGAAAAATCCACTACCGACAGGACAGCGGTTGTCCAAGAAATCTAAAGCCAAAACCAGATCCAAGAGAAAGCGCAGCGGCGCTCCCGGCAGAAAACCGGCCCGCTATTCGCGAATATCGGCGGTTTTGCTTGCGGCTTTCCTTTTCGCCTTCGCAGTGCTGCTCTTGTTCTCCTACCGAGACGCTCCCAGAATGGTTCTGCCAACTCATTCGGGTCGCATGCGGCTGTATCTGGGCTCGGTCGCCGCGGCATCTATTCTGTGCGGTGTCTGGCTTCTTCTAGGCGGGATGAGCGTCGACCGGAAACTCGGCAGGCTGTCAGGCCGCCTCGGCGACGAGATAAGAGAAGTAGGGGAGAAGATCCGCGTTGAGGTCAGCAACACCCCGGCGGCCATTCTTGCGGTTCTGGGCGCGGCCACTCTTTTAGCCATCTGGCTCAGGTTTCGCTACTTAGCTCAGCCCATGCGCTACGACGAGGCCTACACTTACAACTCCTACGGGCGCTTTCCTCTGGCCGTCTCCCTTTCTGCATACGACTCGCCCAACAATCACTTCTTCAACACTCTGCTGCTTCATCTCTCGACTTCACTGTTCGGAAACCATGAGTGGTCGGTGAGGCTACCCGCTTTTCTCTTCGGCGTTTTGGTCGTGCCGGCGATCTATGCGGCATCTCGTCTGTTTGCCGGTCGCGGCGCATCGCTGATCGCATCGGGGGCCGCCGCTTCGTGGCCGGTACTGGTGGAGTACTCGGCAAACGGACGGGGATATACAGCGGTAGCGTTTTTCTTCGTCGCATCACTGGCGTCCGCCCGGCTTCTGCTAGAAAAAGACCGACTTCTCTTCCGCATCGGCCTGGCGGCTTTCACTATCGGAATTCTTTACACCACGCCGGCCGGCATCTACGCCGCTGCGACATGCTGGGGGTGGTTTTTGGCATCGGCTTTTGCCCAGCGCGATGGCAAGGGGATTCGATGGCGTGAAGGAGTCGGTCTTGGCGCAGTTGTGGCGGCTATCCTGGGCGCGCTCTACGCTTTTCCTCTGGCAGTAGGTGGGTTCGGCGCGGTCCTCGAGCGAGACGATATCCGTCCTTTGGGCCTGAGCGAATATCTGCGACGCGCGCCCGACAACTTGGTCGAGATAGGACGATTCGTCCTAAGAGCGGTTCCTCTGCCCGTAGCGATCGCCGTAGCAGGGGCGGCGGTGGCGGCGATCCCGGCTGTGTTCGGAACGAGTCGTCTTAGGCCGAGACTGGCCGGCCTCCCCGCAGCAGGTCTTCTGGCGGCGTTTTTGGTCACTGCCTTGCAAATGCAGTGGCCGTACACGAGGACGTGGATTTTCGGCGTTCCGTTGTTGCTTATTACCTCTGCGACAGGGCTCGAAGCGATCGGCTCTCTTGCGGCGGGGAAAGCTAGGAGGCTCGACAAGACGAAAACCTACCTGAGCGCGACGGCCGCGGCGCTTCTCGCCGCGCTCATGGCCTTTGCTCTCGTAACCTCGAGCACAATCGAGACTTCGCCGGACACCGGTTATGCACCCGATGCCCGGGAAGCTACACGATTTCTGGAAGATAAGGTTCGCCCCGGAGATACGGTTCTAGCGAGAGTTCCCGCCGATGCGCCGCTCATCTACTACTTTATGAGGGCGGGGCTCGGCATCGACTATTTCAAGCCCCATCAACCCGTAAAAGTTTTCGTCTATGTCGAAAAGGAATCCCAGAGCGTCGAATCCATTCTCGAGTTCTACCGAATACGACCGGCCGAGGATAGCGGGCCGGAAAAGATTTGGGAAGGAAAAACCGGCGCCGTCTACGAGCTCGCGAAATTCACGACCGGATGACCGAGACGTAGACGTTTTCGGCGAGTGCGGCGCCGAGCGCTACGCTCGATCCTCCCACGTCTAGCGAAAGCGTCCCGTCGGGGGCGACGGCTTCGACCGAGATCTTTCGCCCCGGATCTACTCCGTGCTTCCCCAGATAGAGCATCCATTCGAAGTTTTCTTCGATGGTTTCGGTCAGCCTTTCCACGACGACTTCCGATCCAGCCGGTACTTCGGATATCGCCACGAGATCGGTGCGGGGCGATCCTCTTCCCGGAATCGGATTCCCGTGGGGACAGGTGGTTTTGTCCTGGAGCACCTCGAGGATTTTCTCGACAACCAGATCGGAGATAGCGTGTTCGATTCGGGCCGCTTCTTCGTGACACAGATACCACTCGATGCCGAGGATGTCCACCAGGAGGCACTCCACGACGCGGTGGCGTCGCACCATCGCGTCGGCGCGCTCTTTTCCCGAAGCGGTCAGGTGAATGGTTCGTTTCGGACCGAATTCGACCAATCCCGCTTCGTGGAGGCGTCTTATCATCTCGGACACCGAAGCGGGGGTCAGCCCCAATCGTTCCGCGAGACGGGCCTGGATCACCTCGGCGCCGTCCTCGTGCATTTCCCTTATCGTCGAGAGATATTCGTCCTCTGCGTCGGTGAATTTGTATGCCATAGAGTTCTTCCCAAAGGAGCCGATTCCCTTAAAAGACTATCCGGGCGTAGGGATCGCCCCGCCTAAGCTCTAGAATTCGATCATGTCCCGCCTAATGCTCATCGACGGACATTCCATCGCGTTCCGGGCTTTCTATGCTCTTCCGCCCGAAATGCAGACCTCGTCGGGTCAGCAGACCAACGCCGTATACGGATTCGTCTCGATGCTGATAAAGGCTGTATCCGAATACCGGCCCGACCGTGTCGTCGTCGTCTTCGATCCGCCCGGCAAGACTTTCAGAGAAGAACGCTACGCAGAATACAAAGCGCAGCGAAGCGAAACCCCTGAGCCTTTCAGAGAGCAAGAGCCGCTCATACGGGAAGTGATCGACGCCTTGGGCCTGCCCCAGATACAAGTCGAAGGCTTCGAAGCCGACGACGTGATCGCGACGCTTGCGGCCCGGGCGACCGAAAACGGCGACGAGGTGCTTGTCGTAACGGGCGACCGGGACTCCTTCCAGCTCGTCCGGGATCCGCTCGTAAAAGTCATATACAACCGCCGTGGCATAACGGACGTGGTCGGATTCGACGAGAAGGCGATAAAAGAGCGGTACGGAATCACCCCCGACCAGTACGTCGATTACGCCGCTCTGCGGGGGGACGCTTCCGACAACATACCGGGAGTGCCGGGAGTGGGGGAGAAGACCGCGGCAAAGCTCCTACAAAAGTACGGATCGATAGAAGGCATCTTCGATCACATCGATGAACTCACGCCGAAGTTGCGCGACTCTCTTTTGGAGAACAGATCCGTCCTCGAGCGTAACCGTGAACTCATGCGGCTGCGCCTCGACGCTCCCGTCCCCGAAGATCTCGAAGCTTTGGAACGGCGATCGCCCGATCCAAAAAAGCTGGAGGAGCTTTTCTCCGCGCTGGAGTTTCGTACGCTGCTGGCGCGAGCGGAGGAAGCTTTCGGCGTGCGGGCAACAAGCGATAAATCCAAGAGACCCATCGAGCCTGAGTACCAGGAGATAGACGAGACTCGCTTTGAGGATTTAGTGAGGTCGCTTTCGTCTTCGAAGGCCCGGGTTTCTATCTCTGCGACACTTGCAGGTTCAGAAGATAGCGGCAAGGGCCGTTCGGTTTTCCTAGGCGTACTCGCAGACGGCAAGTGCAACGTTGTCCGTCTGGAGGGAATCGTCGATCCGTGGGAGGAGACGTCGGATCGGTCGGCGGCCAACAAAGCGGCGCGACGGCTCCTTTCCGACAAGCGCATTACCAAAGACGGTCACAATCTGGTGCGCACCGGCCGAATTTTGGGCCACCCGCCCCTCGAAGGCGTAGGAATCGACACCGCTGTGGCTTCTTATTTGCTGAATCCGGGAGCGGTCGCCGAACCCAACCTGGCGCAAATTCTCGAAGAGTACGCAGGGGTGCGCATCGGCGCCGGGCAGCAAAGCCTCGACCTCGGCGCAGACGGCGCCTCTGCAGCCGCCGATGCCGCCGCAGTGGCCGAGCTGTCGCCGATTCTCGGTAAGAAGCTTGAAGAAGCGGGAATGCGCTCCTTGTACGAAGAGATCGAACGGCCGCTCGTCGGCATTCTGGCGTCGATGGAAGCGGTGGGAATCAAGCTCGATGGTGCCTATCTGAACGAGCTGTACGAGACCTTCGGGTTCGAAGCGCAAAAGCATGAATCCGAGGTCAAAAGGCTCGCCGGCGACGAGGAATTGAATGTGCGCTCCACCCAACAACTGGCCGCTGTTCTTTTCGAGAAACTGAATCTGCCTCCGGTAAAGTCGACCAAGACCGGCTACTCAACGGACGCTTCGTCTCTGGAAGCTCTAAGAGACGCTCACCCCATCGTCGAGGAGATTCTGGCCTTTCGGGAAGTCGAGCGCCTGAGGACGGTCGTGGGGGGGTTGGCGAAACTGATCGGCCCGGACGGCAGGGTCCATCCGCACTACAACCAAACCGGGGCAGCGACGGGCAGAATCAGCTCGGACAATCCCAACGTTCAAAACGTTCCGATTCGAACCTCGTTGGGGCGACAGATTCGAAAAGCGTTCATTGCAGAGCCCGGCTGGGTTTTGATCACCGCCGATTACAGTCAGATCGAATTGCGGGTAATGGCTCATATCAGCGGAGACGAAGGACTGAGGAAGGCCCTTTCCGAAGCCCACGACGTCCACAGCGAGACGGCAGCCTCGGTATTCGGTGTATCCGTAAAGGACGTCACCGAAGAGATGCGCCGCGCCGCCAAGATGGTCAACTACGGCCTGTCCTACGGCCTCGAAGCCTACGGTCTCGCTCAGCGCTTAGGAATCGAGACCGACCAGGCCAAAGAAATTATCGACCGGTATTTCGAGTCTTTTCCCGGTGTCAGAAAGTACATGGAAGATGTCGTCGCCAAAGCTAAAGAGACGGGGTACACAGAGACGCTTTTCGGAAGGCGACGTTATATACCGCAACTCAAAAGTCAGTCTTATCAGGTGCGCAGGATGGGTGAGCGTATGGCCATGAACGCACCCATCCAGGGGACGGCGGCCGACATCATAAAGAGGGCGATGGTCGGGCTAGAGAGTCGGCTCCGTTCGCAAAAGATGCGGGCGCGTCAGATCCTGCAGGTCCATGACGAGATCGTCGTCGAAGCGCCCGAGGGTGAATCGGATCGGGCTGCAGACGCGCTAAGAGATGCGATGACCGGCGCCGCGGATCTGGCTGTTCCTCTCGAGGTCGAGATGGGTATGGGGCGCGACTGGGACGAGGCCAAAAGCGCCGCCGGCGCCTGAGCGCATCCATTCTCATTTGCCCTGTAGAGATGAAAAGCGAGGTGATAGTCTTTAGTGTCTTTTATCCGAACCAACCGGCCGATTGCGGATATGGTTCTGAGTCGTTCCTTCCCGGGGCGCAGGTAGCCCGATGTCGGATCCAACGAGCGAAGAGGAGATATGGATTCTGATACCTACAAGAAAAGTAACGAGAGCGGTGGTGCGGTCGGAGTGGTAGAACGCGATCTTTCTGTAGAAGAACTCGACGAGGCGATCCAGGCTACTCTTCCTCGATTCGACAACGGGGATCTGGTGAGCGGAACCGTAGTCAAAGTCGACAGAGACGAGGTCCTGGTAGATATCGGGTACAAGTCGGAAGGCGTGATACCGGCGAGAGAGCTTTCCATCCGCCAGGACATAGACCCGCGCGAAGTGGTTCAAGAGGGCGATCGAATCGAAGCCCTGGTGTTGCAGAAAGAAGACGAAGAGGGGCGACTCGTTCTTTCTAAAAAGCGTGCGCAGTACGAAAAGGCATGGATCGACATCGAAAAGATTCGAGAGACCACCGGTATCGTGGCCGGCCCGGTAATAGAGGTGGTAAAGGGAGGCCTGATTCTCGACATCGGACTGAGAGGGTTTCTGCCGGCAAGCCTCGTCGATCTCCGCAAGGTCAAGGACCTGCACAGCTACTTGGGCCAGATTCTAGAGTGCAAGATAATCGAACTCGATCGCAATCGAAACAACGTCGTCCTCTCCCGTAAGGCTTATCTGGAAGAGAGTCAGCGAGAGCAGAGAAACGCATTCCTCGAGAGCCTCCAGCCCGGTGAGCGTCGCAAAGGCGTCGTAAGCTCTGTGGTTCCCTTCGGCGTATTCGTCGATTTGGGGGGAATGGACGGCCTCGTGCACGTCTCCGAAATCTGCTGGCGCCACGTAGAGCATCCCTCCGAGGTTGTAAAAGTCGGCGACGAGGTCGAAGTCGAGGTTTTGGACGTCGACAAAGACTCGCAGAAGATCAGCCTGTCTATGAAGGCGTGTCAGGAAGATCCCTGGGAGGTCTTCGCTAAGCAGCACGAGAAGGGGAGCATTGTCGAGGGACGGGTCACCAAGATCGTTCCATACGGGGCCTTCGTCGAGGTAGCTCCAGGCATAGAAGGCCTCGTGCACATCTCGGAAATGGCGCATTATCACGTGCAACAGCCCCAGCAGGTCGTCTCGGTCGGCGAGACGGTCAAAGTCAAGGTGATAGAAGTCGACCTTACGCGCAGACGAGTCAGTCTTTCGATAAAGCAGGCCCTAGAAGAAGAGGCGCCTCCGGCAGAGCCCTCGGAGGCCGAGACCGCGGAAGCGACTTCCGAAGCGCCCTCGGAGGCCGGAGAGCAGCCGGAGGCGGAGGCGCAGACCGAGGCCGAAGAGCAGACGAAGCCGGAAGCGCTAGCGGAGTCCGAAGAGACAGCGGCGCCTGAAGCCAAGACCGAGACTGTCGAAGCGGTTCCCCTAGAACCTGAGGAATCTCCGACAGAGGCTGTAGAAGCGATAGCCGCCGAGGTCCAAGAAGAGAGCGCTGCCGGCGGGTAGGGCCGGGGGACGATGCTCCTCGTCGGCCTCACCGGAGGAATTGCCGCCGGCAAGAGCGTCGTGGCCCGTAGATTCCAAGAGCTGGGGGCGGTCCTGATCGACGCGGATGAGATCGCCCGTGAGGTCGTCCGGCCGGGATCTCCGGTCCTCGAGCGATTGGTGGAACGCTTCGGGGAAGACATTGTCGATGCCGACGGTGAACTCGACCGCAAGAAGCTGGCCGGAAAAGTTTTCGGAAATCCCGACGCCCTCAAAGATCTCAATGCGATAACCCATCCCGCGATCGGCGCAGAAATCGTTCGCCGGATCGACGAGCAACGTAATACCGACAACGTCGTGGTGGTCGATGCCGCGTTGCTGGTCGAAACCGGCAGGGGAGGGTTCGACAAACTGGTAGTCGTAGCCGCCGATCCCGAAACACAGATGAAGCGACTGGTCACGCTGCGCGGTATGGAACCGGATGAAGCGAAAAGGCGTATCGACTCTCAAGCTCCTTTAGAAGAAAAGCTGGCCAAAGCCGACATCGTCATCTGGAACGAGGGGTCGATTCAAGAACTAGAGGCGCGTGTTGACGAGGTCTGGGAAGAGCTTCGCTCGATCGCGCGTTCTCAATCGCAGAGCAAGAACGGCGAGGCGAAGTGAAAGAGTGGGTTTTCTTCGACGTGGGCGAGACTCTGGTCTCTCCGCGTCCGAGCTTTGGAAGAGCCATCCAGGAGATCTGCGAGGCCGCGGGCGCGCCCCTGAGGACGGACGACGTCGACAGGGTGGCGGACGAGTGCTTCAAGATCTTCCTGGACTTCCTCGCATCTGTCGATGACGAGAAGATGTTCTCTACGTCTTTCGAAAAATCCAAGCGATTCTGGACTCGCTACTACTCCCTCTTTTTGGAGAGGGCCGGTGCGCCCCGTCACTCGATAAAGAATTTGGCCGAGCACATCTACAAGGAACTGACCAGTTTCGATCGTTACGGGGTGTTCGACGACGCGGTGCCGGTTCTCGAGCGCCTCTCCGCAGAAGGATTTCGAATAGGGGTAATCTCGAACTGGGAAGCATGGCTGGACGATCTGCTCGATCATCTGGGTATCGGCCGTTTTTTGGAGGTGCGGGTAATCTCGGGCAGCGAAGGACTGGAAAAACCCGACCGCGAGATGTTCAGGAGAGCGCTCGAACGAGCCGGCGTACATCCCTCCAAGGCGGTCCACGTCGGGGACGACCCCAGGGCCGACGCCGAGCCGGCGCACGACGTCGGGATGACGCCGGTGATCATCGACCGGCGCAACCGCCATCCCGAAACCCCCTGGACTCGAATCGAGACGCTCGCTGATCTTCCCGGAGTTTTAGGGCTTTGAGGGCTCGGCGCTTGCAGCCCACGACGGAGGATCTAATCGATGAATTTTGAACTGCAGGCGCCTTTCGATCCGGCCGGAGATCAGCCCGAGGCGATCGAGCAACTTGTATCCGGAGTCAAAGCCGGTCTGAGGTTTCAGACGCTTCTCGGGATCACCGGCTCGGGCAAGTCGTTCACGATCGCCAACGTCATCGCGCGTCTCGGCCGACCTACTCTAGTGATAGCGCCCAACAAAAGCCTCGCCGCCCAATTAGCTGCCGAGTTCAGGGAATTCTTTCCGAAAAACAGAGTCGAGTATTTCGTGAGCTACTACGACTACTACCAACCCGAGGCGTATATCCCGCAGTCGGACACGTACATAGAAAAAGAATCCACTATGAATGACGAGATCGACCGGCTGCGGCACTCGGCTACATCGGCCGTCCTGCACAGGAGAGACACCATAGTCGTCGCTTCGGTGTCCTGCATCTACGGGTTGGGATCTCCCGCCGATTACGGGGCGCAGATGCTTTATCTGGCCCGGGGGCAAGAAGCCGACCAGGAGCAGATCATAAGGCGTCTGGTGGATATCCACTACACCAGAACTTCCCAGAGCCTCGATAGGGGGCGCTTCCGGGTACGCGGAGACACCATCGAAGTGCAGCCGGCATACGAAGAGGCGGTTCTACGAATAGAACTCTTTGACTCCGTCGTCGAACGTCTTGTATGGCTCGACCCGCTGAGCGGGGAGGTCCTCGGAGAGCCCTTCGATGCTCAGGTGTTTCCGGCGACACACTTCGTGACCTCTGAAGACCGGCTGAAGCGAGCGCTCGAGACGATAAAAGAAGAGCTCGAGCAGCGGGTCGAGGAACTTACCAGAGAGGGCAAACTGCTCGAGGTCCAGCGTCTCACGATGCGTACCAACCACGACCTGGAGATGCTCGCCGAAGTCGGCACCTGTGCCGGAATAGAAAATTACAGTCGCCACCTCGACGGACGCCCGCCGGGAAGCCCTCCTTATACGCTGATCGACTACTTTCCCGACGATTTGCTGGTGGTGATAGACGAGTCGCACGTGACGGTGCCTCAGCTTCACGGGCAGTACGAAGGAGACAGGTCCCGCAAAGAAACCCTCGTCGAGTACGGCTTCAGACTGCCGTCTGCACTCGACAATCGTCCGCTCCGATTCGACGAATTCATCTCGAAAGTCGGACAGGTCATCTTCATGTCGGCGACGCCGGGACCCTGGGAACTCGAGCACTCGGCCAGGGTGGTAGAACAGATCGTTCGCCCTACCGGACTCGTCGACCCCGAGGTGGAGATCAGGCCCACGAGGGGCCAGATCGACGACTTGATCGGGCACATAAAAGAGCGTTCCGAGCAGAAAGAACGGGTCTTGGTGACCACGCTTACGAAAAAGATGGCCGAAGACCTGACCCAGTTTTTGCTCGAGCTCGGAATCAGGGTGCGTTACATGCACTCCGATATCGATGCCGTCGAACGGATCGAGATCCTGAGAGATCTACGCCTCGGGCACTTCGATGTTCTGGTCGGAATCAACTTGCTTAGAGAAGGGCTGGATCTGCCCGAAGTTTCGCTGGTGGCCATCCTCGATGCCGACAAAGAAGGATTTCTGCGGTCGGAGACCTCTCTCATTCAAACGATCGGTCGAGCGGCGCGCAATGTCCGGGGCAAGGTGATCATGTATGCCGATCGGATGACGGGTTCGATAAAAAGAGCGGTGGACGAGACCAATCGCCGCCGCAGGAAACAGATCGAGTACAACAAAGCTCATGGAATAGATCCTCAGACCGTCCGCAAGCAGGTTCGCGACATTCTGGAAATGGTGAGGGGACCGGAGGCCTCGGCGGAGGCTGCGGCACAAGAGAGGGCTCTGCGCATCGAAGAGGCGGTGAAGTTACCCGAGTCGGAGGTGTTCAGAATTCTGTCCTCGCTAGAAGAAGAGATGCGCGAGGCCGCATCGGATCTTCGTTTCGAGGAAGCCGCTCGCATACGAGACGAGATAAGAGAGCTCAAGCGGGAACTGCGGGAAGTGCGGGGACTCGAAGTGTCCAAGAGCCCTCCTCGTGCATCCCGGCGCGTCCGCACGGGGGGCAGAGGCCGCAGAGGATAAGCCTGTCGCATCCGCAGTTACGAGATTAAGACTGCAGCGTATGTCGACTGCGCTCGGAGATGTAGCGAGAGAAACGTTTCAATACCATGTACAAGCCGACGAATGGAGAGATCAGCATCCAAAGAGGAAGCGATCCTAGGACGAGGCCGGCAAAAGCGCCCATGCCGGGGGGCGTAACCAGAGGATGCAGGGCGACGAATGCCAGATACGGAAGCGACCCGAAGATGCCTGCCCATACCATCACGGCCCCGAGGCTTCGTCCGATGGTAGGGCCGGGCGCCAGGATGCGCCTGCTCGATACTAAAGAAACGATCCAGCAAGCAGCTCCTATGGCGATTTCTGTTGCGGCCAGCTGTGTTGTCGTCATCTAAGAAGGAGTCGGAAGTTGCGAGCTCGGGTGATACTCGACCCCGGTCGCGCCACTCAGCGACCATATGGTGTGGCCATCTACAACTCTAATCTAATATCGACTCTTTCGGATATTGCTCCACAAGATCTCGAGTTGTGCCAGTTGTCCCTGGCGGACCCGGGCGAAGTGCTTCCGGGTTGGCACCTTCCCTCCGGGTCTTTACCGAAGATTCGAGTGCCCGTTTTCCGTTCGATGGCCCAGGCGATTTCGCGAGCGATAAGGCCGGCCGGTGATTTTTTGTTTTTGCGGGGAACGGGTTCGCTTTATCACGCCCTGGTTCCGGAAGAGGGTCTTCCTGTAGACGCATCGAGACGGATCGTGTCGATTCACGGGCTGGACCAAGTAATGCCCGAGGCCGACCGCGTCCAGGATGCCGAGCGACGCATCGACTACGTACGTTCTTCGAAAGCCGTCATAGCCTCTTCTTCGCACCTGGCCGAGCATTTGCAAAAAGAACTCGGCATCGAGGGTCCGTCGATCGCCGTCATCCCGCCGGGCGTGGATCACACCCGGTTCTTTCCGCGTGACGAGCAGGAAGTGGCGGAGGTGGTGTCCAGGTACTCGCTCCAGAGACCTTACTGTTTGTCCTTCGCCGATCCCGGAGCGGCGAGAAGTTTGATAGATCTCGAATCGGTGGCCGATCGCATCTGGAGAAAAGAGCGCGTCGAACTGGTCATAGTGGGAACCGCAAGGGGGAGACGCCCCGGGGCGAGGCGGTTGGGATATGTTCCACGGGAGCACTTGCCGGCGCTTTATACCGGCGCCGTCGCCACGCTTACTTTGATCAAGTACCACGGTTTCCCCCTCACTGCTCTCGAGTCTTTGGCCTGCGGCACACCGGTCGTAGCCGTGAAATCCGAAGGAATGCTGGAGGCTATCGGCGATCACGGCGTGTTCGTGGACGACGAAGACATCGCGGGCGCGGCAGAGGCTGTTCTCAAGTTTTTGGAGAAGCGGACGAGACGCAAAGCCTCTGCAGAGGGGATCGAGTACGCCAGGCATTTCTCGTGGTATCGCACGGCCCTTGCGACTCTGGATGTTTACCGCCGGGTGCTTTCCGGACAACCGGCGGGCGTGACCGCCGGGGATCGCGACTCGGGAACGGTCCTAGAGGAGTCGGCCGAGGAACGGCCGCTGGAAGGTCGCAGGCGGGACTCCTAGGTTTTCTTCGGCGTCGCTAGAACTCCAGTCCCAGACGGGCGACAAGGCCGGCCGGTTTTCTGCAACGCCACAAAGCCCTGCTTCGCGCAGCTTCTTCGAGAGCGTCATCTAGTAGAGGCAATTCGGGAAGTCGCCCGATTCTCCTCGCCAGCGCCAGCGAGATCAAGTAATCGGCAAAAGCGGGGTTGTTGGGCAACACCGGGCCGTGCAGGTAAGTCCCGAAACAATTTTTGTACCGGCAGCCCTCGGTGCCGTCTTCACCGTTGTTACCGAAGCCGCGCCTCACATACCCGAGCGGACTCGCGTCTCGTCCCAGAATCCACGTCCTTCCTCCGTGGTTTTCGAATCCTAGAAGAGTTTCCCCGAACTCGGCCGGTACCGAAACCTCTACGTTCCCTATTAGTCGCCTTCCGGTCCCGCTTCGAGTGAGGACGGGGAATATGCCCAGCCCGGGTAAGGTCTCTCCGCCAGCCGTCGTATAACTGAGTCCCAAAAACTGATAGCCGCCGCAAACGGCGAGTACCACGAGCCCGTCGGCGACGGCGTCTTCGAAGGCTTGCTTGTTCATCGAAGCAAGTCTTTGAGCGACGCGCTCCTGATCGCGGTCGGCCCCTCCTCCGATCAGAACGATGTCTACGTCTTCGAAAGACAGCCCCTCGACCGACTCTTCGGCTCTGAGTGTGGCCGGTATGCCTCTCAGCCGGCATCTGCGCTCGAGAGCTATGGCGTTTCCCCTGTCGCCGTAAAGTCCCATGGAGTCGGGAAAGAGATGCAATATCTGCAGAGGACGTCCGATCTCCCGGCTCATGCCGCACTCTTTCTAAGCTGTGCGATTTCTTGTTTCATCGCGGACTCTCGATGGGAGCGGCCATTTTCCTGCGGACCAGTCCCGAGCGAAGGGTGTGCATCGCGGTGTACGTCGCCAAAACCGGGACATCCCAACCTGAGGGCGCGTTCGCCAGCGCAAGGCAAAGTGCATGATAGGGATCTCTCACTACGATGATTCGACTGCGGTCCCAGCCGTCATAGAGCAAGCGCAGTCCTGCAGATTCGGCCCTGTCACCGCAGACTATGAAGTGCAGATCGGGCGGCAATATCCCCTGGAAGTCGACATCCCAAATCCAGGAGACGTCGCGCCCGTCTGCCGCTCTGTCGTTCAAGGCAAAGATGACGGGTAGGACTGCATCCGGCGATGCAGGCTTTCGCTCGGCTTCGTAGGCGACCAGGGTCAAGTTCTGGGAAAGACTCTGGGGATTCTTGGACAACAAAAGATACGCCCGTCGTCCGTCGATCTCGATCAGCTCCGACCGGCCGTATGCGGCCTTGGTCCTAGCCAGCACTTCCTCTATCACCGAATTGGAGAGTCCCGCCTCGACGGCGGCAGCGGTGGCGGCCAGCGCGTTGTATGCGTTGTGCAAACCCGAAAGCGGCAACGCCAGCTTGATCGGGCCGGAAGGGCATTCGAGTCCTACCCTGGCGCCGGCAAGTCCTAGCGACTCGTAACTCGTCGCGCAGTAGTCGGGCTGGGGACGCTCGAAGCCGCAGGCACTGCAGCGATAAATTCCTCCGCCCGTGGGATAGCAAACGCTGTACGAAAGGTCGCCGCCGCAGACCGGACAGGCTGCGGCATCAGGCGACGGCCTGGAGGAAGTATCGCCTGGATGGTGCGACTCGACACCGAAGAAGACTACACGTGGTCCCTTCGGCAGGCGCCGGAGCGCCGATGCGATATAGGCGATGCGGGGATCGTCGGCGTTGGCTAAAACCGTCGTTTCGGAATCCTGCCGACTCAGGGCATCGAGCCAGTTGGATGCAATCGTGTCTATTTCGCCGTAGCGATCCAACTGATCACGAGTCAGGTTCAAAAGCGCGACGAAGTCGGGTCGACACTCCGCCAGCACTCCGGGTAGCGCCCCTTCGTCCACTTCGAGGCATGCAGGGGCGCCGGCGCCGTCGAGAAGGGTCGAGACCAGTCCTGCTTTGAGGTTGGCGCCCGCCTTGTTCGTGGTTACCCGTCCGGAGACCACAGAGATGATCTCCGCTACGAAGGAAGTGGTCGTGGTTTTGCCGTTCGTCCCGCTTATGAGAACGATAGGATGCGACAGGCGGCCGGCCAGCGCCTCGAACGCCCGCGGCGCAATCCTGAGAGCGATTCGCCCGGGCATATTGGAGCCCCGGTCAGGGTTGACTAGTTTGATTCCCGCCTTGGCTGTTCTTGCGACAAGAGTCGCAGGCAGCGTTCTGAACTTTTCGAACAAAAAGGAAGACCTTTGCAACTATTAGCCTTTACTCGGTCGCCTATCCGCCGGAGGTCGAAGTACAAAGAGCGCCTACTTCAAGTTAACTCAGAAGTCGATCGACGCCGGGAAACAACGATTGCCGGCGCCGGCGCGGGCGTAAGACTTGAGCGCGATCGTCGATACTAGCTTCTAGAAAACGGGATCATCGGGTGTTGGCGTGACCGACCGCATCGTAATAAGAGGCGCAAGAGAGCACAATCTAAAGGACGTAAATCTAGAGCTGCCGCGGGATTCGCTCATCGTCTTTACCGGCATTTCTGGATCCGGCAAATCCTCTTTGGCGTTCGACACTATCTATGCCGAAGGGCAGAGGCGATACGTTGAGTCGCTTTCGGCGTACGCCCGCCAGTTCCTGGGGCAGATGGACAAACCCGACGTAGACTTCATCGAAGGTCTTTCCCCGGCCGTCTCGATCGACCAGAAATCCCGGTCGCACAATCCCCGCTCCACGGTCGGGACTATCACCGAGATCTACGACTACCTTCGACTCTTGTTCGCTCGTATCGGAAAGCCGCACTGCCCGAGGTGCGACAGGCCGATCAGCCGGGAGAGCTCCACCGAGATCGTCGAAAGGGTTATGGCGCTGCCCGAAGGAACCAGAGCGATGATCATGGCGCCGGTGGTGCGGGGTCGCAAAGGCGAGTACGAAAGCCTTCTTACGGACCTGGCCAAGCAGGGATATGCGAGGGCAAGGGTGGATGGCGAAATCCTGGAGCTGGGACCGGGAATCCGCCTTGACCGCTACAAAAATCACACTATCGAGGTCGTAGTCGATCGGGTGGTCGTAAGGCCCGAATCCAAAAGGCGCATAGCCGATTCGATTGAAACGGCCCTCGAACTAGGAGGGGGGATGGCCGAGATAGAGATCCTCGGCGACGACAAGGATTCGGAGACGCTTACCTTCAGCAGGCATCTTGCTTGTCACCACTGCGGGATCTATGTGGACGAGCTGGCGCCCCGGAACTTCAGTTTCAATTCTCCCTACGGCGCCTGCGAAGCGTGTTCGGGCCTCGGTATCAGGCTCGAGGTCGATCCCGATTTGGTCGTCCCCGACCCTTCGCTGTCGTTGTCGGAGGGAGCGCTCAAACCCTGGGGGAGCGGCCGCTCGCGTTACTTCGACGCCCTGATAAAGGCGGTCGCGGAAGAACACGGCATCGACATGGATGCCCCCTGGAAGTCACTTCCCAAGCGCAAGAAAGACTTGATGCTGTACGGCGCCAAAGACCCCGTATTGGTGCGATACAGGAACCGATTTGGAAGGATCCGCTCCTACTGGGCGGAGTACGAAGGGGTTATTCCATGGCTCGAACGTCGGCACGGTGAGAGCGAAAGCGAGTGGTCGAGGGAACAGATCGAGGCGTACATGCGGGAGGTGCCCTGCCATAGCTGCGGAGGCGCCCGGCTCAAGCCCGAAAGCTTAGCCGTGCGAATCGCCGGCTACAACATCGCTCAGGTCTCTGCACTATCCATCAGCCGTCTCGCCACCTGGGTCGACGAGCTCGATCTTACGGAACGCGAACGCATGATCGCCTCGCGGGTGATCAAAGAAATAGCAGCGCGGCTCAGATTCTTGATCGATGTCGGCCTCGACTACCTTTCCCTGGACAGGCCGGCCGCCACTCTGGCCGGGGGAGAGAGCCAGCGCATCAGGTTGGCTACCCAGATTGGCTCGGGTCTTGTGGGGGTGCTCTACGTACTCGACGAGCCGTCCATCGGGCTGCATCAAAGAGACAACAAGCGCCTGATCGATACCTTGCTCAGATTGCGGGACATGGGCAACACGCTGATCGTCGTCGAGCACGACGAAGAGACGATCAGAAGCGCCGATTACATAGTCGATATCGGTCCAGGCGCCGGAGACCACGGAGGGGAAGTCGTCGTGGCGGGCCCCCTCGAGGATGTGATAAGGGCGCCGCGATCGATCACGGGAGCTTACCTCTCGGGCAGATTGTCGATCGAGACGCCCAGGCGACGAAGAGAACCCGGCGATGCCTGGTTGCATGTAGAAGGCGCCAGAGAACACAACTTGAAGAACATCGACGTTGCTATACCTCTGGGGTGCTTCGTCTGCGTTACCGGCGTTTCGGGATCGGGAAAATCCACGCTCGTAAACGACATTCTCTACCGGGCGTTGAGCGAGAAGATCTACGGTTCCCGGCTCGTCCCGGGCGCTCACCGGCGCCTGAGGGGCGTCGAGCACCTGGACAAAGTCATAAACGTCGATCAGAGTCCTATCGGGAGAACGCCTCGCTCGAATCCGGCGACGTACACGGGACTCTTCGACCACGTACGAAGGCTTTTCGCTATGACGCCCGAGGCCAAGATGAGGGGATATTCGCCCGGCCGGTTCAGTTTCAACGTAAGGGGTGGCCGGTGCGAGGCTTGCGCGGGGGACGGCACCATCCGCATCGAAATGCATTTCTTGCCCGACGTCTTCGTGCCCTGCGAGGTTTGCAAAGGCGCTCGCTACAATCAGGAAACTCTGGAGGTTACGTTCAAGGGAAAAAACATTGCCGACGTCCTCGACATGTCGGTCGAAGAAGCGCTCGAGTTTTTCTCCAATCAGCCTTCGATCGTTCGCCACCTTCGAGCCCTGGAGGGGGTCGGGCTCGACTACATCAAGCTGGGGCAGCCGGCGACCACGCTTTCAGGAGGGGAGGCTCAGCGGGTGAAGCTCGCTACCGAGCTCGCAAAGAGGGCGACGGGCAGAACGATTTACATTCTCGACGAGCCCACGACCGGCTTGCACTTCGAGGACATCAAGAAACTTCTCTCCGTTTTGCAAAGGCTCGTCGATGTGGGCAACACCGTCATAGTCATAGAGCACAACCTCGATGTCATAAAGACGGCGGACTGGATCATCGACTTAGGACCGGAGGGAGGGGACGGAGGCGGCGAAATCGTAGCGACGGGGCCCCCCGAGCATATAGCCAAAGTCGAAGATTCCTACACCGGTCGCTTTCTCCGCAGGGTGCTCGAGGCCTCTTGACGGCTGCTGCGAATCTCGCAGCCGCCACGACCGGTCGGGGGAGGACGTCGTTTCATCCAGCAGGGATTTCGACCGTATTGACGACCAAATCGACCGCCGCAGGGTATCCGGGTGGGAAGAGGCCCCAGACCACCAGGACACCCTGTTCTCTCGCGAACATCCAGCGGACTTCCTCGAGCGCCATTCCTTCTACGACCCCTTTGCCCCTTACCAGTACACCTCCGCGAAAGGGTTCTTCTGTCGAGCTGATTTCGGGCAGCACTTCGGAGAGGTAGTAGCTCACACTGTCCAGGGCATCGGCTGGATCGATTCCATCCGCCCGAATGTCACCGATTCCTATTCGGGGGATCGGCGCCGTCGAGCCTTTCGGAGTGAGTGTCGCCCATAGCTCGGGACGTTCTCCGTTACTGATCTGCCAGCCCGGGGGTAGGTTGACGATCGTTCCGTGCGGCCCCCGGAAGCGTCCGTCTCCTAAGTCTTCGAGACTCGGCGCACCTTCGAGATCCGCCGTGTGCGAATCGTTTTCTGAGTGGTCCGCATCGCTCGGCGCCGCCCGGCCGAATTGGCTCCTTTTGGGTTCGGGCGATCCGCTCGATGCGATCAAAGCGGCGCCGAGCAATGTGAATGCGAGAAGCGTTGCTCCCGCCGCGCTCAAGAGGCGGTAGGAAAATTTGATGCGAGGGCCGTTCGACTTCTTAGTGGTAGCGCCGGCCGCCGCGGTTCCGCCAGGTGTCGGTCTCCGGAAAAAGGAGCGGAAGTCGTCTTCCATGTCGTCCCCCCTCGAGTCGAAATCGAGCCCGCCTTCAGAAAGACCCGACCGGGCGGCGAGGAGATCGGTCGGGCCGGCTCGTCTCGAGGACGCAGTCTAGGCGGACACGACGCCGGGGTCTATGGTTTAGGTCACGTACCCGGAGTCGGTGCAGGAAGACGAAGTCGATACTAGCCGGCTATCTCCAGCATCCGATCGAGCGCCGCTCTTGCGTGCTCGGCGGTCGAGGGGTCGACGGTTATCCGGTTTACGACCCTTCCTGAAGCGAGCTCTTCGAGACACCACGCCAGGTGGGCGGCGTCTATGCGGAACATAGTGGAGCAAGGACAGACGATCGGATCCAGACTCATGACGATCTTTCCCTGCGGCGCCATTTCCTCGGCGAGGCGTCGAACCAGGTGTATCTCCGTTCCGACCCCCCACACAGAGGGCGCCTCCGATTCGGTGATCGTCTTTCTGATTTTCTCCGTGGAGCCGACATAATCCGCCAGCTGGACGACCTCGTGTGCGACTTCAGGGTGAACTATCACTTTGCCCTCGGGATGTTCTTCCCTGAATCGGTGCACCATCTCGGGGGTGAAGCGCTGATGAACGGAGCAGTGGCCCTTCCAGAGAATGAATGTGGCCTCTTTGAGACGCACCTCGTCAACGGCGTCGAAGTCTGCGTTCGGATCCCAGATGCACTCGTCGGACTCCGTAAATCCCATGGCCCTGGCGGTGTTTCTTCCGAGGTGCTGATCCGGAAGAAAGAAAATCTTGCGTCGCCGGCTCAGTCCCCAGGAGATTACTTTGTCGGCGTTCGAAGAAGTGCACACCGCCCCTCCCCGGGCGCCGACGAAGGCTTTTACGGCTGCCGAGGAGTTGATATAGGTGATCGGCATGACTTCGTCGATATCCAGCACCTGATCGAAAAAGTCCCAGGCTTCCTCCAGAGCGTCGATCGGCGCCATGTCCGCCATCGAGCAGCCGGCATTCAGGTCGGGAAGCACTACGATCTGGTCGTCGGAGGTGAGAATGTCCGCTGATTCCGCCATGAAATGCACGCCGCAAAAGACGATGTATTTTGCGTCGGGATGCTCGGCGGCGAACTTGGCGAGATTGTAGGAGTCCCCCGTCGCGTCGGCCCATCTGTAGACCTCGTCACGCTGGTAGTGGTGCCCAAGAATGATGAGGTCTTTTCCCAATGACGCCCGAGCGGCGCCGATCATAGATTGAAGCGCGTCTTCGTCGGCCTCGCGATAGCGCGCCGGTAACGTGGCTTGAAGCCTGAGCATGTGGCCTCCAATGGATTTTTCGATTCCGACCCCGATCTGGCCGGTGACCCTCCTGGCAAGGATCACGGGGATGGCGGCCTCGGGGCCCTGCGGGTTCTTATCCGTCAAAGTCGCCAGGTGACGGTAGTTCGATTGTACTAAACACGGTGCGAACTTCGCAGATTCCAATCTGTCGGCGTGCGGGAGAAATCCATATTGGTGGACAGGACGAGCGGCAGCGGTTTCCCTCGTGGTAATGGAAGAGTTCGCGCCGGCCCGCCGCCGTAGCCTATTACCGGGCAAGAAGTGCTGAAGAAGATCGACCTCGACATCGTTCCCGACTCTCCGGGCGTTTACGTGTTCAAAGACGCCCGGGGCCGGCCTCTTTACGTCGGGAAAGCCAAGTCGTTGAGGAACCGCCTCGCGAGCTACTTTCAAGGTCCTTCGGGAGGCGCTTCCAAGACCGTCACGATGCTCCAGGAGGCCGAATCGGTAGACTGGACTGTAGCTTCCAGCGAGGCAGAGGCGATTCTTCTCGAGTACAACCTCATTCAGGAGCACCGGCCTCGCTTCAACATTCGCCTGAGAGACGACAAAAGCTTTCCGTATCTGGTGGTCTCCGTATCCGATGAGTGGCCGCGGGCCTTCGTAGGCAGGGGTCGCCCCAAGAAGGGTTACCGATATCTAGGCCCGTACGCTCGAGCGCATGCGATCCGGGAGACGCTGGACCTCTTGCGAAAGGCTTTCCCGATAAGAACCTGTAGCGATGTGCAGTTCAAAGAACACCAGATGCTGGGAAGGCCGTGCCTCTACTACGACATCCATCTATGCGCAGGGCCGTGTGTCGGGGCCGTAGGAAAAGAGGAATACAGGGAGTTGGTCGACGGATTTTGCAGAGCTGCTGCCGGAGGACAGCGCAGGATCGTAGCCGACCTGGAAAAAAAGATGTGGGAGGCAGCCGAGGCGGAGGAGTACGAGAAAGCCGCTTTGTACAGAAACCGGCTCGATGCGCTCCTCAAGGTCGCGGAACGTCAGCAGGTCTTGTCGGCTAAATCACCCACTTTCGACATGGTCGGAATCGCTCGGGATGAGCTCCACGGAAGAGTAGAGGTCTTCAAAGTGCGAAACGGCGCCCTGAGGGGGCGACACGGGTATTTCTTGGACCTCGAACGAGAGCTTTCCGACGAAGAGCTTTTCTACGAAGTACTCGCCGAGCTTTACGGAAGCGTATCTCAGAATTCATCCGGGTCGGACGGAGTCGCTTATACCGGCGGAGCGAGGCTTCCCGGCGAGGCCCCTTCGGAGATCGTCGTGCCTGTGATTCCTAAGGACTGCGATGCTCTGGAGGAATTTTTGGGTTCGAGAATCGGAGCGCCGGTCGCGATCAAACTGCCGAGAGGAAAAGACCGCCGGAATCTGATGGAGCTGGTTCTAGCGAACGCAACCGAATCTCTGGAACGAATGAGGCTCGAGCGCGCCTCGGATCACAATGCAAGATCGAAGGCGCTTCTGGAGCTAAAAGAAGCTTTGGGGCTCGCCGAGGCACCGCTCAGGATCGAGTGTTTCGATATTTCGAATACCGGACCGGAAGAAGTCGTCGGGTCGATGGTCGTCTTCGAGGACGGTCTGCCGAGGCCCTCGGCTTATCGCAAGTTCAAAATAAAGGGTGTCCAAGGACAGGACGACTTCGCGTCCATGAAGGAGGTCGTATCGAGACGCCTGGCGAGGTTGGACGAAGAGAAGGGCGCGAAGACTTTCAAGTACAGGCCGGGACTTTTGCTGATCGACGGGGGAATCGGTCAGCTCGGCGCCGCTTTGGAAGCAGTAAAGGAATCCGGTGCGACCGAAATACCGGTTGCCGCACTGGCTAAGAGGCTGGAAGAGGTGTATCTGCCCGGGCGAAGAGAACCCGTCGCGCTCGACCGTAATTCGGAGGCGCTCTTTTTGCTGCAGCGGATCAGGGACGAGGCGCATCGCGTGGCGATTGCCTACCATCGAAAGCGAAGGGCCAAAGGAGCGTCCCGTTCCGTGCTCGAAGAGATTCCCGGATTGGGGCCCAAGCGGGCGAGGAAGATATTGCAGACATTCGGCTCGCTCGACGAGCTTCGAACCCTCAGGGCCGAAGACATCGCCGAGCGGTCTTCGATTCCGTTGAACGTGGCCAGAGCTATCGTCGATCGGCTCGGCCGGGACGAAAAGCAAAGGCGACGGGTGTTATCCGATGGAACCTAGGAAAGAGGTGTAGGCGGGTGACGTCGGACAGCGACAAGCAAAACACACGGGTGCCGAATCTCACCATCGTGACCGGCATGTCGGGCGCCGGTCGCTCGACTACCGCGAAGTGCCTCGAAGACATCGGATATTTCGTCATCGACAATCTTCCTCCCAGTCTCATACCCAAAGTCGTCGAGCTGGGAATGCAAGGCGCTATGCCGGCCCAAAAGCTGGCGTTGGTTGTGGATGCTCGCGGCGGAAGCGTTTTCGACGAGTTACTGGATAGCTTGGAGTCTCTCAGCAGCGCCGGCGTAGAACACCATCTCATATTTCTCGATTCCTCCACAGACGCTCTTGTAAGGAGGTTTGAAGAAGTTCGGCGTCCCCATCCCCTCAAGCCTGAGGCTCGGGTCTACGATGCCATCGAGAGCGAGAGGAAGATCCTGGAGCCGCTGAGAGAAGCGGCTGATGTAGTAATAGACACTTCGGATCTGACACCGCATGAGTTACGAAGAAAGATCCATTCCCTGTTCGAGGGTGCAGGCAGCCCGCGACTTCCCGTCGTCTCGGTGGTGTCCTTCGGCTACAAATACGGAATTCCGATCGATGCCGACATCGTCTTCGACTGCAGGTTCCTTCCCAATCCTCACTGGATCTCCGAACTACGGCCGTTGCCCGGCACCGACGATCGAGTGCGCGAGTACGTGATGTCGCAGGATGGGGCGCAGCAGTTTTTGAAACACCTCGACGAGCTGATCGCTTTTTTGATGCCTCGCTTTGTAGAGGAGGGAAAGTCGCACGTCACTATCGCTTTGGGTTGTACGGGGGGCCGTCACCGGTCGGTGGTTATGGGCGAGGCCCTGGCCGCCGCTGTCGAAGAGCGCGGATGGTCGGCGAAGGTGTTCCACCGCGATCTTCCCAAATCGGGCGAAGGAAAGGTCTTCGAAGAGACAACTCCGGAGCGCTCTCGGTGACTGCTAAAGCCGGCCGTCCGGAAGTGGTGGCAATAGGAGGGGGGAGGGGCTTGGCCGCGACGCTCAAGGCGGTGCGGTGCTACGCCGGAGCGATAACCGCGGTGGTGTCGGTCGCCGACGATGGCGGTTCTTCGGGAGAGTTATCGCGGGCCTACGGGATCGTCGCACCCGGGGATCTGAGGAAATGCCTGGTAGCGCTTGCCACAGATGGTAGCGCTCCATCCGAGATGTTCGAGTATCGCTTCGGGTCGGGTCCCCTCGAGGGACACTCTCTGGGGAATTTGATCATCACGGGGCTGGCCGGAATGTACGGAGGCATCCTTCCGTCACTGGAGGTCTGTTCGGCGATGCTCGGTTGTCAAGGGCGCGTTCTCCCCGTCACGACGGAGCGGCTCTCGCTGGAGGCAGAGACGGCCGACGGTGTGACGGTGAGGAGCCAGGCGGTCATCACCGCGTCGGCCACAGATATCCGGTCGGTACGAATCGTGCCCGACGACGCCAAGCCCACGCCGGGAGTGATCGAGGCCATCACCTCCGCAGATCAAATAGTGGTCGGCCCGGGCTCGCTCTATACATCGGTCATTCCTCCGTTTCTCGTCTCTGGAGTTCGCGAAGCGATCTCGAAGAGCCGGGCCGTGAAGGTGTATGTCTGCAACTTGTTCGGCGAGGTGGCCGAGAGCGCGGGGATGACGGTGGCAGAGCACTGCCGCGCTCTCAGCGCCCACGGGATTTTTGTCGACAAATTGCTTTACCATCCATGGGGTGAGAACGCCCCCGAAGGGGCCGTGATGGAGGGAAGACTCTCGGATCTGGAGATCGAGGCAACGCCTGCGTCTCTTGCGGATCCCGAGGATCCCTCCCGTCACGACACGGCGGCCCTCAGCGCTGCTTTGTCGGGGCTGCTTTGATGCTCGTCGGATATTTGCGCGGTGCGACTCGTTGCGCGATGTCGCTGAGATGTTGTAGTAATGCAAGTTAGCGAGGCGACTACATACGTGAAGGAGAGGACATGAGCCTGCGCGTAGGAATCAACGGATTTGGCCGGATTGGGCGAAACTTCTTTCGGGCTGCGCTTTCGAAGGGAGTCGACTTCGAGGTCGTTGCGGTAAACGACATTACCGACGCGAGCACGCTCGCTTACCTCCTCAAGTACGACTCGGTCCTGGGACCGTTGCACAAGGATGTAAAGAATACCGACGACGAAATCACCGTCGACGGACACGCCCTCAAGGTTCTGGCGGAGCGGGACCCGGCTGCTCTTCC
>VAPR01000473.1_pt1 | contig 26133 bp, 22 predicted proteins | sample 3380701 | NCBI WGS metagenome assembly VAPR01 (sample SAMN11536904, study PRJNA540576) | hot springs metagenome | isolation source: hot spring wet sediment | place: Spain: Lobios | collected 2014-01 | reverse complement strand
TCAGTTAGGGTGAACACCGAGACGACCCCGAAGGGGCGCTCCAAGAAACCAACTCCTGCTAAGGTGACCGCCGGCGGAACAAACCCCACCACTGCTGACCACAAAAAGAGCCGTTGGAGTTCGCCCCACGAAGACAAGAAGATCTCTCCTGTCACCAAACCAAGCACCAGAGACGCTGAAAAGGTGAGCAGGAATAATACCAAGCCCACCCGAACCAATTGGGCTCGAGTCCGCACATCGCCAGAAAGGAGGGATGCAGCCATCCCGCAAGCCCCGGAAAGAAGTAAGGGGCGCAAAGCCCCTGTCGGCAAGGATTGCCAGTCGGTGCTCATGCCTAAACTGGTGATCAAGGCAAACATCAAGGAAGCAAGAACGCTAACCAAGGGGTTGACCAACATCGCAGTTAACATGCCCGCACCAGCTGCTACGACAAAAGCAACTTCTACGCCGGTCAGGGGATAGAGGAAGCGAACCAACAACATTCCCGGCACCCAAAGGAGGCACAAGAGCCCCAAACGACTCAGGTCAGCATAGATCGGTGCCATCCCAATCCGCAAAAAGAGGGCAAGAGCAAAAGTCAACAACAGCGACAAAAGAGTTATCCCAATCAAGGCAGGGAAGTTGTATCCCAAGGCGCGCAACTTCTCTATGTGCTCCTCCGTCACCAGTTCCCCTTTGCGAGCAATTAGCTCCCCAGCGACAATTGTTTGCCAGACAGGTTCCACACTCTCTCGAGCTTTTGCCCGAGCAAGTTCGGTTGCTATGGGGTCAAACACCATATTGGGTTGAAGGACAACAGCGGCAAGTTGCTCTAAAGCCACTCGCACTTCTCGGGTGAAGGGCGCCCGGGCTAATTGATCCTTGACTCGTTGGAGAGCAGTGGCTTGGTCTTCAGGGGTCGGACGGATGCCGCGTTGCCATTCGGCTCTCAGCTTCTGCAACAACACCTCTTTCCCTAATTGCAGGGTTGTCGGTGAAGTCTGCAACAAGATCCGCAAACTGTCCTCGGGAAGGTCTATCCCGATGCGCCGTTCGACTTGGTTCACTTTTTCGCTGAGGGGTGCGTGAATTGTCTGCCAATTGCGCAGCGTTTCCATCAATTCGTTGAGGACAGCTTCCCACCGAGCAGCGACGGAAGGGTCTCGGCGATACTGGCGGGGCATCGCCGCAGCAACCATTTGACGCCGGCGTTCTGTCGCTGTCTCGGAAAGGTATCGGACAGTTCGGTAAGCCCGAATGTCGTAAGGGAAAGTATCCCCCACTACAAACGGCACAGGCACCAACAAGGACGGCGGGGTCATTGCCCACCAAATGGCAGCAAAGGTGACACAGAAGAGCAAAAGGCGAGGGAGGTTGACCTTGACAATGGGGAACAAAGCAACAACGGGTCGGTGCTGCCCGTTTTTCCACCTTCGGAAGCGCTGCCACCAAGGTTTATCGCTACCCATTTCACTCCCCATGTTGGTCACCCCGATCAGTGGCTTGAGAACGGCGCTTCTTCTCGTAGGCGTCATACGCTGCCACGATGCGTTGGACCAATGGGTGACGCACCACATCCTGCTCAGTTAGGTAAACGAACGCAACCCCTTCTATACCCTTCAGCACTTCTTGCACTTCTATCAACCCGGACCGAACCCCCCGAGGAAGGTCTATCTGGGTGATGTCACCGGTGACCACCATCTTGGCATTGAAGCCCAAGCGAGTCAGCACCATCTTCATCTGCAAACTGGTAGCATTTTGGGCTTCGTCCAAGACGATGAACGCATCGTTGAAGGTTCGCCCGCGCATGTAGGCTAACGGAATCACCTCAATCACGCGCCGTTCAATCAACCGTTGCACCTTCTCGTAGTCCATTAGGTCGTAGAGGGCGTCATAGAGGGGACGCATGTAAGGGTCCACCTTCTCATAGATATCTCCGGGCAGGAAGCCCAACTTCTCTCCTGCCTCCACAGCGGGGCGGGCGAGGATAATGCGGGCGATTTGGCGCTGCTTGAGGGCAGCCAATGCCATCGCTACCGCTAAAAAGGTCTTGCCCGTGCCTGCCACCCCAATGGCGAAGACCAAATCGTGGCGCCTCATCGCTTCTATGTAGCGGGATTGCCCCAATGTTTTGGGCACAATGCGTTTGCCTCGATCCGTGATGAAAACGGCTTCGGTGAAGAGGTCCTCAGCTTCTTTCAACTGTCCTTTGCGGACGAGAGAGAGGAGGTAGCGGACATCAGCGGGGGAGAGAGACCCTCCTCGCTCCACTACGGCAACCATCTGCTGCAGCACCTCAGCAGCCCACTGAGCCTGCTGTTCGGGACCAAGGACCAGCAGGCTCCCTTCTTGAGCGATAATGCGAGTTCCTAACTCCCGCTGCAAAAACCGCACATGTTCATCCCGCACCCCTAAGATATGGTGCAGGTGCGCTGCATTTGCCAAGGGCACTGTGATAGAGGTGTCTTGTTGCTCCGCTGGGCTCACAGGGGTTGGTTGTCACCTCCGAAGCCTATCGTCCCCTCCCGCACAACCCCTAAGCATGGCTGTGCCCTCCCTTCCAAGGGCTTAAGACTGGCAAGCCAAGCCACCCATAGTAGGGTCGTGATCAGGCTGAAGGGTATCAGTTGGTTCGGTCTATGCATAGCGTCCTGCTGCATTGGGCTCACCCTTCGGGAGAGGCCCCACTGAGCATTTGTCGCACCAGTTCGTTGACTTCTCGTCCGTCGGCGCGACCACGCACCTTGGGCATCAAAACAGCCATAACCTTGCCCATGTCCCTTAAGGAAAGTGCCCCCACCTCCCGGATGGTCTCTTGAACGAGTGCTACCAGCTCCTCGCGGGTTAACGCTTGAGGTAGGTAGCTCTCCAGGATAGCCAATTCGGCACTCTCGCGGTCCACTAAATCTTGTCGTCCTCCCTGGACAAACGCTTCTATGGACTCTTTTCGCTTGCGCACTTCCGATTGGATGACGCCTAAAATTTCGTCCTCGGTCAAAGGACGCTGACGGTTGATCTCTTCGTTGTGGATAGCAGAGCGCAACAACCGCAGGACAGAAATCCGCACAGCGTCCCGCGCCTTCATTGCCTCCTTGTAGTCAGCATCAATCCGCTCCTTTAGGCTCATCGTGCAGCCCCCTTGAGGGCACCAAAGTGCCCGCTACGATTATAACACATACCCCTTTGTGTCAAGATGGGGAACTGCCCCTCCCAAAAGGTGCCCAATCTTGGAAGCGAAGACGGTTGCCTCCCTATGTGCCAAAATCTTCTGGGAACTTTGCCGGTTGCGAGGAGGAGAGGAAGTAATGACAGTTCGGTTGGCGATTTGCAATGAAGTCTTTCAGGGGTGGCGCCTCGAGGATGTGTTGGCGTTCGTGAAGGAGTTAGGCTACGATGGGGTAGAAATTGCCCCTTTTACCCTTGCCGAACGAGCAGAGATGGTTTCTCCAGAAGAAAGGCGGAAGCTGCGGCGAACCGCTGAGCGGTTAGGATTGGAAATCGTGGGGCTGCATTGGCTGTTGGTTTCGCCTCCGGGGCTCCACTGGACAACCCCTGACGATACTGTCCGAGAGCAGACAAAGGCTTACTTTAAGGAGTTGCTCCGCCTTTGTGGAGACTTAGGAGGACGCATCATGGTCGTAGGATCACCCAAACAGCGGTCTTTGGTGCCCGGCGACACCTATGAAGCAGCGTGGGAACGCGCCAAATCCTTCTTCGCCGATCTCCTTCCGATAGCGGAGCAATTGGGTATCACTTTCTGCATTGAAGCCTTGCCGGGCGAAACAGACTTCATCCCCACCTTAGCAGAGGCTTTGCGGTTCGTCCGAGAGATCGGTCACCCTAACCTGCAGACGATGGTGGATGTCAAAAGTGCCTGCGCCGAAGGGTTACCTTTGGAAGAAGCAGTGCACATGGTAGCCCCTCACCTGCGCCATGTCCATGCCAATGATGCCAACCGACTGGGTCCGGGGATGGGTGATACAGACCTTGCCCCGTTGGCGAAGGCTCTTCGAGAAATCGGTTACGATGGCTTCGTGAGCGTAGAAGTCTTTGACTTTTCGCCGGGGGCGGAACGGATCGCCCGAGAAAGCCTGACCTACTTGCGTCGCCTGTTTGGATAATGGTGTGGTTTGACCTTGCTCAGAAAAAGAAGGGAGCACAATGGGGGAAAGGATAAACGCCGTTGCGGTTCAGGGAAGTATTCGCTACGCCTTGTCTGTTCTGGCAATTCCCACCTTGTTCGCCCAAATCGCTCAGACAGTGGGTTGGTTAGGAGAAGCTTACTTTGTCCAGCGGTTAGGGGAAGCAGCGACTGCCGCTGTTGGGGCAGTGGGACAAGTGGGTTGGGTGCTGATGGTTTTGACCATGTTGGTATCCACTGGTGCCACAACCCTGACTGCTCAACGATGGGGTGCTAACGATCCCGACGGAGTGCGCCAAGTCGTCACTGCTACGCTGCAGCAAGGGTTCTTGGTGGGCTTTCTGGCAATGAGCCTTTGGTTCGTCCAAGATTGGATCTGGCAGTGGTTAGGGATTGCTCCTGCTGTCCAACGGTTTGCGGAAACCTACTTTTCTCTGACCCTCCTCTCCTTTCCCCTGATGAGCCTGACTTTTAGCCTGATGGCATTGTATCGGGGCGCAGGGGACATGATCACGCCTTTAGTTGCTACTTTAGGGAGTGTTTGTGGACATTTGCTTCTTTGCGCTTTGCTGGTGCCGCGCCAAGGGATGGTAGGTGCCGCCCTCGCGTTAGCCCTTAGCCGTGTGATCGGATTAGCTTGGTTGCTCCTTTGGTTCACTCATAGTTCCTTAAGGGTTGCCCTCCCCCGTTGGAATCAGTGGGAGCCTTCTGTTCATGCCCGTTTGCTTGCTTTAGGGATCCCTGCTGGGTTGCAGTCCCTTTTCTGGTCTTTAGCCTCCACCCTCTACTTTGCTATCCTCGCCCACACAAAAGAGAGCACTGCTGCCATCGCTGCTTTGACTGTTGGGTTGCGGGTGGAAGCTGTTGCTTTCATGCCGGGAATTGCCTTTGCTATGGCGACCCAAACCTTAGTAGGGCAGAACCTTGGGGCTGGCAAACCCCAACGAGCCCGCCAAGGGGCATGGCAAGCAACGGGCTGGTGCTGCCTTATTATGGGGCTGATGGGGTTAGTCTTTCTGGTTGCTGCCGATTGGTTGGCGGCTCAGTTTACAAATGATCCCTTAACCCATCGTTACATTGCGACCTACTTGCGCATCAATGCCCTTGCGGAACCCTTTTTGGGCGCCGCTATGACCTTAGGGGGCGCCTTGCGAGGAGCAGGAGACACGATTTCGCCAGCTATCATCGGCGTTACCACCCAATGGTTGGTCCGGTTGCCTGCTACTTACCTCCTCTGCCATCAATGGGGCTACGATGCTGTCGCTGCTTGGTGGGCGATGAGCCTATCCACAATCCTTAGCGGAGTTTTGACGGCTTGGGTCTTCCTTCGTCGCCGGTGGGAGGCTTAATCGTTAGCTCTCCTTCGCTGCGAGCGCAACTGGTCCAATCGTTGCTGAAGGGCTTGGCGGATCGTTTCATCCTCCGTTTCTTCCAGCAACTGTTCTAAAGTGGCAATGGCAGTTTCCACTCGTTGGTCTTTTGGGATGGTGAAGGGATCAGTAGCCTTTTGGACCGGCTCCCCGTTGCTTCCCTTGATTCGCAGCAACTGCACCTCTTGCTTCGCCAAATTGGACAAGTCACGCCACATCGTTTTATCTGCCCAGAAGGCATAAACCAAACCGCTGGGTAGGGAGACCAACCAAGTCATCACTCGCCACAAAAGCGCCCATAGCATGGCTTGCTCTGGGGCAACCTGAAGCACTCCCCACAACTTGACACTGGCTAACTCCCGAACGCCTAACCCGTGCAGCGTAATAGGCAAAGAACCAATCACTGTTGCAACAGCGACGACCACAGCAAACGCACTGAACGGTTGTTCAATTCCCACTGCGCGCCCCAACAGGAGCAAATTCGTGGTTAGGAGGAGGTGGTAGGTCAAGGACAAACCGAACACCTGCAACCCACTGGAGGGGCGTAGGAGGAAAGCAATAATCCCGTTGGCAAACCGAGCGAGTCGCTCCCCCCAATCTCCTTTCCACAGGTGGCTAAAAGTAAGCGCTGCGCCTACAAGGGCGGCTGTCACCCCAATCGCAAATAACGCCCCCAAAAGCAAGGGTTGCCAAACCAATTGCCGATGCGTTAGGTGCAAAGTTGCTGCGCCCCATGTGCCCACCAACAGCATGGCAATAAACCCGACGGTGCGATCAGCATAAACGATCCCCAAGGAGTTAGCAAAGGAATGGTTCGTCTTTCTCGCTGCCAACCATGCCCGCACGGCGTCACCGCCAACCAATCCCGGCAAAAACAAGTTGAAAAACATACCCGTGTAGAACGCAGCGACCGCTTCTCGCCATCTAAGGAGCATCCCTGACGCCCGCGCAATACTCCACCATCGGGTGGCCGAAAGGCACTGCAACCCTGCGTATACCAATGCGGCAGTGAAAACGATAACAAAGGAGGTATGACGGACCGCTTCCGCCATTTTTTCCCAACGAACCGCTTTCACTGCCAGAGCAACAAAGAGTGCTGTCAAGCAGAGTCGCAAAGCGGTCCAAGCGAATGAGTTGCTCTTTTCCCTTGTCCCATCTCCACGCTGCAACAACCCTACTCACCTTGCCTTTGAGAAAGTGTCTGGTTGGGGAAGAACAGCCACTTCTTTGGACACGCAGGGAACAAAGGGGTAACGGGATGCCTTGAGGTGACACAGTTCCATTTTTACTTCTGAGTTGCTTGAGAGCAGCCAGCTTCCGTGCGCCAATGTCACAAATTCGGCGAAAGGCAGCGCACACATGGCACTGCGTCGGAGGGAGGTTCGTTCACCACTTCATACCAAACCCCTCCTATAAACCAACTGGCTACTTGCCAAATTTGACAGGAAGGCTTATGGTAGATGCGTGTGAGCGTGTTGTAGATGTAAAAGGCTTGATGAGATGGAGCAGCAGAACTTCGTTTTTCAACGGAGAGGGAAGGCTGCCCCGAAGGAGTTGTTGCCGCTTGATCGGCTGATGCCTTGGGTTTCCTTGCGGCAAGGGAAAGAACCAGAAAGGTCAACAGCATGACTGACGCCACCACTACCCATAACTTCACTCTTTTGCCAATTCGGGCATGTCGACGCATAACGCACCTCCTTTAGCAGCGACACCCCAAAATGTGCTGCCGTCTCGTCTGGACAAGCACAGCGAGACTCATGGTCGGCGCCTTCGGCGCCATTTGTCCAGCAGTTCGTCTAACAAAGGCAAGTGAATGCCCCGCGCAGCACATTCTTGTGCCAAAAAGATGCGAAATTCGTCGCTCAATCGTTGGGCAAACTGTTCCAATCGTTGCATCTCCTCAGCGCTCATCGGGTCAACGATTTGGGCAACCGCTTTCACCAAGCCATAGAGTTGGTGGGGATCGGCAGGGAGAGGGGCATCGGGTTCGTAGAGGGCACGCCAAGGGTCAACGGTGGGGACAGCAATTTGCAGCGCTGCAAGGAAGTGAACCCCAATGGATCGCCCTAACCAACCAACGATTAACGGCGCAATGGCTGTTACAGGCATTCGCTGCCGCTCCGCTGCGTAAAGCAAGTCGGACACCATGTGCCAACTGCGAGGGGTGGTGAGCACTTGATGCTGCGTTGGATCAAGGCGTTGAGGCTCCACATACAAGTGGTCAGGGTTGCGCTCCAAGTAGTCCAAAACGGTTTTGTGGACACCAACCCGATGCGCCCAACGAAACCAGTGGGTGATGTCTGCGCGACAGAGCAAGTGACAAAAGCGATTGACCAAGGGAGCAGGCAGTTCGTTGGCTAAGGTGGACGCGGAAGGAGGGTTCCCGGCTGCCACTCGCCACCCCCCAATAGACACATCGCCTAACCGCCCTTCCAACACCAGTGGAAAAACAGCCCGCAAAGTGGGCAACTCTGCCATGTTCAGTTCATCCAAAAAGTGCACGACAGCATCGCTCTTTGGGGCAAAGGTTTCGGGAGGCAACCAAACGGTGACGCGCCGCTGATGATCAGGCACTGGCACTCCCCGCAGGTCAAAAGGTTCCATGGTGGGCAAATGGATGGGGATGAGTTGAAACCCTCGTTCACTTGCCCACTCCCGCACAAGGGAAGTTTTGCCGATCCCCGGTGCTCCCCAAAGGAAGGGCACCTGCCCTGCCTCCTGAAGCAAATCCAACAGCCGCTTTAGCGGATCACCGATAGCCACTACATAGCGCTCCGTCTCCAACCAGTCGCGTTCCGTCATTCGGGTTCACCAGTCCAAAATCACGCCGCTGCGACCATCGCAAGTGTGTTGCTCTTTCTGCGACAAAGCCTTCTGCCTCGCACCTGTCCTCAATTTTGCCCAAGGGTTGCGTGGATGACAACCACCGGCAGCGCCAAAAAGTTGCTAAAAGCGCTGATCGTTTATCCCAAGCAGCAAGCAGCGACTATCAAGGTGCCGACAAACTTTGGGTTGAGCGGCGTGGCAAATTTTGAATGGAGAGTCGGCAACCTGAGCCTTGAGAGGTGATAGCCATGGCAGTGCAGGTAGCGGTTGTCGGTTTAGGGTTCATGGGAATCACCCACTACTTCAATTACAAAAAAGTCAAGGGGGCAAAACTCATTGCGGTATGCGATGTGGATCCGAGGCGGCTGGAAGGGGACTGGCGTGATGTCGCGGGTAATTTGCCAACAGTAACCTCCGGGCGAGAAGACCTCAGCACCCTGAAGCGCTACAACAATGTGAACGCTTTGGTTGAAGACCCCGATGTGGACTTGGTGGATATCTGCCTTCCCACTCACTTGCATGCTTCCACAGCGATCAAAGCCCTAACGGCAGGAAAACATGTGTTTGTAGAGAAACCCATCGCTTTGAGTGTGCGAGAAGCCGACCAGATGATAGAAGCAGCAAACAAAGCGAGACGGTTCTTAATGGTTGGGCAAGTGTTGCGCTTCTTCCCTGCCTTCCGCTACATCAAAGAGTCCATGGACAAAGGCGACTACGGAAGGCTGCGGGCACTGCACTTGCGCCGGATCATTAGCAAGCCCACTTGGGCTGAATGGTTCCTTGATCCCAAGAAGAGTGGTGGAGCCATCGTAGACCTCCACATCCATGACTCCGACTTCGTGCAGTTCCTGTTGGGGTTGCCCAAAGCGGTGTTCACTGTCGGCTTGGTAGACCGCAAGCGGTATGGAGAGGCAGAGTATTTTGTCACGCACTACTTGTTTGACGACGCCGACTTGACCGTCACAGCAATGGGTGGCAACATCGCCATGCCCAAGTTCACCTTTGAGCATGGCTACGACGCTTTCTTTGAAGCAGCGACCATTGAATACAACTCCCGCTGGCGCCCTAACCCTGTGCTTTACACGGAGGACGGCAAGGAGAAGGAAGTGCGGCTCAAAGAGACAGATCCATACTTGGCAGAATTGCAGTATGCTGTGGATTGTATCCGCAAGAACGAACCACCTGAATTGCTGTCCGCAGAAAGCGCTCGAAACGCCTTGCTCCTGTGTCTAAAAGAAGCGGAGTCGCTGAACAAAGGGAAACCCGTGAAGGTGGCGGGATGAGGTTTCTCCAAGGCAAGGAATAAGTGCCTTCGGATTATTGTCAACGAGCTGGATGAGGTGATCCCGGAAAGATGAAAAAGCCGCCGACCCGTTTCCAACTCCTAAGGCGCTACTTTCTGACAGGGATTGCTTTTTTAGCGCCTCTGGTGCTCACGGTGTTCATCTTCGGGTATCTGTTCCAATTGGTGCACTATTGGATCGGGCGCCCAGTGGCTCAATGGCTGCCAGAGACAATCGTTGCTCAGGATGGGTCTGCTTGGGTGGCTTCCCTTTTGGGGTTTTTGATCGTGATCGCTCTCATCTTGGTGGTTGGGGCGATTATCTCCACCATGGTGGGGCGTCGGTTAGCAACTTACAGCGAACGGCTGATGCTTCAACTACCCATCATCCGCACCGTTTACGCCCCCGCCAAACAAATCGTGGAGTTCTTTGTGAACCCCGGGTCAATGCAGTTTGGATCAGTGGTTTTGGTTCGCTACCCGCATCCCAACAGTTTCGCTTTAGGCTTCCTCACGGGGCGCGATGTTGCCCCGATCAACGCTGCCACTGGTCGGCGCATGGTCAATGTTTTTGTGCCCTTCACCCCTACACCTGTGACTGGCATTTTGCTCCTGGTGCCCGAAGAGGAGGTCATCCCCGTAGATTTGACCGTGGAGGAAGCGCTGAAGATGGTTGTTTCCGGAGGCGTGGTCACACCAACCCCTACCCCAGCGGCAACGGTGGAAGAACCGCCTCGGTGACAAAAAGCCAACCCAATTCTCAAGGGAAGCCTTAGCACTCCTCGGCAGGGCGGCGGTTGGAACGCAAAAGGGATCGCAGGTAATTGGGTTTCAAGACGAACCAACCCTCTCTTGTGCGCTGCACGATCCCTTCTTTCTGCCACTGGCTTACGATTCGGCTGGTGGTCTCTCGCGCCAAGCCACAGCGCTTAGCGAGCAGGTTAATGCTGAACCACGAAGGCAACCTTCCCTTCTCGTCGGCGAACTCTATCAAGGCGGAAGCGACCCGTTCGGGTGCGGTCAACCAAGCCATCCGCAGAATGAGTTCGTCAGCTTCCCGCAGCCGCTTCGCCATTACTTGCATCAGTTGCCAAACCAGATGAGGAAGCCGTTCCATGAGGGCGATGAAATCGCTCCGACGCACCACCAATGCCTCAACATCGGTCAGGGCAACCACATCGGACGAACGAGGACCACCGTCAATCAAGGAGAGTTCGCCGAAGAAATCCCCTGCTTTGAGCAGGTAAAGGAGCACCTCTCGCCCCTGTTCGTCTGTGCCAACCACCACCACTTGCCCCCTTAAGATCACAAACAGCGAGGAACCCACTTCGCCCTTGGTGCACAGCACATCACCCGCCCGAAACCGACGGTAGATGGCGACTTGGGCGAGATGGCGCAAAAATTGTGTAGGCATGTTGTGAAACAGCGGCACGCGTTGAATCTCGTTTTGGAGCGTCGCAACGGCGCTCCCGTTCATTGAACACCCCTCCTTTCCGTAACTGCCGAGAAACCGACTGTTCCGCACAAGGCGTGGAAAGGGACTGGGAAATGGTTCGCCGACCTTTGCTTTGGGTTGTTTTGCTTGCTGTCTCGGCATCTTGGTTGCCTTACCTGTTTGGCTGGTGGTTAACTCCACCGGGGACTCGTTACTTTTGGCTAATCCACAACCCTGATGATCCCAATGTTCACCTGATGTGGGCGCGTCAGGCAATGGACGGGGCATGGTGCTTCGCTGACCTGTTCACCACAGAGGAGCACCCCGGACTGTTTGTCAACATCTACAGCCTCCTGCTGGGTTGGTTTTGCCGCCTCACAGGGATCTCCCTGCATCTCGGCTATCAGATCCTACGAACTGTCGTTGTCGTTCTTTTCCTGATCACCGCTCACTGGTTTGGTTCCTTGTTCCTTCGGGAGGAGCGAGCGCGCTCTCTTTTCCTCTGGCTGTTGGCGTTTTCTTCCGGGTTTGGGTGGGTGTTGGTGTTGTGGTGGTGGCAGACAGGGCAACGCCCCCCGTTCTTCTTCGTGGATGTAAGCCCCGAACTGATAATGCCCGAAGCCAACTCCTTTTTGTCCCTAACCGTTGCCCCCTTAGCGGCGTTAGGTGTGACGCTGGTCATGGGGGCGTTAGGCAACCTGTTGCTTGCCCTCACCCCTTCAGCAATCGCTTGGCGCCGCTGGGCAACAGGGCTCTTGTGTGGGTTCCTCGTTGTCAATGTGCACACTTACGCTGCCGTTCCTTTGCTCCTTACAGTTCCCTTATGGCAGGGATGGCAGATTTGGCAGGCACGCCGTTGGGACAAACCCCAAGCGTTCGCTGCCCTTGCCTTCACCCTTGCCATAGCCTTCGCCTTAGTGGGACAGGGGTTGTGGTTGGCGCAAGACCCTGTCTTCGTCCAAAAAGCCCGCACACCAACCCTAACCCCCAACCCTGTTATCCTTATCGGCAGTTACGGCTTCCTCTTTTTAGGGGCGCTGCTTGCCCTCCCTACCCTTCGGGAACGACGGCGAGAAGGCGATCAAAGGTGGCTTCTGCCCCTCTCTTGGACCCTCGCTCTTCTCGTTGCTATCTATTTGCCCGTTAGCTTCCAGCGAAAAATGATTGAGGGGCTTCATGTCGTGCTCTGTTTGTTCACTGCCCTTGCTTTGAGCCGATGGCTTTCATCGCTGAAGGAAGTCCCCTTCCGATGGGTAGTTGCATTGCTGGTGCTATTGACCATCCCGTCGCAAGTGGCGTTTTTCGCTCTCAACGGGTATTGGCTGGTGCACAACAACTTGGTTTACGACGAGCGGTTTTCTCCCCCTTACACGCGCCGGTTAATGCCTCCCTACTACCTGCCAGAAACTCACTTGCATCTGTTCCGCTGGTTGGAGCAAAATATTGGGCGAGAGGACGCTGTGCTCTGCCATCCAATGGTGGGCAACTACTTACCTGTGCTGACGGGGCGTCGTGTGTTCATTGGGCACTGGGCGGAGACCCTTAACTTCGCAGAGAAGTTGCAGATTGCCTTTGCTATTTGGAGCGGACAAATGCCCATAGAGCAGGCGCAGCAATTTTTCCGAGACCATCGGATTCGTTACGCCGTAGAGACAGCGTTTGAGCGAGCCGCTGTCGGGGGAGCAACCCAACTTCCTCGCTACGGGCGCGTGGTGTTCCGACTGGGAGACGACCGGATCTTTGAGCTGGCTTGGGAAACAAGCATTGGAGATAGGAGGTAGAGTTGGTAGTGCGGTGGCGACTTTGGGTGCAGCAGTTCAGCTCTCTTCTGGGATTGGTGCTGGTGTGCCTTGCGATCGGCGTCGCAGTCCGCCTCAAAGCAGGGGAAAACCTGTTCTTCACCCCCGACAATATCCTCACTTTGCTACGGCAAGCCTCTTTCAACGCTATCATGGCTGCTGGCGTCAGCACGGTCATCATCACCGCAGGAATTGACCTTAGCATTGGTTCGGTTTGGGCGTTGGCATCGGTTGTGATGGCTTTTACTTGTGTCAACTGGGGATGGGCATGGACTTTGGCGGTCTTAGCCGGGTTGGGCACAGGGTTGTTGTGCGGGTTAGTCAACGGCTGTGGGGTTACCCTGCTGCGCATCCCTCCGTTCGTCGCAACTTTGGGGATGATGAGCATCGCCCGAGGGTTAGCCGAAGTTATCACGGGAGGCTTCCAAATCTCCGGGCTCCCCGACGCCTTCCAATGGTGGGGGCAGGGCAATGTAGCTGGTGTGCCCGTCCCTGTCCTTGTAGCCATAGCTATCATCCTGCTAACTTGGTCCCTGCTAAGGTTTACTCGTTTGGGGCGTTATATCTACGCCGTTGGAGGAAATGAAGCCGCTGCTCACCTATCTGGCGTGCCCGTGCGGAAAGTGAAGTTGTTTGCCTTTGCCTATTGCGGTACCTTAGCTGCACTGGCAGGTCTGCTTTCTACCGCCCGCATGGGATCAGTCCGACCATCTGACGCAATCGGCTACGAGTTGGATGCGATCGCTGCTTCGGTCATCGGAGGCATCAGCCTCATGGGCGGTCAAGGTTCGGTTTTGGGCACTGCTGTAGGAGCTGCCCTTATCGGCGTGCTGCGCAATGGAATGGTGCTCCTGGATGTCTCTGCCTTCTGGCAAAAAGTCGTGATCGGCATCGTCATCATCGTTGCTGTTGCGTTGGATTACTTGGTCTGGCGAAGGCGATAATCCAAACCCTATCAGCTCAAGTTTGCACCTGCCGAAAATCCCCTAAGACGAGGAGCAACCGCTCCACTTGCCGCAGGAGTGCCAGCCGATTGCGGCGAATGGAGGGGTCTTCGTGCATCACCAGCACTTTGTCAAAGAAGTGGTCAATGACTGGTGCCAATTGAGCAAGGGCTTCAAAAGCCGCAACAAAGTCCTGCTGCCGGCAGCAACGGGAGAATGCTTCGGCGACATCCCTGGTGGCTTGCCAAAGCGCCTTTTCGGCGTCCTCAAACAAGGTTTCGTCAACTTCCTCGAGCACCACCTCGCCCTTCTGGCGGGCTTGAGCGAGGATGTTGGTGACTCGGGTGAAGGTTGTGACCTTAGCGTGGAACCAATCGGGGCGTTCGCGCCGCAACTGTTGCAGGGCGTGAGCACGCGCAAAGGTGGCTCCAACTTCGTCAAAGCCAACCGCTAACACCGCTCGCCTTAGGTCGTAGTCAATCCCTTCGGTTTCCAACAGGGCTTCCATGCGTTCTCGCAAAAATTCCTTCAACTGTTCCTTGACTTCCTCAGCATTGCGCGGCACCATCTGAGCCTCATCCAACACTTGCAACGCTGCAGTAAGCACTCGGTCAAGAGTGAGGTCAAACCGACGGGTGCGTAACAGCAAAAGCAAGGTTGTGCCTGCTCGGCGCAAACCGAAGGGATCGTGCGAACCGGTGGGAATGAGCTGGTGGGCAAAACAAGCGCACAAAGTATCTGCCCGATCCGCCACCGCTAACAACCAACCAAGGTCGTTGCGAGGAAGTTGGAAGTCGGGAGGGAGTGGCTTGTAGTGGTCCTCAATGGCTTCCGCCACTTCAGGAGGCTCCCCATCCAACAGGGCATAAATCCGCCCGATAACACCTTGTAACTCCGTGAACTCGTTCACCAATCGGGTAGCTAAATCGGCTTTGCACAGAAGGGCTGCCCGTAAGAGGGTGGGCGAAAGGCCTCCCCAGAATTCCGTCACCAATCGCTGCAGCCGTTCGGTTTTGTCTGCCATCGTGCCCAAGCCCTCAATGAACACGATGTGGCGCAAAGCGGGAACAAAGGCTTCCAATCGCTGCTTTCGGTCCTCCGAAAAGTAAAACCGGGCATCTTCAAACCGAGCCGTCACCACTTTTTCGTTTCCTTGCCGGACCAAATCTGCCCGTTGAGGCATCCCGTTGCTTACAAACACGAAGTAGGGAAGCAGACGCACTGCATCCCCTTGATGCTGACAAACAGGAAAGTAGCGTTGGTGGTGTTGCATGACCGTGATCAAAATTTCGGGAGGCAACTCCAAGTAGCGTTCGTCAAAATGCCCCAACAAAGCTACCGGCTCTTCTACCAAAAAAGTCACTTCGTCCAACAAATCTTCAGACAGGATGACTTCTCCACCAACCGAACGGGCAGCCTCTTGCACTTGATCGACGATCATGGTTCGGCGCCGCTCAGGATTTACAATCACATGGGCTAACTCCAGCGCACTTTCGTAAAGGTCCGCCGTTGCCAAAGGGATCGGTTTGCCACCGGAGTAGCCTTCAGTGAACCGACGACCGTAAGTGATGCGGTCACTGCGAACTCCTGCCACCTCAAAGGGGATCACGGTTTCTCCAAATAGAGCAACCAACCAACGGATGGGGCGACCAAACCGCAACCCGCTCTCTTCCCACCGCATCGTTTTGGGGAAGGAGAGGGAACGAATCAGTTGAGGGAGGGCTTCGCTAAGCACTTCCACAGCAGGGCGCCCTTCCTCCCTTTTGACTGCAAAGACGAACTCTCCACGGTCTGTCGCTTTAACCACCAACTCATGCACGGCTACCCCTTGAGCTCGAGCAAAACCCTCCGCTGCCCGTGTGGGATTGCCCGCTTCGTCAAACGCAATTTGCTTAGCGGGACCGCGCACCTCTCTTACCAACGGCGTCTGCTGCTCCGCTACCTCGGACACGAAAACCGCCATGCGCCGAGGTGTCCCCATTGTGCAAACTGTGCCATGCGTTAATCGCAATTCGTCCAACAATTTTTCCGTTAGGTCCCGCAATTGCTCCAAAGCAGGCAGCAAGAAACGAGCAGGCATCTCTTCCGTCCCAATTTCCAGCAACAGCGTCTTTGACACAAACCCTCACCCCACCATCTGTCTTCGCAAGGATTGCCTTGCATTTTGTCACGCTGAACAATCCCTTGCGATTAGAAAGGCTTGAGGAGGCAAGCGAACGGATAGGTTTTGCTTTTCAAGGATAGCAAAAAGCGAGGTGAGCCCTCCAAAGGCGCCGACGATTTCGGTGATACAGGAGCGTCGCCCTCCGAAAGGGAAGCGCCAGCCATTTTGAAATTAGCAAGTTACAGGCTCTTACCCCTCACCACCAACTTTTGAGCCGTTGCCGCCCTTGACTGCTCTTTCCTTTTCCGCCAATTGGCTCAAAATAGTAGCGATGCTGTTCAGGTGAAGGAGGATGGGCGATGGCTATCAAGCGGCATCGCATCACGCTTGTTGTTAACGGTCAGACCCATGAGTTGGAAGTGGAACCGAGAGAGCGGCTGTTGGATGTTTTGCGCTATCGGTTGGGCTATACGGGAACAAAAGAAGGGTGCGGGACAGGAGAGTGCGGGTTGTGCACCGTCCTTTTGGACGGCAAACCCGTCAATTCCTGCTTAGTGTTAGCCGTGTCAGCAAACGGAAAGTCCATCACAACGGTAGAGGGCATCGCCAAGGATGGGCACTTACACCCTATCCAACGCGCCTTCGTGGACTATGGTGCCCTCCAGTGTGGGATTTGCACGCCGGGCTTCATCGTGAATGCTTACGCCCTCCTCAACGAGATCCCAGATCCCGACGAGGAGACCATCCGCACTTGGTTGGCGGGCAACCTCTGCCGGTGCACGGGCTACCAGAAAATCATCCAAGCCGTTCAGGCAGCAGCAAAGATGATGAAGGAAATGAAGGAACAGCAAGCTGCTGCTTTGTAGCCTAACCTCTCGCCCTTACCGCACATCTTCTAAAACTTCGCTGGCAGGCATTACTGTTTTGCCCACCCAGACTTTGACACCGGGGTAGAGAACAGAACGGTCGCCAATTCGTGCCTCATCGCCGAGGATGCACCCGAGTCGCTCCATCCCGGTATCCACAAGCATGCCCTTGACGACGGAACGGACAGTGATGCCATGAGGGAGTTTCGCAAAGGATCGCACTTCGTTCCCCACAACCACTCGGTCGCCCAAGACACTCCATTCCAACACCACATCTTTCCCAATCCGCACCTCGTCCATCAGGACGCAATCTTCCAAGTGAGCACCTTGCCCTATATGGCATCGGTCACCAATCACGCAACGCACCACATCGCAGCCGCTTTCCACAACCGTTTCGCGCCCAATGATAGCAGGACCGATAATCTTTGCTCCGGCATTGATGCGTGCCCCTGCCTCTATGCGCACATCGCCAACCACTTCAGCCATTGGGTGCACCTCTCCCAACACCTCAGGGGGTGGAAGCAGCCTTTCGCCTGTCCCTGTTGTCCATCGTTCCAGCAAATGTTTTGTTGCGATCAACACATCCCAGGGGTAAGTGAGTGGCACCCAACCCTCATCGGTGACAATTGCCCGCAGCCCAATTTGCACTAAGTGGGGCAGGATGTCTGGAAGGCGAATTTCGCCATCTTCTGCGGGAGGCATCCCTTGAAGCCACTGCAACGCTTCAAACGGGAGCGACCACGCCCCTGTGCTCACTAAAGCGTTTGGGGTTGCTTCCTTGGGTTTCTCCCAGATCCGGTGCACATACCCGTTAGCTACCTCCACAACGCCAAACCGATAAGGTTGCGGGTGCCGCGCCACGATCAGGGACGGGACTGTAGTGACAGCTTCCTTCAATGGGTCTGGCAAAAGCAAATCGTCGCCGTTGAGCACCAAAAATGGCTCTTCAGGCTGTAGCCAAGGAGCCGCCTGAAGCACTGCGTGCCCAGTTCCCAAAGCTTGTTCTTGCACGGCATAGTCAATCCGCAAGGATTCAAATTGGCTGCCGAAGAACCGTTCAACCTGATGCCGCTCAAAGCCGACCACAAGGATTACCCGGGAGACACCCGCTATCGCCAACCCTCGCAGCAAATGGCTCAAGTTGGGAACATTAGCGATTTTGAGCAAGGGCTTGGGCTTGCGCACGGTCAACGGGTAAGTGCGGGTAGACAAGCCTGCTGCCAACACCACAGCTTGCCGAACCACAATGACCACCTGCCTCAGAGCGTTCTGCATCAAGCCTTGACAAAAAGTGATGAAGCTAAACACCAGGCACCCGTTTGGCAAGAAGTTTCAAAGTCATGCTCACTTTGAAGCCGTGGCGGACGAGGGCGGCTTCCAGCATCTCGTAAAACAGCGCCCGCTCCGAACCCCGCACCACGGCTTGCTCGTGGGCTTCGGCTAAAGCGACGGGATACCCGTTGCCTTTCTGGGTTTGATCGTAGATGAGGGCGTGCACCAAATCCAACCACTCTTGGTTTTCTGCAACCCAACGAGGCACCTCCACCCGAGCAATTTCCAAACCCGTGTGCAGGTAGAAGAAAGCAATTGCGTGGTCACCATACTCAGCAAGGATCTGGGAGTTGCTCCAAAACAGAGGGGAGCGTTCACCCGCCTTAAGCAATCGCTCAAACAAGTGAGCATCCGTCACACCCTCAATGGCGGCGCAGGGAGGAATTTTGCCTTCTCGCACCCATTCGCAGGCATCACAGTTGGCTACGGGATACGGGCACAACCCTACACGCAACGCGTTGATCACATCCGTGCTTCCCGGGCTACTGATGTAGCCAGCGATCGGCACCCCTCGGTCGCGCAAAAAATCTAAGGCTCTCAGAAAGCGGCGCAAGAAAGCATTGCGAAAATCTGCTGGTTTCCCTTCCAAGGTCCACAAGATCAGGGTGCCATCCACTAAAGCGAGGGCAGGGCGAAAGCGCCAGCTTCCTGCCAAGCGCGCCAGTTCCTGAACCTCCATGAGTTGCCGTTTCATGGAAACAACCTCTTCGCTGACCAACACCCGTCGCCCACCCCAACGGTGGTAAAGATCGCCTTCACGGTAAAAGAGGTAAGGGCGATTGGTCAGCTGAGGCGGTGCCGACACGCCATAAGGCAAAACCACCGAACCGATGTTGATCAGGTAGCAAAGCATCGCTTCGTGTCGGTCGGGGAAAATTTGAGACCCGTCCGAAGCGATCACCAACCACCGATCAGGGCGCGGAGGGAGGGGGAAAGACTGGGGGATGGGTTGGGTCAAGCCTGCCAACAGCCAAGAGGTTTTGCTTTGCGCCACCTTTGCTACCAACTGGGGCAACCCAGCAACCCACCGGCGACTTTCCTGCACGGCTAACCCCACTTTTTGCCCAAAATCTGGCTTGTGGATCACTTGCTCTTGCAGCATGCGAGCGAGTTGGCGCTGCACTTCTGCTAAGTTTAGCACGAGCCGCCACCTGCCCTACAAAGTGCGTTCCACGATGAATAGAGCGATCCGTTCCAGCCGCTCCCTCACCTCCTCCACTATTGGGGAGGGAGGCAAAGAAAGTCCATGCAGGATCTCAAGCGAACGATTGGCAAACTGACGGGCAACGGCGCGAGCACGCTCCAAGATGTTGTGGTGGCGGGCAAACCATGACAATTGAGCGGCTTCCTCCGGTTGGATTTGTTGGAGCCGCAACCGTTCCTCCCATTGCTGCCGCTCCTTGAGAGGTAGCGCATCCAAAGCGTAGCGGATGGGCAAGGTGATCTTGCCCTCCATCAAGTCACTACCGACAGGCTTACCGATTTCCTCCACAGTCCCTTCCAAGTCCAACACATCGTCTACGATCTGGAAAGCGATGCCCAACTCTTGACCAAAGGAAGCCAAAGCATTAGAAAGGGCTAAATCATCGTTGACTGCCAACACCCCGACCTTGCAAGATGCTGCAATCAACTCTGCCGTCTTCATCCGAGCGACTTCGATACACTGCTCTTCGGTGACATCAGGGTTGAACGCCAGTTGCAGTTCCAAAATCTCACCAGCGCACACTTCGCTGGACGCCTGCGCCATCGTCCGGATGACTTCCAAGTTGCCATCATCGGCGAGGATAGAGAAAGCGCGTGCGTAGAGGTGATCGCCACACATAATGGCGGCTTCTGTTCCCCAGATGTGGTGCACCGTTTTGCGTCCCCGTCGGAGTTCGGCTTGGTCTATCACATCGTCGTGAATAAGGGTAGCCGTGTGCATCAACTCCACGACGCTTGCGTAAGTGATGGCGCGTTGATTGATTCCCCCCGCTAATTGAGCGCAAAAGAGGGTTAAGGCAGGGCGCAACCGCTTGCCTCCTGCCGACAGCAAGTGTGTCGCCATCGCTGTGATGTTCTCAATGGGCGATTGGACTGCCCAATTCAAAAACTCCTCCACCTGCTGGAGAGCATCGGCGATAGGCGCGAAAATGTCCATGTAAGTGGTTGTCCAACGAACATGCAGTGCAGCACGCTGCAATCCTTTCATCTTGCTCCCGTCCTTTTTGCGTGCTCAAGATCGACCTTATGCCCCGAACACCCAATCTTCGTCGCTCAACCGGTAGTCAAATAGTTCGCCGGGTTGGAAGAAGAGAGCAATCTCTCGGGCAGCGTTTTCAGGTGAATCCGCCCCGTGGACGAGGTTCATGGTCTTAATGCACGCGAAATCGCCTCGGATAGACCCGGGTGTGGCTTCCGTTGGCTCTAAGGCACCCATCATTGTCCGCACCAAGGCAATAGCGTTCTCTCCTTCCCAAACCATCGCCACTACTGGTCCGCTGGTGATGAAGCGGATTAGGTCGTCAAAAAAGGGTTTCCCCCGGTGCATCTCATAGTGCCGTTCGGCTAACTCCCGATCCAGCCAAAGCATCTTGATGCCCACCAGCTTGAGTCCCTTTTGCTCCAGCCGGCGGATGATTTCACCGACCAACCGGCGTTGCACCCCATCGGGTTTGATCATCACGAAGGTTCGTTCTCGGGCCAAACTCCATCCCTCCAAATCACGGAGCGACTAAAGTGACGATGCTGAACAAGGAACTTTGCGCCCATTGGAAAGCAGGTTGGACGAAGATGCCCAGAAGGAATGCCCCAATGACCCCTATAGTGGCTGTTGTGCCCACTAACGACGGAGCAGTTACTGCTGTCAAGCGGCGTGGGGCAAGGAAAAACATCCGCCGCACAACTTCCAAGTAGTAGAAAGCAGAGATGACGCTGTTGATCACCCCTGCTACCGCTAACCAAACCAAGCCACTTTTAAGGGCAGCGCCAAAGAGGAAGAACTTGCCAAAGAACCCCGCCAATGGTGGGATCCCAATGAGCGAGAGGAACGCAATGGTCAAAAGGGCAGCTGCCCAAGGCGATCGCTGCGCTAACCCGTCGTAATCGTCCATTTCCGCCGAACCTGTCGCTTGTTCCACCCAGAGGATAACGGCAAAAGCGGCCATGTTAGCAAAGGCGTAACCCAACACGAAGTAAAGGATGCCCGCCAAGCCCATGTCCGTCGGTAAGGCAGGACGCGTCCCAACCAAAACTTCCCAGTCTGAAGGGCTAAAAGCAGCGACACCAATCAACAAGTAGCCTGCTTGAGCGATAGACGAGTAAGCCATCAATCGCTTCAAGTTTCGCTGCCACAAAGCGGCTAAGTTCCCAAAGGTCATCGTGACCAACGAGAGGAAAGCCAAAGTTAGCTGCCAGCCTGTGCTGGCAGGACCGAAAGCGATAGCGAGCACTCGCAAAAACGCTGCCATGCCAGCGGCTTTGGATGCCACGGAAAGAAACGCTGCTATAGGCGTTGGGGCTCCCTCGTAGGTGTCAGGCGCCCACCCATGCATCGGCACCATGGAGACTTTGAACCCGAGCATCGCCAACACGAACAGCAACCCTAACAGGGCAAGCGGTGAAACGGCAAAAGCTGGACCTCGTTCTCCCAAACTGGGGCTCAACCGCTCGGCGATTTCGTAAAGGTAAGTGGTGCCCGTTGCCCCATAGATGAAGGACATCCCGTAAAGGGCAACTGCTGTGGTCGTCGCCCCCACGAGAAAATACTTCATCCCTGCTTCGGCGCTACGGGGATCATCCCGCAGATACGCTGCCAAGATGTAGGAGGCGATAGAGGCAAACTCAATCGCCAGAAACAAAGTGATCAGCTCGGCAGCCGATGCCATAAAGCACAGGGCTAATACCCCAAAAACCAAGAGGCCGTAAAACTCTGCCCTTGCTGTTGGCACCTGTCGGTCCACATAGTCCACCGAGAGGAGGGCGACAAGCAAAGCCCCCACAAGGATCACCGCTTTGAAGAACAAGGCGAGGGGATCCGCCACAAAAGCGGTAGTCAACCAGTAGACGATTTTTTCCGAAGAAGGCACGATGCTGGGGGAACTGCGCCCAATTTGCCAGCCCAGCGCACCCAAGCCTCCGAGGAAAGTCACAACAGTTAGGTAACCGTAAAGGCGCTTAGGAAGGCGAGGGAAGAGCAAATCCACACCGAAAATGGCGAATCCGCACAAAGTCAGCCACAACTCCAACGCCATCTTCTCCCAAAGCACTTGCCCGACAGTCACCCTCCGTCACGCTCCCCACTATTCAATTGAGGCTGCCACAAAGCAAGATTTGATGCCATGTTAGCTCCCGCTTTTGTCCCAAAGAATGCGAACCGACGGTTTGATTTTAGCGCAGCGGCTCCAGTTTCATCAGTAAGCAATTGCCTGCTATCGTCCCCAACCCTCCACGACGCCAATCAAAGTTCCCTTCGCCCAAAGATCCTTTGCGATCTCTGCGGTAGTGGGCAACGGTTTCCAACGCGGGTAAAGGAGCCCACGCACTTCGTAATAACCGGGCAAAGCAATGCTGACGAAAGGCACCCCAACCCGCAACCGAATCAGGGTGCGCCCCTCCCCTTCACCGACTGCCAGCGGTTGGTAGAACCACCACCATCCCCAAGCGGAGGCGTTGGGACCCGTCTCCTCTGCGATAGGCACATCTGTTCGCCTCAAGAGCCACAGGTATCCCCATTGAGCGGCTTCGTAACTGTCAGCACACAGCGTAACTTCCGCTACCAGTAAAGTGCCAATATGCACTCCGTCAGGAGGCACGATCAAGCGGCTCTCATGAACCGTTGGCTCTCCATCGTGCTCTTGACAGTTCCCTTTCGCTTCCAATGGTAATCGGGTATCCAACACACCAACCCAAGGGGTCAAGGGGTGCAGGTGCCAAGGGTAAGGATTGAAAAAGCGATAGAGGTCTGCCGTCGTGGTTGCTACTTGGCGCTGCAGGAGAAGAGTTGGCTGCCACTGATACACCGACACCACCAACACATCCGGACGCTTGTTCTCCACGGCTTGGATAGCGTAAAGGTGAAACAACACATCGTCAATGCTGACCAGCAAAGCAGCGTTTTGAGGTGTTTGTGCCAACACGGTCTCCAAGTAGCGGCGTCCTCGCTGCTTGTCCTCGTTCCATGCCAACGACCAACCTTGGAAAGCTGTCATCTCTGCGCCCACGAAAGCGAAAGCAAGAAGCCCCACCGCCAGCGACCAGTGGTATCGGCGTGCCCAATCCCAAAGCACGAAGAGGGATAACCCACCCCACAACACTGTGAGAGACCAACCTGGGATGTAAAAGTAGACGATATCGGGCACTGCGTAGCCAAGATAAAAGGCTAAGTGAGTCACCCACATCCCCAGCGTGATGAGCCCAAAGGCAAGGAAGCGGAGAAGGACTAACCAGCCGAAAATTAACCCAAGCAAGAAAAGGAAAGAGTATTCGCTCACGCCTTGCCGCACCCAAGCCGCAAACCGAATGGGTCGTTCCTTAAGAGGCACAGCACCCATCATGTAACGGAAGCGCAAGCCCAACACATACTTGACAAAGTCTTGCACTGATTTGGATGGGTCGTCGCCCGTCAACTGCCAAAGGCGATAGCCGTAGAGCTTAGGAGCACGCAACGGCAAGTAAGCATAGAAAAACAACGGCAACCAAGCAATCAAAAGCGCAACGATCCAGTCTCGTCGCGTTGGGCGGCGAGGCAGCCACCGCCACGCCAACACCATTCCCACCAAGCCGCCTGCCACCATCAACGGCAAGGTCAAGTGATGGGCTGCGCCCCACCCGACGGTCAACCCTGCCGTGTAAAACCACCGCTTGTCCCCTGTCTTCCAAAACCGCACCAACGCGTAAAGCACCAACATGGTCAAAAACAAATTGCTGCTGTAGACCTCCGCTGCCACCGAACTATACCAAAGGGTAGCGCCGAAAGCGATTGTCCAAGCTGTAGCAACGCTGATAGGAGCGTGATCGGTTAACTCCATCAGCAGAAGGTAGGTGACCACAGAAGTTAACGGCACGAACAACATAGTCAGCAACCCATACCGCCACGCCACTTCCCCTACGGGCACCAAGGCAGCAAACAGTTTGCCCAATAGGCAAAACCAAGGGTAACCCGTTGGGTGCGCCAACATCAGCAGTTCGCCAGCAGCGATGAAATCACCGCTATCGGAGAAAAAGCAGTAAGTGGGGTAGACCGTCGGCAGATAAATGGCAAAGGGGACGAGGAAAGCGGCAACCAACCCCAATCCGAAGCGCCACCTCAGGTTCCCTTGTCCCCCATCGGTCATTGCCCGCCGACCACCTGCCTCACTCGTTCGCGAACGCGGCGGAGATGGTCTTCGGACAGTTGCCGCTCAAAACTGCGGAGCCCGCCCAATCGGAACCCATGTTTGGCAGCAATGGTAGCAATCTCCACGATCCGTTCGGAGGGGAGTTCGCGCCCCAAAGTGAAGGGCTCTAACCGCCCCTCCAACGCCAGCAGCATTGTCTCCGCTACGCACGCCAAGGTCAAGTGATCAGGTAGTCCAATAGAGAAAGACCAACGGGGCGATCCCGGGATCGCCACCACGCCACCATCTATCACCAGCACATCGTCGCGCTCCTTGTGCACTCGTTCAGAAACATCCCTTGGTCGCGCCACATCGCAAACTACGCACCCGGGCTTCAAGTGCTGGGGCTCAATTACGGCATCCATGGCGCTGGTCACCGTGACTACCAGATCGGCTTGTCGCAACCCTTCGTCAAGGTTCGTGGTGAATTGAAGGTCAGCAGAAGAAAACGAAGTGTCAAGGCGTCGGGACCTCAAGTCATCACTTACTGCCTGCAACTTTTGAGGATCTCGCCCCACCAACACCACCTTGCCAACAGGCGGGAAGGAAACCAGAGACGGCACTCGACACCCATGAGTAAGGAAGAAAGCACACGCTCTGCCGATAGATCCCGTTGCTCCTACCACCGCAGCTGTTGCATTGGACCAATCAATGCCCATCAACTCTGCTGCATGCCTCAGGGCTTCCAAAGCAGTCCATGTGGTGTAACTGTTGCCTGTCGTGACAGGCAGAGGGGAGAGGGGTTGCAGCGCAACGCCCCCGTTACCCACAATCGCTGTGAAAGCCCCCAAACCCACGATGTCGGCTCCCAACTCTTTGGCAACACGGCATCCTTCCGCAAGGCACTTCAGCGCTTGTTCTTCGTCGCTTAACATCATTTTCGCTGTCATAGGGATGCCAATGAGCCAGCCCTCCGTTTCCGCTCCCGTGAGGGAACGCACACCCGTCACAGTGCCCAGCACCTTCGGCTTCATCCGCCGCAACAGCGCTTCTATCCACGCCTCCGGCAACCACCGAGCAAACTTATACTTCCGAGCCACATCGCGCTTGATGTCTAACGGGTGCACAAAAAACGCAAACCGATACACTTTACAAACCACCTCGTTGTCGCGAACTCGCTCTAAGAATAGCAAGGCTGTTCTGCTGATGCCACTTTTGGTCTCGGTAGAGAAACGGATGCGTGAGGTGGTGGAGTTTCCCTATTTGCTCACAGCGAGATACCTTCCACTGCCCACAGTTGGAACTCGCGGTGCCCGTTCAATTCCGCTTTGCATGGCTTGCCTGAAGCGATGCGCAAGAGTTCGTCAAAGATGAGTTGTCCCACTTGCTCCACCGTTGCCGAACCGTCCAAAATCTCACCTGCGTTGATGTCTATATCGCTAAGCATTCGCTTGTAGGTGGCAGTGTTGGAGGAAATCTTGACTACAGGGGCAATGGCGTTACCGATGGTGGTGCCTCGTCCTGTGGTGAAGCCCACAATTTGGGCTCCCGCTGCGACCAATCCCGGCGTGGACTCTTGGTCGTAGCCCGGACCCTGCATCAAGTAAAGCCCGTTGCCCGGCGGTGGGTCAGCGTAACCGATCACCCCTTCTATGCGGCTGGTGCCAGCCTTCGCAATTGCCCCTAATGACTTGACGATGATATTGACGATGCCTCCAGCAAGGTTGCCGGGGGAAGGGTTTTCGTCCAAGTCGTAACC
>VAPR01000472.1_pt1 | contig 26156 bp, 19 predicted proteins | sample 3380701 | NCBI WGS metagenome assembly VAPR01 (sample SAMN11536904, study PRJNA540576) | hot springs metagenome | isolation source: hot spring wet sediment | place: Spain: Lobios | collected 2014-01 | reverse complement strand
AAAGTTGTATTCCAGCGCCACCCATTGACCGCCCGTCATTCGGCGCAGCGGCCAATTAAGGGGGTCACTGCTTCGGAATTGCTCCGAGCCGCAGCAACCGCCAGCGTCAGGTCTGTCAGACCTGCCGGCTTCCTCGTTGTTCGTCACATTCTGTGTCGGGCAGTCCCAAATTTGCCAGTTGCGGATGTAAGGCTGGGTGATCATCCGCCAACTGTAGTAAGGCACCTGCTGGGGCGCCCAACAGGGGCGTCCGATGCCAGCACGGACAAAAGGAAACCGCTCGTCATAATCTTGAACATATTGCGCCAACGCCATCGCCAAGTTACGCACATTGCTGGTGCACGATGCTTGCCGAGCTTTTTCTCGAGCCTGGCTGAACACGGGGAACAGAATCGCTGCCAGGATCGCGATGATCGCGATCACAACAAGCAACTCAATGAGCGTAAAGCCCTGATGCCTCATTGCCCAGCACCTCCCTTTCGGTTTTTTTCGGCAAAGTTTACGGCAAAGGCAGTCGACTCCTTTTCACCCTTTCGGCGTCCTTCACCTCCTTTCGAACCTTCGCCCATTCCTGTTCCACGATTTGCCGAATGAGGAAGGACATAGGATCGCCGGGGCGAGCTGTCCCATGAAGGGTGATCTTCTGGGTTCGCCCGTTGAGAAGGAGCGTGAAGGTTTTCCGACCATTGATGGTCAACTCTGCTGCACAAGAATCGCTGCCGTGATGAACCTTTCGGAAAAAAGCCTGAACTTTGCCGGGGTAATCGCGCACTAACTGCCGCACAAACTCTACTGTCCCTTTCATGCATGGTCCACCGTGTTGGGGATCAAGGGCGACACGGATGACAATAGGTGCCTTAGGATCACCCAGATGGGGTGGTAAGTTAGAGAGGTCGGCGACAATTTGGCGGTGTAGCACTTCGTCAGGAGTCAAAGCCGTCGTTTTCTGCCGCCAATAGTTCCAATGGACCCCCACCGCCAACCCTGCCAACACTAACCAGAACAAGGCAACGCCCCATCTTTGCTCACTTACCATTTGTCTAACCCCCTTTAACGGGGTGTCGTAACAGGAGGTTGGCTAGGTTGGGCACCAGCTGGAGGGGTCATCGGAGTGGCACCAGGTTGACCCATAGGACCACCGGGACGAGCAGTCACTACGCCACCTTCCTCAATAGGAGGACGCTCTGTTGGGGCTTGAGGTCGGGTCATCAGGTAATATGCCCCGACAACAAGCAGTAAAACGATAACGATCACCAACCCCGCAACCCATGTCGGCACTTCTTTTTGCATCTCTCTCCCTCCTCCCGCACTGGCTTTGGTTTTAACTCTCCTTTGTTTTAATTCTTGTTGCCAATCTTTCCCAACTCCCGCTTTACATTGTAATGCTGGTTGCCCCAAAAATCAACCCTTTCACTGTGGGTTTCCCCTGGTTGCTGCGATAGGTGCCTAACAATTTCCTGCTCCTGATTATAGCTCTTTGCTCTTTGATCAAGCGGTAAGTAAGGGCAAATGTTGATTTGAAGAGGCGTACCGCTCTACGAAAGCAGGTACCCCTCCCTTTGGAAGGCGAGGACAACAAACGCCCTTGCCCCTACTATGACCCTTCTCGCTCTTGCAACTTAATGGCGATAATCGCTATCACCACCAGCACTCAATGAGGGTAAAGCCGTGACCGCAACTTGACAGGGGCTTTTTCGAAAAAGGCGCGACAACCTTGCTCCAAAAAGTCCTTAAAAGGACTGGGCGGTGCGCGGTCTGTCACGCCCTGACCTATCTTGCTACGGAGGCAACATATAAGGGTGCGTCTCCCAACGCACCGAAAAGAGCGGTGCCTCAGGAGAGACGCCATCCAAGTTCCCGCAAGTGTCTCTCACGGTCAACCCCGAAGGTTTGAAACACTCGCTAAGCCACCTACTATTGACTTCGTAGCAACGGCTTTTAGAGTTTCTTCGCCGCAAATTCCCTATGTGGGGGTGAGGAGCAGTGCGTTGGTGGCTCTGGCTGATGCTCTGCGCATTGCTGTGGACAAGTGTTTGGGCTCAAGAGCCCAATTCGGAAAACGCAAAAGAGCAAGAATTGCACCAGTTGCGGGAGCGCGTGGCAGCGTTGGAGCGACTGGTAGCGCTGCTGCAATCGGAGTTGGCTGCCCTTAAAAGCAATGGGGCAGCACCAACCCCGCAAACAATTGCTGCCCGTCAAGGCGCAACTTCTCAACCATCAATGCCCGACCAACAGCAATTGGAGCAGGAGTTGCAAAAGGCATTGGGTCAGCAAAGACCAACGCAGCGGCCCACACCATCCTACGGGACAGTGGTCTTCGGTGGTGGCACCTGGCAAGCCCTTAACCCTGATACTTCGGTCATCGCCAACTTCCGGGCTGCCTTTCGGGGTAAGCGCCCCTTTGCTGCCTTCGGTGGTTCGGAATTCAGCGAAGCAGAATTAGCCTTTCAAGCCGCAACCGACCCCTTCTCCCGCTTGGATGCTTTCATAGCGGTTGGCGAACACGGAACAGAAGTTGAGGAAGCGACTTTGACAATTCTCGATCCGAGTTTCCTTCGGCTACCCCGCAACTTGCAATTGCGGTTCGGAAAACTGCTGGCACCCCTTGGTCAAATCAATAGCATCCACCCACCTGAGCAACCTTTCGTAGACACGCCTTTGGTGCATCGCCTTTGGTTTAGTCACGAACATGGACACGAGGACGAGCAGGAAGCCCCTGAAGTGGCGACGGAAGGGCTGTTTTCTGGTGCGGGTTTGGGTTTGAGTTGGATGCTGACCGGCAAGCGAAGCGTTCGGTGGTTGACTGTGTCGGCGCTCAACACGGACAACCCCACTTACCACGCATCTGCCAACAGCCCTATTTGGGTGGCGCGGTTGCGCACGATGCAAGAGTTGTCGCCCACGCAACAACTCAGTTGGGGCTTGAACTTCTCCACAGGACGCAATGACACGGGCAAAGACACGCGCATCGCTGGGATTGACCTTGTTTACCGCTGGCGACCACTCCGTCAGGGTCTTTACCGTTCCCTTGTCTGGCACACGGAAGCCTACTTGGCTTGGCGCGAGACCAATAACGGCACCATCAAACCCAAAGGTTGGTTCACCATGTTGGAATACCAACTGTCAAGGACGCTGTTCTTGGGTGCCCGATATGACTTTGCTCAGTCGCCTGACAAGGGGTTCAGCGGTCGGGGCTTTTCATTGGCAATCACCCTTTTCCCAAGCGAGTTTGGGCGCTACCGGCTTCAATGGAGCCGGTTGAAACTGGGCGGACAAACGGTGCACGAGATTTGGTTGCAAACCACCTTTAGCATTGGCGTCCATCGGCCCCATCCGCTGTAAGCCTTGAGCAGAGCCCAAAGGAGGGACAAAAGCATGTGGCGTTTGGTTATTTGGCTGACTGTCTTGACGGTTTTCTTGGCGGGATCGCTTGCTATAAGCAGTCAGCGCAAGTTGCGGGTGGTGGCAACCACCAACGACTTGAAATGGGCGACGGAACAAATTGGCGGTGATCGGGTAGAAGTGGTAGCATTGATGCACCCCCTCCAAAATCCCCACACGGTGCAGCCACGCCCTTCGTTCGTCGTTCAACTCAACCGAGCCGACTTGTTGGTGCGCATTGGTCTGGACTACGAGGAGACATGGCTGCCACCGTTGGTGGACGAAGCGCGCAACAGCCGTATCCGTCGGGGTGGAGTTGGCGATGTGGACGCATCTATCGGTGTCCCGTTGTTAGAGGTGCCTCAAGGGCGAATCACCCGAGAGCAAGGGGAAGTCCACATCTTCGGCAACCCGCATTACTGGTTGGATCCCGAAAACATGAAAATCATCGCCCGCAACATTGCTAACGGATTGCGCCGCATTGATCCTGCAAATGCTGACCTTTACGACCGCAACTTGCGGCGACTGGAACGGGAGATGGACGAACTTTTGGACGAAACCTTAGAGTTAGCCGCACCTCTTCGGAACCAAAAAATGGTCGCTTACCACACCACTTGGAGTTACCTCGCTAACCGCTACGGTTTTCAAATTGTTGGGTATTTGGAACCCAAGCCGGGCATCCCGCCGTCTGCTGCTCACTTAGCGAACTTGATCCGAATGATGCGCCAAGAAGGGGTCAAGGTCATCCTTAAAGAGCCCTTCTACGAGAGCCGATTGCCCAACATGGTGGCACAACAAGCAGGAGCGGTGGTAGCAGAGGTTAGCCCAACCATTGGGGGCGAGCGAAACACGGAGACCTATCCGAAACTAATGCGGCACATCTTAGCCAAGCTGGTCAACGCTGTGCAGCAGGCCAAGCGATGAGGCAAAATGGTGAGTAGAAACCCAAAAGCCAAGCAGCATGCTATGCCTTGCTTGCCTATCCTGTTGGGGCTCAAACGAGGTGCTTTTTGATGGCAAAAGAGGAGGCACAACCGAAGTGGATCCCGGTGAGCCGAGGGAAACCTTCTGCCCGTGACTGGTTTCCGATTTAGAACTCGATCTGGGAGCGCTGCTTAGCGAACGAGGGAATAACTATGAGCGACCGATTGGTAACCGTTGAAAATGCTTCCTTTGGCTACGGACGCAAAGTCGTTTTGGATGGCGTCAACTTACAACTTTGCAGGGGTGAGTTTTGGGGTTTCGTTGGTCCCAACGGCTCAGGTAAAACCACTTTGCTGCTTGCGTTGCTGGGACTACTCGCACCGAAGGCAGGGCAACTCGTTTGGCATCACCCTGCTCGCATCGGTTACGTGCCGCAGCGGGAAGCCTTGGATGCTCTTTTGCCCTTGACCGCATTGGACATTGTGCTCATGGGACAGTTGCGGCGAGGTGGGTTCTTTCATCGCTTCACCTCCGAAGACAAAGACAAGGCAATCAGCGTGATGGAACTGATAGGCATTGCTAACTTAGCCCTTCGCCCTTACCGCGAGTTATCCGGCGGGCAAAAGCAACGGGTGCTCATCGCCCGCGCCCTGGCAGCGGAACCTGAGATGCTGTTGTTAGATGAGCCAACGAATGGGTTAGATCTGCCAACCGAATACGCCATCATGCAGTTGCTCCAGCAAATCCACGAAGAAAAAGGCGTGACCATTGTGTTCGTGACACACTTGCTCAATTTGGTTGCCAACACCGTGACCCACTTGGCGCTTTTTTATGAAGGGCGGGTGGTAGCGGGCAGCGTTGAGGAGATGCTTTCGCAGCAACAGTTGAGCGCTACCTACCAAATCCCTATCCTTGTTCGGGAACTGAACGGCTACCGCCTTGTGATGGTGCAGGAGCCAACCAAGGCGAGCACGGAACCTACACGCTGATCACTCCAGTGCTGTGCGATCCGCTTTTGACTTACAACGGTCAAGGGGGCAGTGCCGATGTTGGAGATGTTGCAGCACGATTTTCTACGACACGCTTTGGCAGCTGCCATCGTGGCTGGCGTTTCCTTAGCGTTTGTCGGTGTGTATGTGTTGTTGAGGCGGATTGTGTTTGTTGGGGCAGCGTTAGCCCAAGCTGGGGCAGCGGGTGTGGGGTTGGCATTGTTAGCAGGGTTCCCCCTACTGTTGGGTGGGGCTGGGGCTGTGTTGGCGAGCGTGATGGGATTCGTTGCCCTTCCGCAGCAGGAACGGCGCATTTCGCGGGAAAGTGTTCTCGGTGCTGCCTACGCCTTGGCTTCCGCTTTGGCGCTCTTGTTCGTTGCCCTGAGCCCTGTCGGCGAAGCCCACATTACAGCGCTGTTGTTCGGCGACTTGTTAGCCATAGGTCACGGCGATATGGAGTTGTTGGCAGCCGCTTGCCTTTTCGTCTTGTTGATCCACTTGTTTGCTTATCACGCTTTCGTTGCCATCACGGTGGATCCCGTGTTTGCCCATACGGTCGGCGTTAAGCGGCGGTGGGTTGATTTGCTCTTTTACCTGAGTTTGGGGTTTCTGATCAGTGCTTGCATTCGAGCGATTGGGGCGTTGGTTGTGTTCGCTTTTCTCGTTTTGCCGCCTTTAGCAGGGCTGCTTTGGGCACGGCGGTTGCCCCATGCCTTTGCCATATCGGTGGCTGTTGCCTTCCTTTCTGCCATCTTGGGATTGTGGCTGTCTTACGAACGCGACCTTCCTGCCGGTCCTTCAGTGGTGGTGGTCTGTGGTGTTCTCACAGCGCTGATCGCAGTGGCTCGTCGGCTCGTTCCTGAGCGGCAAATGTGAGGATGCCTCCGCTCAGATTGCTTCAACCTACTGTCGCTCCACGACCAACACCCAGTCGTTTTTGTCGGGGGCAACGGCTTCCCCTTCGCCCTCACGAATTGTCAAGTTAGCAGGCAACCATGCTCCCGTGCGAGGGCAAAACCAACGCGCTGACCATCCGTCGGTGAATTTGTCTAACTTCAGCTTGACTGTGCCTCCGTTAGGGATGTAAGTCACATACAAGCGGGTTGGTTCAGCGAGGCAAAACCCAGTGCTGCTGCGATCGGGGTGCAGGGTTAGACGCCAGAAGGGTAAGGACCGCATCAACTTTGCCAAGTGGCTCAAAGGGTCATAAAGTTTCCCGCGTGGAGCAACGAGCATTCCTTGCCCGCTGAAGGTTTGGTCTCGCTCTTCCCTTTGTCGCCAACGGCGGGGCGGTATTACTTCGTCGGCATAATTGATTTGTCCACCGCTTAGGGCAATTGCCCATGCGGCTCGTCTCAAGTTGTCTTCGTCCAACCCTGCTTCCCGTTGGTAAAAGTTTCCCTCCCACAAACACTCGTGGGCGAAGATGGGCTTAGGCACTTGGCGAAACAGAGAAACGAACCAGCGAAACTTGCTAAAGTCCCAATCGGTGAGTTTGTCCTGCACGGTGTGATATCCGAACCAAGGGGCTTGTTGCACTGCTTCCCTGCTTGCGCGCAGGCTATGGACGCTGATGAGAAACCGTCCGTGCGTAAGCTGGTGCAGTTGTTCGCCAATCTTCAGGATTTCTGCTTCGCTGTAACCTTCCTCCCATTCGCTGACGGGTTGAAAAGTTGCGTTCCAAAAGCCCTGCCATCGGGCAACCCAGTAGCGCAAGAGTAAATCCAAACCCTCTTCGTCGGGGACTTTAGGCAACCTGTTGGTGCCGCCGATGAGGCTGAAAGGGATGAGCACCATGCCGTATTGAGCTGTCAAGCGCAGCGCCCGGTCCAAACCTCGCCAAACGCTCAAGTTAAAGCGGTCAAACGCAATGTCACCATTGGGCAAAGTCTCCCAAACTAAGCGTTCGGGTGTTAGGTGCGGACCAACGACGGCGTTGAACCCCTTCGCCTTCAGAAACGATAGTGTTTTTGCCAAGGTTGTCTCGTCCATGCAGTCTATGTTCCACAGGTGGAAGGCAAGCAGGTAAACAGGCGAACCGTTAGCAAAAGCGAACCAAAGCGGGTTCTCGGGATGAATGCGCAACGGTCCGGGCAACGCTGAAGGCACACACTCAAAATTCCCGCTGGCAGAAAGTTGCTCATCAGGTGGGTCGGCTCGGACAAACCAGCGCCAGCGCCCTACTTCGTCAGGGAGAAAGCGAACCCGCCAGGTTTGGTTGCCGTCGTAGAACCCCTCCACTTCGTGCCGTTTGCCCGATGGGGATCGGAAAGTAGCGAGAATGGTAACTTCCGTGAACGGGTTGAAATAACGCCGCCGACTTTTTAAGGTTGCTTCCCATATTTCCCACTTGCCTACCCGCACAGGCGCTTGCACTTGGGCGGTTGCGGGTGCGGAAATTAGCACCGTTGCGAGGAAAAGTAGCAACGCTGAATGCGCAAAACAATCGAGCCGCATCGGCATCACCAACAAAAATTTGCCGCCACCCAATGCGCAGTTAACAGGTCCCCTGACAGCCGTGTGGTGACCCCGTCTTGAACACCGACCTCGCCAAGCGGTGACACTGTTGTCGCAACACCTATCAGAGTGGTGAGTGAGGACAGAAGCAAAATCAACTGCAAGCAACCGATGTCACACTCAATGGGGCTCTTGGGAAACATCGTTACCGCCCATTCCTGAAGGTTTGCAGGTCTTCTTTGGCAAGCTTTAATTGTTTGCTTAGCCTGCACCTTTTTGCGAGGGCTGCTGGTGCGGCTATCGTGAGAGCGGCTTTGGTCTGAAAGGCAAACGGATGCTGAGCTAACAGGAGATGAAGGATCATGCGTTGGGAACTGGTGACGACCACAATCTTGTTGTTTGCTGCTTCGCTTGGGCAGGCTCAATTCTTACCGCCCTACATCGCTGACTTTCAGGCTCAAGTCACTGTGCACCCTGACGGCACTTTGACCGTGGTGGAAACCATAGTGGTGGACTTTGGGACCTCTCAGTGGCGAGGGATTTTTCGCAAGGTCCCTTACCGCTACCGACGGACTGTTAAAGGATTCCCGTTGCGCTACAACCTTCGGCTCCGCTTAGTTTCGGTCACTGACGGGGTAGGGCACCCCTTGCCAGTCAAAGTTTGGCGGGAAGGCGGGTATGTGTTTTGGCGAATCGGCGACCCTAACCGAAGGGTCAGCGGGGTGCAAACCTATCGCATCACTTACACGGTCGCTCGCGCAATCAACGCCTTTGACACCCACGACGAACTCTACTGGAACGCAACTGGGAACGAGTGGGAATGGGGGATTGCCAAAGCCTCTTGCGTAGTGGTCTTGCCTCAGAGCTTTCGGAGCAACCAAATCCGCTATACCTTCTACACGGGTTCCTACGGTTCCCAAATGCGGCAAGGGCAAGCAAGGCAGGAAGGCAACCAAGTGGCGTTTGTCGCAGGACCCCTTAGACCGGGGGAAGGGTTGACGGTAGTAGTGGGGATACCGAAAGGTGTTTTGCAATCGCCATCGCCTTTTCGCCAAGCCATTTGGTGGCTTCAAGACAATTGGAGCATCCCTGTTGGGGTGTTGTTGCCGTTGCTCACCTTTGGTTTGCTCTTCACTCGTTACTGGCGCTACGGTCGTGACCCGATTTGGCGGGAAGCATTGGTGGTGCAATATCGCCCGCCCGAAGGCGTCACACCAGCGGAAGCTGGGGTGTTATTAGACGAGCGCGCCGACAACATTGATATCGTGGCAACAATTATTGACTTGGCAGTCAAGGGTTACCTCAAAATCCGTGAAGTACCCAGCACAAAGTGGTTGTTCCTCGGTGACACTGATTACGAGTTTGTGTTCCTCCGTTCTGAACCGCCCACTAAAGACCATGAGCAGATTGTGTGGAACGGGTTGCGGTTAGGCGGGATCATCACGAACTCGTCGGTGCGCTTGTCGGAGTTACGAGAGCGGTTCTATCCCTTCTTGCAGCAAGCCAAGACAGCGCTTTATCGCTTGTTAACCAAACAAGGCTTTTTCGCAGGCAATCCAGAAACGAAGCGGCAAGTCTATAGTGTGGCAGGATTGATATTCCTTGTTGTCAGCCCTTTTGCAGGCATTTGGGGGCTTTCCATGTATGGGGGGTCTGGCTTAGCGTTGTTTGCTGGCCTTGCTTTATCGGGTTTGTTGTGCTTTATTTTTGCCCCTGCGATGCCTCGCAAAACCCGAAAGGGAGTGAAAACCTTGTGGCACCTTTTGGGCTTTCGGGAGTTTATCCGTCGAGTGGAGCGTGATCGCTTGGAACGAATGCTGCAAGAGGATCCCCTCTTGTTTGATCGGGTGCTGCCTTATGCGTTGGTGTTCGGTATAGCGGACGAATGGGCGCAAAAGTTTGACGGATTGTTGCGGCAACCGCCTGAGTGGTATGAATCGCCCTCGTGGACACCAGCGACTTTCAACACTCGCGTGTTCGTTTCACACATAGGCAATCATATCACCACAGTTAGCAGTGTGTTGCCTGCTGTGCCTCGGAGCGAAAGCCGAGGGGCTGGTGGTAGGGTTAGCGGGTTTGGTGGGGGTGGTTTTTCTGGCGGCGGCTTTGGTGGAGGAGGAGGCGGTGGATGGTAAGCCCGCTTTGGAAGGCATGGCGTAGAACGCTATGAGATATCTCGGTCTGCGCAACAGGTTTCACCGCTCGTGATTTCAAAACACCTTCTTGCTGTCCAACAGCAAGGTAACGGGTCCATCGTTGACCAAACCGACGCGCATGTGGGCTTGGAAGATCCCTTGTTGGACGGGTATGTTTTCGGCTTGGAGGTAATGGCAAAAGCGCAAATAGAGCGCTTCCGCCTTTTCAGGAGGGGCAGCGTCAGTGAAGGAAGGGCGACGCCCTTTTCGGCAGTCGCCATAAAGGGTAAAGTTGGATACTACCAAGACGCTACCCTTCACTTCCAAAATGGACCGATTGAGTTTGCCCTCGTCGTCTTCAAAGACGCGCAAGTGAGCGACTTTGTTTGCGAGGTAGCGAGCGTCTTCTTCTGTGTCTTCGTTGCTTACTCCCAAGAGGACTAATAAACCCTGACCAATCCGGGCAACCACTTGCTCGTTTACCTCAACCCACGCTTCTGCCACGCGTTGGACAACAGCCCGCATTGGCAAACCCTCCGTTCGTCAGGGAATTGGGGCCAGTAACTTAGAGCTACAGCGTGTTAAACTCTGCCACAGAGCGACAAGTTTGCAACGGGGTGAAGGAGCGATGGAGCGTTTAGGCGTTGGGATCATTGGGGCTGGTGGGATTGCCAGTGCCCACGCCAGTGCTTGGTTAGCAATGGGCAACGATTGTGAATTGATTGCGTTTGCTGATCAAGACACTCGGCGGGCTCAGGAGCGAGCCGAGCAATTTGGGGCTGCGATGTGGTTTGCTGACCCTTACGAAATGCTCCGGCGGGACGACATCCATGTCGTTAGCATCTGCACCCCGCCGTTTAACCATGCAGAATTGGCCATCGCTGCCTTGGAGGCAGGAAAGCATGTGTTGGTGGAAAAGCCCATGTGTTGCAGTTTGGAAGAAGCAGACCAGATGATTGCTGCGGCGGAGCGCCACGAACGAATCTTGGGAGTTGTCTTTCAGTGGCGCTTCACGCCCGAATTTGCCCGAATGAAAGCCTTGTTGGAGCAAGGTAAACTGGGCAAGGTGTTTTTGGCGCACATGTTATCGTTCTGGTGGCGAACGAACGACTACTTCCGCATTTGGTGGCGTGGGACTTGGGAAAAGGAATGCGGGGGCTCGCTGCTCAACCATGCAATCCACCACATAGACTTCGTGTTGGGGCTGTTGGGTGAAGCGACTCAGGTGTTCGGTGCAATCGGTGTGTTTGCTCATGAGATTGAGACAGAAGATGTCGCCACGGCTATTGTAAGGTTTGCTAATGGCGCTTTAGGGGTTTTCTTGTCCAGCACCGCCACATACCCAGAAGAACACCGGGTCACCCTTTATGGAGAACTTGGTTCCGTCTCCTTGCCATGGGAACTTCGGTTGGTGGATTCTGATTACCAGAGGGAAGTGGAAAGTTGGTTGCAAGCGATTCCTCGCCCAGAACATGGTGGTCACTTCGCAGTGATTGCTGATTTTCTTTCGGCAGTTCAAACGGGGCGAAAGCCCGCGGTGGACGGGCGCGAAGGGCGTCGGTCGGTGGAGTTGGCGATTGCTATCTACAAGTCTGCTATCACCAGACAACCAGTTTCGTTGCCCTTGTCACCTGACGATCCGTTCTATACAAAGGAAGGGCTTATGGAGGCTGCTAAGGGAGAGGGCAAGTAACGGCAACTTTTCTCTTTCTGAGGACGGGTGACAAAAATGGAGCAGAGATATTGGGTCGCTCTCGGGGTGGGAGCGGCAGGAGTGCTGACAACAGTGCTCCTGCTCCTCAGCCTCGGTCGGCAGCGATCACCTGCAACCGACACAGCGGAAGAGGAGTTCTTGGAAGGACCGCCCGGCGACCGTGAGATGAGTTTTTGGGAGCACTTGGCGGAATTGCGGTCGCGGCTCTTTTGGGCGCTTGCTTTTTGGGCAATCGGAAGCATGGTTGCCTGGGTCTACTACGACACTATTTGGCTCTGGCTCCTCAAGCCCATAGAACCTGCTCTCCGTCAATATGAGATCCCTGTCACCATGCAATCCATCTTTGAGCCCCTGATGTTGAAACTGCAGATTTCGTTGGCAGCTGGGTTGGTGATTGCCTTCCCGGCAATCCTCTACGAAGTGATGGCGTTCATCTGGCCTGCCCTCTACCCGCACGAAAAGAAATTTGCTCTCAAACTCATTCCTGCCTCATTGCTTTTGTTTGCTGGTGGGGTGTTTCTTGCCTATAGTCTCATCCCCGTAGCAGCGCTTTTTATGCTCAAGATGGGATTGCCGCAAGTAGATAACCCGGGCATTCGCATTCAGGTGCTCAACTTCGCTCGCCAATACATGTGGTCAGTGGCGAAGATAGCGGCTGCCTGTGGGGTGGTGTTCCAAATGCCGTTGGTTATGATGTTTCTGGGCAAGTTGGGGGTGGTGACGGCGGAGAGTTTGTTCCGATACTGGCGCCACGCTGTTGTGGCGATCTTTACCCTCGCTGCAATCATCACCCCAACTATTGATCCTGTCAACATGACTTTGTTGGCGGGACCTGTTGTTGGACTTTACTTCCTCAGTGTTCTTTTGGTTTACCTCGTTCAACCCCGTTCTAATGCGTGATCCCTTACTTTTCGGTGACCGGGGGCGGGCTGCTGCCTGTTGGGGTTCCGTTTGCGGGCTTCTCAAAACGCATGGGGTTTATCAAATCAAAAGCGCCTTGCCCAGAGTTTTGAGCAAGGCGCTTCACACTCGAAGGGAGTCAGTTTATCAAGAGCCTGCTAACTTCCTTGCCAGTTCAGCGATTTCTTCTGCTGTTAAGCCAGGGGCGAACTCTTCGGGGACTTCGGGCAACACAGGGACAGGACCACCTGCTGGTGGACCATCCACGACCACCAAGTCACCGTCACCGGTTGGCGCCGGGCCACGCCAGATCTGAGCAAGGTCTCGGTAATCATCGGGGCTAAAGCGATACAGGGTTCGGTGGACACCGGCTTCCTCATACTTACGGGCTTCTGGGAACTTGCTGTTAGGGATGTTGGGGATAGGCAGCAACTTGGTCATGTTCACGCCAGTGATGACCTCCAGAGCTTTGCCGTAAGCCGTAGCGTGGACACTGCCTCGCACCAACAGGTAGCCAATCATTTCTCGGGCGACAGGGTTTTTCGTCATCTCGTAAACGCGGATTTTGTGCAGTCGCGCTCCGCACTCCAAGAAGAAGTTGTGCAGCAAGTCTAAAACCAAGTTGCCGCTATTGAAGACATAACTGCCGCTCCAAAAGCTTCCCATGGAGTCGCCAACCAAAGCGGTTTGAGCGGTAGCAATAAAGTGAGCCGTGCTGCGACTATCCTTGCCAATTGCCAGCGGTGCTTCTTCGGGATCGGCAGGCTGCGTAGCACCAACCAATAGGCTATTGACTGTTGCTGCAACCAATTCGATGTGTCCCAACTCTTCTGTGGCAATGTTGGCAATGAGGTCACGGAAAGGCTTGAGTTTGTCGTGGGCCCGGAAGTTGAAGGACTGGTAGGTGTAGTTCATGAGGGTAGACATCTCGCCAAACCGACCGCCTAATAGTTCTTGCACGGCAGCCGCTGCGTTGGGATCAGGGTCCTTTGGCATTGGCAACTCTATTTGCAAGCGATCTATCCGAAGATACATGCGGTCATCCCTCCTCATCCGTTTTGAGTTGCGTAGCCCTCTGGGCAGGAAAAAGGATGGAAATGACTAAGGGATAGCGATAGGGCCCAACCGACCATCTTTTTGCCATTTTCGCCCATCACCGAAGGGTTACTGTGCTGCATAATCACGGAGGGTTGACGAGGTGATTAAGAATGCTGCGACGACCAAAACACGATTTCCCGCCCTTTCCACCAGCAGGGTCACTAAGAGAATGGGCATGGGCAGTGGAGCATACAGAAGTGCTCTTCCTGAACGCGTGGGAACAAGAGTGTTTGTTGGGTTGGTATTTAGCCCCTCGTTCCCTTCCTCACAGCCTCGCCGTCTTCATTCACGAAGGGCGAAGCCGATGGGATGTAGGGAAAGAGAAGATTGAGGGACAAGCAGGAGATTTGTTGCTGATCCCCGAAGGGACACAGCACGCAGCAAGGTTGGTTTCTGCCCAGCCTTTTCGTGCTACCTTTGTGCACTTTACGGCACGGGTATTTGGTGTGCGGTGTCTCCTCACCCTGTTAGGCTTTCCCTACCAATGGCAACAATGGGTGGGGTTGAGTGAAACGATGGCGGAATTGGTGCGCCTTTCCGATCACCATCCTGTCGGTTGGCGCCTTAGAGGGCAAGCATTACTCACCGACCTTCTGCTTCGGTGTTTGCAAGAGTCACCTCATCGGTTTTGCCCCACCACGACGCCCAAAGAAGCTAAAGTGCTCCAAAGGCTTTGTCCTGCCTTCCAGTTGGTGACATCCTCAAACAACAAAGTGTCCATCAAGGAGTTAGCCCAAGTGTTGGCATGTTCACCCACGCACTTGCGTCGCTTGTTTCAACAGGTGTTCCATACCCCTCCTCGTCGGTGGTTATTGGAGCAGCGGTTGCAGCGAGCAGCGTATTTGCTTGAAACTTCCGAAAAAACGGTTCAGCAAGTTGCCGACGAGTGCGGATTTGAAAGCCTCTCTCACTTTGTCCGCTACTTTCGGCAAAGGTTCGGTTGCTCTCCGAGTCAATACCGGAAGCAGTTCTTGGGTCAGCCAGTTGAGGACCTTGCACAGGCTGTTGGCGAAGTCCTCCGGTGAGCATCGGCAAGGGAGTTGAGGAGCAAGCCAGGAGAAGCTGCAGTCAATGGTGGAAATAGCCGAAATGCTTTAGCAAACCGAAAGGTGTTCGCTGCGATCAGGCTACTGTTTTCTCAAGTTGTCGTTGGGCACTCCTTATGTTGCTGCTGCCTTTTTGCGGCAATTTCTTCCGCCAAGGTTGCCAAGGCTTCCACAATATCGCCTTCTTGGATGGTTTTCACGACTTCGCCCTCCACGAACAGCGCTGCTTTGCCCCGTCCTGCGGCGATACCCAAGTCTGCTATGCGGGCTTCGCCTGGACCGTTGACCACACACCCCATCACGGCGATGTCCAGTGGTTCCACAATGTGACCAACTCGCGCTTTTACCTGCTCGACCAGCTCAAACAAATCCACTTCACACCGACCGCAAGAAGGGCAAGCGATAATGCGCACCCCTTCACGACGAAGTCCCACTGCCCGCAGGATCATCTTCGCTGCCTTGACTTCTTCTACAGGGTCTGTTGCCAGCGACACGCGGATAGTGTCACCGACGCCGTGGGCTAACACTGAACCGATGCCAATGGCAGACCAAACGATACCTTCAGGGGGTGCTCCAGCTTCTGTAACGCCCAAGTGAGTTGGGTAGGGGAACTTTTGAGCGAATAGCAAGTAGGCTTTGATCATGTCCATCACATCGGAAGACTTAAGGGAGACCACAATGTCCTCAAAGCCCCACTCTTCTAACAACGCAATCTCTTGGGCTGCGCTTTCCACCATGGCTTCGGGAGTTGGTCCGCCATACTTCATCAGCAAATCAGGGTCTAAGGAGCCTGCGTTGATACCGATGCGAATAGGCAAGCCTCGTTCTTGGCATGCCTTGACAATCATTTCCACTTTGTGCTTGTCGCGGATGTTTCCGGGGTTCCACCGAATTTTGTCCGCGCCCGCTTCTATCGCCAACAGGGCCATGCGGTAGTCAAAGTGAATGTCTGCTACCAAGGGGATGTTGATTTGCTCCTTAATGGGCTTGATGGCGCGGGCAGCCTTCTCGTTAGGGACCGCAACCCGAACAATCTCGCAACCAGCTTCTTCCAACCGGTGGATTTGAGCGACAGTGGAGTCGATGTCCTCCGTTTTGGTCGTTGTCATGGATTGGATGGAAACCGGTGCCCCTCCGCCAATCTGGACGCGCCCAACCCTAACTGGACGCGTCTGCTCTCTGGTATAGAACTTGCCATCACCGCAAAAAAGCGGTGTCCATTTCGCCATTTTTCGACTCCTCCTTGTTAGCAGCCTATCAAGCGGGCATCGCACAGACACCCAAGAATTAGACGCAACCCTTCTGCCAGAACCCCTTCAGTTTCCGCTTGGCTCTTGCCCCCTAATTCCTCGTTCAGGCAGAGTCGCTTATTCCCTTCACACTCCCACTGCAATCCTCACCCATGCCATGAAAGGAACAACCGAGCTTTGGTGACGACTGACAAGCACTCCACTAAATCTACACAACGCAAAAGCAGCATCGCTCTGGCACAGCGCAGAATGTCCCAAGCCGCACCGATACCAGCATGAAAGAGTGTATCGCAGCGAAAACAAAAGGACTTGCCCGCTCTCACTCTGCCCAGCCTTCTCTGCAACTGTGCTGCCTTCTCGCAAAGCTGCATCTTCCAACAAACTTTGTGGCTCGCACTGCTTTGAAAGAAACCCTCCCCCGAGGGAGCGTAACAGACTCGCTGGAAGGTGAAAAGGGTTGCTTTTGGGTTGGTGTCGTAGTTGAGGACAACTTGAATGGTTCTTTGAATGGTTGTTAGCATTTCCGACACCGTTTCAGTAGCTCGAGCCAGCTCCCTCTCTGTTGCAAGGGATCACCCAAACCAATTTAGTTGTGTTTTACTGATTATGACACTTTTGCTTGGGAGTAGTTTGGCTTCGCCCTTCAGCCTTAACCGCACCATAACAACCGATGGGTAGCGGATGCATACTTAATGTGAACAAACTGAAAGCAGAATGGGGGTGCATAGTTATGCGTAAGGGTTGGCTTGTGTCATTCGTCTTCCTCAGCATTCTGGCGGTGATCTTGGGGGCGACGATGGCTGCCCCCTCTCAAAAAAAGAAGTGGCACATTGCAATCGTGCCTAAAGCCCTGACAGGCGAGTATTGGGTGCGGTGCAAGAAGGGCGCAGAAGCAGCTGCCAAACAGTTCGGAGTCCAATTGACCTTTGTCGGACCCTCTGCTGAAACAGAAGTGGACAAGCAAATTGACATCGTGGAGAACTTGCTGACGCGAGGGGTGCATGCCCTTGGGATTTCTCCCTGCGACGGCAAAGCCTTGGTGCCCGTAATAGAAAAAGCGATTGCCAAAGGTGTGCCTGTAGTAACCGTTGACTCCGATGCACAAACCCCCAAGCGGCTTGCTTACATCGGCACAGACAACGAGAAGGCAGGAGAGATCGCCGGGCAAGAGTTAGCCAAACTAATGGGTGGCAAGGGGAAGGTGCTCATCATCCAAGGGGTGCCCGGTGCCGAAAACCTCATGCAGCGGGTGAAGGGCTTTAAGCGGGTGATTGCCAAATATCCACAGATCCGCATCGTTTCTGAGCAGGCGTGCCAGAGTGACCAAACTTTGTCGTTGAACATCACTGAGAACGCTCTGACAGCCCATCCAGATTTAGGTGGCATTTTTGGTGTGAACGCACCGGGAGCCCCCGGCGCAGCGCAAGCAGTAAAGGCAGCAGGAAAAACAGGAAAGGTGAAAATTGTTGGGTTCGATGCGTTGCCCGATACCATGCGCTATTGCGCTGAAGGGGTCATCCAAGCTATCGTGGAGCAGCGTCCCTACCGTATGGGTTATCTTGCAGTCCGCTACCTCAAAGAAGTCCTTGAGGGTAAAAAGATCCCTCGCATGGTGGACACAGGCGTGGATATTATCACCCCCGAGCAAGCGAAAAAAATGTTGTTGACACCGCCTAAGTAGCCTCTTTGGCGATATCAGGACAGCAGCTAAGAGGAAAGTGTTGGCGCAAGATGGTCTTGGCGAACTTAAAGTCGTGGTCGCTCCAGTGCACGGGCTCCACCACCAACCTTCTCTGTTGAACCTTCGGCGCTTAGCTTAATTGCTGTTACCGATGAGTTTCAGCAACTCTTTGACAGCGGTTTCCAGTTGGCGGTCGTGACCGTTGGCGTTGTCTTCGGGAGTGTGCTCTACAAGCAGGTCGGGCTTGACGCCGTAGTTTTCCAGATTGACTCCGTCCAAGGTTCGCCAACCAGTGACGGGGACTCGGAACGAAGTGGTGCCGTCAATTAGGGTGACATTGAAGGTGCCGATTACGCCTCCGTAAGTAGGCACGCCCACCAGTTTGCCTAACCCTAAGTCGCGGAAGGCTTTCGGGAAGATTTCGGCATCGGAAGCAGAAAACTCGTTGATCAGCACGATGGTTGGTTTTTGCCAGACTTGGAAGGGTTGGGTGAAGGGCGGAGCGCCCCGATATTGCTCCAAGGCATACAGGCGCCGCTTCAGGATGCTCAGGAGTTCGTCGTGGATGCGCCCACCCCCGTTGAAGCGCACATCGATGATGAGCCCTTCTTTCTTGCCCACCACTTCTGCATAAAACTCCCGCTCAAACTTGCGCAACTCGCTTTGGCTCATAGCGCGGATGTGGATGTAACCGATGCGCCCGTTAGACCATTCCTCTACCCAGCGTTTTCGGGTTTCCACCCAATCGTCGTAGATCAAATCCGACCATTGCCCTCGGTTGATGGGGCGAATCTTGACAGTTCGGGCACCCTCCTTGCTGGGCTTATCGTTCACCAGCAGTTCCACAACTCTCCCCGCCTTATCAGCAAGGGTTTCCCAAAGCTGTTCGTTGTTTGCTACTTCTACGCCATCGATCGCCAAGATGAACTCACCGACGCGCAAGCGGCTCTCGTCCCTATCGGCAGGGGAGTTTTTGAGCACGGAAGCCACTTTAACACCCGGTCCCCGATGCTCTGGATCGAACCAGACACCCAAATAGGCAGTGCTCGGACCGCTAACCGTTTCACCGCTCATACCTAAGTGGGAAGCATTCAGTTCGCCTAACATCATGTTGACCAGAGCGTAAAAGTCTTCCTTGAGTGCCACATGGGCAATTAGTGGGCGATATTTTTCGCGCATTTTGTTCCAATCCACGCCGTGCATCTGTTCGTCGTAAAACTGCTCCTTCAGCAATCGCCAACCTTCATCAAACATGTGTTGAAGTTCCACAAAGCGATCCACTGCAAGCCGAGCAGTGAAGTTAACTGTTCCAATGGTGCCGGCAGGGCGAGTAATGGAACGAATGATCCCGCCGGTGGACAGGAAGTAGATGCGGTTTCCGTCAGGAGAGAACTGCAACTGGGAAGCAGGCACGCCTGTTGCTAATCGGGTCAAAGATCCCCCATCTATGGGCACAGACCAAATCTCTGGTTGGTCGATGGAAGTCGCGACGAACACGACGGTTCGGCTGTCAGGGGAGACAGCAAAGTCCCCTTCATCAAACACGGTGGCGGTGAGACGACGCAGACGCTTGTGGATGTCAGTGAAGTCAATGGTCACTTCAGGCAGTTTCTTCTCTTCACCCTTGCGCTCAGGTGGTCTGCGGTCCCGTTCTTCTTCCTCATCCAGGCGTTCTTTCGGTCGCTCTAAAGGCAAAACATAAATGTCGGTGTTGTCATCGGTGCGGCGACTGCGGAAGACGATATGCTTGCCGTCTTTTGTCCAAACGATGCTGCCGTTCCAATAGGGCATCCGGGTAACATTGATGGGGGTGCCACCGCTCCACGGGACGATGTAGAGATCGGTGACATTGTTAGCGTTATCTCGGCGGTTGAAGCAGATCCAGCGACCGTCTGGGCTCCATTCAAACTCGCCGATGAAAGGACCTTCTATCACGACTTTCTCTTCCCCAGTCTGGACATCCACCCAACACAATTGCTGCCCAAAGGGACCGCGCACGAAGGCAACAAGGTTGCCCGTTGGTGACCATTGGGGGTTGCTCTCCACTGCATCGGGCGTGTTGGTTAATCGCTTCAACTCTCGTGTTTGCACATCTAAGACATACACTTCTCGGTTGCCATCGCGTTCAGAGATGAACGCTAACTTTCGGCTATCGGGCGACCAGTCAATGTCAAAGTCGCGGTAGGGGTGATCTGTCAGACGCTTTGCTTCGCCACCTCGTTCGGCACTCACGACGAAGATCTCGCCTCGCACCACAAAGGCAATTTGTTTACCATCGGGCGAGAGGGCGAATTCCGTTGCCTGTCCTGAAAGGGCAAGGCGTTGCACAGGGTTTTGTAAGTCATCGCTGGGGGCATAAATGGTGAGTTGCTTGGGCGTCTTTCCGTCAGTCGTCACAACCCAAAGAGCAAACCCGTGCTCATAAACGATTCGCTTTCCGTCTCGGCTCAGGCTGGGGTTAAACACCCGATCAGGGTGTTGGGTGAGGGGTTTGGCTTTTTCTTCACCCCCTTCGCTAAGGGGCATTTGCCAAAGGTTTTGGACACCCGTGCGGTCGCTCAAGAAGAACAAAGTTTTGCCATCAGGTGAGACCATAGGTGCCCAATCGTTTCCCTCGTAGCGAGTCAACCGTTGGGGAGTGCCGACAGAGACTTGATCGTCGCCGAGGGTGATAGGCAACATCCAAAGGTCGCTATTGGCGCTGCCCCGATATCCCTTCCGCCACCAACTGGTGCCACCTCGACAGTAGATGAGGAATCGCCCATCAGGAGAAAAAGTTGGGCTGTGCAGGGAGGTTTCGTCGTCCGTGAGTCGCCGCACATACCCTGTCGCTACTTCCAGCAGATAAAGTTGAGCAAAGCGATGATCGCGGTTGCTGCTGAAAATAATCCACCGACCATCAGGAGACCAATCACCTAAAACATCGTCAGCGCTGTGAAAAGTGAGCCGCTTTGGTTTGCCTCCATTGGCAGGGATCAGGTAGATATCGTAATTGCCTTCTCGGTTGGAGTTGAAGGCAATCCATTTACCGTCGGGAGAAAAACGGGGACGAATGTCATGAGCAGGATGCACTGTTAGGCGGATGGCAGTGCCACCTTCCGCTGGAGCAATCCAAATGTCGCCCAGATAACTGAACACCAATTGCTTGCCGTCAGGGGAAAGATTGGGAAAGCGAAGGAATTGGGCTGGTTCATTGGGCTGCCCTAATACCAAAGAGGTTCCCAACATAACCCAAAGCCACACTCGCCAGGACAACGACCGCATGCCTCATTGTCCTCCTTTCCTACTGTGCTAAGCTATGCTTGATCTAACTCTCGATGCCTTAGGAGACCGTCAACCCCGCTTGAGGAAGTCAACTTCTTCGGTTCATGGGTGTGGGGACTTCTGAAGGGGTTCCCGCTTCTAACCATTCCTTGACCTGCTCGTAAATGCCTTGCGCATCCAACTTGAGGAGAGATTGCAATTCAGGGATTCTTCCGTGCTCCACGAAATGGTCGTGGATGCCAATCCGCAAAAGAGGCACCTGATGCAAGCCGAGATCGCAAAGGGTCTCCAAGACAGCGCTACCAAACCCCGCACATAGGGTGTGTTCCTCTAAAGTGACGATCCGTCCTGCCCGTTGAACAGCGTCAGCCAGCAACTCCTTGTCCATCGGCTTAACGAAGCGGGCATTGATCACGCCAACAGAAAAACCGTCTCGCTCCAACTGTTGGGCAGCCTTTAGGGCATCGTAAACGATCGGTCCAATCCCGATAAGAACCGCATCAGTCCCGTCGCGCAACCACTCGCCTTTGCCAATAGGCAGTTCCTTCAGTTCATCGTCCATTGGCACACCAACGACCTTTCGGCGGGGATAGCGGATGGCAATGGGACCTTGTTCGTAGCGCAGCGCAGTGTAAACCATGTGACGCAGTTCATTTTCGTCCTTCGGCATCATCAGCACCATGTTGGGAATGAGTCGTAAGTAAGCCATGTCAAAAATGCCGTGATGGGTATGTCCATCGTGGCCCACCAAACTGGCGCGGTCAATAGCGAAAACAACGGGGGCTTTCTGCAAGCAGACATCGTGGAGCACTTGGTCAAAAGCGCGCTGAAGGAAAGTGGAGTAAATGGCACAGACGGGACGCAAACCTTGAAAGGCTAACGCTGCTGCAAAACCAACAGCGTGCTGTTCTGCCATCCCCACATCGTAAAAGCGATCAGGGAAGCGTTGACCGAATTTGTCTAATCCCGTGCCATCGGGCATCGCTGCAGTGATAGCAACAATTCGTTTGTCCTTCTCTGCCAATTGAATAAGGGTTTGGGAGAACACGGAGGTGTAAGTGGTTTCTTCCGGCGCCAAAATCTCTCCCGTCTGAGGATCAAAAGGAGTCAAGGGTGTGTGGTATTTCCAAGGATCAGCTTCGGCGTAGGCGATCCCCTTGCCCTTCTTCGTGACTGCGTGGATGATGACGGGACCGCCGATGCGTAATGCCTCGTGAAGGCATTCAATCAGCACCTCTGTTTTGTGCCCGTCCACAGGACCTAAGTAGGTGTAGCCCAACTCTTCAAAGAGCATGCCCGGTGGGATAAGCCACTCCTTGATGTTGTTCTTGATGTGGCGGATGACTTCCATGGTGATTTCGCCTGCTGGACCCATTTTGGACAGGGCTTCTTCTACCAACCGCTTGAGTTGCAAGTAGTGGGGTTCAGAACGCAGTTTGCGGAACCAGTCAGCAGGCAGTTGTCGGTGGCGGCGCAAGTAGTTTTCAATAGCACCAACCGAGGGGGCAATAGACATCCCGTTGTCGTTGAGCACGATCACAATATCGGGTTTGTGGTGACCGATGTTGTGCAAGGCTTCCCAAGCCATGCCCTCTTCCAGAGCCGCATCTCCGATCACACAGACGACCCGATAGTTCACCCTCGGGTCATCAGGAGGCACGCCGGCTGCGAGCCAGTGTTTGCGAGCCATAGCAAAGCCCATTGCGGCGGAGAGTCCTGTCCCGCCATGCCCTACTCCCCAACAATCGTGCTCGCTTTCTTCTCGGCGAGGAAAGCCCGAAATTCCGCCCAACTGCCGCAAGGTGTGAAAGACAGAATATCGCCCTGTTAGCAACTTGTGGGGATACCCTTGGTGTCCTGTGTCCAGAACGATTTTGTCCTTGGGACTTTCAAAGACGGTATGAATGGCGAGGAAGATTTCCACGGAGCCCAAGCCTGATGCCAAGTGCCCTGTATTGCGGCACACGGTTTGGACGATGACCTTACGGATCTCTTGTGCTAACTGCTTGCGCTCCTCAGGGGTCAGCCTCTTTAAGTCCTGCGGCAGGTTCAATGTTTTCAGCCACTTCGTCATCCAATTCGCCTCCATTTTAGATCGTCCAGTGTTTGACGATTGTCTGCAATTGGGTTGTCCAGTTTGTGCCACCGTTCCGAAGCCCCAAAAATTCTAACGAATCTTGCAAGGGTTTGGTGCCGAGGGGGCTGTTCTGAGGCTACGGCCAAGGGAAGAAGGGAGCGGGCTTGCGGGTGATTAGGGAGTGAATTGCCCAGACAACCGCCATGAAAAATTCGCCGTAGATGAGCCCAACGAAGAAAGGAGCGTAGCGGTGAAACGCACGCACCCCTGCATACCGCAGCATCAAACTTTTAACCAACCACGCCACAAAGACCGGGAACCAAAACACAATCATTGTCCATGAGGCACTCAAAGCGTAGGCGAGGGGATGAAAGGGAAACCACCAAAAGTGCGATCTGGCAGCCACCATCGCATAAGTGAGCAGCATGCTGGCTGCGAAAAACCCACGAATGTAGTTAGGCGGGTTGTCCTGACCCAAGATAGATCCGATGTGGTCTTCAAACGCCCAGCGGGGATTGCCTTGGTAAGCGTAACCATACATTGTCAATGCCCCGTAAGTGTAGGGCAGTTTGAGTTGGTAGAAAGCAGACACAATGAACCCTGCCCCCATTGCCAAAACTGTGGGGAGCAACAAGGAACGGCGGGAAAGTCGAACTTGCTCGCTCATCTTCAAGCTGTCTAAAAGGGGTGTGACTAACAGACCCCGAAGGTCGCGAGTGAAGACGGCATCTAAGAAGCCAAGGATGGTCAGATTGCGTGCTCCCAGTTGATGCTTGGGAACGAACAGGCGCATCAGGTCTATCGGACGGAAGGAGGTCTCTGTCATCATCAAACCTCCTTCCGCAACGCTTCGCGCCATGACCAGAACCACAACGCCAAGGTAAACGACAAACTCTATAACAGCCACGATGGGCGTTAGCCCTGCTGCGATGCCCCAACCAATAGCTACCATCAACCCCGTCAATCCCAACACAACTGCTGCCCGATAAGGCATCAATTCGTTGCGATCATCAACAGTGGATCGCTTCCGCAAGGACGCCAACACTTGCCGCCAGTAAGGCAAAGCAGATCGCAAGAAAAACCAAGTCAACACTAAGTAGGCGCCCGCTACCTGGTAACCGATATAAAGGCGAGTCGGATACAGCGGCATCCCCACTAACATGTGTTCGTAGCCCAACCAAGCGAGCACGATGTCTTGAACCCTTGTGAGCCAGAAGAAAAACCAAAGGCTGAAGAGCAACTGGGTGGGCAAAAAATAGGCAAAGCCAACGGCAGCATAGGAGGTGTAGACAGGGGTGTAGTAGATGGCGTTGAATGGGCGGTCGGTAAAGTAATCGTTGAGGCTCCATTCCACCCGAATTGGAGGCACGGCGGGAAAAAGGATGTGCAACCCGTTCACCAAGAAGACCAAAGCTGCAAGAGAAAAGCCCAACCATGTGAGGCGATTGTGCAGCAGTGCGGCTCGGTTGGTTGGCTCTATGAGTTGTAACGGCGGTTGAGTGAGGGGAAAGTTGAGTTTCTCATGGTCAGACCATTGGCGGCGCCAGACAGTAGCAATGGCTAAAAAACAGACCCAAACCGCTGCCACAACGATTGCCCACGCTGCCAAGGGAAGCAGCCATTCCTGCCAAATGACTACGCCCCCACTCCCTTCGTAGAAGTAGCGTGCCGGAGGTTGTCTCTCTGTCCCTCGGGGATCAAAGGGCACCAACCAACGAGGGATGTGGGGGAAAAAGGCTTCTGCCCAACGGTTTTGCGGGTTGGCGAAGTAATTGATTGCCACCAAAGCAGGCAGCAGTTTCTCCATCAATCCCCGAGAGCTGATCATTGCTGCCACCACAGTCATCGTGTAAACGATCAGCACCTCGTGGGGACGCAAAAAGGGACGCTTCAAGATCCACGAGACCAACCCGTTTAGCAAAACCAAAACAGCCAACAACCCCAACGCAGCAGGGTTGAACTGGCAGATGGCAATTTGGATCTGCTTGACCACCAACTCGGTGTAGGAGACGAGGAACACAGCACCAACAGCGAAGAGGAGCCCCACAATCAACGCCTGCCCTGAAAAGCTATAGCGCCGTTCTGTTTTCAGTTCTGTTAAAACCTGCTTCATCGCCGCTGCCTCCTGCCACAAAGCCCTTTGGTCCAAACACCTCTCATTTTGGCATCGCCAGACTGCAACCATTGACAAGGACTTGCTGCCCCGCAAGCGATAGAGCATAAAGGAAAAGCCCTTTCACCGCTCAGGAGGTTCTGGCAATCGCTCTATTACGAACCGATAGGCAACGGATAGTGTCTCTCCACGGCGCAAAGAGGTGCGGAAAAAGAACCCGAAACGACCGTAGGCACGCCAAGACAGTTCTTCGGTAGGATTGCTCGGGTTGTTGAAAATGGTGCAAGCATACCAATTTTTCCCGATGGGGAAAATCAACTGTGCCCATTTGAGTTCTCGGCTCACTACTTGCCCACCCTCTCCCGGTAGAGGCGGTTCCCAGCGGTAGAGAGTCTCTCGTTCCCTTTCCGCCACCTCGTTGGCTGCGCGAAAGTGGATGCCTGCGTGGTGACAATCGCCGTCCAAAACTAAATCCCGCTCTGCTGTAAGGCTAAATTCCGCATCAATCTGCGTCCGTTTGCCCTCTGGTCGGGTGATGAGCAGGCGGCGCTTTTCGGTAATCAACAGATCGCTCCCCCTCTCGTCCTTGCGAGCCGAATGCCAAGTGATGGTGGCAACAAGGAGAACCCCATTGTCTACAACTTTCGCCTCGTCTAACCTCATCAACCGCATAGTTGTGTTTTGAGTGTGCCAAAGGTCATCGGTGCCTAAGTCTGAGCGGATTTGGTTCCAACCAATGAAGATGCCCCGATGATGAGGATAGCGACCGACAGGTTTCCCGTCAGCCGTCAAGCCTGGGTTGGTTAAGGGTTCTCCCTCTTCGCCGTAAACATGAAGGTAAACTTTCGTTTGCCCTTCGCCGTAGATGAGGGCAGCGACAAGGCGATGGTCACACCAAACTGCGACCCGCCGCCCCGGTAACTCTGGATTTGGTTCATCCTGAATGCGCCATTGCGAAGAATCTGGACGGCCAATAGCACTTGCCAAAGGCAGCAGCCAACCCAACAACCAAAGCACTCCCGCAAGCCACTTTTTTGACACTTTTCAACACCTCCTTCTGCCCTTCAGGATAATGCGCTACGGCTGTAAATGTTCGCTCTTCTTAACGCAGAGGGAAAGGTTTTTTG
>VAPR01000471.1_pt1 | contig 26208 bp, 23 predicted proteins | sample 3380701 | NCBI WGS metagenome assembly VAPR01 (sample SAMN11536904, study PRJNA540576) | hot springs metagenome | isolation source: hot spring wet sediment | place: Spain: Lobios | collected 2014-01 | reverse complement strand
GCCCCCATTAAATAATATGCACCGAAGGGCTCATTCTACAACCTGAAAACACCGCCAGTTTTGACCTTTTTGACGGCATTTTCAAGAGTTCCCCTCAAATCAGCCCTCTTACCATCCTTACCATCTTCTCAAGGGCTCTTTTCTTGATCTTGTTAACTGCTTGCTGGCTAATGCCCAACTTCTGTGCTATTTCCTCCTTCCGTGTGTTCTTCAACAAACAGTCCCTCTAACACCTGCCGCTCCCGCTCACTCAATCGCCCTATCGCTTGGCAAATCGAGTAGCGCTGCCATTCCTCCCCTGCTCTCTGTGACCGCTCCCCGCAAGGGTCTATTTCCCTTGTGTCCTTTCCTCCGACAAGGTCTTACCGATCTGGACGAACAATTTGGCGTAAGCCCACTCCCGCCGAAGAAAATCCCGAAGGGCTGTCGTCACCTGCCGAAAAGTGAAGACCTCTACGGGAACACCCTGCTGCTTGCCAAGATGGTGCTCCTCGTGAAAAAGAGCCTCAAAAGCAGCGGTGTGGGCGACATCGTCCAGCTCTTCCCATATGCATAGCAATCCCAATGAAGCAGGAGACACCACCGCCTCGCTTGCCGCAAGGCGGATTGGACGATTGTTTTTCAACTTCGGTGGTAACTCCTTTATGCCCACTCAACTACAAGAGAGAAGGGCTGCTGCTATTATCCCGAAAAAGTCACTGTCAAGGGCAGGGAACGGTTTGGGGTGCGCTATAATGACGGAGCCTTTTGGTTGGAGAAAAGTTCCAAGACAAAGATGCGATAGCGGTATCAGTGGGTTGCCCTTTGGCGCTACACGACTCCTGAATTGTGCTTAACCTTTGTCGGTTCCCTCGTTTTCACCGTTGACCTAATCGCTTCCAGGGAAGTTGCTAAGCAAAGTGTGGAGGTTTTTGCTCACAGGAGCTTGTTACATAATTTCCTTGTGAGCCACTTGTCGATGGGGAGAACCTGCCGATGGAAGGGGCAATGGTTCATGGTCAAACCCGAGGAAATCTGGCGTTACCGCGAAGAAGTGCACCGGCTCGTCAAACAGCTTTGCCAGCACCGAGAAGACGCAGAGGATGTCGCCCAAACGACCCTTCTTAAAGCTGTCCAACACCTGCACCAATTTCGAGGAGAGGCGAGTGTAAGGACATGGCTTCACAGGATTGCCACCAACGAGTGTCGGATGCTCAGGCGTCGCCAAATAGAGGTCTCGCTGGAACAAATCCTTGAAGCCGCCGCAACTGAGGAAGAAGCCGAGCCTATGGAATTGCCTTCGAAAACCCTTGACCCTGAAGAAATTGCTGAGGAAGCGGAGATGAGGAAGCTCGTTTTGAAGGCTTTGGAAAATTTGCCAGATCACTACCGAACCGTATTGCTGCTCAAGGACGGTGAGGGAGCAAAGGAGCGAGAAATTGCTCAAGCGATGGGGCTGAGTTTGTTAGCTGTCAAGGCGTTGCTCCACCGGGCTCGGAAAGCCCTTCGAGAGGAAATAAGTCGGAATCTTGAAGCGAAACCGAGAAGGGGAATTTCTCAGACGAATTAGCGGCGCATCCTTTTTGCCACCTTCGCATCAGTGACACTGGGAGCCGAAAGAGAGGCTCTCCAAAAAGCTGATGCGAAGGAGGGATAGAAAATGGCAACTTTGGCTCGTCGAGAAACCAGAGTGTCGCCTTGGCGGGAATTTGACCGAGCCTTCAACGAGCTGACCAGGATGATGCTTCGGGATTTGGCGTCATGGCTTTCCGAGTGGAGCAATGGCGATCTGGCAATGCGCCGAGTTTGGGTTCCAACCGTTGACATGTTCCGCAAGGAAGGACATTTGGTAATCCGAGCTGATATCCCCGGCGTCTCCCCCGAAAACCTGAAAATCACCGTCAACGATGAGGGAATCTTGACTGTCAAAGGAGAAAGGAAGTGGGACGAGGGTGAAGTCGAATCCCTTTGCTGTGAGCGGTTCTACGGTGAATTTGAGCGCTCAATCCAGTTGCCTGAAGAGGTTGACACCGAGCACATCGAGGCGAAATACAAGGACGGCGTCCTTGAAATCCGCATCCCGTATTGCGAAGCCCCTAAGCCTTCCCAACGCCGCATTGAAGTGAACACCGACTGAAGTATCCTCCACTTTGGGGCGGGCAATTTTACTCTCACCGTTGCCCGCCCCTTCAAACAAACTATCGGCACGACTTACTTAAGTTTCCCCGGCGGTGGGAAATTTTTGCTTGCGTCATCAAGAACCAAAACCCAATCAATCTCCCCTTCGCCTTCCGGTTTAAATTCACGCTCCCCTTCCCTTCGAAACTCCCCAATCAGCTTAGCTTCGCCTGTTCTCGGATCGAACCACCAAGCGCGAATTTCCCGACCTGAGAGTTTGTCAAGTCGCACTGTAACGGGTTTCGGAACAGGAAAGTAAACGAAGGCATAACTTCCATCAACTGCCCTCGCCGCCCGAACATGTTCTGCCCCAGTCCCTGGGTCAGACGAAAGCAAAGCCTGGTCTGGAACCCGAAGCAACATCGGGCGGGAAAGCATCAGAAGCTTAGCATACTGCATTTGAGATGAACCCGGAAGCTTCAGCGCTTCTTGCCAAGGGGTTCGCGCGTGGCTGATAGGTTTATGTCCTTTTGCTGGGTCATAAAACTGCCAAATATCGTGGCAGCCGTAAGTGTGTCCATGAGCTCCAGCAAGCAACGCCCAATATGCAGCCTGGCGGACATCGTAATCGTTAAACCAACCTTTTTGGGGATTCCAGTCGATTGGGTGGTCTTCATAGCGCGGTTCACCGTCCATACAGGGTTTAATGGGCTTCAAGTTGTAATCTCGCTCGATCATTGCGTAGTTGGGGATGTGCCGTGCCCCGTGTCCCGATTGCAGCATATTGAAGTCTAACCAGGGTTCATTGTGCAACCATTGTGAGGAAGACATACCTCCCATCGGGTGGTAGGTTATGAGGTGTTCACCCTCGTCGCCCTTGCGCAACCCTTCCGCCATAGCCCGCCAAACCTGCAGGTGACGCTCGTTTTCAATTGGTCGGTCGCCTCCCAAAATCCAAATAATGGGTTTGCCGCGATATCGTCTCCCCAAAAACTCACCGTAAACTCTCGCATTCTCTGGCGTGAAAATTTCTGGTCCAACGCCCCACTTCTTGTTCACCTTGTCTCCCCATGTTGGCAACATGCCGATATACAACCCCAGTTCCTCCGCTTTGTTCACCACCCAATCGACGAACTCGAAATAAGCCTCATTGGGTTGCGTTGGGTCATTATTGTGCAAAGGCTTGTGTCCGTAGGCGTTGGAAGTGTTCAAACCGTCAAACTCAGCAAGGACAACAGCTTGGATGACGGCGAAACCCTTGCTCGCCCTGTCTCTCAAGTAGGTTTCCGCCTCTTCGCGGGTTAACCGATGGAAAAGCTCCCAACCGGTGTCACCGAGGTAGAAAAACGGTTCGCCTGTTTCGGTGACGAGGTAGCGTCGATTGTTTGGGTGCTTGGGGTCATCGAAAACTTTTAAGCGGGGCAGTTTTCTGCTATGCATCTGTTTCACCCTCCTTTGCCAAGAATTCGCACCAGCCCCTGCGATAAATCCCAACCCTACCAAACTCCCAACAAATTCTCGCCTTTTCACTTCTCCTTTCACCTCCTCACTTAGCCAATTTGTCGCAATTTACTTAAGGTTGCAACCTTTGTTAACGCTTGATCCTTTCTCGTTAACACCCTTTCAGCCGATTTGCGGCTTGAGCTTTTAGCTTTAACGCTCGGGACAGAATCGTCACCAGAATAGCGGCAACGGCGATAACAACGACCAGCAACTCAATCAGGGTCAACGCTTGCCGCATTGGTGCTTACTACTGTCGTCATCCTCTGGACAAACCAACTTCGTAGTTGACATTGCGGGCTTCAAAAAGTTGACGAGTTCAGGCACATCCACTTGTGCTGCCATCCACTTGAGGGGTTTAGGTTGCCGAAATTCGGGCTCCAAGCCTAACTCTTCCAGCCGTCAGTCGGCGACATAGCGGACATAACCGTTGAGGGCTTCGGCATTCATGCCAATCAGAGGCTTGGGCAACACAGCACGGTTGTAAGCTTCCTCTCATTGCACCACTTCCAAAATCAGCGACCGCACCGATTGCGCAAACTGTGGAATCATCACTTCGAGGTGCTCGTTGAAGAACTCCAATTCATCAATCCCCGCTGGCGGAAAGCCAGCGCCGAGGCAAAGCTCAAATAGAAAAAGATGCCCTCCAGCACGACAAAATAACCGACAAGGTTGTGTAGGAAGCGCTGCTTGCCCTCCAGCGTGGAAAGGTCGTAGCCGTTGAGCATCGCTTGAGTCAGGCGCATCTGAAAGCTTCCTTGGCTTGGACGGTGGGATAGTCTTTGTGCAAATTGAAAACTCGTTGGTAGTCAACGGGCAGCGCCTTAACGACATATTCAAAAACCATCACATGGTTGGCTTCCTCCCAAGCTTGTCGTGCCAAGTAGAGCCTCGATTCAGGAGCTGTCACGGCAGGATAAATTGTCATGATGAGGTTGGTTGTCACGAGACTTTCCATCGGGTTGAAGAAGCCCGAGAGCATCTCAGCGGCTTGCTTCTCTTTGTCGGTCAGCCGTTCGTTCCAGTCTTGCAAGTCGTCATGTAACGGCGCTTCTTCGGGGAACCAAGTGTTGTGCTTGGCTTGCTGGACATGGGCGTAAGCCCAAGGGTAATGCAGCGGGAAAAGTTGAACGGGCTCTAACGGGTTGCCGCCTACCAATTTCACCTCTGCCGTCCCAATCATCCCCTTTTACTGGCAAGATTAGCAGTCATCGCTCAACGAACAAGCTATCCCGTCTGCCGCAACTTCTTTCTGCGCTTCTGTGACCCATTTGGGTTTTTGCAGCCGCTTATTGACCCGCACGGTGGATTGCTCTGCTTGCATGCGGGGATCGAGCAAGCAGTGGTAGTTGCTTTTGAGCCCCTTATCCAGACCCTGCACAGCCATTCGCACTGTCTCTTCTAATCGCTTCCGATCGATTTCACCGTCATCAAGCAAGTGTCAAGCCAAGTTGATGCTGGCAAGGTTGCAAACGGCTATCTCTTCTCAGTTGGTAGGCAGACTGACTTCTGTGGCCAGGTTCAGCGAGTGGGGGATCCCAATGCTGTCGCCGACCACCTTGACTGATGGATTTGATGAGGGTATCCTACATGTGCAGGAAGAAGAACCGAGTTTTGCATCGTCAAGGATGAGGAACTGAATGAGGGGGCCAGCAAGCTGTGAATTTGCGTAGCACATTAGTTAGCCGATTGGGGTTAGGGTTTACTTTCGTGCTTTGGGGGGTGATTTCTGTGCTCGCCTCATTCGCCGCAGCGCAGGAGGTTCGTCGTGAGGTGGCATCGTGGAAGGAAGACGGGCGTGGAAACCATCGCGCTATCGTGGAGGTGACACAACCTGCCAACGCAGTGCGCGTGCGCATCCCATGGCGACGGCGTGACCCTCTCCCTGAACGCAAAGCGGTGTTGGTGTTTGATTCTACAACAGGCAAGCAGATTACCAATGCTGTGCCCATCACAATTACGCAGGAGTATGGCGACATTGTCTTCCAACCGCTGACTGCGCCAGGACAATACGAAGTATACTACCTCCCTTACGACCCTCCGCACTGGGTGTGGGATATGTTGGGCGAATCCACTAAAGGCAAATATTTCCCACCCGCATCTACCGCCGACCCTGAGTGGCTGAAAAGACACGGGTTGACCAGTGAGTCATTGGCTCGCAGCGACTTGCGCTCGTTACCTGAAGCGAAGGTAGTTGCGATCCAGGCGCGCACCGAATTTGATCGGTTCGACCCGATGGAGGTCATCGCCACACGAGATGAAGTAGAAGCGCTGCTGGCAAAGTATCCCCTGCGCAGCTACCCGACCTTCCCTGAGGACCGGCGATTTCCGATACGCATGTTCGAACACTTGCCCCATCGTTGGATCCTGCAAGGTCCGAGCGAACACTTTATCGGGCAGGCGCAACCGGGAGAATTCTACCCTTTTCAAATTGGCATCTTCGCCGCCCGCAAGCCCATCACAGACTTGGATGTTCGTTTTTCTGACTTGCGAAGCAAGGATGGTAAGCGTATCCCCGCTTCTGCCTTCCGCGCTTTCAACCTGCGCGGCACTGACTGGCTGGGACGACCGATCCGACGCAAGTTTGCGGTGGCAGTGGGCAGGGTGCGACCGCTATGGATCGGGGTGCAAATACCGCTGGATGCGCAGGGCGTTTACATTGGCACCGTGCGGCTGAGACCGGAAGGGCTCGAGGAGACCGTTATCCGCCTACAAATAGAAGTCAGCGGGCAACCGCTCGAGGATGCAGGCGACAGCGATAACTGGCGGCTGTCGCGTCTGCGCTGGCTTGACTCAACTATCGTTGGAGGAGAAAGTCATGCCGCCTTATACACCAATCAAGGTGCGGGGCGCTCAAGCGGAGATATTGGGACGCAGCGTGCGGATCAATCGGCTGGGGTTGCCAGAGAGCATCGTCAGCAACGGACGGCAGATCTTAGCATCGCCAGTGCGCTTTGTTGTTGAGACGAGCGGTGGAGAGGTTCAGTTCAAACCACTTCGGCAGCGGCGCCTGAGGGCGAACGAAGCACTTGTGGATTGGGAATCGATCGCCGAAAGCGACTTTCTAACTCAGCGCGTGCATACCCGCTTGGAATTTGATGGCTGCATGCTGTTCACCGTCACTCTTCAGGCAAAAAGAGATGTGCGGGTGCGTGATATAAGCTTGGAGGTGCCCTTCCGCTGCGAGGTCGCTGTTTACATGATGGGCATGGGAAGGCGCGGCGGCAAACGACCAGACCGCTGGCAATGGGAGTGGCATCCTAAGCGCATCAACAATTTAGTTTGGGTGGGCGACTGGAACGCGGGAATGCAGGTGAAGTTGGAAGTGAACCGTGAGGTGTGGGGCATTTTGCCCGAACTGCCCAAGTCATGGCACAACGATGGTAGGGGTGGTTGTCTTTTCACAGAAGAAGAGGATGCATTCGTGATGCGCGCTTTCTCCGGAGAGAGGGATCTGAAGCGTGGGGAGAGCCTGCAGTTTCTGTTCCGCTTCCTGATCACTCCGTTCAAGCCGTTGGACGCACGCCGATGGAGCTGGCGCATCCCAGCGTATATGGGCGGCAACATCGTGCACATACACCATGGCGATCCCTCTAACCCATACATCAACTACCCGATGCTTAAATGGCGCGAAATGGCAGATCAAGTTCACCGCATTAAGGAGTTGACGCCCTTGCGTAACCTTGGGCGTTTGCGGTATCCTGCGGAAGGCAATGTTGACTTGCGCGAGGGAGCGGTGCACCTGCGGGTGCGGGTGAACTTCGATCCAAAGGCGGGGCAAGCTGGTGACCCCCGATACAACCAGAGTTTGTTTTACCTTTTGCTGGTGAACGGTAAATCGGTGGGCTTTTACTGGAACATTGACGACCGTGGCATGAGGGCGTATCTGCACACTCCGTTGAACACGGTAACCCCCTACCCGGTGCTTATCGGCAGCCATCAGCCTGACTGGGAACGAGGGCAGGTGCATACTGTCACACTCTCGTGGGGTGAGCGGTTCGCTATCTATGTGGATGGCAGGTTGGCAGCTCAGACGGCACATCAGGGCACACTGGATGGCTCTTTGCAAGGCGCTGTGATACAGCTGGAAGGGCAAGGCTTTCTCCTGCAGGCGATAAAGATTAGTCGACAGGAGTATCAAGAGGGGCAGCCGCTGGAGTTCGCACCAGATGCCAATTGCCTTCTGCTCGACACCTTCGACCGAATAGAGAACGGGCGCACAGTGCCACAAGTTGGCACAGGTGGGGTGTTCAGCGGCAAGGTGGAGGTGCGTTCCACCGAGGGTGGTAAGGAGGTCGTCTTCAGCGGTGAGCCCCTCTCGCCTGGTGTGAACATCTACTACACCGTGCGCGAGCTGACCAACCACGCACCAGAGCTGTGGGCGTTGCGCAGCTTGGGCGATGAAGTGTTGGTGACCCGTGGCATAGATGTGTATACCGCTCCGATAGAGACACTGCGTGCCCAGTGGGAGCAGCAACAACCCGGTGGTCACCCATGGCTGAAGGAGCATCTGGTCAGTGGTTATGCGCCCGCATGGCTGAATTATTTGTCTGATGATGACATCGACGCCGCTATCGAGACGCAGGGGCTGTCACGCTGGCATAACTTTTATCTTGAGGGGCTGCGCTTCATGATGGAGCGCACGGGTATCGACGGGCTATACCTGGACGGTATCGGCTACGACCGGGAAATCATGAAGCGCATGCGGCGAGTGATGAAGAAGCTCAACCCCAACAGCCGCATCGATTTCCATTCAGGAGATAACTGGTCCCCACCGTGGCTGCCAGAACCGCCTTTGAGCAGTCCCGCCAATGAGTATATGGAGCATTTTCCCTATCTGGACACGCTTTGGTTTGGTGAGCTATATGACTACGACATGCCGCCAGACTACTGGCTGGTAGAGATTTCTGGCATCCCGTTCGGCTTGATGGGCGACATGCTGCAGGATGGTGGCAACATCTATCGCGGCATGATTTACGGCATGACAGGGCGGGATCGCAACCCAGCCACACCGGGTATTTGGCAACTCTGGGACGAGTTTGGCATTGATGAAGCCGAGATGTTGGGCTACTGGCGCGACGACTGCCCTGTGCGGACGGACCATCCCGATATGCTCGCAACGGTGTATCGCAAGCGGGGCAAATCGCTGATTGCGCTGGCGAGCTGGGCGAAAGAGGAAGTTGCCGTGCGCCTGCAGATAGACTGGAACGCATTGGGTCTCCGCCCTGAGCGCTGTCAGCTAATAGCGCCGTGGGTGCCGTTCGTGCAATTCCTTGCCCAATTCTCCCCTGACGAGCCGATCCCTGTGCCCGCTGGGAAGGGCTGGCTGTTGCTGCTCGAGGAAAGAAGCCATTGAACGGAAGTGCGGAGGTCGTGTTCGCATGGGAGGGTGATGGTCGCAGGGTATCGGCGGCGAGGATTTTGGATGTGCGTCAGCCAATGTTTTGGTCGTTTATTTTGGTTGCCATCGGAAGCACATCGTTAATTGCATCAACAATGCAACACCGCTGAAGGGGGTGGTATCGATGGTGATTCGTTCGTTTGACCCCAACGGTCTCCACCCAGCGCACGAAGGCACCATTTTGGCAGAGATGGTGTTTACTGGCGACGAGATCGGCGCACCCTTTAGCTGTGCGTTCGGATTGCTCAAACCGAGTATGGCTTAGAAGCCCGAACAAGTGCCTGTCTCCAAGCTCTACATATGTGCGTTGAGGGGAAGCTATCCTCCAGATCGAGACCAAGGAAGGGGTTATCACGGAACGCCGACCTCACAGATGAAAGCGATGGCTCGCACCTTTGCCGCCCTTGAGCCGCACAGAGAGCTTTTGTGGCGAGCTCACCCCACCATCCCGCTTTCCTTTGGTGTATCGCCATTCCGCACAAACACATTCCATAACATAGAGCACCAGCGCTACTTTGTGGCTGTAGTGAACGACGATACCCATGAGCAAGCTGCCTCCACCGTGTTTTTCCTTCCTTCTGTTAAATCCGTGCGAGATCTCATTCGAAAGCAGACACTGCCGCTGCAAGTCGATGAGCGGAGAGGGCTTCCCTGCGTGCATTTATCGCTTCCGGCGGGTGAAGGAACGCTGCTGGAGGTGGAATGGAATGTCAGTGACCCTGCGGCACAGATATACTTCGAGGACTTCTCCATCCAAACCACCTGCGCCCAGTTCCATAACGCAACGAGAAGAATGATACCGATTGGCTGGGGCTTGGGATACCGCATGGTTGGGTGCCCAGAAGCCCCGAAAGGTCAGCATCCGCAACCCCAACAGCCTGCCTGGATACAATATGAAATTGACAAGGTTGTAGGCGACATTGTCAATATGCGTGGTAGACTCTACGCAGTTTCCGAGGGCTTTGGACGCAAAGGTGTCGAGAACATAAAACTGTCTTTCTCTACCGACGGCACGCATTTTTCTCGAATCTCTGTGGACGAATATGGCGTGCCAATTCCCATCCTGAAGACAACGACACATCTTCGCTTCACATTATTGACGGAAAGCGTAATTTTGGTTAAGTGGCGTATAATAAATGTTTTATAAGAGTTGTGCGTTTTGGAATGAGTTCATAAAGGTAAGTCAGATTGGTTCGAACAGTATCTTGAAGGATCACTGCCTTCGCCCTATGTCGACTTATCCTCCTCCACAAGAAGTTCGTCGGCTATTGCCTTCTCTTTACAGGTTGATTTCTGTGTGTTGTAATGTGGCGGCGAAGGCGAACCGCAACCAAAACCCCAACCGCAAAAAGTCTGATTTCTGTGTGTTGTAATGTGGCGGCGAAGGGGTTCGCAAGCAACTGCGTAACTCCTAACAGTCTTAGCAAGTCGGGATTGATAGCATCGGCTTACAAGCAAGAAAGATTCTGATCGCAAAGGTAAAGGGGGCGAGCTAATGTCGGGTGTTGCAAGTGGGTCAGGGAGCGATGCCCGTTGAGTTCATCCGCTGTGCCAGCCCTTAGAAGTAAGCACTAACGGGCCTTTTATGTTGTTGCAGGATGGAAGTCTCGGCACGGTAGATCGTCAGGGATTTCGCATCAGCTGGGGTGAGGGCAAAACATGGTCGGACCCTGTGCCTGTATGTGAAGGGCTTTTGCTTGCCGAGCTTACCTCGCGCTATCTTCTGCGCATTCGCAGTAGGAGGCTGGTGATGGCTTACTTGAACTTCACTGGGTATCGCTCTGAGGTGGAGGGCAACTCAGTTACCTTTATCTCTTCGATCGATGCCTGGGCGAGCTGTGGGTGATTGCCGGCTTGGGAAGATCCCCTGTCGTTACGCCTAAGGATAGATGAAGAGGCGTTCGCACGCAAGGCGAAAAAGCTAAGCAGTAGGTAACTCTGGAAAGAAAGGCAAGGGGGACGAAGTATGTGGCGAGCGATTCTCGCAGTTATTGGTGTCTACCTGTGCCTGCCTGCATTGGCGCAGGAAACCATTAGCGGTCCGGTCACAATCTACAATACCACCTACGAGCATGTTGACCCAGGACCGCCTTTTGCCGAAGCTCCTCGCATAGAAGAGGACTGGCAACCGCCTGCCCCAACAGGTGTGGAACGCTCTGCGGGCTTCATCCCTTTCACCCGTCCCGAACCCTTTGACATCAAGCCATGGAGCAAGCCGAGGCCGACGGAGCGGGTGCAGGAGCTGACCTGCAGGGCAGCGCTTGGTGAAACCACCGCCTTCTGGTTTGCCGTGTATGCACTGGAACCGTTGAACAAAGTGGAAGTCGTTTCTGAGTCTAATGAGCTGTCTGTCAACTTGGAGGTTCGCTATGTGCACTATTGGGCGCAACGCACCAATTGGCGTGGGCGCACCTATTACATCACTCCCGAGCTTCTCTTAGAAATGCGAGATGGGCAGGCTCGTTTCCCCGCTAAGGGTGGAACGCTCGAATGGCGTCCATTGAACATCCCTCAGGGCGAAAGCCGCCTGTTCTGGATCCGCGTGAAGGTAGCACCAGATGCCAAACCAGGCGAATACCAGCGAAAGTTGACCATCAAGGCTCAAGGCAAAGCACCGCTGAGCCTGAATGTGCGGGTGCATGTATACCCATTTCGTCTTCAGAAACCGCCTGACAAACGCTGGCTCCTCTACAGCGATAGCTGGCGCTTGAGCAACCTACCTGATGAAAAACTCGTCGCACTCTTGCGGCACTTGAGGGAGTGGGGCATTGACGGGCTGATCGAGCTTCCCTTCGGCAACCTCGATGTGAGCGCCATTGCAGAGGGAAGAGTAGCGTATGACCCTCAGCCGCTTCTACGGTGGCATCGCCTGATGCAGCAAGCGGGCTTGCCAGGACCACATGTCATCGTAACCTTCATTGAGGATGAGGTGGCGAGGAGGCTTGGAAGTGGGGCAGACCCCAATCGGGAGTGGAGCGAGCCCCTGCGTAACGCCATGCTTCTTGTCGCACGAACAGTGGTGGACACCCTAAAGTCCCATAGCTTTGACTGGCTCTACTACGGTATTGATGAACCCGGTCCCGACAATATACGAGCGCTTTGGCAATACCGAACCTGGCGCGAAGCTGGAGCTCAAACATATGTCACTTTCTATGTGCGGGAAACCTATGAAGTGGCTGGTCAGTGGATGACGCACCCTTGCTTCTCGGTAGGATTGGTCGCCAATCAGCAGCTTGCCCAGTGGGCTCTCGAGCAGTGTAGGGTGCGTGGGCAGAAGTTTTACTGGTATGGCAGCGGGTGCTACCTCGGACAGGAGGGGCGTATGTTCCCCAACCGCTTCCTTGCGGGATGGCTATTCTGGAAAACCATGGCGGACGGACAGGTTTCTTGGACATTTGTGCGACCACATGAAGATCCCTTCAACGACTTCGATGGCAGCAAAGCAAACCCTTATGAGCCCAAAGACCAGTGCACTGCTTACCCCGAACTCGCTACGCCCAACGATTGGCGGAGCATTCAAGGGATTATCCCGACCATTCAGTGGGAGGCGCTGCGAGAAGGTATCACCGACTACCTTTATCTTGCCACCATGCGCAACACCATCGCCTATGCGCGAAGCGTTGCCGTTAAAGCAAAGGGTACTCGCTGGAGCACAGAACTGATGAAGACTGCCGATGAGTGCGAACAAACCTTGAAAGCGGTTGAAGAAAGTGTTCCGTGGCTGAGCGAAGTGGGTAGGGCAAACTTTACCAACGCAAATTTGCAGGAGATCCGCGTTACCATTGGACAATCTCTTGAGAAGCTGGTGCGGCTTCTGAAGGGAGAGCGTCTTGCCGCCATCCAGCGACCTCGCACACTCACCATGCGGGTGCGGATGGTGCCGCCGATTTTTCACCCTATCCCCGAAAGTTATCTGCCTCTGCTGAATCTACCGCGCTGGAGCCAACCACCAACGATCGACGGCAAGCTGGATGAACCGCAATGGCAAACGAGCGCAGTGGCAGCGCCCTTTTACGAGAGCCAGAGCAGTGTGCCAATCCCTGACCATCTACAAACTCGGGCGATGGTGGCATTTGACGAGAACGCCTTATACATCGGCTTCGACTGCAGGGCGCCGCATCCAGATCGTCTGGTGGTCAATTGTAGGGAGCGCGATGCAGACGGCATTTGGCTGGACGAAGGTGTCGAGATATTCCTTTCTGCGCCCGAAAAGCCGAATCACTATGCTCATTTCATCTTCAACGCTGGTGGTTTCGTTTACGACGAATTGGGGTTCGATAAAAGTTGGGATGCGCAATTCACTGTGGCGACAGCAGTCAACCCGAAGGGCTGGACAGCTGAGATTGCCATCCCTTGGGTCTCTCTACCCTTTGCTACGAACCTTGACGAGGGTGGCAAACCTTTCTTGCGCCTCAATTTGTGTCGCAACCACCGCGAGCGCGGTAGCACTGGTCCCAGTCACTGGGCATGGTCGCCCACTTTCGGCTGGTTTCACAATCCGACACGGTTTGGATTTGCGATGATTGCGCCAGATGATATTGTCGTGACCCAAGTAGATCTGCCAAGCTACTTGGACGACCTGCCAGTGCGGGTATCATTAGCGAACTTAGGTGAACAGGAGCGAGAAGTAAAGGTCAATGCTCAGCGGGTGGTTATACCGGCGAAGAAGCAAAAGACAGTCTTGATACCCTCCAGCACTGAGCCAGGCAAGCACAGCTATACCGTTGAGGTTCGTTGGCAGGGAGGACGGCTGCAAGTGCCAGTGGTTTATTCCATTCCAGCACCCCTGCAGGTAGTTCGGCGGGCAGTGCTGGCAACGGGGGGCAAGGTAGAAATTCCCATCGCCCTTGCTCTGCGAAAGCCGGAAAGGTATTCGTTGCAGGTTCAGGCGACCAACGCTCAGCCCACTAAGGCTTCCGTTGCTGCGGGGAAAGACTTCAGCCTGCGTCTGAGCAACATTCAGGGCAGCAAGGTGAAACTACAGTTCGCTTTGCCTGGTCATCGCACCCAGACGCCAGGCGTGCTGATATTCATAGCACCGCAGTAGCCTTTAGCAAAGCTTCTTTTTGATGCTTAGTGCTATGGTTAAGCCATTAACTGCGAGCCGGGCGATTTGATTGGGCAAAAGGGACTGAAGCCCATCAGTCAATTGGGCTTCAACGGGTTCACTTCAAGCTATCAACTTGCGCCTATCGGGCTGGAACAACCAGCATGGGGATGGGTGACGATCCGAGCACCGCTTCCGCAGAAGCAGCATCGATTTGATCGGCAAAATCCCTCAAACTCAGGTGGGGTTCAAGGGCTAACCTGACAGCGCTTAATAGGTCAATTTCCCCTTCATGCTCGTTGCAGTGAAGAAAGCACCGAGGGCAGCATGAGTGGACAAGAAGAAAGAGTCGTGAAGCATCCTGTCAGTTGGGGCTGGTTCATCGTCGCCCTCGTGGCGGTTATAGGGTTCTTCTTGGGGTCGTGGGCTTGGCAGACTCACCCCAAACAGGCTAAGGGCGAAATTCTATCACGAGGAAGCGATAAAGGTGCGGCAGCAAAAAGGGTCGTAAGCAAGAGTTGAACCGCTTGGATATCAAAAACCACCAACCATTGCCTGAAGATTTGCAGGAGCGGCCAATTGCAAGCGGTTCGCAAACTCTTGCCGCAAGTTCATGTTATTGCGATTTCCAACCAAATTCGAGAGAGAAACTTTAGTGTCATCATCGAAAAAGTTTGGGAGTTTTTGAACGAGTGAGGGTTGATGGCCCCTGACGGGGTATTCTACGCTGACTGGAGGGAACGCATTGGCGAATTCTGAAACCTCATTGTCGAAGGGCTATAACCCCATGTCCATCGGGTCCTAAGCCCCAAAGCAGCACAGTCCGTCATTGCCGTCGCTGAAAAAGATAATCCAGCCAGTTTGGTTCGCAAATCGATCAAAGCTTTTTAGGAGGTATGGAAAAGTTTGTCGAGAGAGGCAAGGGATACTCATCAAACCCACCATCGCTTTTGCTCGACTGCGTGAAGATGCGCAAATGGTTGATTGCCCTGATTTGAAGCCATGGCTCCTATTGACTTCGTCTGTTCCATGTGTTATGATGAGCTTTGGCACACGCTCAAGCGACTCCGAAGGAGGGATGGGCGATGCGGCTATTGGTCTGTCGTTCAAGGGGCGGTTTCACCCTCATTGAGCTGCTGGTGGTGATCGCGATTATCGCCATCTTGGCAGCCATCCTGTTCCCGGTGTTCAGCCAAGCGCGTGACAAAGCTCGTGCTGCTGCTTGCCTTTCGCATGCCCGCCAAATTGGAACAGCTGTGCAGATGTATGCGCAGGATTACGACGAACAAGTTGTCCCACACTGGTATACCTACTGGACCTGGAACAGCGTTCATGCATGGATATGGTTTGAAACGGTAGAGGCCCTACGCTAAAAACCGTGGCTTTCAGCAGTGTCCTTCGGGATCGTTCTCCTTCACCCATGCCTATCCCAGCCCACACACAGATACCTTGAGCTTCGGCTACAATTGTATTTGCGATACGGCTTACAGTTGGCGCGACCCTGCTGGCTATCGGGGCGTTTGCACATACGCCGCTAACTCATCAGGTATTCAATTTGGCGAAGGCAAATTTGGCATTCACTTAGCACAGGTTAATCGTCCCGCTGAGCTGATCATTTTGGCGGAATGCATTGCCTTCGAGTTTTGGAGCATTGCTCACCCCGACTGGGGCACAGGGCCCTGGGTTGCCCGTCGCCATCAGGAAGGGTTCCATTGCATCTTTTGCGATGGACACGCCAAATGGTATCGGCGAACCGAACAAATTAACTGGATTCGCTAATAAAGCCATTGGGGAACAGCGCAAATGCAAGCACTAAAAAGTTTTCATCCCTTGCGAGTTGTTACGGTGTCCACCCGACTAATTGTTCCTGTGACGAGTTTGGCGCTAATGCTATTGCTCCTTTGGGTCGCACCCATCAACGACTTTTTTGTGTGCGGCTCGTGGATGGCGGGCAACCATCTCCCGCCCAGCGTCGTCGCCAGTTTGGTGCTGCTGAGTTGGCTAATCCAGCCACTGCTACGCAAGATAGGCAGTGGTTGGTCATCGGCAGAATGGGCATTGATGGTGTCTATTCTATTGCCGACAGCAGGGTTGGCGAGTTCAGGACTGATGCGCCATCTTATCCCCCTTATTGCAGCGCCTCGTTACTTCGCCCGCCAGACACCAGAACTTTTGCCCGATAGGTTGCCCCAGTGGCTTTACTTGAGCGATGTGGATGCGGTGCGCGCCTTTTACGAAAACACCCCAATGGCAGCAAGTGAATGGGCAAAGGTGTGGCTCACGCCGTTACTTAGCTGGGGCATTTTGGTGGCGTGTTTATGGGTTGGGTGTTGGGCGCTAATGGAACCGCTGTGGCGACAATGGGCGCAACGGGAGCGATTTGCGTTTCCTATCCCTCACCTTCTGCATCACTTGCTCGCAGACGAACCTGCTATCACCTTCAAAAGGCAAAAGTTATTTTGGTCGGGTATTGCCGTCTGCGGGATAGTGCACGGCATCAACCTTGCCAATGCTTATGCACCTTCTGTTCCATCCCTACCGTTGCGATTCACTCTGACACCTCAATTGACGCAACTGCCGTGGTCGGCATTAGCCCCGCTGGAGTTTCATGTTTATCTGTCAGCTATCGGTATGAGTTTTTGGATCGCAGGCGATGTAGCGATAGGTTTTGCCGCTTTCTACTGGCTGGCGAAAATGCAACGATTGATAGCAGCTTGGTGGGGCTGGCACCCGATTGTCTCCTTTGGGCGCGGGTTACCCATCTTTATTGCGGCGCAACAAATCGGAGCGACAATCGCGCTTGCTCTCGCCATCGCCTGCAAACTTGTGCTCCTCACCCGTGCAGATTCGTTCGTGGGCAAGCAGTTGAAGGTGTGGTTCATTTGCTGTTGTGGTATCGCAGTATGGAGTTGGTGGGTCGGTATCCCTTTGTGGTTGAGTTGGCTCATCGCTGTCGGCTACTTCGTGTTGGCGATAGTCGTAGCGTGGGCGGTGACCAATGCAGGGTTGCTCTTTGTGCAGACGACTTTTGTCCCCGCCGAGATAGGGTTGCTTTTTCGCGGCACAGATGGGGTGCCTGCCTCGACAACGGCAGCGTTGGCACTGCAACAGTGGGCGTTGATGTTCAATTTCCGTGACCATCCGCTGCCCCACTTGTTGCACGGTCGTCATCTCGCTCACCTTACCGCATTGCCTATCACTACTTTACGGGGCTGGCAAGGTGTGGGTTTGGCAATGGGTAGTCTCTGGGCAGCTATCAGTTTTCTGGCGACTATGCGTCGTTACGGGGCGTTGCGGTTGTGCCCTTTTGATTTCGTGCAGTTACCGCAAACCGTTTTTCGGATCGCTCACGCATGGTGGACACAGCCGTTACTGCCCCAGTGGCAGCAAATAAGTTGGGGTTTGCTGGGGGCGCTCCTTTGGCAGGGCATATCAAGCCTCCGCTCCTTTTATCATTGGTTTCCAAACCCAATCGGCTGGCTGTTTGCCGAGTCTTATGCGGCGCAAATGTTCTGGCTTTCATTTGCGCTCGGTGCTGCTGCTAAATTTGTGGCCGTCCGCTATGGAGGATTGCGAACCTACCAACGATGGCGTCCGCTATTTGCGGGCATGATTGTCAGTGATGCTTTGATGGCTGCTGCAAGCAGCGTCATCAGTTGGCACACGCCCATTCGTTACGCTGTGTTGCCGACATAAAACGGACAACATAGCTTTAGCGCCAAAAGGTGCGAGGTGATGAACAGGGGTGACAAGGCGAGAATGGTTGCAAGCAACAACATCAGCCGTTTGGGGATTAACTTTTGGGGAGATGCTCTTTGCTGACGAAACTTTTAGGGGACAAGAGGTTGCCTCCCCCACGACGCAAAGGAGGGAAACACCGATGACTGCATTGGGTTCAAGTCGGGTGGTGACGGCGAACACCTTGGATGCTGATGTGGTTGTAGTCGGCGGTGGAATGGCAGGGGTTTGCGCCGCCATCGCTGCTGCTCGCAACGGAGTCTCTGTCGCTCTGGTCCAAGACCGACCCGTTTTAGGTGGCAACTCGTCCAGCGAAATCCGCATGCACATCGTCGGCGCCAACTGTCACGGTAGACGCATCGACACTGACAGCCGTGAGTCAGGCATTTTGGAAGAGTTGCGCTTGGAAGATGCTGTCCGCAACCCTCAACGCTCCTTCAGCATGTGGGATTTGCTTCTTTACGAATGGGTTCGGCGGGAACCCAACATCACCCTCCTGCTCAACACCTCTTGCATCGGTGTGACGATGGAGAGGGAAAATCGCATTGGCGCTGTTATCGCTTTGCGCAACACCACCGAGGACTTGCTGACCATTCGAGGTAAAGTTTTCATTGATTGTAGCGGCGATAGTAGATTGGGAGTAGAAGCAGGAGCGGAATTTCGCAAGGGTCGTGAAGGTCGCGAGGAATTTGGGGAGTCCTTGGCCCCCGCCAAACCCGACAACAAAACTTTGGGCAGCAGCATTCTTTTTATTGCCCGCAAATATGACCGACCTATGCCTTTCAAGCCCCCTGAATGGATCCGCAAGTTTCCGCGTTGTGAGGATTTGCCACACCGAGCCCACAAATCTTGGGAATACGGCTACTGGTGGGTCGAATGGGGCGGTGAACTTGATACGATTAAGGACAACGAGCGAATCCGCGATGAGTTGTTGGCAATAGCTTTGGGTGTTTGGGATCACATTAAAAACAGCGGCTTCCATCCGGAAAGCGAGAATTGGGCACTCGAATGGATCGGGTTTCTACCCGGCAAGCGGGAAAGCAGGCGCTTTGTCGGCGATTACATCCTCAACCAGCACGACTTGCAACGAGGGGAGGTTTTCGAAGACGGGGTTGCGTTCGGTGGCTGGCCAATTGACCTTCACCCGCCCGAAGGTATTGACACAAAAGAACCGCCTGCCAGACAGGTTCACATCCCCCTTTACAATATCCCCTTCCGCTGCCTCTATTCCCGCAACATCGTCAACCTGCTCTTTGCGGGGCGGAACATCAGCGCTACTCATGTTGCTTTTGGAAGCACTCGCGTTATGGGCACTTGCAGTGTGATGGGACAAGCCGCTGGGACGGCAGCAGCGTTGTGCGTCCAACATAATTGCACGCCCCGAGAATTAGGCAAAGAAGCCATTAAGGAGTTGCAGCAATTGCTCCTCAAGCAAGACGCTTACATCATCGGCGTGACCAACAGCGACCCTTACGACCTTGCCCGAACGGCGGAAGTTAGGGTCTCCAGCGAAGTGCGTGGTTACGAAGCAGTCAATGTTATCAACGGCGTGTCTCGAGGCGTTTACGAGCGCAAAAATCGATGGGCTTCCGACCCAACCCAACCTTTGCCGCAGTGGCTGGAGTTGCGCTTTCGCGAGACCAAAAGAGTCCGCGAAATTCACTTGACTTTTGACACAGGGCTGAACCGCGAACTCACCTTATCTGCTGCCGATGCTGTGAACCGTCGTATCGTTATCGGACCGCAGCCAGAGACGGTTCGGGATTACGAAGTGCAGGCGCTTTACGGCGACAGCACCCGAACGGTCGTGAAAGTGGAGGGCAACTATCAGCGCAAACGCGTTCACCAATTTGAGCCACAACTGGCGACAGGCATCCGCGTGATCATCCATGCTACCAACGGCGACAAATCAGCACGAATTTTTGAAGTGCGGGCTTACGGGTAGTGGTTTGGGATTTATGGTTAACTTTTCGTCGGTGCAAGGGAAATCGGTCTACTGCTTGTCTTCAAATTGGACGAAAACCCTTGGCAACTCGCTTAGAGATTTTTGGGGGACCAAGACTCGAGCAGTTCAGCAACTTGGGTAGCGTCCTTTTCAGTGACTCCCCACAAAGTTCACTTCGTGTGGTTCAGCCTGAATGGGCGGTTACTCGCCGCTGCCTGCAGCGACAGCAAGATTAGATTGTGGGACACCGATGAGGAGGCATTGGTGCGAGAGCTCAAAGGGCATGCCGATGAAGAGGTTTGCGTGGCATTCAGCAGCGATGGGACCTTGCTCGCATCGGGCAGTGCAATTTGGATCCGTCAGATTGGCGCTACCGCTGTGGCAGGGATGTGACGATTCGGGTTTGGGATGTGGCAACAGGCCAAACTGTCCAAGTACTGACCGGGATGCAGGGGAGTGATCCGTGTGAGTTTCAGTCCTGATGGCAAGTGTCTGGCAGCAGGCGGAACGAACGGCGCTGTGGGCGTATGGCGGCTTTCTGATGGGAAAGTGCAATGGCTCAAACAAGGCTTCCACCAGCGTGAGGTCACATCGATCAGCTTCAGCCCAGATGGTAAGAGCGTCATCTCTGGCGGCGCAGACAGCACTATTCGCCGATAGGATGCCGTCACTGGCAAGGAGCTGGTGTTGCCCCTGCGGGGAATCGGGTTGCCACTCTGCGTGACCCTCGACCCCAGCGGCCAGTATCTTGCTACCGCCGATAAAAGCCACCGGGTGAAAGTCTGGCGGTTGCGTCAACCTTGAGGAGGCAAGCCAAGTGGCGAGTTTAGCTCTTTGTGAGTTTGAGGTGTGCGGAAAATCGCCCCGAGTTTTTCGTTGGTCTAATTTCGACATGGCGATGCTTGCCGTGCGTTGCCGCCCCACCGGCTCACGGTGTTCCAGATGGGGTTTTAGATTTGTAAGCCATCTTCAATGAGTAAGGATTGAGGTCTGAGTAATTGGGGAGGTGAAGGTGTCATGCAACTTTGTCCCAATAGAAACTGCCCAAAACCTGACAATGAAGACAGCGCCACTCATTGCCCAACCTGTGGCACCAGACAAAGAGGTATGCTTGGTCGTGGGGTTGTTCTGAACCAGGCATTGCTGCAGCGGTGGCAGAGTGCTTGCTGTTTCGACAGGCATGCTTTGGCACTTCCCTTGGTCATCTAAGCTGTTTTTTAAAGACCGCTGAGGCTGAGAGCATTTGACTTCTGACCGGGTAAAGTTTTTTGAAAAAGTTTCTGTTGCTTTTCGCCTTGTGTGCTGTCAGATTTCCTATGAGGATAACCACCTGGAGGTCCAAAGGTGCGCAGATCAGGAGGTGACAACGCTGTCCCTTATCGCTTTGGATGCTCGTGCTTTAACAATCCCGGTTAAGACTGGCATCGAAAATTACAGCGCTAATTTGCTATGGGCTCTTGCCCATCAACAAGGACAGCATCAACTTCACTTCTACTTCCATCGCCCTCCTCCCCCAGAGCTTCAGCAGGACTTAAGGCAGCTGGGAGTAAAGGTTAGATGCTATAGCGGTCCAGCTTGGCTGAGAATCATGGTGCCCCTCTGGGTCCTTTTAGATCGCATTCAACTCATCCATCTACCCATTCCCATCCTACCGCCCTTCATGCCTTGCAAGAAAGTCTTAACGGTTTATGACATCATGTGGGAAGTTGACCCCACTTATCTGAGCGATGAGAGTTTGAATTTCCATCGTCGAGTGGTGGTTCCTTCCATAAAGCGGGCTGACCACTGCATTGCCATCTCTGAGACCACAAAGAGGGACTTGATGAGATTTTACAACATACCTCCTGAGCGCATTAGCGTTGTTCTCCCAAGCGTTGACCCTAAGTTTCGTCCCAACCCCGATGCCAAAGAGAGGCTTTATCAGCTTTACGGGTTGGAAGGAGATTTTTTGCTCTTCGTCGGAACTATCAAGCCAAACAAAAATTTGCCCCGTATCCTTGACGCTTTTGCTGAACTTCGCCGAAAAGGTTTCAAGCACCAAATGGTCATAGTGGGGCAATGGGGCTGGAGTTACGAGCCAGTGAAAAAGCGATTGGAAGACCCAGAGTTAAAAAGTTCTGTTTTGCATTTTGGCTTTGTTCCCGATGAGCATTTGCCTTTGTTTTACTCTGCCTGCACAGCGATGGTTTCGCCGTCTCTTTATGAGGGATTTGGTCTTCCCGTTCTCGAGGCGATGGCATGCGGTGCTCCTGTTATCACCAGCAATGTTTCTTCTTTGCCGGAGGTCACTGGTGATGCTGCCATATTGGTTGACCCTTTTTCGGTGGAAGAGATTTCTCATGCGATGGAGAGGGTTCTAAGGGATGAAGGTTTGCGCAATGAGATGAGTCAGAAAGGTCTTGAGCGTTCTAAAAAGTTTTCGTGGGATAAAGTAGCAAAAGAAACGATGGCTGTTTACGAAAAAGTGATCCGGGATTAAAAGCTGCTCTGAGGCTGGACAGTCGACCGAATCGCCCAGTTAGACTTGCCCGCGTCCCAGAAGACGATTAACTCTGATGGGCGCCGGATTTCAGGAAGTCTGATCGGTGGGTTCAGATAGGTTCCACCCTCGGCGACCCAACTGCTGTATACATAACTCGCGTTGTTATCACGGTTGGATGGTCGCCACGATGTCCGCCCACCTGAAGGACAGGCAAAGATTTGGTTGTTTCGAATGTAGATGGAGGCTAACAAGTAACCCCAGTTGGGTGTAACGCCTGCGGGTGTCCCAAAGTTCGGGTCTGTTCGGAAAGTTAGAGGTGCTGTCCACCAACCATGGCAGTTTGTATGGCTATTGCCGGTGCATGGTCCACCTTCCCAAGGATAAAAACCTGATGGCCAATAGGCAGCATTGCCACCTTCATGAAGACGGTAAATTGCCACGAATTGCTCATCGTAGTCTTGCTTATATTGCGCGAACGCCATAATAATGTTGCGGCAGTTAGAAAGGCAATTAGCCTGTCGGGCTTTGGCGCGAGCTTGACTGAAGACGGGGAACAAGATGGCTGCCAGGATGGCAATTATCGCGATCACTACTAACAACTCGATGAGGGTAAAACCGAAACGGCGATCCTCCCTGGCCCAAACAACGCATGAGCTTGAGGGATAACCACGAGGCAACATAGTTACCACACCTCCCATAAGCTTTGTGGGACCTAAAAGGCCTTTTGCAATTATAACCTTAATGGCAAGATTTGTAAGAGGATGCGATTGAGCAAACTGCGTCAACAGGTGCAATGCTTCCCTTTTCCCTGTCTTAGAGCGCTGCTGTTTGAAAACGGTTAATTACTCCGCCTTGGTTCGCCATCGCTTCACAGCGGTGGGAATCCAGGGAAAACATCGTGGAATTTTTGCCCAAAGATACCATCAATGGTGAGCCAAAAAGCGGCTGCCATGAGTTCCCCAACGGTCAAACCGATGAAGGTCGGTCGCCATGCCTGATAAATCCTGTGACCACCATAACGCAAAACGATCACTTTCGCCAACCAACCGAGGAAAATGGAAAACCAGATTTTGCGGATGACCAAAGAGTCAGCCAAAGTGAAGCCCAACGGGTGAAGAGGGAAGCGAGGGAACTGGTGGTGGAGAACCGTCAGCAACAGGGTGAAGGCAGCACCTCCCAAAATTCCCAAAGTCGCTTTGGTATCAGGGGGCGCAGGGGAACTGAACCAGCCGATATATTTGTTCCAAGCCCATTGGGGAAGGCGGGTGACATAGTGATAGTGCAGCTTCATCCCACCATGCCGGTATAGGATCCGAAGGGAAGCGACGGGGGCAACGAGGCTGGCGACGATGCAAGCGAGGGAGGATCCGAGAAAGAAGGAGCGATCGTCTACTTGGGTTTCATCAGCAATCTTGGCGGCATTCATCAAGTAAGGCAGAGGAACGACATCTCGCTCCATCATGTAAGCCATGTGGGGAAACATCAGCACGACCAAGTTTTTCAGCCCCACACCCATCTGCCCTATCAGGTAGCCGCTAATGTTGTGAGGGTGAAAATCCATTGCCACAAACATGCAACCGCTTTGACAGGAGATGCGAGCCAAGACCAAAAGGCTGACGAAAAAGACAACAAAGTAAGCGAAGGACGCCCAAAGTTCTGCCCCCATGAGAAACCAAAAAAGTGTCAAGCCCATTAACCCCACAGCAAAGCAAAGGGAGCCGAGTTTCTCCGCCCCTGATAACCTTGCTTCCCTCCGCTTCTTCCAAATGCTCCACGCCAGCGTCCCACACAAAGCAAAGAATGCCCCAATTTCCTGCCCTCGGGTAATAGCATCAGTTCCACCATGATCAACCCCGCCCAACGGTATCCCTAAAGAAACAAAAGCAACTCGCTCCAAGTTGCGGAGGAAATAAAAAAACCAAAAACCCAGCGCCACTTCCACGGAAGTCAGGTAAATGGTGCCGATAACGGAGGGATAAAAGTCCACAGTCATGTCCGAAAGGGCACTCCATGGTAATTCGGGAAAGACAAAACCTATAGGGATAGCATGGAGGGGGATTGCAGGAATGATGGGGAAATAAACGGCAAGCCCGTTCCAACTGTGTAAAATCATGGGGAGAAAGAAGCCAACCCAAAAGGGGCGCTGCCGCCAAACGGGATTATGTTCGTCCAGCCAAGATAAAGGGATTTGGGCAATGGGGAAAACGAGCCGCTCCTCAACAATCCAACGCCGACGGAAGAGAAGAGTCAACCCCACTAAGCCAACCCACAACAGCAAGGTGCTCACAGTCCAAAAGCTAAGGGCTGGCAACCACTCCCGCCAAGGCACCTCGCCATTTGGAGCCCCCTCGTAAAACGCTTCTATCGCCAATTTGTCTTGAGGGACAAGCCATCGAGGGATAAAGGGGTGAAGAAGTTCATAGTTGTTGACAGGACTGGCGTAATAGAATGCGCTAACGCCTAAACTGAAGGGCAGCACGGAGTAGGAACTGGACCAAAAACGGGTTGTAGCGAACACCAAACAAAAGAGAAGGGCAATTTCAAAACGGGTGAGTTTCCACCGACGAACCAAGGGCTTCCCTAACCAACTCAAGAGCACTAATAAAACAACGGGAGCGATGGGGAGTTGACCAAAGCCGATGCGGCTCCCTTGAACCCAAAGGTCAAGATAGGCACGCCACCAAGCCACTAAAGCGACGAGAAGAAAGCCAACCAAAAGGATTTCCCATCGTCGTCTCCTCAAAGGTTTAGCAGTGGTCAGCGGTTCTTTCCGCATCGCCTCTCATATGTCCTCAATTTCCCTTCATCGTCGGCTCGGAGGTGGCTTGACAGGATAGCCCAAATACTCTTCATACTCCTTCGCCGCCTCTTCAGGAGTAGCTGGCGGTGGCGGCACTCGGTGGGCAACAACCCGTTGGTAAACCCATCGACCTGCCCCAACCACAATGATGAGAAACCCGACAACAATGATAACCCATTTCCACCATGCCACAGGACTTCTCACTAAAGTTCACCCCCAGTGGAAAAGGGGAGGGAGGTAACTACCCCCTCCCCATGAGTAGCTCACTTGTATTCCGCTGCCATCAAAGCGACGGCGAGGGAACGGCAAGTCGGTGCGTCTGAGACTCCCCCACAGGTGCTCGGAGAGTAATCTTGAATGCCGGGTGGGTGGAAAGTTTGTTCGCCTGGTCGCTGCAAACATGCCCACTTCCAATCGTTGCGGTCTACAGCCATCGGAAGTCGCGTCCATTTGGCATGCCCATCAGCGTAGTTGAAGATAACCCCTTTCAGGTGGTTAATTAGCCAACCATATTGCCGCACGAAACCGACAGGCGAAGAGGGATCAGGCACATCTCCACCCAAGGGATCGCCAGGTGGAGACGGCCAACACCGGGCTATAACCCAAGGTCCTGTGTCTGGCTCAACATTGCGCCCATCCTGCAGCCAGACGGTTTCCGCAGGCACTGATAACTGAGCAAGGTGACGAGGTGGCGTCGCCCAACCGGTGCCGTCTGCAGTGATGCCTGCTGCTAAGTTGAAAACTGCCCCATTAACGGTATAGCCACGGGGAAACCAAAGGTTTGCTTGCTGGGGGACGATACAGAGGGGATCATTGCTAAACCAAGGAGATGAGGGATGGCAATCTGCCCAAGTTTCGTCCATTAGAGAACCCCGATACTTGCGTTGAGTGTCACCTAACATCCGAGCGATTTGCGCTCGTGCTTCAGGGCACTCGTAAATCTGCAGGTTGCGAATGTAGGGCAATATCCCGTACTTCCAGTTCTGGTAAGCTCTCCCAGTCGGTCCGTAAAAGCGGTTGTAGGGGAAGAAGTCATCGTAGTCTTGGTTGTATTGGAGCATACCTGTTCCTACCTGCTTGAAGTTGTTCAAACAAGCAGCTTGACGAGCCTTTGCCCTTGCCTGGCTGAACACGGGAAACAGGATGGCTGCCAGGATGGCAATTATCGCAATCACCACCAGCAGCTCAATAAGGCTGA